>Ga0126371_10003722_pt1 | contig 13382 bp, 12 predicted proteins | sample PanSoiMetaPlot_4_FD_110145 | JGI IMG/M metagenome (GOLD analysis project Ga0126371, IMG submission 110145) | Tropical forest soil microbial communities from Panama - MetaG Plot_4 | ecosystem: Environmental > Terrestrial > Soil > Tropical forest > Bulk soil | place: Panama | collected 2016-02-17
CAGCGCAACGGCCGAAATCATCGGCAGCGGATCGCCGAACAGGCCCACTAGAACATTGTCGAGCGCGCGGGTGATGGCAAGAGCTGCAGCGATACCGATGACCATCCCGGTGACCGCCAGCAGCAAGCCGCCACGAAACACCTGGGCTTGCACGTTGCGCGGCGCAGCGCCCAGTGCCATTCGCAGGCCAATCTCCAAAGTCCGGAGCGATGTGGTGTAGGAGATCACGCCGTAGATTCCGGCGGCGGCGAGTAGCAGCGCGAGCGAACCGGTGAGCGCAATCAGCAGCACGATGAAGCGCCGTTCAGCCACCGAGTCGGCGATCGATTGCGACATCGGAACGCTCAGGAAGACTGGCTGCTTGGGGTCAACGGACGCAACCGCGCGTCGCACGGGTTTCGTCATTTCGCTCGCCGGCCGTCAAGTGCGGACCACAACAAAAATCAGCCTATTCGTAGGCGCGTGCGGTTTCGTAAACCTGGGGGTCGTTGGAGTCGTCCAAGCCGGCGTGGCGGACGGAGCGAACCACGCCGACGACGCGCCTGCGTTCACGAAAGTTCGCGCCGTAGCAATTCAGGCAGATTTCCTTGCCGACGGCGCTTTGGCCGGGCCACAATTTCTTCGCAAGAGCGTCATTGATGATGGCGACATCACGGTTCGGACAGAGATCATCGTCGTCGAACCAACCGCCGTCCAGCAGGCGGACGCCCATCGCGGGCAAATAATCGGTGCTGACGTGATCGAATTCGATTAGCAAACCGTGGCCCCGCTGGGTCGCCGCTGGGAGGTCGGCGCGGACCACCGAGCTCCGTTATTCGCGCCGCTGAACGGCAGCACATCCACGGTATCGGCCAACTAGACTCCCGAGACCGCGCGGACGGCATCCACGATGCAGTGGAACAGCAGCTCGTGTCTCTCGATGGTGTCGTACTGATTGCTGGTTGGCACGACGATGGAGCCGAGCACATTCCTGTCGAAACCCGGGTCGTGCCGAGCGCCGGAGGAAGCTTGCGATGAGGACGCCGCCCACGAGTACGAGCATCACAGCCACAGAAACTTCGGCGATCACCAGGCTCGAACGCAGACGGCTGCGCGCGCATCCGACGCTGCCGCGCGCACCGGAGTCGCGCAGAGAGTCCGCAATGCCGCGCGATGCGACTCGCAGCGCGGGCGTTGGGCCGAAGAGGATTCCGTTTACAATCGCGATGGCGATGGCGAACCCCAGCACCGGCCATCGGCGCGAGTTTCGGCAAGCCTGGGGATGGAGACCGGCGCCAGCGCTGGGAGCTGTTTCCATGCGACAGCGGTCAAGACGAATCCGGCCAATCCGCCGGCCGCTGCTAGAACGCAGCTTTCGGTGACGAGCTGGCGCACAATTCGCTTGGGGCCTCCGCCCAGGGCCAGGCGAACCCTAATTTCGCAGTGTCGCGCGAGCGATCGCGCAAGCAGAAGATTCGCGACATTGGCGCAGCCGATCAACATGAACAGAAAGGGCGCCTATCAGAAGCCAGAGGCCGATCTTCGCCGCGCCCAAGGTTTGCTCACGAAGACGGATCGTGTCTAAACTTCGCCCGGAGTTCGTGGCCGGATAACGCTGCGCGAGATCCGAGACGAGGGACTTGGCTTCATCGCGCGCGCTCGATAGCATGACGAAGGATTTGAGTCGAGCCACCACGCTATAGCCCAGCATGCGGCCCGCCTTGGCCGGATCAACAGCTTCGGGCGCTCAGAAATCCATGTGTTGCGAGGAAGTGCGCGTTATGTCAGAGAGGTGGAAAGGAAAATCGAAGCCGGCTGGCATTAAACTGATAATGGTGCGCTGGCGTCCGTTTACTTCGACGCTCCTTCCAATCACGCCCGATTCGGAAGCGAAACGGCGGGTCCACAGACCGTAGCTCAGGATCAGTTCCTGATCGCGCCCGATCTGGTCTTCTTCGGCGAAATGTTCCGGCCGAGCATGGGCTTCACTCCCAACATCGGAAACAGGTTGACCGAAACGAACAAAGCGTACAATGCCTTCCGGCGCGTGATTGGCTTCGCCGGTGAGATTGATCAAGTCATAATGGTAGGTGGCCAGCGCTTCGAATGAGCGGTTGGCGCGTTTTAGATCCTGCATGTCGGCCCACGGAACCGTGTCATAGTGCGGACGGCTTCGGGCTTTGGTATACCGCGCGCAGCTGAACCAGCGAATCCGCGCGCGCGTAGGGGGAACGGATCGAGCAGAACTCTCTGTACCGCGGCGGACACAGCGGTGGTCGCACCAATTGTGATTGCGATGGAGGCGAGCGAAAGGGCCGTCACTCCAGGACTCTAGCGCAACAGCCGGAGAGCCTGCCGGAGGTCCTGGACAAGAATCATCCCATCGATCTGGCCTATTGAGACAGACTAAGCGCCGGTGGTCTGCACCACTAGCGAGCGCGCTGCTTCCAGAGCGGCATCGTAATTCGGATGGTCGGCGACTTCTTTTACGTATTCGACGTGCTTGATGGTGTTGTCTTTGTCGACCACGAAAATCGCACGGCTTTCGATGCGCAGGTCTTTGATCAGCGTTCCATAGTTTTCGCCGAACGAGCCTGATTTGTGGTCGGAGACCATCTTCACTTTGTCCACGCCGTAGGCTCCGCACCAGCGCTTCTGCGCGAAGGGAAGATCCATGCTGACTGTGTAGAACTGCACGCCCGGGAGCTTGGCGGCTTCTTCGTTAAAGCGTTTGGTCTGGGCGTCGCAAACGGGCGTGTCGAGCGAAGGCACGACACTGAAAATACGCACGCTGCCGCTGGTTCCTTGCAGATTAATGGGTTGCAGCGCGTCGTTCACCGCGTCGAAGTCGGGCGCTTTGTCGCCAGCTTTCAGTTCCGGTCCGATCAATGTCAGCGGCCGGCCGCGCATGGTTGTTGCTCCGGGTCGTTCCAACGGATCCTCCTGCGTTTTTCGAAATTGAGTCCGCCCCATTGTAGCAACTCGACGGACGCGGAAAGCTCGTTTTGAGTGACGCTATTCTTCGCGCAGAGCGATCATCGGATCGATACGCGTGGCCCGGCGAGCGGGGATCCAGCAGGCCAGAGATGCTGCGATAAGAACGCAGGCGACCGCAGCGGCGATCGGCAAGCGACTGTCGGACGTGAGGCCTGTCAAGACATGGCGAAACACTTGTGTGAGGACGACCGAGAGCGCGAAACCAAGAGCGATGCCGAGTGAGGCCAAGAGCATCCCGCCGCGAAACACGAGCGCCTGAACATTACCCGGGGTTGCGCCAAGTGCGACGCGAACACCGATCTCGGCCGTTCGAAGAGAAGTGGTGTAGGAGATGACGCCATACACGCCGGCCGCAGCGAGCAGGAGCGCGAGGCATCCGGTAATGGCGAGCAGTGCCATGACGAAGCGCCGATCGGCCACGGAATCGCCGATCAAGTCCGACATAGACGCGCTTACGAAAACGGGCTGGCGCGGATCGACGGAGGCGACGGCTGCGCGCACGGCTTTGGTCATATCGGAGGCGGGCCGTTTCGTACGGACTACCAGAAACTGCGCGTGTGAGTAGGCGCTGGCGGACTGGTAGGCTTGCAGTCCCTGGGGCTCTTCGAGCGAGCTATGACGGATTGAGCGCACGACACCGATGACGCGCCGCCGCTCGCGCAACTGATCGCTGAAGCAGTTGAAGCAGATTTGTTTGCCGATGGCACTTTCGCCCGGCCAGAGGGTTTTCGCTGCGACATCGTTTACGATGGCAACGTCGCGAGCTTCGGCGAGGTCGTCGTCACGGAAAAAGCGGCCGTCGAGCAGGCGCACATTCATGGCCTGCAAATAATCGGCGCTCGCACGATTCACTTCGGCGACCAGCGCGTGGGCTACGCCCCGAGGGTCGTCAGCGCGTGAGAGCGCTGCACCGTGGTTCTCGCCGCTGAAAGGGAGCGCGTCCACAGTGCCGGCCGCTTCAACGTCCGGAAGCGCTTGCACGGCTTGCACGATGCCGCGGAACAGCGGCTCTCGACTGGCGGGCGTAGGATATTGGTCGCCGATGGCAACGATGATCGATGCGAGAACGTGTTTGGCGTCGAAGCCCGGATCTGTGCTCCACAGTTCGACGAAGCTCGCGGTTAGTCGTCCACCGACGATGACGATGGTGACGGCGATGGTCACTTCGGCAACGACCAGGGCCGACCGCAAGCGATTGCGAGCCGAGCCCACAGCGCCGCGCGTGGCTGATTCACGGAGCGACGTTCCCGGATCGCGACCTGAGGCGCGGAGCGCGGGTGCGAGACCGAAGAGAACACCGTTCAGGACGGCGATGACGAGAGCGAAGATGAAGACGGTTCCATCGGCACGGGCGGCGGCGAGGCGCGGAATGGTCATGGGTGCGACGGCGGGAAGCAGCGTCCACGCGATGGCCGTAAGCACATAGCCTGCAAGCCCGCCCGCGACTGCGAGAATACAGCTTTCGGTGACAAGCTGGCGAACGATACGCTTCGGTCCCGCGCCCAGGGCCAAGCGCACAGCAATTTCGCGATGGCGTGCGAGTGAGCGCGCGAGCAAAAGATTGGCAACGTTGGCGCAGCCTACGAGCATGAATAAGGCCGCGGCGCCCATAAGCAGCCAGAGGCCGGTTTGCGCAAATCCGAGTGTCTGCGCGCGCAGCGGCATCAGGCGCAGCGTGCTTTCCTTGTCGTCGACGGGGTAAAGCCGTGCGAGTTGCGCGCTGATGCCGTCGAGATCCTGCTGCGCGGTCGACGCAGAAACGCCCGGTTTCAATCGAGCCACAGCTCCGTAGCCCTCGCCGTGCCCGATCGTCGCGGGATCCTTATACTCCGGTATCCAAAAATCCATGTGCTGCGAGGGCGTGCGTACGGTAGTAGCGATCCTTAGCGGGAAATCGAACTCGCGCGGCATGACACCGATGATGGTGCACGCATGTCCGTTGGTTTCGACAATGCGGCCAACGATGCGCGGGTCGGAATTGAACCGGCGCGCCCATAAACCGTAACTCAAGATGATCACGCGAGCCTGTCCGGTGTTGGTCTCCTCTGGCGCTGTGTTGCGGCCCAACATCGGTTTCACGCCCAGTGCTGGGAACAGTTCGGCGGACACAGAAAGTCCGTAGAGCGCTTCGGGCGGACTATTCGCATCGCCGGTGAGATTGAGGATCGAATAGTGATAGGTAGCAACCGCCCCGAAGGAACGATTGGCATGTTTGACGAACTGCATGTCCTGCCACGCGACCCAATCGCCCTGCGAGTTGCCGTGCTGGTAAGCGGTGCGGAATAGGACGACCGAATCGGCATCCCGGTAAGGCAGCGGATCGAGCAGAACGGTTTTGACGGCGGCGAAAACGACGGCGACCGCGGCGATGGTGATTGCGATGGAGAGCAGCGCGAGGATGGTCGGGCCGGGGCTCCGGCGAAAGAATCGAAATGCCTGGCGAATATCCTGCAGGAGAGACATCGGCTATGCCAGAAGCTCCTCGAGCTTAGAAAGCTCGTTGGTTGGAAGTTTGCAGGCGTAGTTCTCGCAGACGTAGGCAGTGGTTTGGCCCGCGATTTCTGACATCGATTCAGCGCCGGGGAAAAGTTTTGTCAATTGGCCTCGCGTCTCCGAGGAATCGATGAGAAGCGTGACGGCGTGGGGCTGGAACCGGTTGCGCGTGGCACGCAGGAACGCGTGCGTAGAATCTTCGTCGCGCGAGCCGGCGATCAAGATTTCCCGCTTCGGGGAGAGAAAGTAATCGAGCGCGACCAGGACTTGCGGCGAGGCAACGGGCTGGGCGCTGATCTTCGGTCCGAGAGCAGCCAGCGTGCGTTCTGCGGCCTGGCGAAGTTCGGGGCGGTTGGTGAGATGGGCGAGCCGGAGCAGGTCCAGCAGCGCGACCGCGTTTCCAGAGGGTTCGGCGCCGTCGTACTCGTCTTTCATACGGAGCACCAGGCTGACGTCGCCTGAAGCCGTGCTGAAGAAAGCGCCGCTCGAAGTGTCTTCAAAAAGCTCGCGCATTTTAGAAGCGAGCGAGAGCGCTAGCTCGATGCGGGCGGGACTGAAATCCGCTTCGTACACATCGAGCAGAGCGGCGATGAAGAGAGCGTAGTCGTCGAGAAAGCCGGGAATTGCAGCATCGCCTTCGCGATAGCGCCGGAGAAGCGTGCCTGTGCGCGCCTCGTACATGCGGGAAAGTATAAAACTGACTGCGCGTTGTGCCGCTGAAAGATAGCGCGGTTCTTCGAGAATCTGCGCCGCCTTCGCGAAGGCCGAAATCATGAGGGCGTTCCAGGCTGTGAGAATCTTGTCGTCGAGGTGGGGTCGGATGCGCCGGGAGCGGACTACGAGAAGGCGCGCCTTGGCGTCTTCCAATTGAGTCGCTTGGTACGGATCGGGCGCCTCGCGCAGGTACAGAATGTTCTTGCCGGTGAACTCGCCGTGGGGATCGTTGTGGACGTTGCCGTCGTCTTCGACGCCGTAGTATTTCGCGAAGGGCCCACACAGCACCGGGCCGACGATTTCCTGAAGCTCCGCCGCGGTCCAGATGTAAAACGCGCCTTCGCCTTTCTCCTTCGGATTCGCGGGATCGATGACGCTGTCGGCGTCTTCGGCGGAGTAAAAGCCTCCTTCCGGATGTGTCATGTCGCGCAAAACGTAATCGAGCGTCCTGCGAGCGATGTCCGCGTAGAACTTGTCGTGCGCGATCTGAAAGGCTTCAAGGTAGGAAACAGCGAGCTGGGCCTGATCGTAGAGCATCTTCTCGAAGTGCGGAACGAACCAACGCTCATCGACCGAGTAACGATGAAATCCCCCGCCGAGCTGATCATGCATGCCGCCATTGGCCATGGCGCGCAGCGTTTCGAGCGTCATGTCGAGCGCTTCTTTTCTGTTCGTGCGCGCGTAATAGCGAAGCAGGAAATTGAAAACCACCGGACGCGGAAATTTGGGAGCGTCGCCGAAGCCCCCGTGATCGGGATCGAACGTCCGGCGGAAATATTGAAACGTCGAGTCGAGAAGAACGGCATCAGGAATGCTCGACACGCCCTGCGCGCCTTGCGTGTAGCGCGCCAGTTGTCCGAGCGCCTCCGAGCTCGTTGCGATGATGCGATCGTGATCTTTCCGCCAGGCCTCGGCGATCCGTTCGAGAAGTAGAGGAAAGCCCGGGCGTCCGTAGCGGCTGTCAGGAGCGAAATAGGTCCCGCCGAAAAATGGTTTCAAGTCGGGCGTGAGAAACACCGACATCGGCCATCCGCCGCTGCCGGTGGCGGCTTGCACGTAGGCCATATAAATTCGGTCAATATCGGGCCGTTCCTCGCGATCGACCTTGATCGAGACGAACAGCCGGTTCAGGATCGCAGCGATCTCGTCGCTCTCGAACGACTCGCGCTCCATGACGTGACACCAGTGGCAGGTGGAGTAGCCGACCGAAAGGAAGATAGGTTTATCTTCGGCGCGCGCTTTCGCGAAAGCTTCTTCGCCCCACGCAAACCAATCCACCGGATTGTGCGCGTGCTGCTGAAGGTAGGGGCTCTTCTCGGAAATGAGCCGGTTTGCCACGGCTACTTTGACGCCGCGATATCGAGCACGGTGTACCAGAGATATTGCACCATTTGATGGATGGAGCTTTCCAGCACGCGCTCCTGATCGGAATGCGCGCCGTGCAGATCGCCCTCGGATTCGTCAGCCATCGCACCAAAACCGTAGGCCTGAACGCCCTTGCCGCGTAGCTGTGCGTTATCCGTCGCACCAGTCAACATGGTGGGAATGGTGAGGGCTTTCGGATACATGCGCTTCTGCGTGCGCTCCAAGGCCTGAAACATTTCCGAATCGATGTGTGATGGTGGGGCTACAGCCCGGCCGCCTGCAGGATTGGGGACCAACTCGACCGAGGAGTCATTGATCACGTGCCGCATTTCGTCATACAGCTTGTTCACGTCTTCATCCGGAAGCGCGCGGATGTCGAGCGTGGCCTCTGCTTGCGATGGAATCACGTTACTCCGGAATCCGCCTTGAATGATGGTTGGAACGATGGAAGTGCGCAGAACCGAATAATTCCCCGGCTCGTGCTCGGCGAGATAGCGCTGGATTTCTTCCGAGTGTGCGGGATCGGCGATATGGTTGTAGCGGTAAGCTTCATCCGGCGGGCTGATGGTGGCAAGCCGCTCAAAGTATGTGCGCGTGGTGTCGTTCAAGCGCATGGGCGGCTGCCAAAATTGAAACTTCGCGACGGCGTTGGCCAGGTGCAGTATAGCGTTGTCCTGGCGCGGGCGCGAGCCATGTCCGGCTGTTCCGTGCGCGATGAGGCGGGTTCCTCGCCCCACTTTTTCCGTGGTTGCAATTCCGACATAGAGCACCTGGCCGTTGCGCGTCACGGTCTGGCCGCCTTCTGCCAGCGCATACTGGGCGGCGATATCGTTCCAATGCTGGTTGACGAGGTAGCCGATCCCGAATTGCGAGGATCCCTCTTCGCCGGCTTCTGCGATGAAGATGACATCGCGATCGAGCTGAACGTTCAACCGCTTCAGCTCGAGCATCGTCATCAGACAGGAGACTACGTGTGACTTGTCGTCACTCGAGCCGCGGCCCCATACATAGCCGTCCTTGCGCAGAGCGGCGAAGGGGTCCAGCGGCCATTTGTCGCGCTGCACGCCGACCACGTCGGTGTGACCCATGATAATGATGGGTTGCTTGGAGCCGTTGCCCTTGATGCGGGCGACCAGGTTGGCGCGATTCGGGTCGAGCGCATAGACCTGGGTTTGGATGCCCGCACGATCCAGAATCGGCTTGAGGTAATTTACGGCTTTGGTTTCGTCGCCCGGCGGGTTGCTGGTGTCGATGCGAATGAGCGACGAGTAGTAATCGAGGGTTTCGGGTTGGATTTTGGCCCAGTCCACGACATATCGGTCCGCGGCGCTGGCGATCGGGAGGCAGGCGAGAAGGAGCAGCGCGATTCTCATTCGCTTCAGAATAGCGAAAAATGCGGTGTTTGCTTGATGCTCGTCGCGCGGCTGAAGCCGATGGTACACTGAAGGTCTTTTCGGCTAATCATGGGTTCGATCCGGCACATTCTCCTGGCGTTGGCGGGCACGGTCGCGCTTGCGTATTCGGCGCTGCGCGCGCAGGACGTGACGCAGTCGGTTTGGGATGGTGTCTATACCAGAGAACAGGCCGAGCGCGGGCTAGCCGAATACAATGTGCACTGCCTGGATTGCCACGGCGAGGACTTGGAGGGCGACGCCGAGGCTCCGCCGTTACGCGGCGGGCAGTTCCTGACGAATTGGGATGGGCAGACCGTCGGGGCTTTGTACACACGCATCCGCCGCGACATGCCGCTGAACTTCGAGGCAGGGAAGCTTAGCCCCCAAGTGAATGCGGCGCTAGTGGCTTACGTCCTGAGCATCAATAAATTTCCGCCTGGTCCGGTGGAACTGCCACACGCGGTAGAGGTCCTGAATCAAATCCATTTCGAAGTGGAGCGAGGCGGCCGGAAGCGCTAGCGTTCTAGCGCCGCTGCAACTTCGGGCGTGAGCAGCCGCAGATTGCCAGCGCTCAATTCCCATCCTGCTTCGGCGAGGCGCTCCGGCACAGCGCTGAACACGATCTGGAACACGTTGCGCGGGTGCGAGGCAGCGAGTATTTTGCCTTGGCGCGGCGTCACCACCGCGAGGTACTTGAGGATGGTGTACACGTTGGCTTCTTCAGGGAGCTGCCAGTCCACTTCCTGCGTGCAGAAGCGCACACGCGAGCCGCGCTGGGACATATTCCATCCGAGAAACGCGCAGCACTCGATCATGGATTCGAACCAAGCGGCCTGTTCCGGGGGAACGTTCAGATCGAGAAAGAACGCGACCATCTGTTCCTGATCGCGTGCGAATTCGCGAACCTGCAGGTCACCGGTGTGGGCGGTCGCTTTCCAATCGACGTGGCGCGCGCTTTCCGAAATTTCATACGGTCGGATGCGGTAGAAGTCGTAGCCTTGGCCGCGGTAGAACGAAGCGATCTCGCCCTGGAGCGAGACCAGCAGGTCTTCGAAGCCAGGCTGAGGATCGATGGATGGGTACACCAGGACTTCGCGCGCGAGCAGAACACTGATGCGCCGCTCAGCGAATCCGAAGGGAAAACGAGTGGAGACGCGAAAGCTGTTCTGGCGGTATGAGCCGCGGCGCGCGAAGAAAGGCTCCACGGGTTCTTCCACCTGCCCGCCGCTCGCGACCACAGGAAAGTAAAGCGGCTGCGAAAGTCCGCTGTCGGCCGATGCGGTGACATGGATGGAAAAGGACGGCATCCAGGATTTCGTGTTGCGGACGACGATGCGCCCCATTTGCTTACGGCCGGCGCAGATGTGAGCGGGGAGTTGGAAGTCTAGCTCGAGGCCCGCAAGCGAGAGGCGGCTGACGAAATCGGAGACCAGCATGGTTGCGAGCAAGATCGCCAAGATCAGGAAGAGCAGATTGTTGGCGGAAGCGAACGCGGCGAGCGCGACCAGAATGCAAGTCAGGAAGAAGATGAGCCCCTGGCGGGTGACCTGCTGGCGCGCACCGGCGTCGAGCGCGTTCTGGATGCGGGACCACGGGCCGGGCATACCTTTATTGTCGCGCGGCGTCAGTGAGCGGAACGATCGAAGTCCAACTGCGGATTCTGGAGGTGGTGTTCGCTTGGGTAAGTGACGCGATCGCCCTCAACCAGCGCGAATGAGGTCAAGGAATGAGGCTGTGCCTTCGTTTCGCTAAGGATGTCGAAGACCTGGACGTCGCGCGCGGTGAGTGCATCGCCGACGAGCGATCGATGGCATCGCCAGGGCACAGCCTCCGCGCACATGATCGCGGTGGGAGCGGCAGAGGCGAGCGCGATCAGTTCATCGAGATTCTTGCAAAACGCGGCGGTTTGCATGTAGTCGGCATAGCCGCGGAAGGACGCGTTACGCCATGCCGTGTTGATTGAGTTGCGCACCGGTTTGCGGAGTCCGCCGAGGCCTGGCAGGTTACGGTATTGGATTCCGGCTGCCTTCAGGCTTGCAGAGAGAACCTCGCGATTGAATTGCGGGTTATGGCGTGACTTGGGGATGGTGCGGATGTCGGCGAGCTGGGAGATCCCGTGAGCTTTGAGGATCTGAATGAAATCATCGATCGGATGGGTAGAGTGGCCCACAGTATAAATCGTGGGTTGAGGCTTGCTGGCCACAACCCCACGGTAGCAGGCGTTCGCAGCCTGCCGACGGAGCGGGCTATCTTTGAAGCGCAAGTACGACTTCGTAGAGACCGGGGTGCGCCTCTCCCAGCATTTTATTCCGATCGAGAAGGCCTTCGGCTTTGAGCTCTTCGATCACGCGCTGAGCAGCTTCGTGATTCTCCGACCGGGCGTAGTTCACCACACGCTTACCGTCGAAGCTCGGGTGGATGTTCGCTGACAGCCAGCCCGGAAGATGACAGACCGACCGGGCCGACTCGATCAGCAGATCCACCAGTGGTTGTTGATTCGACGGCTCGCAATCGAGGAAATTGATCTGGGTCACGATCCCGCGGTTAGATTGAATTGTGGACATAGCATTCTGCTTTTGAAACTTGGGAGGATTTGTAAGAACCCGCCCCAAGCTGACGGTGCGCATGGCACTTTGCTTGTCGCGGGTTCTCGCGGATGTCCGCGGAACGGAGCTTCCTGGTGGGAAGGGACCGGACTTACCGATGCCGATCCAGGTCCTTCTCGACGCTTCCATCGTTACAAAGGCACACGTTTTGTCAACCGGAAAACTCGAGCTAGCTCTTCTCGATAGATGGGGCCTGCCCGGATTATAAGCCGGTTTCTGTTCCCTTGCGGGCGGCGGTCATTCCTCTGGGCCGGCCATTGCTGGGCGGCTCAAGCAACCTACCCGAGAGTCGAACGGAGCGGGCCGCTCCTCCTCTCCTATTTGGTCTTGCTCCGCATGGGGTTTGCCCTGCCGGACGAATCGCTCCGCCCGCGGTGCGCTCTTGCCGCACCTTTTCACCCTTACCGCCGATCGAGGCAAGCCCCGCCCGGCGGCGGTATATTTTCTGTGGCACTTTCCGTAAAACCCGCTTTGAGCGAGTCCCCCCGGCCGTTAGCCGGCATGCTGCCCTGTGGAGACCGGACTTTCCTCCCGGCGGCGGCGAACCCGCGCGCCCGAGCGACCACCCGTCCGAACAGGCCCATAATCATTGTCGCAGAGGTCGAGCGGCCTTACTCCGTTAGAGACTCAAACTGCGTGATCTTAACCACCTCGCCATCGGGAAATGCCGCTCGCACTTCCAACGCCCCGCCCATCGCCTTCCCGTAGCTGGCAAGAGTGCTTAGATACATATCGGTGCGCCGCTCGATCTTAGAGACCTCCGATTGCTTTACATGAAGGACGTCGCAAGGTTCTCTGTGTCAGCGCTCGCGCGGCTCGCAGCTTCCGCAGGGGCATCTCTTCCGCCATTCGCCGAAATTCGCGTTCGCTCTCCGCGTGCGCCGCCGAGAACATCTTCTTCCGCAGCTCACTAAACTTTTGCGCCATTCTATGCACCATCCTTTTCTTCGCGTAGCTCTTCCAAGTGCCGATCGTACAGCCTGTCAGCCATCGGAACATTGACCTGATACCACAAATCGTTTCCGGTCTTGTCTCCGCCGATCAAAAGGATCGCGACGCGCTTTGGATTAAATGCGTACAAAATCCGGAATGGTCGTCCTTGAATCTGAATCCGGAGTTCTCGCATGTGCGAATGACGAGAACCAATCACACCGGAACTCACCGGGTAGGGGTAGATCCGGGCCATATTCCTCGAGCAGCCGAACGGTCGCGTCGACTTTGATTTGTTCGCTCTCGCTTAGGTTGCTCCACCAAACCTCGAACTCATTGGTTGAGACTCAACCTCCCATGCCAACACTTCCCTTATTGCATCTAAGGAATATTCTGTCAATAGAATGAGCCCGCTGGCACGAACGAACTACGAACTCCCGATGAAAATCCCCGTCAGAAACACTAACGCGCCGCCGAGGCCGACTTGGAGCGCAGCCGAGAGAGGCGGTGTTTCCATGTAGCGATGCCGGACCCACGTAATCACGCCCAACTCCACGATCACTACGACCATCGCGGCCACCATCGCGGCGCGAAACTCGGGAATCAGAAACGGCAGCGTGTGGCCGACACCGCCGAGCGCTGTCATCGCGCCGCAAATGATTCCTCGCAGCCAGGGATGGCCGCGGCCGGTGAGGCTGCCATCGTCTGACAGCGCTTCGGCGAAGCCCATGCTAATACCCGCGCCGACCGACGCGGCAAGTCCGACTCGAAACGCGTCCCAACTGCTGTGCGTGGCGAGCGCCGCGGCAAACACCGGCGCAAGCGTCGAAACTGAACCATCCATCAGGCCCGCGAGTCCCGGCTGGACGATCTGCAAAACGAACAGCCGCCGGTTCGCCTCGTC
>Ga0126371_10003723_pt1 | contig 13382 bp, 11 predicted proteins | sample PanSoiMetaPlot_4_FD_110145 | JGI IMG/M metagenome (GOLD analysis project Ga0126371, IMG submission 110145) | Tropical forest soil microbial communities from Panama - MetaG Plot_4 | ecosystem: Environmental > Terrestrial > Soil > Tropical forest > Bulk soil | place: Panama | collected 2016-02-17
CAAAGAAGCTATCGGTGATCGGGAAGCGCTCGGTCGTGGTGATGACCTTGCCGTTGACCGCCAGCCCCATCTCCCTGTTCCTGACCCCAGGGAATGCGCCGGAGTTGAAGGCGTAACGCCAATCCACCGTGTAAAGGCCGCTCTTTGGCACGATGACATTCTTGAACGTCATCGTGCCAAGCGCCGAGTAAGCCATATCGACGACCTGGTGGCCAGGTGAGACAGCAGTGCGCGAAACGAGCACCTGGGGGAACCAGCCGTTGAGCCGCTCGAACCAGTCGAAGTGAGCGAGCAGGGCGTCCTTGCAGTAATAGATACGCCCACGCCCAGAGGGCACGCCGGGATTGTTGCCCCCGGTTCCGATCGGCGGCGGCGTCCTCGAGGCCTCCTCGGACGAACGCGCTGATTCGCCGCAGGAGTTCACCGCGGTGACCTTGTAGAAGTAGACAGGCTTGGTGCTCAGGTGACTATCGCGGTAGGTCGTGCGCTTCGTGCTCACGATCGGGGTCGTGCCTTCGCCGCCCGGCTTGACGCCGCGGTAGATGTTGTAACTGGCGGCGCCAGCGCTCGCTGACCAGGTGACGGTGATCGAGACGTCGGCGTTGGCGGCAAGCTCGAGGTCCGCTGGCGGTGCCGGGACTGTGCACACCGCGGTCATGCTTGATACCCGCGCGTGGTCCTGTGCTGCCCAGGCCACAGGCGCCGCCGAAGCTGTCAGCACTAAAGCCGCGCTGACGCCCCAGAGGCGGCGGAATGACATCTTGTCCAATACGTCTCCCTGGGCGACGTAGTCCATTAGTAAGAATACGAAGGAGACGCCGACTCGCCTACCGTGCGTTGCTCCCTGCGCCACGCAGATCCGCTGAGCCGCCACGGGTCAGGGCCAGCGGGTTGACGACCTTGTCGAATAGTTCCTCGCTGACGCCGTTGGCCAGGGCGGCCTGCCGCAGCGTCAGGTCCTTGTCGATGGCCTGGTGGGAGATGACCGAGGCCCGGTCGTAGCCGATGACCGGGGACAACGCGGTGACCATCATCACCGACCTGTCGATGTTCTCGGTCAGCTTAGCCTGGTTGACCTCGGCGCCCTCGATCATGAACTGGCGGAAATGGTCGCACATGTCGGCCAGGATCAGCGCCGAGTGCAGATAGTTGCTGATCAGCACCGGCCGGAAGGCGTTGAGCTCGAAGTTGCCTTCGGCGCCGCCCATCGTGATCGCGACGTCGGAAGCGATGACCTGGATGGCGACCATCATCATGGCTTCGGCCTGGGTCGGGTTGACCTTGCCAGGCATGATCGATGAGCCGGGCTCGTTGGCTGGCAGGATCAGCTCGCCAAGCCCGGTGCGAGGGCCGGAGCCCAGCCAGCGCAGATCGTTGGCGATCTTGAACAGGGTCACCGCTGCCGCTTTGAGCCCGGCGTGCGCGCGGACCATGCGGTCAAGCGTGCCCTGAGCGGTGAACTTGTTCGCCGCGGTCTCGAACGGGGCTCCGGTCATCGACGCGATTTCCGCGGCCACCTGCTCGCCGAACTCCGGCGGCGCGTTCAGCCCGGTCCCGACCGCGGTCCCGCCCATGGCTAGCTTCAGCAGGCCGTGGGTGGCGTGCTCGACCTCAGCGATGGCGTCATCGAGCGCGCCGACGTAACCTGACCACTCCTGGCCGACGGTCAGCGGCGTGGCGTCCTCCAGGTGCGTCCTTCCGACCTTGACCACGTCCGCCCACATCCTCGACTTGCGTTCGATCGCGTCACGCAGCCGGCGCAGCGCCGGGATCGTCTTGCCGACGGCCATCGTGTGCGCTGCGATGTGCATGGCGGTGGGGAAGGTGTCGTTGCTCGACTGGCCCATATTCACGTGGTCGTTGGGGTGAACGGGGTGCTGCGTCCCGAGCGTCCCGCCGGTGAGCTGGATGCACCGGTTAGAGATGACCTCGTTCACGTTCATGTTCGACTGGGTGCCCGAGCCTGTCTGCCAGACGAACAGCGGGAACTCGGCATCGAGCGACCCGCCGATGACTTCGTCGCATACCTGCTCGATCAGCCTGCCTTTCCATTCCGGCAGCCGGCCGGCCCTGGTGTTCACTCGGGCGGCTGCCTTCTTCACGTACCCGTAGGCGTGGTACACCTCCTTCGGCATCCGGTCGTTGCCGATGTTGAAGTGCTCAAGGCTCCGCTGGGTCTGCGCACCCCAGTAGTGACTGGCCGGCACAGCGACCTGGCCGAGGCTGTCGAATTCCTCGCGCATGCCGGTGGGATCGAGGCCGATCGGCACATCGAGAATCTTCGGCGCAGGTTCTGACTGCCCAGGTTCTGACTGCCCAGGTTCTGACTGCCCGGAGGCGCCATCCGGGCCGGCCATCACGCGGCCCCGTCGGGGTAGACGGGCTGCCACATGGCGTCCTGCACCGCCTGCACCCAGCTAGCGGGCTGGCCGGATGCGACGCCATCGGCGACAGCCGCCTTGGCGACCGCCACCGCCGTCGTCGCCGACGAGGCGCGCAAATTTTCTACCGCGGGCAGCAGCGACGCGCCAAGCGGGCTGACGTCGGTCTGCCCGGCAACAGCCTCAGCCGCCGCGAGCAGCATGCCGGAGGTCACCTTGGACGCGCCGGAAACGATCGCGCCGAGGCCAAGCCCTGGGTATACGAGCGCGTTGTTGGCCTGCCCGAACTCATAGCTCACCTCGTCGTACACGAAAGGCTGGATGGGCAGCCCGGTGGCCACAAGCGCACGGCCCTTTGACCAGGTGATGACGTCGGCTGGCATCGCCTCGATCTGCGAGGTCGGGTTGGAGATCGGGAAGATCACCGGTCGCTCGACGGCGGCGCTCATGGCCTGCACGATCTCCTGGGTGAAAGCACCGCGCGCGGTCGAAGACCCGATCAGGATCGTCGGCTTGACCTGCTTTACCACCGTCAGCAGGCCGATGATGCCGGAAGCGGCCCGCTTCTGCCGCAGCGCGGCCATCTGCGGCCAGCGCAGCGCGGCCGACGGATCGACCTGAGCGGGGGTCTTGTCCCAGGCAGCGACTTCGGCGGCAGGCCGGGCGTAAGACCGCTGGTAGTCAAGCAGCCCGTCCGTCATGTCGTCGGTGAGCAGGCCAGGCAGGTCGACAATCCAGATGCGGCGGGAAGCCTCGGCTTCGTCCAGGCCGTCGCTGGCAATCTGATCACGGATCTGATCGGCGATGCCGACGCCCGCCGTGCCGCCGCCGAATACGACGACACGCTGGTCACGCCACCGGGTCCCGGTGACTTTCAGCGCGTTGAAGAGCCCGGCCAGCACGATCGCGCCGGTGCCTTGCATGTCGTCGTTGAACATCCGGTACCGGTCGGCGTAGGTCGACAGGATCCGGCGGGCGTTAGTCGGCCCGAAGTCTTCGAAGTGCAGCAGGGCGTTCGGGAACATCGATGACGCGGTCCGCAGGTACTTCTCGATGAACGCGTCGTAGGCGGGGCCGCGGACCCTGGCGTGCCTGCTGCCCAGGTACAACGGGTCGTTCAGCAAGCCTTCGTTGTCGGTCCCGACGTCCAGCGACACCGGTATCACCCGCCGGGGGTCGATCCCGGCCGCGGCGGTGTAGACGGCCAGCTTGCCCGCCGAGATCTCGATGCCGCCCACGCCCCAGTCGCCGATGCCGAGAATCTCCTCGGCGTCGGTGCACACGATCAGGTCCACGTCATCGGGCCCGAGCTTCAAGGTCGCGAAGGCGGCCTCGATGTCGTCCGGCGCGTCGACCGACAGGAAGACGCCGCGCGGGCGCCGGTATTCGTGTGAGTACCGCTCGATCGCCTCGCCAACGGTCGGGTCGTAGACGACCGGCAGCAGCTCGGCCAGGTGGTCGGCGAGAACCTTGTAGTACAAGACCTCATTGCGGTCGTGCAGCTGCTCCATGAAGACGTTCTTGGCCAGGTCAGTCGGCTGGCGCCGCAGCTGCTCATAGCCGCGGCGAGCCTGCTCCTCCAGGCTCAGTACCGCGGACGGCAGCCGCCCGGTCAGGCCAAGGTCCTCCCGCTGCCGCGGCGTGAAAGCGGCACCGCGATTGCGGAGCGGGTCTTCGAGCACGTTCGGCACCGCTGGTGCGTTAGGACTCGCAGCCATGATCGTCCCCCCGGTTTAGCGCGGCCATGGTCCCCTGGTCACGCCATACCCACCGTCGCGACGGCTCCACCAGCCATCGCCGATGTCAGGGTCGCCGGCGAACCTACCGACCTGGGTGAGGCTGGTGCTGCGGTACGTGTGCGCGCAGTTCGCTGAATTGCGCCGGGCCGCCGCCAGCCTGGCGAACCCCCTTCTTCCAGTGATGGGTGCTCACGTTGTTGTCAAGCAACTTGAGATCGTCGATGATGCGAGCTCGGGTGCCAGGCGGCAGGCCGCCGAGGCTGCCGAGCATGGCTATCACGTCGATCGCGAGATCGAACACCCAGATCTCCTCGGCCGTGTAGTACCCCAGGTTCTGGTCATAGGAGTCCCGCATCTGCCCGGCGTCGCGCACCCGGGTGCCAGCGGCGGCGACCGCCCGGGTCAGCTCACGGATCGCGTGCTGTGCCTCGGGCTGCGCGCTCGTGTACTGCTGCACCACCGAGTCTTGCCCCAGCAGGGTAAGCGTCATCAGCGCCAGGTAGATGAACGGAGCCACAACCTCGAAGTCAAGGCCGCGCGGCACCAGACCCGTGTCACCGGCCAGGTGCGCGAACGGCGAGCGAAGCGGTGCCGCGAACCTGACCTTGCCGTGACACGATTGGCACTGCCCCGCCACCGCCGAATCAAGAGCCAGCGGCTCGCCGCAATAGGGGCAGAGAACCATGCCCGGATTGGAATTCATGTCCAGATGATAGAGGTAATGCATGATTACCGTCGGCAAGCTCGAGCCATCTGAGCGTGCGGCGTGGGAGACCCTGTTTCGCGGATACATCGCGTTCTACCAGCGCGAAGAGCCACAGGAGATGTACGACAGGGCGTGGGATGAGTTCCAGGCCGATACCCGCGTCCATGCGCTCGGCGCGAGGCAGGATGGCAGGCTTGTCGGCATAACCCACTTCTTCGGCCATCCGAGCACGTCCGGGCCGGACGTCTGCTACCTGCAGGATCTCTTTACGGCCGAAGACGCCCGCGGCCGGGGCGTGGCTCGCGCCCTGATCGGCGCGGTGGCCGACTGGGCGAGCGCGCGCGGCTGCTCGCGCGTCTACTGGCACACCCATGAGTCCAACGTCACGGCGCGCGCACTGTACGACAAGGTGGCGCAGAACCGCGGGTTCATCCGATATCAGATCGAGCTGACCAGCTAAGGCAGCAGCCCGCCGAGCCCGCGCGGCTCGTGGACTACGTAGCCGCAGCGGCGCAGTTCGGCGATGATCCGCCTGCGGCGGAACGGCACCTCGATACCCACGCGCTGCAGCGCGCCGAGCGCGTCGGCGATCTTCAGCCGCTGTCCGTACATGCCCCTGCCCACGGCGATCGATATGACCGCCTCTCGCGGCACCGACACGTCAATAGACCTCCGGCCGGGGGTCGTTACCCGCAGGCCAGCCGGGCTGATCCAGAGCTTGCCGAACGGCCAGCGCTGACCTCGGAAACCCGCGTGCGCACCGACGGCGAACACCCGCGTTAGCGGAGGAACTGGTGAATAACCGGCCGGGCCCGGCCCATAACTCGCAGGCACGTGCTCAGGCGGCTAGGGGAGTTGGTTGATGCGCACGAGGTTGCCCGCGGGGTCACGGAACGCGCAGTCGCGGATGCCGTAGGGCTGGTCGGCTGGCTCCTGTACGACCTCTGCGCCGCTGGCCTCGACCCGTTCGAAGGTCTCGGCCAGGTCCGAGCTGCCGAGAACGATGGTCGCGTAACTGCCCTTGGCCATCATCTCGGCGATCGTACGGCGCTCGTCGTCGGTGAGGCCAGGGTCAACGGCCGGTGGGTGCAGGACGATCGACGTCTGCGGCTGGTCAGCCGGCCCGACGGTGATCCAGCGCCTGCCCCCGTAGCCCACGTCGTTTCGCACCTCGAAACCGAGCGCGTCGCGGTAGAAGGCGAGCGACTTGTCGGGGTCGTCCGCGGGCAGGAAACTCGCGTAAATCATGACGGTCATGCAGATCACGATAACTGGGCACGCGGCGGGGCTGCTTCTCGATTCCTGATCGGTCGCATGACCTGTTTGACGACGCAGCCCGGGATGCCAGCACCGTCCTCCGCAGCCAGGCGCCGATAGCTACTCGGCGACATCCCGACCAGTTCTGAGAACCGCGTGCTGAAGGTGCCAAGCGACGAGCAGCCGACAGCGAAGCAGACATCGGTGACCGACAGGTCACCGCGCCGCAGCAGGGTCATGGCCCGCTCGATGCGCCGAGTCATGAGGTAGCTGTAGGGCGACTCGCCATAGGCGGCACGGAACTCCCGGCTCAGGTGTCCGGCTGACATATAGACGCCGCGCGCCAGCGCTTCCACGTCCAGCGGCTGCGCGTAGTCACGGTCGATCCGGTCGCGGACGCGGCGCAGCAGAACAAGCTCGCGCAAGCGCGCGTCTGGTATGCCGGTCACGTATAACAGGCTGCCACGCCTACCGCCCCGCTGCCTAATCACTGGTCGGCCTCGCCGGTCGCCGGCTGGGCAGGCGCCAGCGTGCGGGCCGGAATTTCCGCTGAGTCGGTGAGGCGCAGCTTGCGGCGGGCCCGCTCGTAGAAGGATGTGTGGCCGAGGCGGACGACGTGGGCGGCCCCTGGACGCGGCCGCAGGCTGATCCGGTCACCGGCGTTGACGTGAGCGGCAACCTGCCCGTCCACCTCAACCGCCAGGCTGCCGCTTGGCGGCAGGACCTCAAGATCCAGGCTGTCATTGATCGAGGTCACCAGCCCGCGGTTGTACGCGGAATGCGGGGCGGCCGGGGTGACAAGCAGCGCCTCAACGGCCGGGCTGACAATGGGGCCGCCCGCTGAGAAGCTGTAGGCCGTTGATCCGGTTGGGGTGGCGACAACGATGGCGTCGGCGGCGTAACTGACGAACGGGTGGCCGGCGGCCCAGACCCCGACAAAGGCCGACGGCTGTCCTGGGAACCTGACGACCGCCACGTCGTTGAACGCGGTGGCCACCTGCTCGCCAATCACCGCATCCACTGCCAGCCGCGGCTCGACCGAATACTGATGGGAGTCGATCGCGGACAGCGCTGCTGGCAGATCGGGCACGTCGACCTCGGCAAGGAACCCCAGCTTGCCAAGGTTCACCCCGAGCACGGGCGCGCGGTGCCGGTCGGCGAGCCGCATGGCGCGCAGCATGGTGCCGTCACCGCCGAGGCTGACGAGCAGATCCGAGCGGCTGGCAAGTTCAGCCGGCGGCACGGCGACCGCCGCGCAGTTCAGCCGGCCGATCTCCTCCGCCACACCCAGGACCTGGACCCCCCTTCGCGCCGCCCAGCCGAGCACAGCGGCGACCGCGCCAGCGTCGTCACGCTCCGGATGCAAAACGATGCCTACAACCCGCATAACCCAGATACTTCCCCGGTTGTGCCACAGCGCGCAGCCGCCTCACGCTGTGTGTTCCCGCGTGCGGTACGCAGACTAGGTGTTTCCCCGATTCGACCAGCAGCAGCTGACAGTAGCGTCGTGGTAGTCGGTACCAGCAGCGGGGGGACTGGCTGCCAGGCCGGGGGGCCATGGCACAGGTCGGGGTCGCGGTCGATTGCCCAGGGGTTGTGGTTGACCGCGACCACCGCCCGACCGGCGCGGGACAGGCGCTGGCCCGGCATCTCACGGGCGGGCGGGCAGGTGGTGCGCGAGCTGCGTCCGCGACGTGACGCCGAGCTTCCTGAATACCTTGCCTAGGTGATAGTCAACGGTGCTTGGGCTGATGAAGAGGTGCTCGGCGATTTCGCTGTTTGTCGAGCCCTCCGCGGCCAGGTTCGCGACGCGGGCTTCCTGTGGCGTCAGGTCGACTTCGGTCTCCGGAGTTCGCCGTCTTGCCCGTTCGCCGGTTGCGCGCAGCTCGCTGCTGGCTTGTTCAGCCAAGCCGGAAGCGCCCATAGCGTGGAACAGGTCTTCGGCGGTACGCAGCTGGCGTCGCGCTTCGCGGCGTCGCTTCGCACGTCGCAGCCACTGGCCATACTGCAGGTGCGCTCGGGCTAGATCGATGGTCGCCTGGCTGCGTCCGAGCTGGCTGATCGCCTCGATGTGGGCTGCCTCGGACTCGCTGCCTTCAGTGAGCAGAGCTCGGCAGCGAGCGCGCAGCCCGTGCGCCCACGGCGTCCCAGCGGCCATGGTGCGTTCGGTCAGGGTGGCGAACGCGCTCCTGGCCACCTCCCGGCGGTCGCAGCGCACTGCGGCCTCGATCAGCGTGGGCAACGTCCGTTCGGCCGTGAAGGGCGGATCGTCCTTGATCACCGGCAATGCGGCGTCGACGGCTGCCTCGCAGTAGCCGGCGTGCAACTCGGCGATAGCGACGATGCTCTTGCCCATGAGGGCGGGGGCGCCCTGACCCCTGGCGGTCGACTCGCGGACCTGAGCCAATCCAGCTGCTCGCGCCCTGGTGAGCTCGCCCCGGTATGCCAGCAGCAAACCGAAGCTGCCGCTCTCGATGCCGAGCATCCGGTAGGTCTGGCTGGCGGCCCCGAGCTCACGCATCTCAGCCCAGCAGTCGGCCGCGTGGTCGAGGCGACCGGCGCCGCTGGCCGCTATAGCTCGGAATGCGAGCGCGACTGGAAGCTCGGCGAGCGCGCCAAGGCGGCGAGTGACTTCCACCCAGCGCTCGGTAATGTCGAGCATGCCTTCGTCGTCCCACAGGCTGCCAGCGGCGACAGTGCTTCTCCCAAACCATCGGTGAGCCGTGGTCGGCTGGATGTCTTCGGCGCGCTGTGCCTGCACCGCGGCCCGCAGGGGTGCCACCGCGGCCTGATAGCCCTTGGTGAACCTGGCCTGGTAGCCGGCCAGCAGCAGATCAGCGACCGCGGGCGGCGTGCCCGATGGCGCCGGGGGAGGAATCATCGCGATCTTGCGTGCCTGCGCAGGCCCGGCCCATATCGCCGCGTTGAGGGCGGCCAGCAGCGCGTCCGCTGATGCGGCCGGGTCGCCCGCGAGCGCTTCGGCGGCTTCGGCCAGGGCCTCGGCGGCCTCGACATCGCTGCCCTGGGCGTAAAGCGCGTCGCCGATGACCACCTTCGCCTCACCATGAGCGGTCCTCGCGGTCAGCCAGGGTAGCGCGGCTTCGGCAATCTCCTGAGCGGTGTCTGAGTGACCAACCACCAGCTCGGCCCTAGCCAGCGCGACCTCTGGCCGTGCGCGGACGCCAGGATCGGGCGTCAGCGCTACCGAACGCCGCAGCAGCGCCGCCGTCGCTGGCCACGCTCCGCGCTCCCGGGCCCGCGTCGCGGCTGCCTGAATGTCCGCGGCGAGTTGCTCGTCGGGTCCGGTGGCCGCGGCGGCGCGGTGCCAGACCAGCTTGTCGGCATCACGCTGAGGGTCGCTGGCCTCGCCGAGCCAGTGATGAGCGCGCCGCCGGTCGGCATCGCCGGCCCCGTGGTAGACGGCCGCCCTGATCAGCGGGTGCAGGAACCGAACGCGGTTGCCGGAAGCCTCGATCAGCCCGGCCGCTTCCGCAGCCGATTCGGCCGCGTCGGCGTCGATGCCCGTGGCGGTGGCCGCGTCGCGCACCCTACCGCGATCACCGGAGAAGTCGGCCGCGACCAGCAGCACGAACTCCTGTACTTCCGGCGGCAGCCTGTGCACCAAGCGCAGGTACCGCTGCTGGACTCGCCGGCCCGTGGGGATCGGTTCTGGTAGATAGGCCCGGGCGGCCAGTTCGGCAGCCGGGTAGTGGGAGCCGATGTCCACTAGTGCCAGCGGGTTCCGCTCAGTGTCGGCAACAACCCGGTCGACCAATTCCGGATCAAGCGGCGTGGCCGTGACCGAGCGAAGCAAATCCGCGGCCGCGTCCTGGGGCAGGCCGCTGACCTCGGCTGTCGGCAGCTGCTGGAACACCAGCGGCTCGTGGGTTTCGGCCACCGTCATGATCATGCCTACGCGATCGGCATACAGGCGACGGGCTACGAACCCGAGTACCAGTGCTGACTCCGCATCGATCCAGTGCGCATCATCGACAGCGCACAGCAATGGCTGTTCCGCGGCCGCGCGCGAGAGCAGTGTCAGGCATGCGAGCCCGACGAGAAAACGCTCGGGCGGAGGCCCTACGACGAGGCCGAAAGCTACCTGGAGTGCTTGCCGTTGCGGAACTGGAAGGTCGTTGACGAGCGGCAAGAACGGAATCAGCAGCTGGTGCACGGCGCCATAGGGGAGGTTGATCTCCGACTCGACACCGGTGATGGCGGAGATCCTGAACTCCGTGGCCGCCCCGACCGCGTAATCCACCAGGGTCGTCTTGCCCACTCCGTCGCTGCCACGGAGCACGAGCACTCCGCTCAAGCCCTCGCGGACGAGCTCCAGAAGATCATCGATCCGAGACCGCTCGGTGCTTCGGTCAAGCAACGACGGCGCCCCGCTTCGCGATGCTGACCATCCCCCACCCCCAATTCATGCTAGCTGGCGACACCGCGTGCCCGCCGGCGCCTGGCGAGTGCATGGAAATGGTCAGCGCGCGCATGGACTGCGTTAGCAATCGGTTACTTATGTCCGGTTTCGGGTTAGCTGGAGACTCGTTGTGATGGGCCGGAGGGAGCGGGACAATGTCGGGCGTACGTCGGGTGATCGTCGGGGTCAGCGGCTCACCAGGGAGCATCAGGGCGCTGAGGTACGCCGCCGACCTGGCGCTCAGCGATGGCAAGCAGCTGCAGGCTGTACTTGCCTGGGTTCCTCCGGGCGGTGATCTCGCTGACCGCCGCAGTCCTTCGGCGTATCTGCGCGAGATCTGGCAGCGCGCCGCCTCGGAGCGGCTGTCCGCGGCGCTTGAGGCGGCCTGGGGAGGCGTCCCGGCTAGCTTGTTCGTCCAGCGGGTGATCGCCCGAGGTCAGGCGGGCCCGGTGCTGGTGGGCCTCGCCGACGATGCCGGTGATCTCATCGTCGTGGGTGCGGGTGGAGGTTCCCTGCTAACCCGGCCGTGGCGCGGCCGGGTGACTCGTTACTGCGTAGCGCGCGCGTCGTGTCCCGTGCTGACAGTCCCCTTCTGGCGTTCGAAGACTCCGACGATCTCCTCGACCGGCAGGCCCTTGGTCTCCGGCAGGAACCAGTAGACGAACGCGATGGCGGCCAGGGCCAGGGCGGCGAAGCAGACTACGACACCGGCGAGGCTGATCGCGCTCTGCCAGACCGGGAAGATCTCGATGAGGGCGAAGTTGGCCAGCCAGTCGACCGCGGCGGCGATGGCGGCGGCCTGACCGCGGACGGCGGTAGGGAATACCTCGCCCTGCAGCGTCCATCCCGTTCCCCCGACGCCGACCGCGAACGAGGCGATGAAGAAGTCCAGGCCCACCATGATGACCGCAAGCCGGGCCGTGCCAGAAAGCAGCCCGAGACCGACAGCGGCGACTAGCGCCGAGATGATCATCCCGACGTATCCGCCTATGGCCAGCTTGCGGCGGCCGAACTTGTCGATCCACCTGAACCCCAGGTACGTCGCTGCCACGTTCACGCTGGTCATGATCGCGGTGACCTCGACGCCAGCCACCGTGGTCACCACCACGGTGGCGTGGGCGCCAGAGAAAATGGGCCCGAGCAGGTGCGGGCCGTAGTACAGCGGCACGTTGATGCCGGTGATCTGCTGGAAGATGAAGAAAACGCAGACGACAACCAGCGCCCGGCGCACGCCTTTTGTCCAGACCGCACGCCATCCGGCCCGCCCGGCCACGGCCTCGGCTCGCTCGATGACGGCAGCAGCACTCCGCACCTCAGCGTCGCTGACGTCGCTGACGCCGAGTATGGCCATCGCCTTGCGTACCTGCTCGTACTTGCCATGCCGCAGCAGCCACCGGGGCGACTCAGGCATCTGCGTGCGCAGCACCAGGCCTATGAGAGCCGGGACGGCGCCAAGTCCGAGCACCAGCCGCCAGCCGACGCTAGCGGCACTGGCGGGGAACGCGCTGAAGATGATCAGCGCGATGATGTAGGCGATCAGGATGCCGACGGTGATCATCCATTGCTGCAGCATGGTCAGCGCCCCGCGCCTGGCCTTGGGCGCGTACTCGGCGATGTAGGCCGTCGCTATCGCGGAGTCCGCGCCGATTGCCACCCCGATCAGCGTCCTCGCGGCCAGCAGTACTGGAGCGTTGGGCGTCACCGCCGAGAGGATCGCCCCGACCGCGTATATTCCGGCGTCCACGATCAGCAGGGTCTTGCGGCCGAACCGGTCCGCCGCCGGGCCCGCCATTAGCGCGCCGGCGGCCGCGCCGAGTGACGCCCCCGATACCAGGTAGCCAAGCGCCAGCCCGTGCAGTCCGTAGGGCACGAAGTTCAGCGCCGAGCCGATGTTGGAGGTGTCATAGCCGAATAGGAAGCCGCCAAGCGTCGCCAGAAGCGTTAGCTGCCAGTAAAACGCAGACGGCGCCCTGTCATCGAGCGTGCTGAGGACATTGCTCGTCGCACCGGGCTGAGCCATCCTGCGCTCCCAGGGTCTTTAATCCCTCACCCGGCTGGCCGTCGGATCTCCTGAACGGAAGAATTCGCGAGGCCCCAATCGGTCGTACTCGCCGATCGCGCTCACAACGTGATCACTGGTCACGTCGTCCCAAGCGACCATATGCGCTACCCCCCTGGCCGGTATCTGGATGAGTCCTGACTAATACGGCGCGACGCGGAGGTCTCCTGGCCTCAGCCGGTACTGCTGCAAGCGCAGCCCGTGGTACTTCTCGGTCTCGCCGACCCACTCCATGCCAATCCGGCGTACCGTCGCGGCCGCGCGCGTGTTCGCCGGCCGGACGAGCGCTATGACCTGTTCGATGCCCTGGTCAAATGCCCACCGCGCGAGAGCGAGGCCCGTCTCGGTCGCGTAGCCCCGCCCCCACGCCTGCGGATGCAGCGCCCACCCGACTTCGAACTCCTCGTCGGGCGGCAAAGGCAGCAGGCTCGCGCCGCCCACCACCTGCCCGTCGTCACGACGTTCGACGGCCCAGTGCCCGGCCGGCGTCAGTAGCCGCGCGTCATCGGCGATCCATCCTTCAAGTAGCAGGCGCATGCCATCGATGTCCTCGACGCGGTCCATCGAGGGGGACAACCAGCGCGCGACCTGCTCGTCGCCGTAGGCGCCGAGCGCGGCTTGAGCATCACCGACCGCCCAGCCACGCAGGACAAGACGCTCAGCTTCGAGTCTCTGCGCCACAAGGTTCACCCTAGCGGTGGCGGCTTCGGCTTGTTTCCTTCGGCTTGGCATCGGGAATCTGGTGCCCGTTGGCCCCTGGCCAGCGACTAGGCACGACAAAGGCGAAGGCGTGGGTGAAAACATGAAATCTGTCCGATTC
>Ga0126371_10003725_pt1 | contig 13376 bp, 6 predicted proteins | sample PanSoiMetaPlot_4_FD_110145 | JGI IMG/M metagenome (GOLD analysis project Ga0126371, IMG submission 110145) | Tropical forest soil microbial communities from Panama - MetaG Plot_4 | ecosystem: Environmental > Terrestrial > Soil > Tropical forest > Bulk soil | place: Panama | collected 2016-02-17
AACAGTTGCACCGAGGCTGTCGCCAGCATTCCGCCCACGAAAACGATCACCACGACACATAGCAGCACGACCGCGATCTGTTGCGCATTGGCGATCCACTGTGACCGCGCCAGATTGCCCTGAGTTTGATAGACGGCCCCGATAAGCCGCATCGGCATAGACCAGACGAAGTACGCCGCGAGCAGCAACAGGACGACACGCGCCGTTCCGGGCGCAGTGAGCTTCAGGCCGATCCACTGAGAAACGGATGCCACCTGGAAGATGATTGCCGCAGCGCAGGTGCCGAAGATTGCCAAGGCAAGGTAAAACGCTACTGCCGTGTCCTGAACGGATCGGTATTCTTCGAAGTCACCCTTGGCATACGCCTTGGTCAAGCGGTTGATGGCAGCTTGCTGCATTCCGATATCCAGGCTTGCGAAATAGCTCACGACAGCGGAAAGCGCCAGGTACTCTCCATACAGACTCGCTGACCAATACTTCAAATAGAGGGGCACCAGGAACAAGGCCCCCAGCCGCACAATCAGGTGTGCAAAGAAGATGGCATTGGCGGCTGTAAGTACGCGACGGAGCATCAAAGACGTGCCTTCTTGAGGAGTCGGTCGTGGACGGCTGCTTTTCGAGATCTTTCTGCCCGGTTATCTCCGAAAGACTTTCCACAACGAAGGATCCAGACAGTTTTCAAGAAGCAGAGAGAACGGCGTTTTGTCGGCGACCTTCAACAGAGACACAAAGAAGCGCTTGTCCCCATGCCAGCTTGACTCCAGCTCGCGGCACCGTTTGCAGACTTTGCCGTCAGGATGAATGATTCTTCGCGCAATCTCCAGCAGTCCCGGCTGGTAGCCGGACTTGACAACATGGCAACCAAGCAACTGGGCTTCCCTGCGACAAGAAACATTTCCTGGAGCGTAGGAGTGGCCGGCCACGCGAAACATCGCAAGGTCGGGCGCGGAGTCGCCGACAGCGCTCACGTCATGGGCCTCAACCCCAGCCAGAGAGAGAAGAGCACGGAGGCCGATGCCCTTATCGGTCTCCCTGGCAGTCACGGCGGTATCGAGTCCCGTATGATGCACCTGAAGGCGATCTAATTTCAATGCCGCTACCAGATTCTCCGCCATGAGCCTTGGTAGAGGCGCAGTTCTGCTGTTTTGATAAGTGAAGGCTCGCAGAGAATACTGATAGTCCTCATTCAAAAAAACTCCTGGAATCCTGCGAAGCGCTCCCTGAGCCTCTTCCAGCTCGCGCATCGATTCAGGCGCCACCAGGCTGACTTCGCAGTTCGTTGCTCGATCCCACGCGACAGCTCCGTACTCGGCCACGCCGCCCGGAAGACCATAGGCATGGCAGTACTCCTTAACCTCGCGCAATGTTCGCGCGGTATTCAGAGCGACCGTAAATCCGTGAGATGCGAACAACGACAGCGCTTTGATGCCGCTGGCCGTGGTAGAAGGAAAACCGAACACCATCCTGTCCAGGACGCCGTCAATGTCGAGCACAACCAACGGGGCATGCCAGCCCGTGTTGCCAGGGGTCCGGCAAAGCTTGCCGCATTCGCGCAAGGTTTGTGACACGAGAAAGTTCCATGCCGCGATGTATTGCCGGCTAAACGTATCTCGTCGACATACGAGACGCGGGTTTTCAAGACCTAGCGTCGCTAGGTTTTGAGCCCAAAGGCCAGCCAGCAGTTTGTTCGGGAAGAGGCGCTCTTCGACCTCGCTGTCGCCGCTGGCGACTACATATCTGTTTACAAGTCGGTTTTCTTCTTCTTCAGAGAATTCAAAATGGAGTATTGCGTCGGCAAGATCGTATGCGGGATCGGTCATGCCGAGTTCGTTCTTGCCCTGCCCGTGATGTTCAAAGTCTGTCTTCTTTATTCCCGAGCCAACCCGGATCCACTCGTCGGCTGCCATCTTGCTGTCTGTAAGGACTGACAAGGTCGAGCTCTGAGACAGTTCTTTCTGGATTCGGAATCGTTTTGCCGCAGCCGCAACCCTTGAGCCGTAGGCCCGGCTTAGAACGGTCGCAAGCATTTCCAAACCTTTGGTTCGACCCTCTTCGGCTAAGTATGGTGTAGGATCGCTCACCAGATTGAGCTTACTGGCGCGGCATGCCACATATGAGCCCATAGTATCTATGGCGACCTGCCGGTCGGAAATGGCTGCGGCTCGGTTCGGTTCTTGTGGTAGCCATTCGCTATACATAATCCCGTCGCGCAACCCCAGAATCGGTGGAACAAGCGGTTGCAGCACTCTACCCGCGTGGAAGGCATGGTAACCAAGCCACCCCCACCCGACACTCTTTGCCAGTACTCGGCGAGTTTGATTGCGGCCCGCGGCGTCTCTCATTTGAACTTCGAACACCCGTTTCAGCCGAACGTCTACCCGCTCGGGATAATCGGTGCGCCAGCTTACGTTCTCTTTCTTCGGTTCGCCGGCGACGATGGTCGCGTTCCTATAGCCGTTCGCACTGAAGTATTCCTGCAACAAGGAATTCACCGAGCCCGAGTCCAGGACGCTTTGCTTGTGTCTCTCTGCCGGTTCCAAGGTCAGGGTGTGGATCTTAGGTACGGACTGAAGAACGCTTGACTTCTTCCAGTTGGGGAAGGCAGGTTCGGCGGGATTCAACACGACAATGTCCTGGTCTCGGAATCCCATTCGGCGCAACAACTCGATCGCAGTAACGAGAGTTTGTCCTGAGTGAATCGACTCATCGATGACGAGGATGCGCGATCGCCTACGCGAAGCCTGGAGAAGTGCAGCTCTCTCCGATAACGCCAGGCCTTTCTTGGGGCGAACGGCGATCCAGTCCACCACCGGAAAGCGGGTCTGAAGATGCGCGCACAGTAACGGAGCCAGAAATGATCCTGCGGTCCGGAGCCCGAGCACCATGAGAGGTCTCTCACTGTCCGGGAACCGTTCAACAAACTTCTTGCCGAGTTCAAGGCAGTCATGCGGCGCAAAGTCTCTCGAGCGAAAGAATGCAGGCAATTTGGGCCGAGCGTCCCACAAGCGCTTTGGAAACCTGGGAGGCAACAGGCCGGCCAGGTTTGCGCATTGCCGGAGGAGGAGAGTCTGCTCGGGCTGCTGGACCATTGTGTGCTTGAGAAAGTCGGTCACGCCTGCGCGCCAGGTCGCGCTCCATGATCGCAAGCGTGACAACCGCGTCTCTCGCAGCCTGCGTGTTCCAGACAAGAATCCGTTGAGTGCTGCCAACCCCGGACCGGCAGGCGGAAAAGCTTTGCTGATCTTCGAGAAGTCATAGGTGTAGCCGGCAAGGTAATCGTCGATGGTGTCTGTCACGGAGCAAGACAGCAGAAAAACGTTTGCAATCACTTCACGCTGCTGCCATCCTTCCCTGGTGTGTCTGAGCATGCTGAGTTGTTCAGAAAGATGATCGATCGTATCCCGCATGGTGGGGAACGCGTTCAGAACCCAAGGATAGTAATCGTAGAACGCAATCTCTTCCGCGATAGGTGTGATCGCGGGAGGCTGGGACCCCTGGTGGAAGGCCTCAGGAGGGCTGGCGAGGTTGTGCGCCAGCGACGCTGAATCATTGATGGTTTGGATTATTGTGTCCGACATATTGAGCAGTCTGTTCTCGGAAGGTTCGACAGGAACTCGGATTTGATCAGCTGTTCAACGAACGGATTGTCCTTGCTGAAGAACCACTTCCACACGGGTGGAAGAGATGCCACCGGCATCGGCTTGTTGCTCCGAGCTCAGGGCGGCAATATTGGCGCGTTTGAGAATCGCGTCCACCAGCCTTTCCTGGTCGTAGAGCGAGCTGAAAGTATGATCGGATGGAATTACATCGCAGGCCACTTTGCCGTGCGCGCACAACCACCGAAGATCTCCTCCTCCGGCTTCGCGGAGGTCTTTGAGCAGCGGATCGCCCTTCGAGCAAATAAATGTCAGATGCACGCCCTGGTCGACCAATTCACGCATCATCGCTCGAAGCCGCTGGTCTGAGCCAGAGGCAATCTTTCCGTCAATAAACTTGTGCTTAAACCCTTGTGTCAAAGCTTCGCTGATTTTCTGGTAGTTCGATTGACCAGTCAGCAGCTTACGCCAGCTTGTCAGGCTCAAGAGCGCGTGCTTCCAATAATAGTGACGATCGTGACGGTAACTCGTTTGCGCTTCATCAGCCCGAGCGGGAAAGTTGATCAATATCGCGGCGCGCGATCGCGAGTCGACCCAGGTGGTTTCCAGAGATGCTACCGCTCCCGAGCAGCCGCCAACCAGGATGAAACTTTTGATTCCTCGTGTGCCTTGAAGGAAAGTCATCGCCGCGCACGCCTCGTCAACCGAGCTCTCTTCGAACGGGCGGTTGTCCAGCCGCACCAAGCTATCGCCGATTCCTGAAAAATCAAAGCGAAGGACGGAAAAACCTTGTGCGGCTAAAGCACGGGCAATCTTTACGTAGATGCGACCAGGCCCCACTCGATGCACGATTCCGGGATTCAGCAGCACCACGCCTGTCTTGCGCTCGTCCCCCAGCGTCGGGCTTGTGACGATTCCAACCAGGGACCCTGGCGTTCCAAATTGTACGGCTTCTTCTTTCATGAGGATGCCCTCACCCAGGAAACCAGCGATTGCAGTACTTGGGCAGGCACAAGCAAACTTCCATCTTGCGTCGGCAGCCAAATCTCGGGAGCCCTCAGTTCCCGGTCCTCGACCTGAGTCCGGGTTTCGATGAGATGGGCCTTCAATCCGTTCTGACGATCCATCGGGGCTGTCCTCATGACTAAGACTCGTCTTGCCGGACGCCCTTCAATTTTTGTGAGATCCAATTCCTCAAGTTGAGCTTGAAGCATACGAGACAAGGGAAAACCAAGAATTTCAATGTGGGCGTGGACGTTTTTCAAGCGCTTCGGTTTGGGACGAAAACGCAACATCTCATTGTCCAGAGCGATCAGTTCATCGAGGTAATCTTTTCCTTTAACGATCGGCTCCCAGAGAACAAGGGTGTCAAAATCCTCGCACAGGCTGCCGGCAAAAGCGGCCAGAGTTGCTCCCAGTCGGAGCCCAACAACCGAGACCCGAAACATTCCCGATCGCGTGCGCAGTTCAGAGACGGCGGTCGAAATATCTTCAATCCACCGCGTAATGCTACCTTGATCGGCGTCACCTAAAGAGTCACCGCAGCCGAAGTAATCGAATCGCAGGACGGGAAATCCGGCTTCCGTCAGCCCCAGGGCCAATTGTCGAAGCGCCCGGTGGCTGTTGATGTACTCGTGTCCAACAGGCTGGCAGATAAGAACCGCGGACGCGGGTCCGCCCTTGTCAGGGGGCTCATGGAAGCATCCAAAAAGCCTTCTGTCTGCGCTGCCGAAATAAAAAGGGACCGGCCGCGTCCGTGGCTTCAAGGGCATTCGAGCCTCTCCCGGCAGCTTGTCGCAAACTGGCCGAGTGTTTGAAAAGCAAGCTCCCTGGCTTTCATACGCACTCCGAGCTCTTGTTCCAGCCTGGCCACCAATTGCGTCGCCAGCAGCGAATGTCCTCCCAAGTCAAAGAAATTGTCATAGACGTTCACGAGGGGCACATTCAGCATCTCCTCCCAAATGTGCACCAAGAGTCGTTCCAGGGGATCACTGATTTCCTCAACCACTTCCTGGCAATCGTCTTTTGAAGGCACGTTGAGAGGAGGCAGAGCACGCCGGTTTAATTTGCCGTTGGGCGTCAACGGAAGCTTGTCCAGCGACGCAAGTACCGGGATCATGTGGCCGGGCAAACGCTCCTTCAAGAAGCTTCGGATTCCGTTAAGGGACTCCGCTTGTTGAATTGGCGTAACATAGGCTGCCAGGCGCAAATCCCCGGGCGTATCCTCGCGAACGGTTGCGCAGGCGTCCCTCACGGCGGGATGTTGGCGTAGCGCGAACTCGATCTCCTCCAATTCGATGCGAAATCCACGGACCTTTACCTGGGAGTCAGTGCGTCCCAGGCACTCAACGTTGCCATCGGCTCGATAACGGGCCAAGTCTCCTGTCCTGTAAAGCCAAGCGCGTCCTTCACGCCCAACAGACGTGGAAATGAACTTCTCAGCATTAAACTCGGGGCGGTTCAGATACCCGCGCGCCAGACCCTCGCCTCCTATATATAGCTCCCCCGTGACGCCAATGGGGACAGGCTGCAGGTTGCGATCCAGCACGTACATGGTGGTGTTTGCGATGGGGCGTCCGATTGGAATGGGACCTTCTGCTGACGTAACACGGTGGATCGCGGACCAAACGGTCGTCTCGGTTGGACCGTACATGTTCCACACCGAAGTCGCTCTAGCCATCAGATCCTTGGCTAGGTCCCTTGTCATCGCTTCGCCACCGCACAATATCTTCAAGTTTGGCTTGCCCGGCCATCCGGCATCAACCAGAGATTTCCATGCGGAAGGTGTTGCCTGCATCACCGTTATGTCGTGAGCTTCCAATTCCTTCCAAAGCTCACTCGCTTCTTTGGCGGTTTCGCGACTCGCAATCACCGAGCACGCACCCACTGTAAGCGGGAGGTAGAGCTCCAGGGCCGCGATATCGAAGCATATGGTAGTGACCGCGAGCAACCGGTCCGTCTGACTGAGGCCGGGGCACGCCTGCATTGAAGTCAACAGGTTCACCAGAGCGCGGTGGCAGACTTGTACCCCCTTGGGCTTCCCGGTTGAACCCGAGGTGTAGATCACGTACGCCAGCTCGTTAGACTCGACACGGACAGACGGCTTCTGAGCGCTGAATTGCGAGATATTTATCCAGTCGACGTCAATGTAGACCAATCTCTTGCCACAATCGCTCAATCGCAGATCGACCGATCTCTGCGTGATGACGCATTGAAGGCCGGAGTCTTCGATCATGAATGCGAGCCGTTCTTTTGGATACTCCGGGTCGAGAGGAACATAAACTGCGCCGGCCTTCATAACGCCGAGAAGTGCAATCACCATCTGGGTGGACCTCTCCAGGCAGATACCAACCGGCGTACCCGGACCGAAGCCTAATCCGCGCAAGTAATTCGCAAGCTGATTGGCCCTAGCATCCAGCTCCCGATAGGTGAGACGATCTTCTTCGTAGATCACGGCTACCTCGTCGGGAGTACGCTCCACTTGAGCTCCTATAAGTTCGTGCACCGAGGCGAGCGCGGGAAATTCCTTTGCCGTGTCATTCCAATCCACCAGAACTCTGTTCATCTCCTGCCGGGTAAGCACCGGGAGATCAGCAATCAACGAGTTGGAGTTTCCGGCTGCGGCCCCAAGTAATATCTGCCAATGCCTTATCATTCGGTCGATCGTTGCCGCATCGAACAAATCCGGGTTGTATGTGATTGGGCCACTGACGGTGTCTCCGCGATCGTCGACGACGATCATCAAGTCCAGCTTCGACCCGCCATTGGATATTTCCTCGGTGGCTAAGCCCCAGCCCGGAGCGATGGCTGCCAGTTTGGGCTGCTGCGAGAGGACTACTTGAAACAGGGGATTGCGGCTGGCGTCTGGCCTCCAGCCACTCTCTCGTACCACTTCAGCGAAAGGCAGATCTTCATGGTTTAGGGCGTCCAGGACTGCCGTTCGAACTCTTGATAGCAAGTCCGCAAACGTCGGATTGCCGGAAACATCCACTCGCAGTGCGAGCGGATTCACGAAGTATCCCAACAACGGTTCAAGTTCCGCCAGCTTACGGCCCGCAGTGAAGGTACCGAGGACAAGATCCTCCTGGCCCGTGTAACGATGGAGCAAGGCTGCTAATCCAGCGACAAGTGTCATGTAGAGTGACACTTCATGATCTTGGCTGACTCTTCGTAGGTCGCGTACCAGAGTCTCGGGCAACCGAAACCGATGAATAACGCCGCGGTGCGTGTCAACCTCCGGCCGCGGCCGGTCGCTGGGCCAGTCGAGCACTGGGGCTCCCGCCAGTTGTTCCCGCCAGTAAGCCGCGTGTTCGGCCCAATCGCTGGGCGAGGCTTTGCTTCGCTGCCAGCGTGCGAAATCACTATATTGGTTTGCCAGCTCTGGCAGAGGTGAGGCCTTGCCCGATCGAAATGCCTCGTAGAGTACTGTCAACTCAGGAAGAAACACACGGTAAGCGGTTACCGCATCAAAGATGATCTGGTGAACAGCAATGTAAAGACGATACTGCTCGTGTCCCAGGCTTATGGCCAGGACTCGCAGTAAAGGAGCCGTCTTCAAGTCGAAGGGTCGGCGGGCGTCCTCCGTCGCCAAGCGTATTGCTTCCGCCTCGCGCTCTGTTTCCGGTAGATGGCGTAAATCAACCAGGGGAACGTGAAACCTTTCCGGAACGGATCGAACCATCTCGACCGGCTGACCTGCCTTGGTGTCGAAGATGGTGCGCCAGATCTCGTGACGCCTGATGATTTCGAGCAGGCACCGCTCCAGCACCTCAAGATCTAAAGCGCCATGCCTGTAAACGGTGAACGTCTCGTTGTAGAACGGAACGTCACTGGCTAGTTGGCCATGGAGCCAAACCTGTTGTTGTGGAAACGATAGGGGTAGCGGATCCTGTGGGCTTTGGTCAGGATTCCGTTCGAGCCCGCTCTTTGCCGCCATGCCCGACCGATAACGTTCGAGGAGCCGCCGTTTGACTTGAGAGAGTTCACTCGCCGGAGAATCCGCGGGTTCCGCATTTTGGACTGTTGATGCCTGATTCAAAATGTACTCCTCGAAAACCGCTTGGTTTTCATTCATCTCGAAGTGTCTCTGGCGCGCCAGAACGCTAAACCGAACGAACGGCGTGGATTTGTCGAAACGCCGTTGTCATTGAAGTGGGGGATTGATGTTGATGTCAGACACGCGTCCGTTCGGGTTGTTGGTGACGGCGCTCAACAACGCTTGGTAGTCAGCCATCATGCGAGCGACTGTCCGAGCGTCGAGCAAATCGGGGTTGTATTGAACGCGAGCTGCCGTTTCCATGGGCCGTTTGATGAAAGCCAGATATAGGTCCCAAGGAGCGCCACCGCTGTCGATATCCATGGAAGTCACACTCCAATCCAGTTCCATCTTCGGCATCGGAGGTTGCAGCGACATCGCTACCGTGAAGAAAGGATTGCGGCCGCGATCCGGATTCGTTCGAAGTTCATGCGCGATGGCCTCCAGCGGCACATCTTCGTTTGAGAGGGCTTCTACAGTCGTTCTCTGGGCTTGCCGCAGAACGGCGCAGAAAGTTGGGTCCCCCGTCAGATCGAAACGGAGGGCGACCGGGTTGAGAAAATAGCCAAGTAGTTTTTGTATCTCGGATCTTTTGCGACCCGCTGGGGCCGGCGTGCCGACAATAATATCCTCCTGCTCGGTGTAAAGATGCAGCAAGCTGACTAGCCCAGCGAGCAATCCCATGAACAATGTTGCGCCCTGCCGCCTGCTCAATGCGCCCAACGCATCCACAAGCTCGTTTCCCAAGGCGAAAGATTGAATCGCACCGATGAACGCTTCGTTGTCCGCCCGGGCGCGATCAGCCGGCCATTTGAGAACAGGAATCGGTCCTCCCAACTGTTTTCTCCAATAAGCTACCTGCCTGTCCGCTTCCCTTTCCTGCAGCCATTCCCGCTGCCAATAGGCGTAGTCGCCGAACTGCACAGGTAAATCTGGAAGCGGACTAGCCTGACCGGTGGAGTACGCCCGATAGAGGGCCGCCAGTTCGAATGGAAAGACCTGGTAAACGGAGACCCCGTCGACGATGCTGAGATGAGCAGCGAGGAACAGGGAGTGCTCCTGGCTTTCTGTCGTGAACATTGTCGCCCTCAACAAGGGACCATGCCTCAGATCGAAGGGCTGTCGAACCGTTTCGCCAGCAGCACGCTCGATTTCTCGATCCGCCTCTGCTTTCGGCCAACCTGTTAAGTCAATAAGTGGCAGCTCAAAATGCTCAGGAGGAGCGTTTACCACTTGCGTCAGCTGGCCATCTTTCAGGGCGTAGCTGGTGCGCCAGATTTCATGGCGTCGTATGACCTCGCGGAGGCTCCTTTCTACGTTCAAGACGTCCAGCGGTCCCTTCATTTTGAGCCGAATGCATTCGTTGTAAAGCGAGGGGCCGCCCTGTCGTTCGCGAAGCAGGAGTGGCTCCTGGGACAAGGAAACAGGCGCCGTGGCCCCAACAGGTCTTGGCACCATGGCCGTAACCGGAGACGCAACTGATCCGCCGCTCCCGATATAGTATTTCTCGAGCAGCTTACGCTTTGCGTCCGACAAGGGCGTGGTATCCATCATTTGGGCTCGGTCTCAGTCGGTCTTAACAGAGGTCTTTCGTCCTGATTCAGCGGCTCAGGCTTGATTCTTAACGGTTGCCGCGGTAAAGGAGATCGGTAGTCTGGTCAAGCCACGCAAGCCCAAATTAGTACGCCACACGAGCGGCTCGGGTGGAAGGGTCCAATCGGCCAGCCGATGCAACATCATTTCGAATGCGATTTGCCCTTCAATTCGCGCCAATGCGGCGCCGAAGCAGAAATGTGCGGCCCAGCCGAACGCCAGATGCCGGTTGTCGCTTCGTGTGATGTCCAGTCGATCGGGATCGGGGAATCTCTCGGGATCACGGTTCCCTGCCGCCATCACGGCAATGACAGCCTGGCGTTTTAGAATCCGCTTGCCGCCGAGAACGGTGTCCTCCGGAGCTAAGCGCGCCGTGTGCTGGCTAGGGCTCTCGTACCGTAGGAGTTCCTCGACTGCCGACGGAATGAGAGAAGGATCCGAGCGTAGCTTTTCGAGTTCCTGGGGATTGCGCAACAACGAAAGCACGCCATTACCAATGAGATTGGTGGTCGTTTCCTGCCCGCCGACCATCGTGACAATACAATTTGCGATCACCTCTTCTTCACTCAACCGGTCGCCGTTAACTTCGGCGGTCATCAACGACCTTACTAACCCGTCTCTGGGCTGCATCCGCTGCTGCTCCATCGCGGAGCGGAAGTAAGCGGTCATCTCTCCGACGCTCTTCAGAATCTTAGGGACGCGGTCAGGGTTATGCTGGAAATTGCCCAGCATCTCGGCAAAATCTTGCGACCAGGCTTTCAGTTGCTGATAGTCCTCGACCGGAACCCCGAGCATTTCTGCGGTGACGATGCAGGGCAGCGGCTCTGCCAGATCGGCAATTACATCCATGCCGCCCTGGTTTTGCACCTTGTCCAGCAACCGGTTGGTAATATCGGAGATGTGCTCACGTAAGACGCGCACCCTCTGGGGGCCGAAGGCATAAGCCGCGAGGCTGCGCAATCGCGTATGCGCGGGCGCGTCCATGAACAGCATCTGTTTGACCATTAACTGGGCGATCGGGTTGAGCGAAGACAGACCCATCTCGCTCAGTTGCTCAGGCGTAGGGGTGCGCTGAGCGGAGTAGCGATGGAGCACGGTCACAACGTCCTGATACCGGGTAACGACCCACGCGTGTAGAAAAGGATCCCAGTGCACCGGGTCCTCGTTCCGCAGACGATGGAAAAGCGGATAGGGATTCGCGAGCACGTCAGGATCGAGCAAATGGTAAAGGCTGAGCGTGTTCGAGGATTCGGCGGCTGCAGTGGCAGTATTGGCGAGAACGGACATTCCTGGCCTTCCTTATTTGTGGACCGGTGCTGTTGATTCAAGTAAACGCTCGGCCTCGGCTTCGCTCATGGATTCCAGTTTGGCGAATAGGAGCGATTCCACTTGTGCCGAAAGCTTTGCGACAGATGGGGCGTCGAACAGTGCCCGCAAGGCGAGTTCGACGCCGAACGCGTCCCGCACCCTGGCGATCAGTTGCGTGCCCATCAGAGAATGGCCACCTAGCAGGAAGAAGTTGTCCTCCACGCTGACCTTATCCAGGCCTAGCAGAGGCGCAAGCATTGAAGCCAGCCGGTTCTCTATCGGAGTGCGGGGCGCTATGTAGGTGTCATCACGGATCATATTCTCCGTTGTCGGGGCCGGTAGCGCAGCGCGATCGATCTTGCCACTCGCGTTCAGGGGCAAGCCGGTGAGGGTTACAAAGGCCGCGGGAACCATGTACTCCGGCAGCCTCGCGGCCACCATGTTCCGTAGCTCGGTGTGCGTAGGAAGGTCCTTTGACGCCGGTACAAAATACGCGACTAACCGCTTGTCAGCCGGCCCAACTTCCCGAGCGACCACGACGCTCGCGCGAATACCGGGATGGTCCTCCAGCACCTTAACGATTTCCGCCGGCTCAATCCGAAACCCTCTGATTTTAATTTGCTCGTCCGCGCGGCCTAGAAATTCGATCTGGCCGTCCGGCAGGTAACGTCCGAGATCTCCCGTCTTATAGAGACGTGCGTCTGAATCTAGGCTGAAAGGGTTGGGAAGGAACTTGAGCGCGGTCAGGTTGGGCCGGTTGCGATATCCGCGGGCCACACCAGGACCCCCGATGCAGATTTCTCCGACTTCTCCCGACGGCACCTGTTGCATCTGTTCGTTGACCATGTAGACCTGGACGTTGTCGATGGCACGCCCGATCGACGGGAGCCGCTCCGGGCGCTCGTCGGGAAGGACAGTTCCGGAAGTGGCGACCACTGCGCATTCCGTGGGTCCATAATTATTGACCAGCACAAATGGCATCTTTCTGGGTGGATAGTGGTGAAGCGTATCGGCTCCTGTGAGCAGCAGCCGGAGGCTGCACTTTGACGGCCAGTCGAGCGTCATGATCTGCTCAGCCAACGGAGTCGCAAGGAAACTGATGGTGATTCCTTCCGCCAGAAGCCAATCGCGGACGGCTGCGGGTTCATTGACTGCAACCGAATCAGCCATGTAGACCCTTGCTCCTGCGGCGAGATAGGGCCAAATCTCCCAGACAGCAGCATCGAAACCCAATGCCGAGAGCTGGCTCGCACGATCGGTCGGACCCACTTTGAACGCGCATTGATGCCAAGAAACAAGGTTGCTCAGACCTCGGTGGGTTATTTCCACTCCCTTAGGTTGACCAGTTGAGCCGGAGGTGTAGATCACGTAAGCCAGGTGCCCCGGCTCCACTCTCCCGGCGACTGTACTCGACCCAACATCACCTTCGAATCTTCCCTCGGGGTCGAGCATGACAAGCTGCTTAGGATGAGCTGGCAAAGCGTTTAGCAGGCATTTCGCCGTCACCAGAACCGGAACCTGGGCGTTATTGAGCATGAAGCTCAATCGCTCGCTTGGATAGCTTGGGTCTAACGGAAGATACGCCCCGCCGGCTTTCATCACGGCGAGGGCGGCAACGATCATGGCTGGTGAACGATTCAGGTGAATTCCCACGACGACGTCAGGGCCAACACCGACAGACTGCAGGAAACACGCCAGCCGCTCGGCACGCTGGTTGAGCTCCAGATAGGTCAACAGCGCCTTTCCATGCACGACCGCAATCGCGTCCGGCCTAATCGCGGCTTGGGCCGCAAACAGATACGGAATCGGGCTGGGGCTATTGTGTGAGCTTGGATCCGCGACCG
>Ga0126371_10003726_pt1 | contig 13370 bp, 10 predicted proteins | sample PanSoiMetaPlot_4_FD_110145 | JGI IMG/M metagenome (GOLD analysis project Ga0126371, IMG submission 110145) | Tropical forest soil microbial communities from Panama - MetaG Plot_4 | ecosystem: Environmental > Terrestrial > Soil > Tropical forest > Bulk soil | place: Panama | collected 2016-02-17
CACGCTCGTGCAGTTCTCGTCCGCCTTTTGTTCGCCATGTCGGGCAACACGCCGGATCCTGGCGGATGTTGCCGGGATGACCAGCGGCGTCGAGTATGTCGAGATCGACGCCGAATCCCGGCTCGACCTGGTCCGTGGGCTGAATGTGCTGCGGACACCGACGGTGCTGGTGCTGGATGCGGGCGGCGGTGTGGTCCGCCGCGCCAGCGGTCAGCCCCGGAAAGCCGACGTGATAGCGGCGATTGGCGCCGCGGTGGGACTCTGACCATGACACAAGCGGCCCGTCCGCATAACATCGGCTACGTGTCTCCACAGACGGACAGTCGCAGCCGCGCCCGGCGCCCGGAGATCGCGCTGACCAAGCGCCGCGCCGTGGATTTCTGCCGCGTCGCGACTGCTATCTGTCCGGCTGCACCCCGTTTCGCCAGCTAACACAGTCGCGAGCGCGGTGAACCGCCGCAGTCGGCCGGTTCCAGGTCTTACCCGACGCGCTGGTGGCGGCCGCCAGGCGAACACAGCCCGTTCCCATCTGAAGGCGCGGCGCAGATCCTGGCGGATCCAGCTAGCAATCTCGAAGCCAAGGAGAAATCGGAGTGCAGATTGACCCGCGTGGGCCAAGGTTTGGCGCCCTCATCACCCTGGTGATGTTCGCGGCCGTGCTGATCACGGGCAATGTCTGGGTGCTCACCGCGCAGGCGGTGATGTTCGCTGCGGGCACGTTCCTGGGACTCGCGAAGTCCCCGTACGGCCTGCTGTACCGGTGGCTGGTCAGGCCTCGGCTCGGCCCGCCCGCTGAGCTGGAGGATGCGGCGCCGCCGCGCTTCGCCCAGGCAGTGGGCCTGGTGATCAGCCTGATCGGCATCGCGGGGTACGGCACCGGGGTGGTGCCGCTCGGCATGGCGGCGGCGTCGCTGGGGTTGGTAGCGGCGGTGCTGAACGGAGTCTTCGGGGTGTGCCTGGGATGCGAGATGTACCTGCTGATCAGGCGGACCTGGCCGACCCTGTCCGGGGCTGACACGACAGCCCGGGGATGACAACTCACATGTACGTAACAGGCGGGGCTCATGGCGAGTCCGGCCGGCATTCAAGGAGGAATCGGGCATGAGCCGTTCTGACGTCCTAGTGGACGCTGACTGGGTGGAGGCGCACCGCGACGACCCCGGCGTCGTCCTGGTGGAAGTGGACGAGGACACGAGCGCCTACGACAAGGGACACATCCGCGGCGCGGTAAAGATCGACTGGAAGCAGGACCTGCAGGACCCGGTCCGCCGCGACTTCGTCGACCGGGCGGGCTTTGCGAGCCTGCTGTCTGCGCGGGGGATCTCCAATGACGACACGGTGATCCTGTACGGCGGGAACAACAACTGGTTCGCCGCCTACGCCTACTGGTACTTCCGGCTCTACGGGCACCAGAACGTCAAGCTGCTCGACGGCGGGCGGAAGAAGTGGGAGCTGGACTCGCGCGAGCTGGTCACGGACGTACCGCAGCGCGCGGCCACGAGCTACACGGCAAGCGACCAGGACGCGGCCATCCGGGCGTTCCGCGACGAGGTTGTCGCCGCCATCGGGACCAAGAACCTGGTCGACGTGCGCTCGCCAGATGAGTTCGCGGGCCGCCTGCTGGCACCAGCGCACCTGCCGCAGGAGCAGGCTCAGCGTGGCGGGCACGTGCCGACCGCGCGGAACATCCCCTGGTCCAAGGCCGCCGAGGAAGACGGGACATTCAAATCCGATGACGCGCTGCGGGACCTGTACTCAGGCGCCGGGGTCGACTTCGGGAAGGACACCATCGCGTACTGCCGGATCGGCGAGAGGTCGGCGCACACCTGGTTCGTGCTGCACGAGCTGCTCGGCCAGCTGAATGTGAAGAACTACGACGGGTCCTGGACCGAGTACGGCTCCCTGGTCGGCGTGCCGATCAAGCTCGGGGACGAGTCCTGATGGCGACGCAGACGGACGGCTGCGGCGCGCCCGCGGGCGGTGTGCCCATCAAAGACGCCGGCAACCAGGCCATCATCCAGGGCCGGGTGACCAGAGACGGCGCACCGGCGCAGGCGGGGTACGCCCGGCTGCTGAACTCGGGCGGCGACTTCGTCGCCGAAGTGCCGCTCGGTGAAGACGGAGGATTCCGGTTCTTCGCGGCGCCAGGCGAATGGACCCTGCGAGTGCTCGCACCCGGCGGCCTTCGTGCTGAGCGGGCCGTGACCGCGGCCACCGGACAGATCAGGGAGCTGGAGGTAGCCGTCTAGCGCGCTGATGTGCACGGGCAGGGTGCAGCGCGGCCATCGCCAGGCGAGTGAGCGCGCTGCACCCTGACTTTTCCTGGGATCTGTCGTTACCCCACTTGCCACCTGCCGGTCACCGGAGCAGTCGCGCGGTGTTTAACGCCTGTTCACCCGACGCGCCTACAACAGACCCGACGGGAGAACGACGGATCGCAGCCAGGTGAGCGGTCGGCAGGCCTGGCGTATCTGACCATAAGGGGACGACATCCGATGGGTTGGCGGGCAGGTCTCGGCCACCATGCAAGCCGTATCGCCGCGACCCACCGGTCCTCCGCGAAGTGACCTGCGATGACCGCCCCACCCGTCGGCTGGCCAGTACCCACTGGGGATGACGAGGACTCGCATCTCGGCCAGCCGGTCACTGACGACGCGGCGGACGCGCGCGGTCGCCGGTCGTCCCGGCGGCCCGGGCGGGGAACTGGCCAGGGCCAGGCCGTGAGCGTGCTCGCTGACCGGCTCGCGGCCGCGCTCGTGCATCATGAACCAGGCTGGCGGCTGCCGCGCCACTCAGCGCTGGCGAGGCGCTACAACGTCAGTACCGCAGAGATTGACACCGCCGTCGAGGAACTTGTCGGCAGACACCTCGTCCGCCGGCTGGCCGACGGCCAGTTGTACCGCGCCAGCCCGGCCGAGTACGTGATCGGCATCGAGGGTCTTGACGGCCTCGCCACCTCTGTTGACACGATGGGCGGGGCGTTCTCCTGTCGCAGCCGCCAGCTAACGTGGCGGCTGCCGCCAGAGGACATTGCCTGGGCCCTCGAGCAGCCGGCTGACCGGCAGGTGTGCGTGGTCCGGCTGCTGTGGACAGACGGCGGTGAGCCCGCTGCTCTCTGCACGACCTACATCCCTGGCGATCTCGCGAGCCGCGCTAACCTCGGCGCCGCACCGCTGCCAGCCACGATGAACCTGCTGGAGGTGGCGACGGTCGCCGGAGTCCCGCCGCAGTCCGCCGCCGCCGGAGCCGTCGAAAAAGTGCCGGCGAGTGCCGACTCGCCGTCGGCCCAGCCGCTGGCCGGCTCGCCTGCGGGAATGCACATCGAGCTGCAGGCACCGCCCCCGTCGGTGGCGCGCAGCCTGCGGCTCACGGCCGGCCAGCCGGCGCTGATGATCACGGTCAGGTTCGCCGATCCCGGCACGGATCGGCCCGTGGCGCTGACCATCGCCGTGCTGCGCCCTGACATGTTCCGGGTCATCGTTCAGACGCCGCAGCCCCCGCTTCCCGTGTCGGATGCCGGCAGTTCGGTAGTTTCGTGGGCACTTGCCGCTGAGGGCTGGGAATCTTGACCCGGCATGCGCACCTTTGCGGCCGGAGGGCTGCAGCGCGGACCGCGGCGCTCGCAGCTCACTAACGCTGGCCGACCCTACCGCCGCAGCGAGCTGGCTGCTGGCCTGAGCACCATCGTGCTCATCGCCGAGTTCCTGCTCGTCCCCGTCGCCGTGCCGATATGCCTGGTGCTGCTCGCTGTCAGCCGCGTCTCGCGGTGGCGCCCTGAGTGGCTGCTCCTGCCGTTGCTGGCCGGCGTCGGCTGGCTGACAGCGGCTGGTTCGGGTTGGGCGTCGACAACGCTGGCGGCCGGGCCGGGCCAGCTGCTTTCCGCCCTGGCCAGGGTCGCGGGAGATCCGCCCTGGCTGCCGCGCGATCCCGGCGGCGCAACGGCGACGGCGGTTGCCTGGCTGCATCGGGAGCTTCCCGCGGGGTTAGCAGTCGGCGCCCTTCAGGCCGGGCTGCTCGCCTGGCTGAATCTCCGCAGAGGTGACGAGGGTTTTCGACCGGGGCTGCTGGCCGCCACGCGACGGTGGCGCAACCGGGGACTGCTAGCGGCCGGGGAGACCGTGACGGGAGCAGGCTTCGCCATGGGGCTGGATCCCCAAACGGGCCGGCTGGCCGGGCTCAGCTGGGCCGCGGCCGAGCGGGGCGTGCTGCTGGCCGGGACCGATCCCGGCGAGCTCGCCGGCGTTGCGCTGGCCGTCGCATGTGCCGCGATGCGGCGTCGCAAGGCGGTGCTGGTTGTTGATTTCGACGAAGGCGGTGACGCGGCTGCGCACATCGGATCAGTAGCGCTGCTGGCAGGATCGCTGGGCATCCCAGTGAGCCGCGTCTCGCGTATCGATGGCGGGCTCCGCACGGCGGCCGGGCGCGCCATCCGGGCACGGAGCGTCATGCTCGCGGCCGGACCGAGCGAGAGCCTGGCCGACGAGGTGACGGACGTGCTGGCATGGCTGAGTGCCCGGGGTCTGCGCGCGGACAGCCTCCTGTGCATCAGCGGATGCGAGGCGGCCGATCCTGCCCGGCTCGGTGCCTTGCTCGCGCTGGGACCTTCGACGGGAACCGCGGTGCTGGCCAGCACGACGAGCGCGGCATGCGCCGAGGCGCTGGCCGGGCATGCCGGTCAGACCGTGGTCTGCGGGCCCGTCGATACGGAGCTGACCTCCCGCCTGACGGCGGCACGCCTCCCGGCTGACAGCGGCCGGGGCCGGGGCCAGTATGGCGACGCGCTGGCCCGGCAGAGACCTGGCGAGTTCACGGTCATTGGTCCGGACCGCGTGCAACCCGGCTGCCGAGCGGTGCCCATCGTGACGGCGACCGGGCCTGCAGAGGCCGGGCGCAGCGGCGCACGCCGGACGGTGCCTCGCATCCCGGCGGCAGCGGGCAGCCGGTGACCGCGCCCTGGTTCCGTCCTGACGTGCTGTATCTGGGCTGGCGGCCGCGGGCGGAACACGATCCAGGCCCGCCGCCGGTGCCGCCAGCGGCCGCCGTGCTCGACCAGGTCAGCGCCGAGTGGCTGGCGGCGCAGCGACGCGAGCACGCCAGGCTCTCCAGGCCCCTCCGGCTGATCAGCGCGCTGGGGCTCGTCGCGACCGCCGCGATGACCGGAACCTGGCTGGCCGGCTGGCTGCCCGGCGGGCTCGCGCTGTTCGCTGACGCGGTTGCGGTGCCGGTCGCAGGCGGCAGCTTTCTCCGGCTCGGCCGCGGCCGCCACAAGCTGACGCGCGAGCTTCGCGCCGAAGCCGAGCGGGTCGCCGGGTTTCGTGAGGTGCAGCGCGTGCAGCTGGCGGCGGAGCGCCAGGAGCACGGCCGGCAGTTGCGCGGCTGGCAGCAGCAGGCGGCAGCATTCGCCCGCCGGCCGCACTGGCATCCGGTAACCCTGCCCGTCACCGTTGGTCGGCTGGATGTCGCGGGCGGCACGATAGCGGGCTGGTCGGCGCTGCTCACGACGATGGCGGTCGCGCGGCTCGAGGCGGGCGGCGAGGTCACCGTGGTCGATCTGAGCGGCGGAGCTGTCGCCGCCGACCTGCTGGCTCTGGCCCGCCATCAGGGCGCGGAGCCGCTGCTGTGGCGACTGCCAGCGGACCTACCGCGGCTGGATCTCGGCGCGGACTTCAGCCCTGAGTTGCTGGCCGACGTCCTGGCCCGCACCGTCGCGGCCGCTGGCGGCCAGGCAGCCGGCGGTCAGCATGACCCAGCCACGGATGCGGCCCTGCTGCGCCGGGTGCTCGCGGTACTCGGCGACGGCGCGACCCTGGCGCAACTGACCGCGGCGCTGCGGGCCCTCGGCCAGATCGGCGGCCCGACCGATCACCTCGGGTCGGCGCAGCTGGCACGGGATCAGCTGGCTCGGCTCGGCGCGCTCGGCGGTCGGGGCGCCGAGCCGGTCGTCATCGAGCGGGCGTGGGCCCTGGAGGGTCGGTTGCACGCCCTCGGCCCGCTCGCGAGCGGCCTGGCCAGTCCGCCCGCCAGCGCGCTTCGGGTGGTCTCGCTCGACGGCCGGGCCGCGCCGCTGGACACGGACACGATCGGCGCCTACCTGGTCCTCGCGCTCGCCGAAGTCCTCCGCGGGTCCCGGCCGGCTGCAGGCTGGCGGCAGGCAGTGTTCGTCTTCGGTGCCGACCGGCTGCCCGCCGACGTGCTCGACCGGCTCAGCGATGCGGCCGAGCACACGGAGGTCGGCCTCGTGCTCGGATTCCAGTCGATCCCGGCTCACGTCCGCGACCGGCTGGGCCGCGGCGACAGCGCGGTTGCTTTCATGCGGCTCGGCAACGCCGCTGACGCCCGGCTGGCGGCAGAGCAGATCGGGACCGAGCACCGGTTCGTCATCAGCCAGCTCACCGACACGGTCGGGGCGTCGGTCAGCGACACCGCCGGCGACTCCTACGCCAGCACCGCGGGAACGGCGCACTCGGTGGCCGACTCCCGGTCGCTGACAACGACCACCGGCCGCACCAAAGGCAGCGGCCGCAGCGCGGGCGGATTCGCGCCGTTCGCGGCCGTCAGCGGCTCGGCCAGCCAGGACGCGAGCTTCTCGGCCGCGCTGGCGGACTCCCGGTCGGTCAGCGCCGGCATCACCACGGGCACCTCATGGGGACTCAGCACGTCTCGGACGACCGGGACCACCGGGTCGCTGGCGCTGGCCGCGCAGCGGGCCAGGGAATTCCGCGTCGAGGCGCATGAGCTGCAGCAACTCCCGCCGAGCGCGCTCGTGTTGTGCCATCCTGGCCCGGGCGGCCGCGATGTCGTGCTGGCCGACGCGAACCCGGCGATCATGACGCTGCCGACGGTGCAGCTCGCCGTACCCGCGGCCGGACGTGCCTCCGCCAGCGGGAGGATTAAGCCATGATGCGCCGGCCGACGGGGAGGATCGACCCATGACGCGCCCGTTCCGTCAGGTTGATGTCTTTACCGATACCCCCTACTTCGGCAATCCGCTGGCGGTCGTGCATGACGCCGACGGGCTGACCACCGAGCAGATGCAGCGGTTCGCCAGCTGGACCAACCTGTCCGAGACCACGTTCCTCCTGGCACCGGGGGACGAGCAGGCCGATTACTGGGTGCGGATCTTCACACCTGCCGCGGAGCTGCCGTTTGCCGGGCATCCGACACTGGGCAGCTGCCACGCCTGGCTCGAGGCCGGTGGTCGGCCGCGCCAGCCCGGACTCGTCGTCCAGCAGTGCGGAGCCGGCCTGGTCACGATCCAGGTCGGCGAGGACGCATCCGCCTTCGCGGCACCCCCGCTGGTACGCTCCGGCCCGGTCGAAAAGGCCGTAGCGGAGGATGTCGCGGCCATGCTCGGGATCGGCCGGGACGACATCGTCGATCTGCAGTGGGCCGACAACGGCCCCGGCTGGATTGCCGTGCTGCTGTCGAACGCGGACGCCGTGCTGAACGTGCGGCCCGGGCCGGGCGACCTCGACGTGGGCATCGCCGGCCCGCATCCGCCGGGCGGGCCAGCTGACTTCGAGGTGCGCGCCTTCTTTCCGGTGGACGGCGTCACGCGGGAGGACCCGGTCACGGGCAGTTTCAACGCCTCGCTGGCCCAGTGGCTGCTGACTGCCGGGCGGGCGCAGGCGCCCTACACGGTCCGGCAGGGAACCGTGCTCGGGCGCAGCGGCCGGGTCCGCATCACCCAGGACGCCAGCGGGCAGGTGTGGGTGGGTGGCAGCGCCGTCACCTGCGTATCCGGCACCGTGAAGCTGTGATGCGCCCTGCTCCGCCTTCGGCACAATCCGGTCGAATCTGGTAGCACGGCCCCGCGCCGCCTGGTAAGCACGCAGCATGGCAGCGACGGAAGGCATCGGCAGCGGCTCGGCCGAGCTCTGGTACCGGGTCCATGCCGTCAGCGCTGACACGCTCGGAGGTACGGCCGCAGCCGACTACGCGGCGGTCCTGCCGGCCGCCCTGAACGCTGCCCGGCATCGCCGGCCGTTCATCGCTGGCTGGCTGTCCCGAGGCGGTGGGGCTCCCCTCGAGCTGATCACCAACGCCGGGCCACTGGCGCCCCCCGGCCACGCGCCTTCCGCTGAGGGCGAGCCGCTGGCCGCGGCCTTCGCGGCCGATGGCGCGGAGCCCGCCGATCACGCTGAGGCTGACGCGCCTGCCGCCGTGGAGATGCTGTTCCCGTGGGGGGCGCGCGGCACCGTCATCGGCGAGAACATGATCGCGGAGCTGGACCGGCTCGTCTGGGCGCCATGTCCCGGCCGTCTTGTTCCCATCAGCGCGGACGCACCGGCCCGGCCCGGGCTGGCCGAGGACGGCGGACCGCCGACCCTGTTCGAGTCCGCGCTGCAGACTCTGATGGGCCGGCCTTTCGGCTGGCTCGTCGTCGCCGACCCCACCGATCTGCTCGATGACGAGACAGCAGAACTGCGCAGTCAGCTGAGTGTCTTGCGGCGCTACGAGGACGAGCCGACGAGGTTCGAGGCCGCCAGGGCAGAGCAGCGGCTGGCTGAGCTCGATGCCTATCGCGAGGCCGGTCTGTGGCATGTGCGTGTGCTCGTGGGTGCGGCATCCGAGCAGGACCTGGCGCTCATCGCGCCGGTGCTGGTGGGTTCGGCCGACCTGGGCGCGCACCCCTACCGGCTGCGCTGCCCGGATGGCGCGCACGAGTTCGCCGACGCGCTCGCCGCCCGGCTGACCGACCCGGCGGACGGGTCGGCGGTGCCGTTCGCCGCGTCCGCCGGGGCGCTCGCCGCGGCGACCGGCCTGCCGCGGCATGAGGTGCCCGGCGTCCGGCTGATCCGCGCCGGCTACTTCGATGTCACGGCGGACGAGCGGGACCTGCGTCCCGGTATCGAGCTCGGCCGGATCCTCGACGCGCGGGACCGTGAGGTCGGCGCGTTCAGCGTCCCGCTGGCCACGCTCAACCGGCACGCCCTTGTGGCCGGAGCGACAGGGTCAGGGAAATCGCAGACAGTCAGGCACCTGCTCGAGCAGCTGACCGCGGCTGGCGTCGGCTGGCTTGCCATCGAGCCGGTCAAGTCGGAATACGGCGTGATGGCGGCCCGCCTGGCAGGCACCGGCGACGACCGCGGTCGTGGCGAGGTCACGCTGATCAATCCTGCTGACCCCGAGTCGGTGCCGCTGTCGGTCAATCCCCTCGCACCCGAGCCGGGATACCCGGTGCAAGGGCACATCGACATGGTCCGCGCGCTGTTCCTGGCTGCCTTTGACGCCCGCGAGCCGTTCCCGCAGATCATGGCGCAGGCGCTGCAGCGGGTCTATCAGGAGTGCGGTTGGGATGCGCTCACCGGAGCCGGACGGGCTGATCAGGATGTGCCGCCCGCAGTGCCGACCCTCGCCGGGCTACGGGCCGCGGCGCTCGCCGTGATCGAGGACGTTGGTTACGGCCGCGAGTTGCAGGCTGACATGCGTGGCTTCATTGACGTGCGGCTCCGGTCGCTGCGGACCGGCTCGGCAGGCCGGTTCTTCGAGGGCGGTCACCCCGCCGACATCGGTGCGCTGCTGGATCGCAACGTCGTCCTCGCACTGGAGGACGTGGCCAACGACGAGGACAAGGCGTTCGTCATCGGCGCCCTGCTCATCAGGATCGTCGAGCACCTGCGGCTGCGGGCCAGAGCCGAGCCGGCCGACGGGCTGCGGCACGTGATTGTGCTCGAGGAGGCGCATAGGCTGCTGCGCGCAGGCCGGGAGGGCGCGAGCGCGCACGCTGTCGAGCTGTTCGCAGGACTGCTCGCCGAGATCCGCGCCTACGGCGAGGGCATCGTGGTCGCCGAGCAGATCCCGGCCAAGCTCGTGCCGGACGTTGTCAAGAACACGGCGCTGAAGGTGCTGCACAGGCTGCCCGCTGCCGACGACCGGCAGCTCGTGGGCGCCTCGATGAACCTGGACGAGCAGCAATCACGCCACGTCGTGTCGCTGCCGCCGGGGGAGGCGGTCGCCTTTGCCGACGGCATGGACCGGCCCATGCGGATCAGGGTGCCTTTCGGCGGGGACCGCGAACAGCGCCGGTCCCATCAGCACGAGATGACCAGCAGCGGAGCAGCCGGCCCGCGCGAGGCTGGCTCGACCCTGCTGCTGGGCCGCCGGTCAGCTGGCTGCGGGCAGGCGTGCCGGGGCGCGCGGCCGTGCACCCTCGTGGAAGTGCGTGCGGCCGATCTGCTGGCCCGCTCGGAGCGGGATGCCTGGCTCCGGGTCTGGTCAGAGGTCTACGTGCTGGCGCATCTGGTCAACCGGCCGCGGCCGCGGGTGCCCGTGCCGCTGCGCACCCGGTGGGCGCAGCTGTCAGAGCGGCTGCGCGAATGCGCGCTGGCCACGGCGCTGGACGAGGCCGTGCAGCGCCGCAATCAGGCGCTGCGGTCGAGCTACGACCCGGCCGGGCTGACCGCGGCCTGCGCGGCGTCGGCGGCGGCCATGCTGGATGGCGGAAAGGGCGCCGGGACCATGCCGGGTATCAACTGGGTGATCCCGCAGCTGCAATGGCTGCACGAACTGGAGCGGGTGTGCCCGCTGGAAGGGCCGCCGGACCCCTTCGGGATAGCACCGCCGCTCGACTACTCGCTGCCGGGCCTGGACGGCGAGGACGATGTCAAGATCGGCCAGCGGATCAGCGGGCTGCGCCGCCACCCGCTGTCGATGGAGGTGACCGGTAACCGCCTGCTCGCGTGGACCGCGCTGCTCGGCGAGGACGACCATAGGGGCTTCATCGACGACCTCGCCGCCGTAGCTATCGGCGTCAGCCACCGTGGTCAGCTGGGGAAGGCAGCCGGCGAGATGGGCGTGACTGGATGGCTCGAGGCGGTCCTGTCGTGGCCGCGCCGGTTCATCGTCGGTGCCGACGACCAGGCGGCGCTGCCGGCCACCGAAACCGACCGGGTCGCCCGGTAGCATCGGCCGACATGAGGAAGCTTCCGCCGCGCGCCCGCCTGGCGACGTCGCTGGGCGGCGCGGCGGGCCGGGTGTCGCGGCTGGCGGGGCGGGGTGACGGCTCCGTGATCGGCGGCGTTCTCGGACTCCGGGTTGAGCCAGACTTGCTCCGGCTGCTCGCGACGGGCCGGCAGATCGTGCTAGTGACCGGGACCAACGGCAAAACGACGACGACCCGGCTCGTGACGGCGGCGCTTGGCGCGCTCGGGCAGGAGGTCGCTACGAACGCGTTCGGGGCCAACATGGAGGCGGGCCTCGTTTCTGCCCTCGGCCGCTCTCCGGACGCCCCCTATGCCGTGCTGGAGACAGACGAGCGCTACCTGCCCGCGGTCATCGAGGCCACCCGGCCGAGAGTCGTGGTGCTGCTGAACCTGAGCCGGGACCAGATGGACCGCGCGGCCGAGATCTGGCTGACGGCTCGCCGGTGGCGGCGCGCGCTGGAAACCGCCGATGACTGCCTCGTCGTCGCCAATGCTGACGATCCGCTGATCGCGTGGGCCGCCGCGGCCGCGCCGCGCGTCACCTGGGTCGCTGCGGGGCAACGCTGGCACGAGGACTCCTGGTGCTGCCCGGAGTGCGGTTCGCACCTGCGCAGGGACGAGCCGGGCTGGCGGTGCGGCGAGTGCGGACTCGCCCGGCCGTCGGCTTCGTGGGTGCTGAACGGCGACTCCGTCATCGACGAGTCGGGCCAGGTCAGAGACCTCGCCCTGACCCTGCCCGGCCGGGCGAACGCGTCCAACGCGGTGATGGCACTCGCGGCTGCCGCATACCTCGGCGCGGACACAGACAAGGCGCTGCCGATGCTGCGACAGGTCAGGTCGGTGGCAGGACGCTACACCCTGGTGGAGCGGCAGGGCCGGCAGGTCCGGTTGCTGCTCGCCAAGAACCCGGCCGGCTGGCTGGAGGCTTTCGACGTGCTCGCGCCGAAGCCATGCCCGGTGCTGCTGGCCGTCAACGCGCAGGGGCCCGACGGGCGGGACACCTCGTGGCTCTGGGACGTCGACTACCGCGTACTGCTCGGCCGCCCGGTGTTCGTGACGGGAGAGCGCGGGACCGATCTGGCCGTCCGGCTCGAGGCCGACCAGGTGCCGTTCGAGCTTGTCAGCGGGGTTGATGATGCCGTCGGCCGCGTCGCGGGGCCAGAGCTCGACGTGCTCGCGAACTACACGGCCTTTCAGCAGATCCGGACAATGCTAGGCCGGGCAGTGTGACCGGGAGAGCCGGGAGAGGAGCCGTATGACCGAGCGCGCGGGGCGCCACGCAGCGCGGCGCGACGACGCCGACCTGCCGGGCCCGCAGGCTGATCTGCGGCTTGCCCATTCCGGCGGCGGCGAGCCGGCGGAGTATCGCGGGCGCCCGTCTGGCCGGCACGCGGCGCGGAATTCAGGCTCCGCCAACGGCGCGTCGGCCAACGGCCACGGCAGCCCGCTGAATGGCCATGACCCCAGGGATTTCGCGAGCCGGGAACCGGCCGGGCTGAGCACCTGGACGCCAGCTCCTGTGGCGGTCCCGGCGGCCGGGCACTCGGGTGCCGCAGCGGGCCGGGCCAGTCGGCTCCGGCTGATCTGGGTGTACCCGGACCTGCTGAGTACGTACGGCGACCGGGGCAACATGCTCGTCCTGCAGCGGCGAGCGAGGCTGCGCGGCATCGACGTGGACGCGGCTGGGATCGACGCGGACCAGCCTGTTCCCGCCCAGGGTGACATCTACCTGCTCGGCGGCGGCGAGGATCTGCCGCAGATCCTCGCCGCGAACCGCCTACGCACGGACGGGGGCCTTGCTACCGCTGTCAGCCTCGGCAGCGTGATCTTCGCCGTCTGCGCGGGCTATCAGGTCATCGGTCATCAGTTCGGCGGAGTGGAAGGTGAGCCGGTCGGTGGTCTCGGGCTGCTGGACATTATGAGCGGACGGGGCCAGCGGCGCGGGGTTGGCGAGCTCGTTGCCGATGTCGCGCCAGAGCTGGGCGTGCCCCGGCTGACCGGATTCGAGAACCACCAGGGCGTCACGCATATCGGTCCGGGGGCGCGGCCGTTGGCCCGCGTGAGCACCGGCGTGGGGAACGGAGACGGCACAGAAGGCGCATTCGCGGGAAAGGTACTCGGTACCTATCTGCATGGGCCGGCCCTTGCTCGCAACCCGGGCCTGGCCGACCTCCTGCTGAGCTGGGTGGTGGGCCCGCTTGCACCGATTGACCCGGCTGAGGAGGCGTGGGCGGCGCGGCTGCGCGCCGAACGCCTGGCCGCGATCGGTCAGTAGACCAGCGCCTGGGCTCCCTCGGCGAGCGCCTCGGCGACGAACGTCGTGGCCCCCGCGATCCGCACGCCGTCGACGACGGCGGCCGCGTTGATCTCGCGCCGCGCGGCGCACTGCGTGCACAGCGTCACCGTGCCCATCCTGAGCACCGTGTCGAACAGCTCGGGCAGCGG
>Ga0126371_10003727_pt1 | contig 13369 bp, 11 predicted proteins | sample PanSoiMetaPlot_4_FD_110145 | JGI IMG/M metagenome (GOLD analysis project Ga0126371, IMG submission 110145) | Tropical forest soil microbial communities from Panama - MetaG Plot_4 | ecosystem: Environmental > Terrestrial > Soil > Tropical forest > Bulk soil | place: Panama | collected 2016-02-17
AGGCTGAGGCAGAGGAATTCGAAGGTGCGAAACAGAGTTTGCATTCTCCTACTATAAGGCGAAACGGACAAAGTGCTGTGAGGGCGTCTCTTGCGCTCCATGGAGGCAACGCTTATGATCCAGTCTGTTCGTAAGATAAAGACCTCAGTACGTGCTGGCTCGTTCTTGCAATGAACACCTTTGCAGCGTCTTGGCCATCAGCCGTTACGAATCTGCCCTGAGCTTTCCACTGTGCGCGGGAGAACAGTTCACGCGGTTCACGAAAGCAGAGGGAACAGCACGGCCAGTGGCATTCCCTCTGGCTGACCTTCAGTTCACACTCGTCCCTGACGGTCTGCGCTGGTCATCAGATAATGGCTTTTTGAACAAGGATAACCCTCAGCTTTTTCAAGCGTATATGCAAATGCTGGGACAATCAGAATTGGATGGTGGGCGATAAAGGATTTGAACCTTTGACCTCTCGCGTGTGAGGCGAGCGCTCTAACCGCTGAGCTAATCGCCCGTCCGTGAACGGGGTAATACTTTGCGGGAAAACAATGCGGCAGAAGAAACGCCGAACCAACGCCGCTCATCTATTTAAGCAGGAAGAACTGGGGTTTTCAACTGATGCCGACCGCCACCTCGCAAGTGGTCTCCCAACTGCAGCGCTCCATCGCCCGCGCTATCTACGGGAAGGAGGATGTGATTCAACTGGCGCTGGTAACGCTGCTGGCACGCGGCCACCTGCTGATCGAGGACGTACCCGGTACGGGCAAGACTACCCTGGCGCACGCGCTGGCGAAATCGTTTCACTGCAGCTTTCAGCGCATCCAGTTCACTTCTGACCTACTGCCCAGCGACGTTCTAGGCGTGAGCGTATATAACCCCGAAACGCGCGAGTTCGAATTCCGCCAAGGCCCGGTTTTCGCCAACGTGGTGCTGGCCGACGAAATCAACCGCACCACGCCCCGCACGCAGTCGGCGCTACTGGAGGCCATGAACGAGGCGCAGGTGACGGTGGACGGGCGTACGCTGGCGCTCCCGCAGCCGTTTCTGGTGATCGCCACGCAAAATCCCGTGGAGCATCACGGTACGTATCCTTTGCCGGAGTCGCAACTCGATCGCTTTCTGATGCGAATCAAGATGGGCTATCCGTCGCACGAGACGGAGAAAGAGATTTTGCGCAACCGCGCGATGGACGATCCGATTGCGGCGCTAGAACCGGTGGCCGACGTGGCGGACGTGCTCTCGATGCAGCAGGCGGTGGCGCGCGTGAAGGTGGATTCGAGTTTGCACGACTACGCGCTGGAGATCGTGAACCGCACACGTAAGACGGATCAGCTGGCGCTGGGCGTAAGTCCTCGTGGAACGCTGATGCTGCAACGCGCGGCGCAGGCGCGGGCGTTCCTCGAAGGCCGCGATTTCTGCTTGCCCGACGACTTCAAGCAACTGGCGGTGGCGGTATTTTCGCACCGCGTGGTGGCCAGCGCGCGGCACGCCTCGCTGCAGAAGAAATCAGAGACCACGGAGAACGTGCTGCGGGAGATTGTGGAGTCGGTGCGGGTCCCCGTATAGAGCGTAAGCCTTTAGCCGTAAGCCCAGCGTTCCTTTCGAGCTTAGAGTTTTGAGTTTCGTTTTTGCTTATGACTTTTGGCTTCCGAACGAGCCATGGCCACAATCACATCCACCATCAATGCTCTGCTGGCCAAATCGGACCGCCCCGCGGTGCGCGCGTTTTTGCTTTCCATGGTGGCGCTGACGATTGCGCTGGTGTTGGCGCTTTATTCCGGGGCGGCGGCGCAACTTGGCAATTTATTCCTGGCCAGCGCGTCCGCGCTGGCCGCGCTCCTAGTGGCTGCATGGGTAGGGGTCACGCTGGTGCCTACGCTGGCGAAGCGCACGCCGTTGCGGTGGATCGGCTACCGCATGGAATACCGGGTCACGCGTGCGGGATGGATCTACATTTTGGGCATCGTGCTGGTGGCTCTGGCGGCGCTTAATACCGGCAACAATCTGCTGTTCCTGATTCTGGCCAGCCTGGTGGCCAGCATTCTCATGTCGGGAATACTGTCGTCCATCACGCTCGCCGGGGTGGAATTGAAGCTGCACCTGCCGGAGCATATTTTCGCGGGGCAGCCGGTTCGGGCGTCGGTGGAACTGAAAAACGAGAAGCTGACGTTGCCGTCGTTTTCGCTGCGCGTGGAGGCCACGAAAAAGAAAGGCGAGGCGGCGGTAGCCTTGCTGGAAACGCCCGTGTATTTTCCTTACCTGCCGCGGCATCAGGCGGTGAAGCAGAGCGTACCGCTGCTGTTTCCGCAACGTGGCGTCTACCGCCAGGAAGCGTTTCGCATCGTGACGCGGTTTCCGTTCGGATTTTTGCAGAAGGCGCGGCGGCTGGACCTGACCACCGAGGCGTTGGTGTATCCGGCGGTGGCGGCGTCGTCGGAATTCCTGGAAGTTTTGCCAGGGCTGCAGGGCGCGCTGGAGAGCCAGTCCAAGGGGCGCGGCCAGGACCTTTACGCGCTGCGCGGCTATTTGCCAAACGACAGCGCGAGGCACGTGCACTGGAAGGCTTCCGCGCGGTTCGGCGAACTGATGGTGCGGGAGTTCGCGCGCGAGGACGACTGCCGCGTGCTGCTGGTGTTCGATCCGCAAAGCCCGGCCACGCAAACGGGTGGCGCGCCGGTGGAACGGGAACGATTCGAACGCGCGGTGACGTTCTGTGCGGCGCTGGCGTGGAACTTCCATGAGCGGAACGCGCTGCTGGAATTCCGCAGTGCCGAGGTGTCCACGCCGCTGGGACCCGCGTCGGAAAACATCTTTGCGGTTTTGCGCCACCTGGCGCTCGTGCAGCCGGTGGCACCGAATTCGCGGTCGGAATTGCTGAGCCAGCTGGCGGCGGACCCGGAATCTTTCAAAATCATCGTGACCTCGCAGCCGCGAGGCTCGATTCCCGCGGAGTTGTGGAATACGTCGTACATCGTGTTTGCGAGCGATTTGACCCCGTAGGCCTTTATAAAAGCGCCCGCCTCGGAAGGCGGCCGCTACAAAATGTGCGACACTTGGGGACATGCTAAGCGGCGTCGTGCTGATTCGTTTCCGGAAAAATCTACTGGCGTGGTTCTCGCGATTCCAGCGGGACTTGCCGTGGCGCCGCACGCGCGATCCATATCGCATCTGGCTCTCGGAAATCATGCTGCAGCAGACGCGCGTGGTGGCGGTGATTCCCTACTACGAACGATTCTTGGAGCGCTTTCCAACGGTTGAGGCGCTGGCGGCGGCGCCGGAGGAAGAAGTGTTGCGGCTGTGGTCGGGGCTGGGTTATTACTCGCGGGCAAGGAATCTGCAGAAAGCGGCGCAGGAAATTGTTGCGAAACACACAGGCGTCTTTCCCAGCGAATATGAGCAAGCACTGGCTTTGCCGGGAATTGGCGCCTACACGGCCGCAGCCGTCCTGAGCATCGCTTACGAAAAAAAACTCGCGGTACTGGATGGAAATGTCGCACGGGTGCTGGCTCGGCTCGGCGCCCTGCGCGGGGATTTGCGCGCAAACGGGACCTGGGGAGAGCTTCAGAAAACGGCGGACCGCTTGCTGGACGAGAAATCGCCGGGCGACTGGAACCAGGCGATGATGGAACTGGGTGCGACGCTGTGCACACCGCGCGCTCCACAATGCCTGCTTTGTCCGGTGGGAGAATTCTGCGAGGCGCGGAAAAAGGGCCAAGCCGACATTATTCCTGAGAAACGCGCCAAGCGCGACACCGTGGAAGTGACGCTTGCTGCACTTGTGTTGCTGGACCGGAAGGGGAACACATTGCTGCTGCCCCCACCGAAGAAGGCTGCAAAATCGCAGGAGGCAGATGAAGTGGCCACGCTGGTTTCGCGGATGTGGCATTTTCCGACGATTGCGGTGCGCCGGGACCAGGCTGCGGCAGAATTGAAAAAATTCTGGGGAAAATCACTTTTTTGCAAGCAAAAGCGCAGCGTTGCTATGGAACCTTTGGCGAAGGTGCGTCACGCGGTCACCTACCGGGCGGTGACGGTTCTTCCTTTCCAGGCAACTGTGGAAACACTTCCCAAAGTGGATGGGGCGAAAGCGATTCCTCTCGCCGAACTCTCCTCGGTGCATATCTCCAATCTGACCCGGAAGGTGGGGCACGCAGCGGTAGAAGAAAAGGAGAAGGCAAACAGAAGAGGCACCGCCGCCGAGAGCGTGCTGGCTTAAAAGCACCAGTAACCGGTAAACGATAATCAAAGCGAACAGATAATAGCAATCAGCGAACAGGAACCCTCCGAGCTACGATCGTTCCTTGGCTCCTGTTATCTGTTCGCTGTTATCCACACCTGGGTATCTCTTTATGGTTACGCGCGAAGAGAACCGTCGAGCGAGTTACGGATGATATTCTAGGACTTCCACAATGGCCACGACTTCCAACGGCCCCGTGCAGTCTCTTCCCGCGGAGGCATTCTTCCGCGCCGCGGTCTTTTTGCTGGTACTGACTTCCGTGTTGACCCTGGTGAGCACGGGAAAACTCGACCCGCTCACGACCATCGCCGCGCCGCTGGCCATTCTCTACAAAGGTCTCCGTTGGTGGCAGGGACACGGGCCGGAGTTGCGGCAAAGCACCGCGACGCGCGTGTTGCTGTTGTGGGTGGTGGTCTTCCCGCTGGACGCAATTTTCATTTCACGGAATCTTGCGCCTGGTACCATCAACGCGGGCCTTTACGCCACGCTGCTGGCGGCAGTGCATTTTCTGCTGCTGCTGACGGTGGTGCGCCTTTACAGCGCGAGCACCGACCGCGACGCCGTCTTCCTGGCGATGCTTTCTTTCGCAGCCATGCTGGCGGCAGCGGTTTTCACCGTGGACACGAATTTCTTCTTGCTGTTCGTGGCGTACCTGCTTTTCGCCGTGGCTACGTTCCTGGGCATGGAAATCCGCCGCGCGGCCAGCGATGCGGTACTTCCCCCTATGGCCGAAGCCGCGTGGGAGCGGCGTTTCTACCGCGCCATTTCGCTGGCCGCGTTGAGCGTGGCCGTGGGCGCGGTGGCCATCGGCTCGCTGCTCTTTTTCTTTTTTCCAAGAGTCAATGCGGGATATTTCGCGCGCACCGGCTTTCAGCCTTCGCTGATGACGGGATTCTCGGACAGCGTGGAACTTGGGCAGATCGGGGAGATTAAGAAGGACTCCACGGTGGTGATGCGGGTGCGGACGGGAAAAGCCGTCGACCACCCGTTGCTGCGCTGGCGCGGCATTGCCCTCTCTACATTTGATGGCCGGCGCTGGTTTTCGCGTGAGAAACCCCATACTTTGCACACGTCGGGCCTGGACGGCTGGATCAACCTGGCCGGGCCTTCCGCCTTGGAACTGCCGATTTTCGGGCAATTAAGCTACACCGTGCTGCTGCAACCACTGGCGAGCGACGCCATTTTTGTCCCCGGCCAAGTGCTGCAGCTGCGCGGAAATTTTGCGAACGATGCCAACCGCTATGACATCAGCCAGCGTTCCAGCACGCTGGCGACGGATTCAGCGGGGTCGGTTTTTAACCCTTCGCACAATTTTGTGCAGATCCGCTATGACGGATTGTCGCTGTTGCCGGCGGCTCGCCCTGCCGCGGCGCGCTTTGCGGCAACAGAATATCCGGAGGAGATGCGCCGGGTATATCTGCAGCTGCCGGAAAAGCTGGACCCTCGCATCCCGGAACTGGCGAGGAAAATCACCGCGCAAGCCAGCAATCCCTACGACAAAGCCCTGCTGATGGAGAGTTACCTGCGGCGGAATTTCGGCTACACGCTAAACCTGGCGGGAAAGCCGGGCGTGGATCCGCTGGCGCAGTTTCTTTTTGTCACCAAGGCAGGCCACTGCGAATATTTTGCTTCGGCCATGGCGGTAATGCTGCGGACGCTGGGGATTCCCTCACGCGAGGTCAACGGCTTCCTGCCGGGCGAGTTCAACGACGTGGCGGGCGATTACATCGTACGGGCAAGCGACGCACACAGTTGGGTGGAAGCGTACTTTCCGGGCAACGGCTGGATTACCTTTGACCCCACGCCGGCGGCGAATCCCGGCGCGCCGGGGCTTTTTTCACGGCTGAATCTGTACCTCGACTGGATGCAACTGAACTGGAACGAGTGGGTGGTGAATTACGATTTTGCCCACCAGTTGCTGCTAGCCAAGAACGTACAACGAAATTCTACCGATTACAGCGCGGCGCTGCACGCGTGGTTCCAGCGGACGCAAGAACGCGGCATGAGTGGGCTGACGGAATGGCAGAAAGGCCACGCATCGCTGCGGGTGGTGTTCCCGGCCGCGCTGGTATTCCTGTTGGTGGTGCTGCGGTTCAACTGGATACAATCGTTGTTGCGGTGGCTGAGCCTGGGGCTGCAAATGCGAAAACCGGCGGAACGGCGCGACAATCCGCAGCTCGCTTCGCGGCTTTACGTGGAAATGTTGCGTGTGCTGGAAAAACGCGGTTACGCGCGCCCGGAGACGCAGACAGCGGGAGAGTTTGCGGCGACGTTTCGGCCGCAGCCGAGTTTGGCAGCGGCCGTGAACGAGTTTACGGCGTTGTATGCGGAGGCGCGGTTTGGCGGAGCGGCGTGCGATGCGTTCCGGTTGCGGGGGCTGCTGGAGCGGATTCGAGCGGCGTCTACCCAAACCAGGTAAGCCCGAAAGGCCCCGTTGCGCAGGGCACGTTGGCATAAAACCACCGCTGCATTTCCCGCGGTAAGACCATGCTAAAATTATAAGATTGGCGTGAGGACGCCAATTTCACCGTTATGCGTAAGGTTGGATTTGTGTCTTTAGGATGCCCGAAAAACCTCGTGGACAGCGAGGTTATGATGGGCATTTTAGCGCGCGAAGGCTATGAACTGACGCCGCGCGCCGATGACGCCGAGATTCTGGTGGTCAATACCTGCAGTTTCATCGAGCCTGCGCAGAAGGAGTCCGTTGATGCCATCCTGGAGATGGCCGAACACAAGAAGTTCGGGGCTGCGAAAAAGCTAATTGTGGCGGGCTGCCTGGTGGAGCGCTACCGCGACCAGATCCTGGAGCAAATTCCGGAAGTGGACGCCGTGGTGGGCACAGGCGAAGTCGAGCGCATCATCGAAGCGGTCGAGGGCGATCTGAAAGTGCTGCCGGCGCAGCCGCCGGCGTTTCTCTATCACGATTTGACGCCACGCCTCGTGGCCACACCGAAGCACCAGGCCTATATCAAAATCGCCGAAGGCTGCGATCACCCCTGCACCTTCTGCATCATCCCGCAACTGCGCGGCGCGTTCCGCAGCCGGCGGTTCGAATCGGTGGTACGCGAAGCGGAGAATCTCGCGGGGGCAGGTACGCGTGAAATCACGCTCATTGGGCAAGACACGACCTCCTACGGCGAGGATTTGGGCTTGCGCGACGGCCTGGCGCAATTGCTGGAGCGCCTGGCGCAGATAGACGACCTGCTGTGGGTGCGTTTTCTTTATGCGTATCCCAACCGCGTGACCCAGAAACTGTTGGATACGCTGGCGGCACATCCGCGGCTGTCCAACTACATGGACATGCCGCTGCAACACGCCAGCCGCAACGTGCTGGCACGTATGAAGCGCGGCTCGCACGGCGAGGCGTTTTTGAAACTGCTGGAACGCATGCGGGCGACGATTCCAGGATTGACGCTGCGCACGAGCTTCATTGTGGGCTTTCCCGGCGAGACGGAAGCCGATTTTCGCGAACTCTACGATTTTGTGGCCGCGGCGAAGTTCGACTGGATGGGCGTTTTCGAATACTCGGACGTGGACAACGCGGCGAGTTTCCCATTGGACGGCAAGGTGGACGCGGAAACCATCAACGACCGCCGCAACCGCCTTATGGCATTGCAGAAGAAGATTTCTCGCGAAAAGCTGCGCGCGTTCAAGGGCCGCACAGAAGCAGCATTGGTCGAGGGACCGTCGAAAGACAATCCGTTGGTTTGGGAAGCGCGGCTGGAAGGAATGGCTCCTGACATTGATGGGAAGCTATACCTCACGGATATCGAATTGCCAAACGGCAAGATTGCTGCGACCGGCGACTTGGTGAACGTGGAGATCACCAAGACCGACGCGTACGACCTGATAGGGCGCGTGGTGGAGATTTTGCCGAGGCCGGAAAAGCGAGGAGTGGCGGCGGTTGCCGCGGAGCCGGAGAAATTGACGCGCATTGCCACGGGCGCGGCGCTTAGAGTGCTTGGCTAGACTCAGAGAAAAGAGCAGAGATTGTAGTGGCATGGGCACTCTTGCCTGTGCGGCGCGTGGTGTTGGTGGGCCGGCTGCACAGCCAGGAGTGGCTGTGCCACAAAAGAAAACCCGCCCGCAGGATACCGGCGCTAGCCCATGATGCCAATCGGTGGTACAACTACTTCTTCGCGATGACATACGAATGCCCCATTTGCAAAAAGTCCGTGGATTCCGCCAAGGATGCGGAATTCCCTTTCTGCTCTGAGCGCTGCCGCCTGCTGGACCTGGGCGCGTGGGCGGCGGAAAAGTACGTCGTCTCCGAACCGATTTTTGACGAAGAAGAAATCCCCGAGGCGGATCGCCGCGCGCTGCGCGAGGGTGGGCACAAGGACAATGAAACCATCCACTGAAGCGACCGCTTCGCCCGCACCTGCCGCGGAAAAGCCACGCATCGCGTTTGCCATCGCCACGGCCCTCGGCACCGGGTATCTGAAGCCCGGCCCGGGCACCTGGGGCTCGCTGGTGGGTTTAATTGTCGCCGTCATCTCTCACCCTCTTCCTTGGTTCTTTGTGGTGAGCCAGAGCACGCACGTGGGTCTCGGAGTGGATCTTCCGCTTCAAGCGGGCACATTGGGAATTTTCCTTCTCCTGATTCCCTCGATTGCGGTTTGGGTGGTACTCGCGTTGCTGGGCGTGAAAACCGGCGGGCAGGTAGCGGCATTCGCCGGGACGGAGGATCCCCAGTACGTGGTGATTGACGAGGTTTCCGGCGTGCACTTGGCTTTGATCCTGGCACTGGCGCCGGTTTCGCCAATGATCTTCACTCGGCCGGAGGATGCAGCCGTCTTTGCGCTCTATACCGGCATGAGCATCCTCAGCTGGAAATTCCTGCTGGCGGGCTTCCTGCTGTTCCGGATTGTCGATATTGCCAAACCGTTTCCCTGCCGATGGCTGGAAAAGCTGCCCGGCGGCTGGGGCATCATGGCCGACGACTGGATGGCCGGCGTGTACGCTGCCATTTGTTTGCGGGTCGCGCTACACTTTCATTTGTTGTCATAGGCGGCCATTGGCTGCAGTTCACGGGCAGGACGATGAAATTCGGGTTCGGCTCCACCACAGAAAAAAACGGCATCCCCCATATTGAGCGGATTGCGCCCGCGGCGGCGATTCCCGGCGGTGAAATCACCATTTACGGCAGCGGATTTACGTCGCGCCACGGCTTGCGGCCGCTGGTGCGCTTTGGCGAAGCCGAAGCCCCTCTCTCGCTGGCCAGCAGCAACCGCTTGATCGCCCGCGTGCCGGAAAACGCCAACGGCAGCAGTGTGCAGATCGTGAACGCCCAGAGCGAAAGCCAGCCTTTTCCGGTGTCGTTGGGATTTCAAATCGCGGACAACTTACACCCCGTCAGCAACCCGGCGGTGGATTCCGAGGGAAATATTTACGTGACGTTCAGCGGGCCGCGAGGGCAGCGCGTACCCGTGTCGCTCTACAAAATCAGTAGCAGCTACACGGTAAAGCCGTTTGTGACTTCGCTGGTGAATCCCACGGGGCTTGCGCTGAGCAAGCATGGCGAACTGTTTGTCTCTTGTCGGCACGATGGCACGATTCATCGTGTTACACCCGACGGGCGGAGTGAGCAGTGGATTGAGGGCATGGGCATCGCCACAGGGCTGGCGTTTGATGTGCGCGGGAATCTGTTTATCGGCGACCGCAGCGGAACGATTTTCAAGATCAGCCCGGAGCGCGAGATTTTTGTGTTTGCAACGCTCGAGCCTTCTGTCGCGGCGTATCACCTGGCGTTTCATCCCGGCGGCGAGTTGTATGTGAGCGGGCCGACGACTTCGAGCTACGACCGTGTCTATCGCATCACGCAGAACGGCGAAGTGCATGTCTTTTATCGCGGGCTGGGGCGGCCACAGGGGTTGGCGTTCGATCAGGCAGCGAACCTGTATGTGGTCGGATCACTCGGCGGCAAGCGCGGCATCGTGCGTATTACGCCGCAGGGCCATGCGGAACATGTGCTGAGCGGGCCGGCGCTGGTTGGGTTGACGCTGCTGCCGAGCGGGCGTGGGATTCTAGCGGCGAACAGTTCTCTCTTCACTATCGATTGGAATGTGCGCGGAGTCCCGCTGTACGGGTAAAGAGAAGTGACAGTCGTAGTGCTCGCGGATCGTCTGCATAGGCTGAAGCCTGTGCTACCTGAGCTACAATATTTCGCATGAAAGCGGAAATCATCGCGGTTGGCTCGGAACTGCTCACTCCGGATCGCCTAGACACCAATTCTCTTTTCCTGACCGAAGAACTCAACAAGCTGGGTATCGAAGTGTTGCGGAAAACGATTGTCGGCGACGACCGCGAACTGCTGGCCGAAGCCTTTCGCGATGCGCTGAATCGCGTGCCCGTGGTGATTGCCAGTGGCGGGTTGGGACCAACCGAAGATGACCTGACGCGCGAGACGGTCGCGGAACTTCTGGGACGGCGTCTGCAACGCAACGAAGATGTGGTGCGCGCGATTGAGGCGCGCTTCCGGAGTTTCAAGCGCGACATGCCGGCGGTGAACCTTCGACAGGCGATGGTCCCAGAAGGCGCCGAAGTGTTGGAAAACCCTCGCGGCACCGCTCCGGGCTTGTGGATTGAAGACAAAGGTCGCATGGTGGCGTTGCTGCCCGGCCCGCCCCGCGAGCTGAAGCCGCTGTTCATGGAACAAGTGCTGCCGCGGTTGCAACGCCAGGTTTCCGGCGTGCAGATGTTTCACCGCGAACTGCGCGTGACCGGGTTGGGTGAATCGCACGTTGAGGAGCGCATCCGCCCAATCTATACGCGTTATCGGGAAGTGCACACGACGCTCCTCGCGGCGCCCGGCGAGGTACAGATTCACCTGCGCACGTGGACGAGCGACGCGCTTTCGGCGGACGCAACGCTGGCTGAAATTGTACGCAGCTTCGAACTGGCGCTGGGCGACCGCATCTTTGCGCACGCCGGCGTTTCACTCGAAGAAGTGATCGCGGAACTCCTGACCACGAACCGCGCCACCATCGCGACGGCGGAAAGCTGCACCGGCGGCCTGCTGGCAGAGCGCTTGACGCGCATCCCGGGCAGTTCAAACTATTTTCTGGGCGGCGTGGTTTCCTACAGCAACGAACGCAAAACGGCCTGGACCGAAGTGCCGGCGGAACTGATCGCGACAAAGGGCGCGGTGAGCGCGGAAGTAGCCGTGGCACTGGCCGAAGGCATTCGGCGCAGCGTGGGCACCACGTTTGGCGTTGGCATCACGGGAATTGCGGGGCCGGGAGGCGGCAGCGAAGAGAAGCCGGTGGGCACGGTGCACATCGCGCTGGCGTCGGCCAGCGGAACCAAGGAACGGCTGATCAATCTCCCGGGTGACCGCGACATGATCCGCTTCTATGCTTCGCAAGTGGCCCTCGACATGGTACGCGTCCATTTCCTGTATGACGGCAAGCCGCAGCCGCGGCTCGTGCCATCCGGCAGTTGAGAAGGCCGGCATGCGGCTCTTCGTGGCCATCGAAATTCCGCAGGATATTCGCACAGCGTACACCTCCCTGCTGAAAGAGTTGCGAGGCGTCGCTCCGCAAGCGAAGTGGGTGCGCGCGGAGAATCTACACGTCACGCTGAAGTTCCTAGGAAACACCGACCCCGCGATACTGGGCGCCTTGCAGAGCGTGCTCAGCGTAATGCGATCCGAGCAAACGGTCAGGCTAGAGTTCTGCGGCCTGGGATTTTTCCCGAATGAAAAGCGCCCGCGTGTTTTCTGGGCGGGAATGGAAGCGTCGCCAAATCTGAAAACGTTGGCCGCGGACATTGACCAAGCTGCACACCGGCTGGGATTCCCTTTGGAAGACCGTCCGTTCAGGCCGCACCTCACGCTTGCGCGCTTCGAACCGCCGGGAATCCTGCCAAAGTTGCGAGAAGCGACTCACGCCCACGGCGCACAATCCTTTGGCTCGCTGACCACCAGCGAATTCCACCTGATTGAAAGCCAGCTGAAACCCACTGGAGCGGAGTACACTACCGTGCAAACGGTTCGCTTCGCACCGGGGGCCTAGCTTCGCATGTCTATTTTGACGCCCGCCAATTTGTTCCTGATCGCAATGGCCTATCTGCTCGGGTCCATTCCGTTTGGTTTGATCCTAACGAAGATTTTTGGCGGCAAGGACGTCCGCAAATCCGGCAGCGGCAACATAGGAGCCACTAACGTCGCGCGCGTCGCGGGTCCGGCGGCTGGCATTCTTACGCTCCTGCTCGATGCCGCCAAAGGGGCGGTGGCCGTGTGGCTCGGGGCGCGATTCTCCGAACAAAGCGCGGCTGCGCTGATGCTGGCGGGCGCCACCGCCTTGGTTGGGCATTGTTTTCCTGTGTGGTTGAAATTCAAGGGGGGGAAGGGCGTGGCGACGGCACTAGGTGTGTTTGTGATGCTTGCGCCGATGGCTGCGTTGGGCGGGGCGGTGGCTTTCTTCATGGTGGTTCTGCTGTGGCGCTATGTTTCACTGGGTTCGATTTCCGCCGCCGCAGCAATGCCATTGTTGGTTTATTTTCTGTGGGCGCCGGGGCACGCGCCGCCGCTGGTCGTGATCTTCGGCACGTTGTTTGCTGCGGGGCTCGTCATTGTGAAACATGACGCCAACCTGCAGCGACTCGTGGACGGCACCGAGCCGAAATTTTCGTTCGGCAAATCCAGGGAGAAAAACGCTTGAGCCGCGTGGCGATTCTTGGTGGAGGCAGTTGGGGCACCGGCCTGGCCGTGGTGCTTTCGCACAGTCGGCGCAAGCATCAGATCCGCCTGTGGGTGCGCGAACCAGAACTCGCGGAGTCCATCGAAGGGGAACGCGAGAATAAGAAATACCTGCCGGGAATGGCGATTCCGCCGAACGTGCGCGCCTGCAAAAATATCGAAGAAGCTTTGCAGGAAGCGGAAGTCGTGATTTGTGCGGTGCCTTCGGCGCACACACGGAGCGTGCTGGCGCTGGCGCTGCCCTGTGTGCCCCGCGGCGCGTCCCTGGTCAGTGCCACCAAGGGGCTGGAGCCGGCCACGCACTTGCGTATGAGCCAGGTGATCAGCCAAGTGCTGAACGCGCGCTTTGTGCCCCGCGTGGCCGTGCTGTCCGGGCCATCGTTTGCTTTGGAAGCGGCCCAGGGGCATCCCACAGCCGTGGTGCTGGCTTCGGAAGATGCGGC
>Ga0126371_10003728_pt1 | contig 13367 bp, 22 predicted proteins | sample PanSoiMetaPlot_4_FD_110145 | JGI IMG/M metagenome (GOLD analysis project Ga0126371, IMG submission 110145) | Tropical forest soil microbial communities from Panama - MetaG Plot_4 | ecosystem: Environmental > Terrestrial > Soil > Tropical forest > Bulk soil | place: Panama | collected 2016-02-17
GACGTCGAGGTCGTAAGCTCGCGCGCACGCATCGCGGCCGAGCATGCCGATCTCAAATGGTTCAGCTACTTCGCAGCCGGGCTCATCATGATGGCGACGGCCGGATTCTTCGTGTTTCTCCCGCCGCGATCCCCGCGCAACCCGATCGCCGAAATTAAGAAGTCACTCGAGGCTGGCGAGTTCATTCCGTATTACCAGCCCATTGTCGACATCAGTACCGGCAAGTTGCGTGGCGCGGAAGTTCTAGTGCGCTGGCGCAAGGCCGACGGGACGTTGGTGCTTCCCGGCGCGTTTATTCCCCTCATGGAATCAAGTGACCTCATTCACGACCTGACCCGCAATCTCATGCGGAAGGTCTGTGTCGAAGCGGGACCGGCGATCGGACGTCGGCCCGATCTGAAAATCTCGTTCAATTTCGCCGGCAAGCTCTTCGGTCAGCCGACGATCGTTAAGGACGTTCGCAACATCTTTTCCAACTCGCCGATCAAGTTTGCGCAAGTCGTGCTGGAAGTGACCGAGCGCGATCCAATCGAGAATTTCACGGAGACCCGGCAGATCATTGCAGCTCTGCAGGGATTGGGCGTGCGCATCGCCATCGACGACGTAGGCACCGGCCACAGCGGACTTTCGTACATGCTCAAGCTTGGTGTCGACATAATCAAAATTGACAAAATGTTTGTGGATGCCATCGGTACGGACCGCAACTCGACCACCATCGTTGAGACCTTAGTCGATCTGGCGCGCAACATGCGTATGGACGTGGTTGCCGAGGGCGTGGAGAATTTCGAGCAGGTCATGCACCTGCGCGCGCTAGGCGTACGTTCGGCGCAAGGTTATGTATTTGCACCACCGCTACCGGGAAGCGCGTTCCTCAAGCTCGTCGAAGCCATCGATCCGCTGCAGCTGCCCGCGGCCGACGATCCGGTGGGCGAGCGATTCACCGCACGGCTTTGATGTATCGACGCAAAATGAAAAGGGGCGGCCTTGCGGCCGCCCAGTTAAAACGCCACGCGGGAGGAACCTCGTTAGGGTCGGCTTCTTAAGACTGCCGAACCACGTGACCGTATCTGATGTTGACAATCCGTCATGGAAACGCTGATTCGTCAATCGAATTCTTCAGAATTATGACAGTCGAGGAATAACGGCTCGACCGAACGGCGAAGTCAGCTTTCGCCCGACCTTGTGCGGGCCGGTATAAGCGTCAGGCCGGCCATTGAACCAACGTGCTTCACGCTGCGGTCAGCTCTCTCTCGATCGCGGCGATAATCGATGGATCGGTCGGCTCGATGGCCGAACTAAACCCAGCCTTCAGGTAACCGTCACGGCCAATGAGGTATTTGTGGAAGTTCCAGCGCGGCCCCTCGAGCGGCCGCTCTGCCAATGCCCATTTGTAAAATGGATGAGCGTCCTTTCCCTTGACAGTCACCTTTTCCGCAATCGGAAACGTGACGTGATACTGACCTTGCGCGGTCGCATGGATGTCGCTGACGCCCCCTGGCTCCTGGCCACCAAAATCGTTGGACGGAACTGCGAGAACAATCAGCCCCTTCTCACGGTAACGCGTCCATAGCTTCTGCAGACCCGCATATTGCGGGGTGTAGCCGCAGAGCGAAGCGGTGTTGACCACGAGCAGCGGATGCCCCGCGTAAGACGCGAGCGAGATTTCTTCGCCGTCGAGACCTTTGAAGGAGAAGGCGTAAGCGGTCACACGGCTCATCCCGGTTGCGCCGGCAGACGAGGGGGCGAAACCTGTCAAGGCAACGGTTCCGAAAATGACAAAATATCGGCGGTCGATCATGGGGCCACTATAACCTGTGGCTCCGCCGCTGCGTGCGCAAAATTCAGTGAAAAAACGTCGCCGATCGGCGTCGCCGGCGGGTGCCCGGGACTTACCGAACGACTTGTAGGCCCGACAAGGTGCCTTTGCGTTGTGTGCCGCTCGCCTGTGTGCAGGCTGCTATGCTGCCTCGAACCGGACGGTTGTTTCAAATGACGTGCCGCAGGCGTCACATTGCCACAGGTGACGAACTCGGCATCCATCGACACACTCTGACCACTCAGGAATGTAGATACGCTCGCCGCATTGCGCGCATTCAATCACCGGACGCGAGCGCGCAAATCTTGCGATATCGCGAGACAACTCCATAGGGGACCTCCCGACAAACCACCAACGCGGCCCCGTACCCACCGTGTTCTTTTACCATAGTGCACGGACCGCACGCGAATGAAGCAGTGGCGCTGACATACCATGCACGCACCTCGTGAAATTTTTGCGGCAGATTGGTCAAAATGAATCAAAAAGTTTGGGCGGCCATTTCCGAAAACTTTTGCGCTGCATCAAAAAATGATCGCCGAAATTGCCCGGCACCCGCATCGTGTCGAGATAAAATGCGAAGGTTAGGGCGCAACAGGCAATGCGCTTCATCCAGAATCCGTTTCCGTGGCGCAACATGCCGGCATAGCTAAAAAGCATCGGTAAAGGGCGCCAGCACGCATCCAAAAAGCTGGCGACGCATGGGCAGTGACGCGCTCGGCGTGGCTGGTATCATGCCACTGCCAAAGAATGCCCAGAATCGAACAGAGGAAGCGACGAGTACGCCGAGAGTTGGAGAACCGGCGTGCCACCACCGATACAATGGCAATGGTGACCACGGATGGTGCGGCTTTGACGCTGAGATAAGGCAAAGCCGCTCTAATCGCGGCGGAATTGAGTTGGATGGGCGCCCGGCCCGAAATCCCACAGCTTGAAGAAAGGGATGGAATTGGGTGGAACGAGGCCGGCACCGGCGGCACAATGGGATACCTGGCAGGATGCCGACTTTGGAGCCTCCCGGTGAACCAGAAGACGCTTGAGAAGCCGCGCACGAAGGTCAAGGCGAAGACACAGCGACCACCGCTGTGGAAGGTTATCCTGCTCAATGACGACTACACGCCGCGCGAGTTCGTCGTGCTGGTCCTCAAGGCCGTGTTTCGGATGAACGAAAGCCATGCCTATAAGGTGATGATAACGGCGCACCAGAGGGGGGCTTGCGTGATCGCGGTCTACACCCGCGACGTCGCCGAAACCAAGGCGAAGGAGGCGACCGAAATGGGTCGCGCGAAGGGCTACCCGCTGTATTTCACGACCGAGAAGGAAGCGTAGGGAAAGTGCCGGATTTTGCGAGGGCCGGGGACACAACCATGACCACGAAGCGAAATCGCTTCCGGGATCTTCGAGAACGATTTCACGATCCAACACTGACCGTGCTGACGATCCTGCTCGCAGTCCTGATGTTCGGGATCGGCCCATTGCAGGCCGTGGGCATCCTCGGTGCGCATCATTTCGCTATCGTCATGGCATTGGTGATGGTTGCCGGCATCTTTATTGTGTCGGGCAGCCCCCTGGCGGTCGCAGCCTTGCTTGTCGCGATCGCGCTCGTTGTTGTCGCCACAGTGCTGCGGCTTCGGCAACCTTCATCTCTTGATCTTTTTCTCGATGCGGGCGCCTGGGCTATAGCCGGTCTGACGTTGAGTTTCGTGGTCGCACGCGCGGTGTTCGCACCGGGGCGCATCACATCACACCGGGTCGTCGGCGCAGTTTTGCTCTATCTCGTTATCGGGTTCACTTTCACCGCGTTCTTTTGCTTTGTTGCGCTTCTTGAGCCCAACGCCTTCGCCGGTCTGCGTCCTTTGCAGGACAACCTCGCCGTCGCCAGCAACTTTGGATATTTTAGCTTCGTGACATTAACGTCGGTCGGATACGGCGACATCGTCCCAGTACACCCATACGCTCGCGGCTTCGCCAACGTGGAGGCAATCATCGGGCAGCTTTATCCGGCAACGCTGCTGGCGCGGCTTGTGACGCTCGAGGTGGCCGGCCGACAACGGTAACCAAACAATTTAACACGAACTGCTCTGCGATTTTCAGGTCATTAGCTGATTGCAGACATTGACAGAGGACGACAGGGCGGGAATCTCTCTTCTGCAATCCGCGTTTTCGCACTTCAACATTACCAGGCGAGGACGAACACGCCGCCGACGCGAATGAAGCGCTGTTCAACTTTGCCACTGCTTCTTAAATCCGTCATCGCTTCTTCGCTATCTTAAGCGTGGACGGATCTGGGGATTTGTCGATTCCAATTGCGATATCGCTTTAACGGGCTAGGATAGTCCGGAAAGAGTTTTTGGCGAGTTTTTGGCGCGGTAGGATCATGAGCCGTTACACCCTTTTTCTTCTTCCTTTTGTGCTTGGCCTATCCGGCCCTAGCTTTGGCGCGGAAGTCGGAAAGAGTAGTCAAATAGACTCGCTTACATCCTTGCAGCTTGGCGACTCTTCTTTGAAATTCGACGGAGACAGCCCACGAAGGCCGAACGACCTGTTCGACCTTCCAGGGTTACAGAGTTTTAGGAAGGACAGCTTCAATCCGTTTCTGGGTCTAAAGTTTTCGTCGCCTTTAAAGGAGAATTTCTTCGATACTAGGCGTGAGATTGGGACCGGCGCTACGGGTGGTATTGAAGGCCAATAGCCAAAGCGACCCACTGCGCATTGAAATCCGCCATCGCGTGTTCGCGTGTTGCTGAATAACCCTGATTGTGAACTGAGGGCGGTTGCTTCGGCGCAGTAATCGCCCAAAGCCAACGCCGGTCTTTTGGCCTTTGGGCATGAAGTATGATTCGGCCAACGAGCTGGCCTTTGCGATCGAGGACAACGTAGTCCTCGCCGCCCCAGGACATATCAGCGTAATAGCGGCGAGCAGATATGAGCGTAAATTTCATTTAGCTCCCTAATGCGTCGATTTTTATCACAGATCTTGATCCTGCCGCCCCGACCCGCGGGGCGGATATAGCCCGCCCGGCCGGACACCTAGTCACACATCATTGGGCCGCTACGCCCCAGGGATTATTTCTTTTAGAGCGAAGGACGACCACCCTCTTACTTGCAATGACGAAGAAGACGGCCATCGCCCTAGCGGTCGCAATGATGCTTGCGGGGATTGCTGTGGTGATGTTTGAGCTGTTTTTGGCCGCCACTATGGATGTCAGTTTTGTTGTAGGCGGGACCATAATCGCCGGGCTGGCGGGTTATCTTTTAATCGAAGAGTTGGGGCGAACATAGTTCGTGACTGTGCCAAAAGGAACAAAGCTTGTTCCGCGTTCGTGGCCCGGCCTTTGAATTCTCGGCGTCCTTATATATGGGCCTCGGTCGAAGATGCAAAAATCATTCTTGTCGCCAAAGCCGAATTAGTGGCGTGTCGGTGCGAGAAAGATTGGTCATTCTGGAAAGATCACAAAACAAAAACCACGCTTATGTGATTGGCGTCGCGCACCCTGGATCATGCCAAGTTGGCGGACGGCCGCAGATCATGATGACGTGAAGCGCCGCGCAACAACGTTCCGTAGTGCTACTTTGCAAAAGGGCTGCCGAGGGGGTCGACAGCCCAGTGCGTTGCCCCAAGCTGGAACGGGGAAGGGGACTGCCCGGGGACAAAAACTAAATTGCGGCCCATTGAATACGTTCCCGACCAGCGAAAAAATTTTAGCTCTGCGTCGGCTTTGGCCACTCGTGCCGACTAGTGGCGGTGAGTCCGGACGTGTTTGTGTCCAAAATTGTGTCTAACTTTTCCGCCTCGCGCTGGGGGGACGTCCAATGTCGCATCTTTTATGTGGTTGTCGGTCGATGCTGCGTCTGGCTTGGTCGAATCGTCAAAGCCTGGTGGATCAGCGCGACCTACTGGATCTAGCAGGTTACGAATGAAGTCATCACGAACAACGTCGTCACGAGTCCATGGGCTAATTTTATCATCGTTCTCACGGCCGGGGTCGCTGGTTTCCGGCTCCCTCGTTGTTTTTTTGCTCTCATGGCCTGTGTCAGTGGGTTCCCTGATGTTTTTGCTCCACACATTATTCTTGTCGTCCCGGAGAGGCTCGGTTTGCTGTGCCCGACCTTGCGTGGCATTCCTATCGTCAGATACAAAATAACTTGCGACCAAAATGGCTAGCGCCGCCACTAGACTAATGACATCGATCATAATGGCCCTCAGGGGCCCAGCCCAACCGGGGAATTACCTCCCCGCGTTGTTCACTCATCAAGCTAACTGTCAGAGCCGCGACACAACCTAAATTGCGACGCATCGAATACGTTCCCGGTCAGTGAATAAATCTTATTCCTGCACCGGCTTGGGCGTATCGTATCGGTACCATTGGTCCCCGCGCCTGATCAGCACTTCGCGTTTCGATACTCGTGCGTCACCCACGCCGCGTTTTCGGCGCAAGCAACCGCAACCGAGTGCTGTTCAGGTTTTTTGTGCCGCCGACTTGTATGTCGTCGGCACTCACTTCGACGGTAATTTCCTCGCTCTCATCGACATCGTTGACCGGCAGGCCATCGAGGTCCGTTTTTGGCATCACGCACTCCTGATTACCAAACCGATAAATATTCTCGGAGGTCGGGAACGCAACCCGGGGCTGCCGATTTCCCCGTCGGAATTTGAGATCGGCCCATGGATTACATCACACAAGAATATCTTCGTAACGCACGCCGTTATGAACAGTTGGCAGACGAGACATCTGACGACCGAATGGCCGTGGACTATTTGAACATTGCCAACCGGTGGTGGGAACTTGCCGATCGAAGGGACCGCCCTAATCGTGATAGCAATCGGACGTGACATGTCGCGTAGCGACGAACTATTGGACCTTGCGAGGTCGTTGCGTTCCCAACTTAAGAGCCTTGCTCGAGAGTTCCCTTGCACGGTCGAGACGGCTGTGCCGGAAGGCGAGTTAGGTCACACACTCGATCGCATGTACGAATTTCATGTCTTGCGTGGGATCAAGGCCCAGAGCGGTGCAGGTCGTCGCGTTGACGATTGCGACATCGTCACTTGGCTCTTTGCTGATCCTGCTGTGGCCCAGGATTTTGCTTTTGAGTTCGGCGGCTCAATGATATTGCCGCCCAATTGTGACCAAGTGTGAGAGCACGTGCCGCAGCTAGGGCAGCCGATGGAACATCCTGGCTAGTCCACTCGGCCGCAGCGCTTAATTTTTTTGATCGATCCGTCGTCGCGAGTGATGGCGACAGTGCGGCATCCGCCATAACGGGCATAGCCCCGAAGCGAAGGATTGTCGTAGTCGGCGTAGCCTCGATACTGAGAACTGTCGTATTCGTAATGGTCGCGGTGGGGACCCACCGGAGTATCTCCTGTCACTTGTGCGGACGCGGGAACAACAAGCGTGACGATTGCGATGGCAGCAGCCGCCAACAAACCAACGAAGATGCCGCGCATGAACGCCTCTCTGAGTTAGATACCTGTAAACGTTTGAAGCGAGGCGAAGGTCCGCACGAGGTCTTTCTAACCAATGGCCAACGGATCGCTGCAGCTTGATGATATCCGCACCCTATGGTGCGTCTGACCTGCGAAAAATGCGGGCTGGCCGGCCAGGATAAGCAGCAGAATCTGACCAATATTCGGCTACGGGTTCTGCTGTGGGAAACAACAAAACGCGGTCGCCACGATTTAATGCATGACGGCTGGTGGGTCTGTTATCCAGATTTAGTGCCCAAGCGGTAGCTCAGGGTGGGGGGTAAGGTTGGCAGTTCCAGATTATGCGAGTACCGCGCACGACCGTAGTCCGCCAACAGTTGCTATAGGCAGGTCTGTATTGGGGCTGAGGCTGGTAATTGTAATCACGGCGATAATCGTACCCGCTTCGGACGCCACTTCGTAAACCGCTTAATGGTGCACCACTACGCAGGCCACTCTGTACTCCGCTTTGGACTTGGGCGAGTGCAGAAGTCGGCAGCGCCAAGATCGTGGCCGCTACTAGTATCCGGTCGCGCAACATGCTGGCCTCTTAAACAACAGATTGGTTCGGCCGAAAATAAATCAAGGTGTTCTCACGATTTGCGCGCCCGCTCGATCGGATTTCTATATGTCGTTGCCTTGTTTGGTTCTTTATTCCGCAAGCGGCATTGCAGGCGAAATTTGCATGCTGTTGCCAGAACTGTTGCCAAACCGAAATCTCAGGTGTGTAAGCCATCACAAGTCTTAGTACTAAGTGCTTGATTTTATTCAGTAGTCGCGATTGAGCTAGGGCCGCTAACCTATCGATTTAACACTAACGCGAACTCGCCAGCCGCAAGCGGTTGTTGCCAGTGTCCCGGCTGATATTCTGGTCCGCGAAAATTGGAGGCGCGGCGATGAACGAAAGACGAAAGAGCGTACGTTCGCGCACTTATCTCGGCGGCACCATTGCGTTTAATCGGCGCAAATCCACCATGGGTTGCCACGTGCGGAATTTTTCGGCGGATGGTGCCAAAGTTGCATTCTCCAATGTCGCAGGCATGCCCGACCAGTTCGATCTCTCGATAGCGCACACTGAGCGTTCGTTCAGGGCGCGTATGGTATGGCGTGGAGCCGACGAAGCCGGCGTCGCATTTGTGAGCGAATACGAACAGGCCAACTCGGTCCCGCAGAAATGGGCCAAACGCTTGCGCGAGAGCGAAGCCGAAAAGGCAGCCTTGCGTCGGCGCGTCGCTCAACTGACTGACAGCGTCGCGTGAATATGCCCCCGTGCTAACTGGCCCGCGGATGACGTCGGCGCCAGTCCCGTGGGTTCTCAAATTCACCCTGCCACAGTCCGCGCCGGCTAAGCCGGGCCTGGATTTCGGCAGCGACATAGCCATCACTCAGTTCCCGGGCGTAGCTCACCGCGAGGCCCTCGCGTACGAGGACTTCGCCAAGGTCGGGAATATCGCCCACAGAGCAGACTGCGAGCGTACGACCGAAAATGTCGCGCCGGTGTGCTACACACGTAACTTGCCCTGTTGAAACCAGTTCGGCGAGGCGCGCTTTGGCAGCCTGTCCACACGGCCATTCGCCGGCTTGACCATCTCGGCATGTCTGATGAAGTTCGGGAGCATCAATTCCGGTCAGCCGGATGTTTTCACCATCCACCTTCAATGAATCACCGTCGACCACCTGCAAGCCTATTGCCAGATGACGGAGGCTGGTTTTGTGCAAGAGCCCGGTCGAGTTGGCGACAATTGCGGCAGCAAGCAAGCTGACACCGAAAAAGAGAAATACATCATAGCCACGCAAGGAGCGTTTGCGCGGCAGCTGTTTGACGACGGGGCGCTTACGGTTCGAGTTCAGACGATGAATACTGCCCATAACGGAAGGCTAGGCTCCATCCGTTACAGAATTATTTGTAAAATCCGTCGCTTTTCGTGGCGTGGCTCGGCTTAATGATCCTGTAACGGGACAATAGCAATTGGCGGGGGCGGCTGTGCTTCAACGGGTGAAGCCGGAGCCCTGGCAGTCGCCGCCGGCTTGCGCGCTTTGGCACTTGCGATCGTCTGGGATGCTTGCGTGCTTCCGGTGATCTCAGGCGGTGCCGTTATGGATGGTGTTGGCAAAGCGACCGGCGGCAAGGATATTGGCGGCAGCTCAACCGCTGGCTCCGCTTGAGCTATCGGTGGCGATGTTGTTGGTGAAGGCGCTATGAGTTCTGTGATGGACTGAATCAGGGCGGGCAGCAGCGCTACCTGTCGCTTGTTCTGCGCGTAGAAATACAGGCCGCCGAGCACAAGCACAATCACCATCAGAACGACCAGCGTATTGACGGTGGTGTCCGGACTGCCGGCATGCCGTTTCTTCGCTGGCTTGCGTGTCTCGCGCTTCTTGGCGGGGGCCTTTCGCTTTTTCGCCATATCGTAGAGCTCCCTCGATGGTGTAGCCAACTCACGGCACTGCACCTCAATGTCGCGTCAACACGCCATTCAATACAAAACAGACCAGGGGCTCATTCGTCCCGGCCCGCAAGGAAAAACCGAATCACTGAGCGAACACTAGCCGATTCGCCGCGGCCATGGGTGAACGCGATACCGCCACTTTGCCGAAGGCCCGTTGTCGGGCCTGCTTTGCTGTGGTCAGATTGCCCTGGGAATCATGTCGCAACGTGTCTTGATAACAGCCGGCGGTGCCGGCATTGGCCGCGAATTTGCGTGTGCCTTTGCTGCGAACGGCGCAAAAGTCTTCATCTGCGATATCGACGACAAGGCGCTCGCTACGATCGCGAAGGAACTTCCTGGCGTCATTGCCCGACGTTGCGATTTGGCGAGCCGTGCCGAAATTGAGCGCATGGTGCCAGAGGCGGTTGCCGCACTCGGCGGGCTCGACGTGCTTATCAACAATGTCGGGATTGCCGGCCTGACGCTTCCGGTCGCCGAATATCCACCGGACGACTGGGACAAGGTGGTCGCTGTTAATCTCACCGCCGTATTCGACGTTTCGCGCCTGGCGATCCCGCACCTGAAGAACTCGAAGGCTGGCTGCATCATCAACATGTCCTCGATTGCGGGACGTTACGGCTTTCCCAATCGTAGTCCCTATGCCGCGACAAAATGGGGGGTCATCGGACTCACCAAGACGCTGGCGATGGAACTCGGCGAATGGGGGATCCGCGCGAACGCGATCGCGCCCGGCGCGGTCGAGGGTGATCGGATCGTGCGCGTCTTTCGGGGGCGCGCGCAGATCAGCGGCCGATCGCTGGAAGAAGTGAAAGCCGATGCGCTGGCCGCATCATCGATCAAGCGGATGATTGATCCGAAAGACATCGCGCAGCTTGCCGTATTTCTCGCCTCGGATGCGGCAAAATCGATCTCGGGGCAGGTGATCCCCATTGATAGTGATCGACAAAAGGCGTGAAGGATCAAGGGACGACCGATGTTCTGCGTGCTCTTCGAAGTTCATCCGATGCCCGATCGACAGGATGCCTATCTTGACGTTGCCAAGATGCTCAAACCCGAGCTGGAAAAGATCGATGGCTTCGTCGACAACATCCGCTATCGCAGTCTTACTCGCGAGGGATGGATCCTCTCGTTGTCCAACTGGCGCGACGAGAAAGCGCTCGTTCGCTGGCGTACACACGCAGGGCACCATACGGCGCAGGAGAGGGGCCGCCGCGAAGTGTTTCAAGACTACCACTTACGGATTGGCCAATTGACGCAGGACACCCATCCGCCCGTTGGCTACATCCTGCATGAGCAGCGTCTGGATGAAACGGAAGCAGGTGATGCCACTACGGTTACCCTCATCGATGCCAGACGGCCGGCCAGCTGGATCAAGCATGCAACGCCCGGGCAGGTTGCCGAATGGTTGGGCTTGAAGTCCGACGCGAAGGGCCTTGTTGTCTGGGATGTCTTCGACGCTGTTTTGACACCCGGCGACGTCATACTTTTCATGTCTTGGCGCGATCATGTCGCCGCCGAGGCGTTTGAAGCCGATGCTTCACTGCGGCCGGGCGCCCGGCTTCGGCGCGTGCGTGTCGTGCGGGACTATGGCATGTTCGATCGGCGAGAAGCGCCGCAATATTATCCTGATCTGCAAAAGGCCGCGCGGTAGCGCGAGGCCCGCACAAGCGCAAGGTGTGCAGGCGCTCGACTGCCTCAAACAGCGCGTGAAACAGCTGCCGCCCAATTGCCTCTCAAGGCAATGCAGGCGCTTTGAGCGGCGAGATGTGAAAGATTTTAGTCAGGCTCGAATCAGATCGTAACGGTGCGCGCAAGTACATCTTAAATTATTGAAACTTACGATAAACCGCATGCTGCGCTTATTGGCCACACTGGCCTTTGCGGCCAGTTTCGACATCCTCTTGTTTGACGGCAAGTATATCACTGCCGTTGACAGGATCGCTGTGCAGATTATTCAGCATTTCTGAGCCCACGCTCCACAATCGCAATCGATTGGGCGGTGGTATCTCGGAAGTGCGCACATCAAGCTGCGCAAAATGTGAGGATGTCTGATCGACCCGGGTGAGCGACTGGGCTGAATGCTGCTTCGCAGCCGATTGGTGTTTGGCGGGGCGTCTGGCTAGGAGCCGGGTTTTCAATTGAATTGGAATCGTGCCGATCAGGCCTGCGCGTGGGCGCAATTTTAGGCACTTGTGGCAGACGGTCGCCTTTGCTGGCGCGGTTGACAGAAATGGTGACGGTCGTTGCGTTGTCGGCGGTCACGGGGCTGGTCAATGCGCAGATGGCGCCTGCAATTATGCCGCTCAAAAGTAGAGCTGCACTAACATTCTTGAGTCGCTGGCCAAAAATATAACCCATAACACGCTCCACGGCGCGGGTCGCGATCGCGTCAATAGGAAATACCGTTGAGGATCAAGAGGCCGAGAAATACGGCCGTCAGCGAGAGACCAAATACCTTAGTAGCCACGCGCTCACTCGTATTGACCATGACGTCGACCCTGCATTTTGTTTTCATCTTGCAGGTGACGTTAGAGCGGGGCTGGGCAATCGCACCAGCATACGCAAGTAGCCATCAGGTATAGGAAACCGACAGCAAACCTATACGTAGGTTCAATAGGGAGGCGGTGGGGATGGTCGGCTGTGCGGGGGCCCTAGCGCCACCAATTAAAGAGGCCCTGCGAGCCGTTCCAGGAGCCGTTGGACGTGTCAATCGGCTTCGGTGGCCGGGGTATGCCGTCTCGGGACGGTTTGGGCGTTGAAGCTGAAGTTGAACTTGAATTTGAAGTTGAATTTGAACCTGAAGCTGAAGCCTCTTCGTGTTTCGGCTTTTTCGATGCCCTATGCGTGGGCTTTGCAGCGTCCTTTTTGTGTTCCTCCTGCTTCGTATCGGCTGGAGCGGAGGCCAGCGCAGCTGCGCCAGGCGGAGAAGCGGCGTTAGGTTCGGCCTTAGCGTCGGCCTTGGGCTCCTCGGGCGTAACGGGCGCGATCATTGGTCTGGATTGCGCTGCGTCGGCGCTGCTGCTGCCCGGATGCCAAATAAAACTGTCTGCGCGTCCCGTTGGGGCGGTCACAGTCTCGCCCTTTGCCAGAACTTTCGTGGCGAGCGCGTCGCCATGGATGGGGTTGCTCCCAGGGGCTCCAAGCAATTCTTCCGAATCTTTCGGCGTTTCTGTCGCCTTTCCGGTCAGTGGCACCACGGGCCCCATCAGTGGCCGTTCGGCTGGCTTGGCCCCGGATGGTGAGGGCTCCACGGGGCCGGAGGGTAATGCGACCGGCACGCGGTTGCTCATATAGCGAGTGAGTTCGTGTTCGACGTAACGCGCGAGCTTGATCGCTCCCGCTTTGGTGAAGAAAACGCCGTCGCCCAGTCGCAACCGCCGCACCTGTCCCTCGTAGTCGGGACCGTAGTTGGAGTATTTTCCGGCTTCATCCACGAACCCGTCCCAAACATCGATGTAGGTAATGCCGGCGCGCTCGGCCCGGGCGCGATAGAGTTCGTTGAGGTAGGCCGCGTCACCCGATGAGCGGGCGCCGCGAAGTGACGGTAAACCAACCCAGATAACGGGCACGCCTTTGCTTTTGAGAGCCGCGATCGTGTCGTCGATGCGTCGCGAGTAGACCTTTTCCCATTCGTCAC
>Ga0126371_10003729_pt1 | contig 13367 bp, 12 predicted proteins | sample PanSoiMetaPlot_4_FD_110145 | JGI IMG/M metagenome (GOLD analysis project Ga0126371, IMG submission 110145) | Tropical forest soil microbial communities from Panama - MetaG Plot_4 | ecosystem: Environmental > Terrestrial > Soil > Tropical forest > Bulk soil | place: Panama | collected 2016-02-17
AAAAAAAGGCAAGATCCCCCGCTGCACCGCGCAAGGCGCCTAGGCGACATTCGCCGACGGACTCGGTGAGGTGCTCGGTCTTAAGATAGGCACACGGGGCCCTGTGGCTGCTGAACAACTCGCCGAACGAATCCGCGCTGATCCGCCACGACCTCTCTTCGAGCGGGCTACACAAATATGTTGCACCCGCCTCGTGTCACGAACTGAACGATCTCGCGATTGCCCCATCCTGCGATGTCTATCTCACAGACACGCCAAGCGGCTCGGTTTGGCACTTAGCACCCGGCGCTGCAGACTTCGAAATGCTTCCGCCGAAATCCCCTTCGCCAACGGTATCGCGCTCTCTCCCGATGCTCGCTTGCTCTACGTCTCGACTTACCCCGATGGCATCCATGTTGTAGATCTAAAGACTCGCGCCGTTGCTCGGGATCGCCCGCCCAGGCGGACTGTGCCTGGCTGCCATGGACGGTCTCTATTTCGATGGGGGCTCTCTGATCGCGATCCAAAATGCATTCATGGCGCCACGAGTCGCACGCTTTAACCTCAGCCGCGATCTTCGCAGCATCGAACGATTCGAACTCCTCGAGCGCCGCAACCCACTCTTTTGACGGAATCAGAACGGGCGTCATTGTGGGCGCCGAATTTTATTACATGGCGAACGTTCAAGACGAGAAAAAGTCCGGCTTCGTTCCGATCACAATATTGAAACTGCATCTGTAGACCCTTCCGGCTACACTGTTTATGTGACGCGCGTCCTCGCCTTGCTCATGCTGGCCAGCCCTCTCGCCACTGCGGGCGCCGCTAGTGATCTGGCGCGTCAGTTCCAGCAAATGTCGCTCGATCCCGACGAGTGCTACCGCGTTACCGAACTGAACATCGCCAAGGAAGACATCAAAGTCTATCTGTCCTCCGGCTACCTGATTTTCGCCAAACCCATTGGCGGATTCCGGCAGGGTGCGGTCTTCGTCGCTTCGAGCGATGGCGGGGATGCGGAGATCCTCATCATGCCTCCGACGCGCGGTGAACGGCTCTCGCTCGCAACCTATACGCAATCGCCGAACCTGGATGAACACTTCCGGGCCGCTGCGTTCCTCTTCACTGACGGCAGCGCGGCCGAGCTGCTCTCACGCATCGATGCGTCGCTGCGTAGGAAGGTTCCCGAGATCGGACTCACCCTGGCGGACCAGTGGAATTCGGTGGTACGCAATCTTTCGACCAGCTTCGAAACCCGTCTGGTAATGGACGTGTTATCGAATAATCATCAGACGGGGCTGTTTTACATGGCCGTCTCGGGTAAACAGCTAAACAATTTTGACGTGCTTTACGACATGCGCGATCGTGAACAAGTCTTCGTCGGCGCGCTCGGTTATCAGAATAATCGCACGTTTTTCGACACTTGGACCAGCTTTCCTTCGCGCTCCATCCGCAATGGCGCCCAACCGCCTCCGTTGCCAGAAATTCTGGACGACTTCCGTATCGAGGCGTCCATCGACAACGACCTGACGATGAAAGCCGTGACCCGCGTCCGGGTGAAGCTTCGGCAAGACGACTCGGCTCCGCTGCAGTTCAGCATCACGCCCAACATGCATGTAACGGAGGCGCGCATCGATGGGAAGCCTGCCGAAATCTTTACGCCCGAATCGCTGCGGTCCAACCTGATTTCGGGCCGCGACGATCGTGAATTCCTGCTGCTTCCGGAAAGCCCGCTCGATCCGGCAAAACCGCACGAAGTGGAAGTGCACCATGAAGGCGCCGTCATTCGCAAAGCCGGTGAAGGCGTCTATTTCGTTACATCGCGAGGGACCTGGTATCCACACGGCGGGTCCGAATTTTCGAACTACGACTTAACGTTCCGCTATCCGAAAAATCTGACGCTCGCGGCCACGGGCAATTCCGTCGAAGAGCGCACCGATGGCGAGTGGAAGATCTCGCGTCGCCGCACGGACACGCCAATTCGCTTCGCCGGCTTCAATCTCGGCGATTTTCAATCGGCTTCGATGGATCGCAATGGCTACCATATCGACGTGTTCGCGAACCGTCACGTCGAGCCTGCGCTACAACCGAAACTAGCGCCTTTGCCGCCTCCTCCAGTGACCGTGCCGCGACTCCGCCGCGATCCGGTCGACCTGCTGCCGAAGTCGCTGCCGATGTCCGTCGATCCCGCCGGACGATTTACTGAAATCGAGAAAAACGTGGAGGAGGCGCTCGACTTCATGACCGCCGCTTTCGGCCCTCCGGCCACTCGCACAATTTCGATCACTCCCATTCCGGCGGCCTTCGGTCAAGGGTTTCCGGGACTCATTTATCTCTCTACAGTGGCTTACTTGAGCGCGGAACAGCGCCCGCTGCGGCTGCACGCCAGTTATGAGGAGATGTTCTACTCCGAGCTCCTCGAGCCGCACGAAGTGGCGCATCAATGGTGGGGCAATCTGGTCACGCCCGCCAACTATCGCGACGAATGGCTGATCGAATCGCTTTCCAACTACAGCGCACTGCTGCTGCTCGAAAAGAAACGCGGCGCTAGGGCGCTCAACGAGCTTCTGGATGCTTACAGGAATCATCTCCTGGAGAAGACCGAGAACGGGCGCGCGCTCGAATCGGTCGGCCCGATTAGTTGGGGACGCCGCCTGGAATCTTCGCTCGCGCCCAATGCCTGGGAAGTGGTCGCTTACCAGAAGGGTACCTGGGTGATTCATATGCTCCGGCGCAAAATGGGCGACGCCAATTTCTTCAATTTTTTGCGCGAAGCGGCCAACCGCTATCGCTTCAGCCCGATCAGTACCGACCAGTTTCGCGATCTGGCTAGAACCTACCTGCCGCCCAATTCAAAAGATCCCGATCTAAAGAGTTTTTTCGAGAATTGGGTGGATGGAACCGGCATTCCGATCGTAAAGTTGTCTTACTCCTGGCGCGCCGGCAAGCTCAGCGGGACGCTCGCGCAATCCAACGTGAGCGACGATTTTACGGCGCTGGTGCCGCTCGAGGTGCAGAACGCAAAACAGAGATCGGTCTACTGGCTACCGATCGCCAGCGATCCGATTCCTTTCAACGTTTCCATGCCTGCTGCGCCGGCACATGTCGCGCTGCTAGCCACCGATTGCCTGCTGGTTACCGCCCACTGACAAATGCCGATCGCCACCAAACGCAAGAGTGAAGCGCGCAAGGAATCGCCAATTCTAGAAGCCGAGCCAGAGCCTCGGCCGCTTGAAGAAGAACTTCCTCCGTCTCCAAAAGTGACTGCGCTGATTTTCTCCTACGACAGCGCGCCCGCCCTGCGCCGCTGCCTTACGGCGCTTGAAAGCTCGAACGATCGGGCGTCGATCGAGATCCTGGTAGTCGATTGCGGCTCGCACGACGAGAGCCCACAGCTCGACTCCGAGTTTGCCGGCGTCACGATTCTCCGTCTGCCGCGGTACTTCGGACGCACCAAGGCCCTGAATATCGGAACGCGTACCGCGACCGGCGAGTTTCTATTCGTGATGACGCCGGAGGTCGAGGTATTGCCCACCACGATCCCTCAATTGCTGGCGCGCCTGGAATCGGATTCCGAGGTCGTGGCTGTCGCTCCCCTGCTATTGGACACCGAGTCGCACCCGGCGGCACAGTTCTTCCGCTTGCCGACACCCGCCACCGGCGCGGAGCTGACGCCGATCGAGGTCGAGAAATCGCCCGAGTCGTTTGCTGTCGAATATGCTACGTTTCAGGCGCTCCTGGTGCGCAAGTATTTCGTCAAAGGCATTAACTACCTTGACGAGCGCTACGGTGAATTCTTCGCCGACGCCGAGCTGTGCTATCAAATTCGCCGCGCGTCGCGCAAGACCCTTGTACTGCCTCACGTGACCGCGCTCTACACACCCTGCTCGCCCTACTCTTCAGCCGCCGATACGATTCTCGCAGCCGATCGCGTCCATGGTGCGGCCGTTTACTTCGGTAAACATTACGGCTTCGTAACGGGGCTGATGTTCCGTATTAAATCGTCGCTCGCGGCGCTGTTCACTTTGCACTTAGGGCTGTTCGGGGCGCTGATTTCAGGCAGTAAGATCGACGGCTCTCAGACAGTCATCCTCTAATCTCCACAAACCAAACCAGTTATCGCCCGTTGTGGCGCACGCACCCGTGCCCGCCCCGTCGGCACTAGTACCGACGCTGGGGTCGTTGCACCCAAGTCGCCACGGCACGGAGACATGGTCGCCCGTAGCGGCGCGCGTCGGCGATAAGTACTAACGTTCGCTCTGTCTACTGCCGATCTAAGATCGTTATGCAGCCCGATGCATTTGTCTGGATTCTCCTGCCGGTATTCATCGCCGCCGGTTCCGCGCTGCTGGCGTACTTCGTCATGCAGTCTCGCATGGAAGTAGCCATCGCGAAAGAGCGGGAAGTCCTGGCCGAAGCTCGCGCGGAGACGAGACTGCAGAAGAACACGATGGAGGAGCGCGTTCGCGCCACCGAGCAGGAAGCCCGCCGCAAGGCGTTGGACGAGTTCATGCAGGAGTTTCGCATCGAAGAACGCCACTACTTCCGGGAAAACAAATCGCAGGCCGCGCGCCAGAAGTCGATGGTTCTACAGGAACGGCTGTATTTTCGCAACATCCCGCTGTCCAATTGGGTGGAGCACGAAATGGTGGTCGAAGAAGAAAGCGCCGATGTGCAACAGATTGCGAAGTCACGCTCCATCTTCACGACACGCTCGCTCGGTCCGGACGAAAGCAATAACGCACTGTCCTGCTTGCTCGATCAGGCTGTGGTGGCTTCTTCCACGACGCAATTGGCCGAAGCGCTGAACGCCGGCCGCATCGCGTAGTCCGCCACCTCGGTTCGCGGCGCAGGCCCTCGAGCCGTGTCCAGCTCCTGAGCCACTATATAATGAGAGCGCAGTGAGCGTGAATTCTCGCCGGCTCTTAACGTTTTCTCTCGCCAGCCTGTTCGTGTCCGCGATCGTTCTGTCGGCCCAGCGTCTGACCTGGTACGAGCGCCAGATTCTGCTTCCTGAGCCGCACACGGTCTCAGGCCGGGTCATCGACGAGTCCGGCCAGCCCATCGCCGGCGCACACATCGACCATTCGGACGTCAAAGAACAGGAACAGCTTTTCACCGACGAACTCGGACGGTTTCACGTCGAGACCCGGGCGTCGGCGCTGGTGGTTCGGAAGCACGGTTTTGGCGGAGAACGGATCCAAACCAACAAGCCCGCCGCGATGCGAATTGTCCTGCGGCGCGGGACCCCGCTCCCGGCTTGCAAAACCACGTGCGTCGGACTTAAGAACGGAAGCGGCAGCTTCTGTTTTCCGCCTGTCACCGGAGTCAAGATCAGCGACCAGGGCCGCATGGGCGACAGCACGATGCGCGAGTTTATGGTCCCGACCGGCGATGGACCGCGTGAGGTTCTCTTCGGCACCGGGCCTACCTGGACCCTCGGCATCCCGTTCACCGGCGATGTCTGGGAATCGCTCGAATATGCGGAGAAGGACTACATTGACGGCGATTCAGACGTGATCGACGCGCGTGGTAAGACCGTGGACGGCAAGGTCTGGCGGTTCGTCGGCACGTTCGGCGAATCGGCGTCGTATTATCAGGTCGACCCCGGCGATGCCGCGCTCCCGGACAAGTTCCTCGACGGCGTCTGCGCGCCAAGACCCTAGCGTGGGCTAGCGCGGTGCGCTGCTAGGAAGCGGGCCGCAGCCGATCAGGTAGGGAACGCCGGCCGGCAGACGCGGCAGCTTGATCTCGCCAATTTCCCACGAGTAGTCGTCTGCCTGTAGGTCCTTTGTAAGCTGTGCTAGTTCTTGAACCGAGTATGTCCGAAGCTGCGATACGAAGCCATCCCAAAACATCAGCAACGGGAGAATCGGGATCAGATAAGTGAAGATCACTTGTGTCCAGGATAACGGCCTGATCCTGGGTGTCAGGACAAGGACCAGAACCGGTATGAGAGCCGCGCTTAACACGGCGGCGGGTGTCCGCGAGGTGGCTTCGAAGACGCAGATCGGACGGCGGCGGGCGAAAGCATCGCTGAGGATTTTTCGCGCCAGGCGGGGCCGAAAATGGTGAAAGGACGCGAACATGGTTCGAATACCCTCGAGTTCGACAGGAACATTTGCTGCGTCCACCGGCTTCGGCCAATACTGGATCTCACTGCCGAAACCTCCAGGTCTCGGATTGCCCGGCGGATACAAGTCAGTGAGAACTGCGCGCACGCGAAGGCCTTGTTGCGCGAGCGCGTCAAGAACTAACGCGACCGGTCCGCCAGAACCCGAGCCGAGATCGACCAATTGCGCGACACTACCGGCCTGCAGGAGCGCCGCCATTTGCTCAGCCCACGCTTTCGGAAACGGCGTGATGCTGTAAGTGCACTCGAGGTAGGCCGTCATCGCATTCCGAAGGGAGGCAGGGAACCAACTTTGGTCCTCAAACTCGAACAGATGCAGACGTGGCATTTATTTGGACGGATTCTGGAAAGCTAATCCGTCCAGGACGTCATTTTTGTCCGTGCTGGTGACCGCCGCCAATTAAAACGGCACGTCGTCGTCCGTTATCCCCTGATCGTCGCTTCGATCCTGCACCGCCGTCGGTCGCGACGCCGAGCGTGGCATTGACACCGGGCGCGAATCCATGTCCGGAGCACCAGCATCCCCGCCTCGCCCGCCCAGCAGAATCACGTCGTCGGCTACCACCTCAGTCATGTACTGCTTTTTGCCGTCCTTATCGTCGTAACTCCGCGTTTGTAACCGGCCCTCGACATACACCTGCTTGCCCTTGGTCAGGTAATTCGCCAGGTTCTCCTGACGCCAGAGGACTACGTTGGCCCAGTCAGTCTCCTCTTTCCATTCCCCGGTTTGCTGGTCCTTCCAGCGGCGGTTCGTCGCCACGGAAAACTTAGTCACGGCCACGCCGGACGGCGTGAACTTCGTCTCGGCGTCTCGTCCCAGGTGGCCGACCAGAATCACTTTATTTACGCTGCGCGTTGCCATACTGGATGCACTGTATCATACCGGCTAACGTCTCAGTTTTCCTGCGGGAGCGTCTAAGAAACGATGCGCTAACGCGCTCATAGGACTGCCGGAACTCAGCCGCGCGAGGCAGTTAGAAAATCCGCCATGCTAGGCTAGATTTTCTGTTGCAGTCCCCTGTTCTAGATGTACAATATTTGCAATTCAGACGAAGAAAGGGTATGCAGAGACCCTGGTGCTTTAAATTGCCGAGATTGGGTGGGTGGCCGGTTCTCGCGGCGGTTCTGATTTTCCTCCTGACGTTCACGAAACCCGCTCGGGCCCAGATGGTGCTCACCGGATCCGGCCCCAGCGGTACCGTAAACATCTTCAATACGGATCTGGCCGTCCTGGAAGCAGGCGAAACACGCAAGGATTTGCCCTGCACAGTCACGCCCGAGAAGCCAACGGTCGGCTTCGATTTGCGTTTTCATGCTGGCTATCAGGTCACTATTCCGCTCAAGGATCTGTCCGGCAGCGAGAACTTGTTGAACATCCTGTTCCGCGTCAAGTCGCAGGACCGGCCCGATCAGCCGATCTATTTCACTCAGCACATCCGTGTTCCGGCGATCGAAGACGATGCCAAGGGTGATGCCTACCTGCAGGGCGCTTTCGATCTTGGAGAAGGCGAATACCACATCGACTGGCTGATGCGAGACCGGGGTGAGCGTGTCTGCTCCTTTTCCTGGGATGCCGAAGCGGCCCTCACTCCCAAAGACAAGCCGATGAGCCTCGCAATCGCGCCCGAGTCCATTCAGCGGACCGATCCGGAACAATTCAAGGAGGAGCCGCCGGTGCAACGCTTGAGCGACCCACCGCCTCTCAACGTCAAAGTGCTGGTAAATTTTGCGCCTCAGAACTCGCTCTCATCTTCGCTGCAGCCAGTGGACACGTCGGCGCTAGTCTCCATCCTGCGTAGCATTGTCCGCGATCCTCGAATTGGGAAGTTCTCGATCGTTGCATTCAATATGCAGGAGCAGAAGGTGGTCTATCGCCAGGACGGCGCCGATCGCCTCGATTTTCCGGCTCTTGGCCAGGCGCTCACCTCCCTGAACCTGGGCACGGTAGACCTGAAGCGCCTGAGCGAGAAGCATGGGGACACCGAGTTTCTGGCGAACTTGGTGCGGAGCGAAGTTGTCCCTACCGGGCAGGAGCATCCGGATGCTGTAATTTTCGCTGGTCCAAAGGCACTACTGGATTCCAACGTTTCCGACGAAGCTCTTAGAGGGACCGCAAGTATCGATTTCCCAGTGTTTTACATGAATTACAACCTGTCGCCTCAGCAGGTTCCGTGGAAGGATGCGATTAGTCATGCGGTTCGTTTTTTCCGCGGGACCGAATACACGATTTCCAAGCCGCGTGACTTGTGGGTGGCAGTAACCGAAATGGTCTCGCGCATCGTAAAATCAAGGAACGGAAAGCAGGCGGCGGCCATCTCAACGCAGTAGTGCCACAGGAGGTCGTGGCTTCCGTGGTGGGAATAGAAATCCTGACATGGCCTTCCGTTGTGGCGGACTTTCGAGAGAGGGGTTTATACAAGTTAATGAGGATCGAGCTTCCAGGAGCACTGCCGGTGTGTGGTCTCGTATTATGCGCGTTTCCGGCTTTTGCCCAGGGCCCGCTCATCGCGCAGACTCACGCCAAGCACTACACCAATAGCCTGGCTCCGTACGTAGTTTCGCCGCAGCAGATCGTCGATCGTATGCTGGAACTTGCCGATCCGAAGCCAGGCGAAACCGTTTACGACTTAGGGAGCGGGGATGGGCGGATTCTAATCACCGCTGTGCAGCACTACCATGCGAAGGCAGTCGGCATCGAAATCTCGGAGGCGCTGGTGAAGAGCACCTCGGACCGAATCCAGCGGCTCGGGCTCCAGAACGACGCCCGCGTCATCAATGCGGATTTCCTCCAGGCGGATCTCAGTCCCGCCGACATCGTTACCATGTACCTAGCAACGGATGTCAACGAGATGCTGCGGCCGACCTTAGAGAAGCAATTGAAAGGCGGCGCGCGCGTCGTCTCGCACGAGTACCCCATTCCCGGATGGAAGCCGAAGCTCGTGGACAAAGATCTTTTGCACCAATCCCGCAACCACGTCATTTACCTCTACGAAGTTCCAAGCAGGAAAAAGTAGCTGCCCGCGTCCGTTCCAACATTCGATGTTGTAGGCATCGGGCTGAACGCTACTGACACGCTGATCCTGGTTCCGCATTTCCCTGCCTATGCGGGCAAAATTGCGTTCGATCGCGAAATACTCAGCCCCGGAGGACAGGTGGCGAGCGCGCTGGTAACTTGCGCGCGTCTCGGTCTGCGCACCAAGTACATCGGAACTGTGGGCGACGATGAGCGAGGGCGCGTACAGATGGAGAGCTTGCGTGCGAGCGGCATCAATCTCGATGACGTTGAAATTCGGACAGGCTGCCCCAACCAGACCGCATACATTTTGATCGATCAAAGCACCGGCGAGCGCACTGTTTTTTGGAAACGCGATGACTGTTTGAGGCTGGCTGCGTCGAGCATCACTGAAGAAAAAATCACTTCAGCCCGGCTCCTGCACCTCGACGCCCATGACACGGATGCGGTCACGCGCGCCGCTGAGATTGCGCGGCGCAACGGCATCCCGGTCACACTCGATGTCGACACCATCTATCACGGCTTCGAGCGTGTGTTGACGCACGTCGATTATCTCATCGCCAGCTCCGATTTCCCGACTCAATGGACCAGCGAGCGCGATCCGTTTCGCGCCCTGGAGTTGATCCAGGAAGAATACAAGATGCGCGTCGCGGCCATGACGCTTGGTTCTTACGGCGCTCTGGCGCGGCGCGACGGCAAATTCTTCTATTCGCCCGCGTTCGTAGTAAGTTGCGTCGATACTACAGGCGCTGGCGACGTGTTTCACGGCGCGTTCTGTTATGCTGTCATCGAGAATATGGATCTCGCCGACGCGCTCGAGTTTTCGAATGCCATGGCGGCGTTGAACTGCACGGCGCTGGGTGCGCGCGGAGGAATCTCCACACTCGCGGCCGCGCGGACATTGATCGAACGCGGCGAGCGGCGCATCCATCCCGATTTCGAGCGGCGCGAATTCGAGCAGCGCATCTAGAGGCGGATAGCCAATGATTCCGCTTCGATCCTCGGAACCTCACTATACTGCGCCGACGGTGAACCTGTTCATCATTGGCCTAAACGTGTTCGTGTTTCTGTACGAGCTGAGCCTCGGCAACGGATATCGCTTGAACCATTTCATTCAGGCCTATGGCATCGTGCCCGACCGGTTGCACGTCTCATCCGTCTTCACGTCGATGTTCATTCACGGGGGCTTCCTGCACATTCTGGGAAACATGTGGTTCCTGTGGGTGTTCGGCCGCGGTGTGGAGGACGTGCTGGGGCATGCGAAGTATTTCTTCTTTTATTTGGCGTGCGGTGTGGCTGCGGCCCTCGCGCACATTACGTTGAATGCCGGATCTACTGTCCCCACGGTAGGCGCGAGCGGTGCCATTGCGGGGGTAATGGGAGCATATCTGGTCACGTTTCCGCGGGCCCGCATCGTAACGCTGGTTTTCATTTTCATCTTCATCACCACCGTGGATATTCCGTCGGCGTTTCTGCTGCTTTATTGGTTCGCGATTCAGTTCTTCAATGGTGTCGGTTCGGTCGGTTATTCGCAGGCCTCGAGCGGTGACGTGGCTTGGTTCGCGCACGTGGGCGGATTCATCGCCGGAATTATTCTAATCAAACTGATGGCGCCCAGCCGCCGCGCGCGGTCTTACTACTGATGTTCCAGGAAGTGCAATCGCCTTCCGCTGGCATCGAAAAGCCGCTCGACATTCTGGCAATCGCGGCGCACCCGGACGACGTCGAACAAACCTGCGGCGGGACGTTGATCCGCATGGCTGAGGCGGGCTATCGCACCGGCGTGCTCGATCTCACGGCCGGCGACATGGGAACGCGCGGCACTCCCGAAATCCGGTTGCAGGAGGCCGATGCCGCGGCTCGCCGGATGCTGCTCTCGTGGCGGGGTAACTTGCGGCTCCCCGATGCGCGGCTTGAAAACACGATTGGCGCTCGCATGACGATAGCCGGCGAAATCCGCAATCTGCGCCCGCGCGTCGTGATCTTGCCGTATTGGGAGGCCCGCCACCCCGATCACTACCGCGCATCGGAGATCGGCTTCGAAGCGTGTTTTCTTGCCGGACTCAAGAAGCTCGACGAAGAGACCGCTCCGCATCGCCCGCGGAAGATTTTGTATTCGTCGCTGTACGCCAATGTGACGCCGTCGTTCGTGGTGGACATCTCGGCGCAATTCGAGCGGCGGATGGAGTCGCTGTTCTGCTACCAGTCGCAGTACGGCGATGCCGGCGATGGCTCAGACTTATTTCCGAACCAGCGGGAGATCCGGGAGCGCTTAGGCGCGATCGCGCGTTTTTACGGCAACCTGATCGGGGTGAAGTATGGTGAGCCGTACGTGATCAAGGAAACGATGCGTGTCGATGACATTACGGTGTAGCCTTGTGTGAAACCGCGACGAACATGTTCGCATGAGTGCGAACACGGCACGCATTGAGTTGAGTGCCGTGCGCTACAGCGGTATATTGCCGTGCTTCTTACGCGGCATCGAGTCCACCTTGTTCGCCAGCATTCTTAATGCTCGGATCACCTTAGGCCGCGTCTCGCGCGGCTCAATCACGTCGTCGATGAATCCGCGCTCGGCTGCCACGAACGGATTCGCAAAACGGTCGCGAAACTCCTCGACCTTCTGTTTGCGAACACCGTCCTTATCTTCCGCCGCAAGCAACTCGCGCCGGTAGACGATGTTCACCGCGCCCTCGGCGCCCATCACGGCGATCTCCGCAGTCGGATACGCGAAGTTCACGTCCGTGCGCAGATGCTTCGATCCCATCACGTCGTAGGCTCCGCCGTACGCCTTGCGCGTGATCACGGTGATCTTAGGCACCGTGGCTTCAGCGTAAGCATAGAGAAGCTTCGCGCCCTGGCGGATGATTCCTCCAAACTCCTGATCGGTTCCCGGCAGGAACCCCGGCACATCCACGAAGGTCAGGATCGGAATGTTGAACGCATCGCAGAAGCGCACGAACCGGCCGCCCTTCACCGACGAGTTGATATCCAAGCAGCCCGCGAGAAACGCAGGTTGATTCGCGACGATGCCCACGCTTTGGCCCCCCATCCGCGCGAACCCGATCACAATGTTTCTCGCCCAGTGCTCGTGAACCTCGAAAAAGTCCCCATCGTCGACCACCCGATGGATGATGTCCTTGATGTCGTAGGGCAGGTGCGAATCGGAAGGAACCACCGTATCGAGCGACGCATCTAGGCGATCGACCGGATCGGCAGATTCCTTCGGCGGCGCGTCATCGCGATTGTTCTGCGGGATGAAAGACACCAGCTCTCGGATTATCCTCAAGCATTCGGCATCGTCCTGCGCAAGAAAATGCGCGACGCCGCTGATCGAATTGTGAGTCTCGGCGCCTCCCAGTCGTTCTTTCGTGACGTCCTCGTGCGTGACGGTCTTGATCACGTCTGGCCCAGTGACAAACATGTGGCTGGTGTGATTCACCATGAACACAAAATCGGTGAGAGCGGGCGAGTAGACCGCGCCTCCCGCGCACGGACCCATGATAGCCGAGATCTGCGGAATCACGCCGCTCGCCAAGGTGTTACGGAGAAAGATGTCCGCATATCCGGCGAGCGACAAGACGCCTTCCTGGATGCGCGCGCCGCCCGAATCATTCAGCCCGATAATGGGCGCGCCGGTCTTCAGCGCGAGATCCATGATCTTGCAAATTTTCTGCGCGTTCGTTTCCGAGAGCGACCCGCCGAAGACGGTGAAATCCTGGGCAAATACGTAGACCGGGCGGCCGTGGATGCGTCCGTAGCCTGTGACGAAGCCATCGCCGTCGATTACTAGCTGGTCCATTCCAAAATCGCTGCAGCGATGGCGGACCAGCTTGTCCATTTCCTCAAAAGTGCCTTCGTCGAGCAGCAGATCAACGCGCTCGCGCGCCGATAACTTGCCCTCTTTGTGCTGCTTCGCCTTACGCTCCTCACCGCCGCCCGCTTCGGCACTGGCATGGCGCCGGCGGACTTCCGCAAACCGATCCATCGACATAGAAATTTAACAGTAGCAGGTGAGCGGTTGGCGCCGGACCATTTCGCCGCCGAAATCGTGCTTACTGGGCGTAGTATCCGCTGCGCGCGTGAATCTCAGCGCCGGGATACTTTTGCAGTGCGTCGGGCGTGAGCTTGACCGTGATGTGCCGGAAGGTGCCCGGCTGAGACTCGGGCGCGTGGTAGGACAACATGTAGCGCGTGCGAATGCGGCGGATCATCTCGTTGAACGTCTCGCTCGCCTGCCCTACTTTG
>Ga0126371_10003730_pt1 | contig 13366 bp, 8 predicted proteins | sample PanSoiMetaPlot_4_FD_110145 | JGI IMG/M metagenome (GOLD analysis project Ga0126371, IMG submission 110145) | Tropical forest soil microbial communities from Panama - MetaG Plot_4 | ecosystem: Environmental > Terrestrial > Soil > Tropical forest > Bulk soil | place: Panama | collected 2016-02-17
AGGGCTGCGGTGTCGGTGTAGCTTTTGAGCTCGGGCGCGAGATCGACGACCTTGTCGCGCGCTTGCGCGCCCGCGAGGCGCGCGAGATCGCCGGCGCGCTCGCCGACCTGCAGCGAATAGAAACGAACGCCCGGCACGTCGAGGAGCGGCGCGAGGCGCTCGAGCGCGATCGAGCGGCGGCGGTCGCCCGCGTGCTTGGGATTGCCCGCCCATGCGATGCCGACCTTGAGGCCGCTGCCGGTGCCGGCCAGCCGGCGCGCCCAGCGCGCGACCGCGGCCGGATCGGGATGCAGATACGGGACTTTCGCCGGCAGCGTGTCGAGCCTGGTGCCGAGCACGCGCGGCAGGCTCATGAAGGCGCAATGCACGTCGAAGGCGGGAAGCTTCTGCCCTTGCGCGAAGATCTCGCCGCCCCCCTCCATGCTGGTGGCGAGACGCATCAGTGTCTGCGGGAGCTCGAGCACGAGGCGGCCGCCGCGCGCCTCGACCTGCGGCACGAACCGCAGGCACTGGATGGTGTCGCCGGCGCCCTGCTCGGCGTGCAGCAAAATGGTCTTGCCCTCGAGCGGCTCGCCCTGCCAGCGCGGCTCCTTGAAGTCGCGCGGCGTCATCGACTTGAGCCGCCAGCGCCACTCGAACTGGGTGAAGCCGTTGACGAGATCGCCGCGCAGCAGGGCCAGCATGCCGGCCGCGCACTGCGCCTGCGGATAGTCGTACTGGATGCCGAGCGCGCGCCGGTAGCTGTCGGCCGCATCGTCGAGGCGCAGCAGCAGCTGCTGCGAATGCGCCAGGTTGGCCCAGCATTCGTAGTAGTTCGGATTGATGGCGAGCCCCCGCCGGTAGGCGTCGATCGCCTCGGTCACCCGGCCGAGCGACGACAGGCTGGCGCCGATCCCGTTGTGCACGACCGGGTCGTCGGGGGTGAGCTCGAGCGCGCGCTCGCCCGCCTCGATCGACTCCTCGTACTGTCCGGCGGCGTGCAGCATGATGCCGAGCGCACAATAGAAGGCTGCCTGCGGATCGAGCTCGATCGCGCGGCGGATCAGCGCCAGCGCCTCGGTCTGGTCGTCGAGCGCATGGCGCGTGAGCGACAGGACATGCAGGGCGGTGGCGTTGGCCGGATCGATCTCGAGCACGCGGCGCAGCGCGGCCTCGCATTCGGCGTGACGCTTCGCCTGGTGATGCTCGTTCGCGGCGCGGACCAGCTCGGCCAGCTCGGCGCGGGTGGCCGGGTCGGCGCGCGCCGCCGAGGGCTGCAAGGTGCGCGTCGCCAGCGCGGCGCGCACCCGCGCCACCACACCGTGCCAGTCGCCGGCGCGCGACTGGCGGAAGAGGCGCATCGACGGATACCACGGGCTGTCGTCGCGGCCGGTGAGCCAGCGCCAGTCCGGGGCAAACGGCAGCATCACCCAGACCCGCTTGCCGAGCGCGCCGGCGAGATGGGCGACCGCGGTGTCGGCGCAGATCACCAGATCGAGCGCCGCGATCGCCGCGGCGGTCTCGCCGAAATCGCCGAGCTCGGCCGCGAGGCCGACGACCGGCGCGCCGCGCTGCTGCGCGAGGTCGGCGGCGCGCGGCCCGACCTGCAGCGAGAACCAGCGCACGCCCTCGACCGTGAACAGCGGCGCGAGCTGGTCGAGCGCGATCGAGCGGTTGTGATCGTTGCGATGCACGGCGCTGCCGGCCCAGGCGAGGCCGACCTTCAGTCCAGGCTGTTGCGCGATGCGCGTGCGCCAATGCGTGGCGCGCTCCGGCGCGACCGTTAGGTACGGCCCGCCGGTCGGAATCGAATCGAGCGTGGTGGCGAACGCGAGCGGCAGCGAGAGCAGCGGACAGTGCACATCGAAGGCGGGGAGGGGCTCGCCCCGTGCGACGATCGTGATGCCGGGGATGCGCCGGGCGAGCGGAAGGAGCGGCCGTTGCACCTCGAGCACGATCCTGGCGCCGCGGGCGAGCACGCGCGGCAGATAGCGCAGGAACTGGACGGTGTCGCCGAATCCCTGCTCGGCGTGCAGCAGGATGGTCCTGCCGTCGAGCGGCTCGCCGCGCCATTGCGGCTGCGCGAAGTTGCGCGGCGGCAGATCGCCGATGCGCCAGCGCGCCTCGTATTGCTCCCAGCCGGCCGCGAACTCGCCGCGCAGCAGATGCAGCATGCCCTGCGAGGTGATCGCCTTGGCATAGCCGGGATCGCAGCCGACGGCCTGGCGGAACTGTTCGAGCGCCGCATCGAGGCGTCCCATGTCCTGCAGTGCGAGGCCGAGATTGAGATGGGCGGTGGCGAAGCGCGGCGCGATGGCGAGCGCGCGCCGGCACGCCGCCTCGGCGCCGTGCGCCTGCCCGAGCGCGCGCAACGCATGGCCGAGGTTGGAGCAGGCCTCCGCATAGTCCGGCTTGAGCTCGATGGCGCGGCGGAAATGTGCGGCCGCCTCCTCGAAGCGGTTGAGCTCGCCCACCGCGGCGCCGAGATTGTTGTGCGCCTGGTGGTGCGTCGGGTGCAGCGCCAGCACGCGATGATAGCTCGCCTCCGCCTCGGCGGGGCGATGCGTCTCGCGCAGCAGATTGCCGAGCTGGTAGTGCGCCTCGAGGAAATCGGGATCGCGCTCGATCGACTGGCGGAACGCGGCTTCGGCTTCGGCCTGGCGGCTGAGCGTCTTGAGAATGAAGCCGAGCGTGCAGCGGGAGTCGGCTCGGGCTGGCGCGAGCTCGACTGCCCGCTCGACGTGCGCGGCGGCCTCCTCCGCGTGTCCGGCGCGGAACGCCAGGATGCCGAGCAGATGCCAGGCGCCGGCATGCGTCTCCTCGCGCGCGAGGATGTCGCGGCAGGTCGCTTCCGCGTCGGCGAGGCGGCCGGCCGCCTGCTCGGCGTTGGCGCGCTCGAACAGCTGCTTGAGCGAGGCCTGCGCGCTCTCCGGCCGTTCCTGCGTCAGCTCCTGCGGTTCCATGCGGTCATCATATCAAGTGTCGGACATTGCGGTGAGCGGCAGGCGCAAGGGCGATCTGCGATCGGCTGCGGCGGGTTCAGCCCGCCGGCGCCTAGCCCGGCGGTGTCCATGCGAGCTCGATGTACAACGTGGCCGCGCCGGTCGGGACGAAACCGAGCCGCCGATAGAGCCGCATGGACGGATCGTTGCTCGATGCGACCTGCAGCGTGACCGGCAGGCCCAGCGCGGCCGCTTCGTCCATCAGCGAGCGCATGATCGCCGTGCCGATGCCGCGGCCGCGCAGCTCCGGGACGACCGCCTGGTCGACGATGTAGAGCCGGTCGCCCGGCCGATCGACGACGATCCGGCCGATCGGCCGCCCGTCGAGCTCGATGATGTCGAAGCGTGCCTGCGGGAATTGCGCACGATAGCTGACGGTCTGCGCGTGGAACTGATGCGCCATGACCTGCTGGAATACGTCGGGCGGAAGCAGGAGGGCGAACTCCGGCTGCCGCGAGTCGCAGAACAGCCGGTAGCGGAACTCGCGGTCGTCGTCGCGTTCCGGGCGCAGGCGAACCGCGCCGGCCGGCGAGGGGATCGCCGGCGGGGCGGAGGAGGGCGGAGCGTCGGCGTCCGTGCGCGTCATGACACTTTCACGTGCGTCAGAGTCTTGTCCGAATCGTGGACGCCCAGCAGGTTCATCCCCATCTCGAACAGGCGGTAGCCGAGCTGCTCCAGCACGCTGCGCATCCTGGCCTTGTCGCTCTTGACCGATTCGACGATCACGACCGGACGGCACCGCACCAGCGAATTCTTGCCGCCGTCGAGCGCCTCGAGCTCCATGCCCTCGACGTCGATCTTGAGCAGGTCGATGCGCGCGAGGTCGAGCGAATCGATCGTCGCCGTCCTGATCTCGGCGGCGCCGCGCTCCGAATAGTCGATCGGCTGGCCGATGAACTCGACGCCCTGACGGGGACGGAGCTCCAGGCTGCCGAAGCTCGCCGGCTTGAGGTAGTCGGGCGTCGGAACCCGCATGGTTCCGGTCTTTGCCGCGATGGCCGCATGGATGGCGCGCGCATTCAAGCAGTTGTTGATCGCGATGTTGCCGGCGAGCGCGTAGAACAGCCGCTCCTGCGCCTCGATCGCGACCACCTGGCCCCAGCCGCTCATTCTCTTCGCCCACTCGACCGTATGCACGCCGATATTGGCCCCGCAGTCGATCGCCACCACGCCGTCGCCGAAATATTGCCGGCGCAGCGCGAGCAGCCCCAGGGCGGTGTCGACCTCGGGCGCGTCATAGGCGCCATTCTCGAGGATCTGGAACCCGACGCCGATGCCGCGGCTCTGGTCGACCATGCGGTAGTCCAGCCGGTTGACGATCATGGTGCCATGCTCGGAAGCCGCCAGGACGAAAGCGACCTTGCGTGGAGGATTTCGCATGCGTTCGGCGTCTCCGGGTGCAACGCAACGGCCGCCGCACTGGGTGGCGCGCCGTCTCGAATGCTTTAGGCTCGAGCTTATCATGCGCGATGTCACGCGCCGCACGGAGATCGACCCATGGACCAGCTGACCCCCGACCAGTTCCTGCCCCACGTCGGCCAGGTCTTCCGCGTCAAGGGCGGCCGTCACGCGCTGACCCTGTCGCGCGTGGACGTGCATCCCGTCGACGACGGGGAGGCGAAACGGGTGCCGCGCCAGCCGTTCACCGTGATCTTTGCCGGGCCGCCCGGCGACGTGCTGCGTGAAGGCATGCACGTCCTCGAGCGCGACGGCGGGCCCGCATTCGCGCTGTACGTGATCCCGATTCGGACCTTGGAGCTTGGCCGTCAGGATTATCAGGCCGCCTTCAACTAGAGCATGACCCCGGAAAGTGCATACCGGCTCTTGGAAAAGATCATGCTCCAGCAATGAGCTGAAGCGTGATGACGATACGAAAAGTCAGCACGCTTTAGCGTCACTCTTGGCGACCTGGATGAACCGCCTGTGCGCACCGCGCTGCGATCGAAGCAGGGATGCGCTTCCGCGGATCAATTCTGCGACGGGAAGATGCCCTGCAGCGCAATGATGAAGTTGAGCACCAGATAGGGTGACATGTTCTCATGCGGCTGACTGCCGCCCGTCGGACTGATGATTTGTTGAGGCATGGTGGCGTTCGGATTTCCGCTGGCGTAGATGTTGGCCGCGAAAGCCTGCGCTGGGTTGCCAGTCTGGCCGGACGATTTGGCGAATATCCTGGCGCCGGTCGGCGCGACCGCCGGATCCGGCGTATTGGTGTTGCCGGCTGCGGATTGGGCGTTCGGGCTGTGGCTGTGAGCGGCCATTTCGGAACTGTTGAGCGTATGGCTGGTCTCGCCGCCCAGCTGGCCGAGGACGATGCCGTTGCCGACATGCACCGGGCTGCGGCCCTGCAGGTTGGGCAGCGCGAAGGTCTGCCGGCCGTCGCCGCCATAGGTGGTGCCGAGGATCGAGAACAGCGCCTGGTTCTGGTTGATCGGCAGGAGCTGACCGTTGCAGAACGTCCAGCCCTTCGGAGGGAAATTCCAGGAAATGATCTTGATCTCGCCGAGGAAAGGTTCGGACATGGACGCTGCTCCTTGCTCTCAACTGCGCGGCGGGAAGACGCCCTGCAGGGCGATGATGAAGGTCAGCCCCAGGAAGGGCGGCATGTTGTTGTGCGGCAGGCTGGCGCCGGCGACGGACGTCGCGAGCGGGCTCATCGGCACGGTACCTGAACCGGTCGTGGTGCTGTAAAAGTTCACCTGGCTGCCCCCTCCGGTCTTTCCGCCCCCCGCATTCGCCACCCCCCATTCGTTGTTGGCCGCCGCCAGGAGCGTGCCTGTGGTGGATGTGGCCGTCATGGTGTGCGTATGCGCCGGCAGCTCCGTTTGCAGCAGCGTCACCGCCTGCTCGCCGCCGGTCTCGCCGAGATCGCGCAGCGAGAGACCCGGCCCCTGGCCCTGCTGCATCGGCGCGCTGCCCTGCAGATTGGGCAGCGCGAAGGTCGATTTTCCGTCGCCCCCGTAGGTCGTACCCAGGAGCGAGAACAGCGCGGTATTCTGCGAGATCGGCATCAGCTGCCCATTGCAGAGCGCCCAGCCCTTGGGCGCGAAGTTGCCGGTGAAGATGCGGATTTCCGCAACAAACGGGTTTGACATGGAGGATGCTCCGGAACGCGATGCGGTTCGTTATGTCTGCGACGGGAAGACGCCGAACAGCGAAATGATGAAGTTGATGACGAGGAACGGAAGCATGTTGTCGTGCGGCTGGCTGCCGCCCGATATCCCGAGCGCATTTGGCGCAAGTGTCTTCTGGTTGGCGTCGAACCCCGGCACATAGCTGAACACCAGCGGGTTCGGCGCTGATCCGTTGACTTGGTCGGCAAACACATCGCCGGTCGGGTCAATTGAGGCGGCGTTGCCCGGGTTGGACGTCGCCTGCGGAACGTGACTGTGAGACGGAATCTGTTGCTGCGTCAGCGTGACCGTTTCGGTGCCGCCTGTCTGCGCGAGCGCGAAGCCGGGACCGACGTGCGCCGGGACACGGCTTTGCAGATTGGGCAGCGCGAACGTGGTCTGCCCGTCGCCCCCATAGGTCGTGCCGATCAGGTTGAAGAGCGCGTCGTTCTGGTCGATCGGAATGATCGCTCCGTTGCAGAACGCCCACCCGGCCGGCGCAAAGTTTCCGGCGAACATGCGGATTTCGCCGATATACGGGCTCGACATGATGCTCTCCCCGTGACGCTCTGGTGCAGTAAGGGAAGAGCGTATATCACTTTTGCGGGAAGTTCAATCGAATACACTTTCATCGCCTCCGTTCGAGCGGGCCGCCGAATCATTCGCGAGGATCGAGATGCTGCAAGCGGACCCGCGAATCCTGCGCAAGTCTTTTGCGCTTCTGCCGGAAATCCTATGATGCGATCCGCGCTTCAACGCCCGATACACCGGCGCGCAGTGCCGCAACCGTGAGGAACGAGCGATGGCAGTTCAGCAGAGTGAGTCGATCTCCGTGCGTTACATGGAGCAGCATGAACCGCGCGAAATCTTCGCGGACTCGCTGCACGCGATCGCCTGGGATGGCCAGACGCTGCGGCTCGAGTTCTGCGTCACCCGGTATCCCGAGGCCGCCTCCGTCGGCACGGGGGCGGAGCTCAAGCGCTATCCGGCCTGCCGCCTGGTGCTCACGGCACCGGCTGTCGCCGCGCTTTACAACCGCTTGCAGCAGACGGTCGCCGCGCTCGCCCAGGCCGGCCAGATCGCCACGACGCCGCCACCGGCGGGGCACGCTTAGGTGGCGGGCGGCGTCGCCGCATGACCTCGATCGACCGCCAGGCCGTGAGTCCGCCCGGCGGTTACATCGCCGATGTCGCCTACACGGCCGGCTTCTATCCCGAGACGGCGCCCGCCCACATCGCATTCGGCGCGCTGAGCCGCCGGCGCTCGCCGGGCCTCGCGTGGCGGCCTCGCCGTGTGCTGGAACTCGGCTTCGGCCAGGGCTTCGGCCTGGCGCTGCTCGCGGCGGCAAATCCCGACACGGCCTTCGAGGGCTGCGACTTCAACGCCGAGCACGTCGCCCATGCGCGCGGCCTGATCGCGGATGCGGCGCTGGACAATGTGGCCGTCAGCGCGGCGAGTTTCGAGGAGATCGCCGCCTGCGACAGCGACGCGGACGTCGACGTGGCCATCCTCCACGGCGTGCTGAGCTGGATCAGCCGGGCTGGCCAGGAGGCCATCGTCGCGATTCTGCGGCGGCGGCTGCGCCCGCGCGGGCTCGCCTACGTCTCCTACAACTGCATGCCCGGGTGGGCGCCGCTCGCGCCGATCCGCCAGCTCATGCTCGAGGTGAAACGCCGCAATCCGGGCAGCAGCGATCAGCAGCTCGCGCTCGCGCTCGATCTGGTGACCAAGCTGTGGCAATCCAACGCCGGCTATTTCTCCACCAATCCGGTGGCCGTGCAGCACGTCGGGGCGATGCTGACAATGGACCGGCCGTATCTCGCCCACGAGTATCTGGCCGAGCACAGCGAGCCGCCGCCGTCCTCCGCCGTCGCGGAGCTCATGGGAGGCGCGGATCTGTCCTATGCGGCTTCCGCGGACTCGCTCGACAATCTCGATCAGTATGCGGTTCCGCCCAGCGTGCTCCCGCTCCTCATCCAGCTCTCCGATCCCGTCCTGAACCAGTCGGTGCGCGACTTCGCGGGCAACCGGCGCTTTCGGCGCGACCTGTTCGCGCGCGAGGCGGCGGAACTGCCGGCCGACGAGCATCGGCGCCTGCTCTCGGGGCTGAGCTTTACGTTGGCGGTACCGCGCGACCGGATGGTCTTCAAGTTCATCGGCCCGATCAGTGAGCTCGCCCTCAAGCCTGAATTCCACGGCGCGGTTGCCGACGTGCTCGCGCGCGGGAGCGTACGCTTCGATGAGCTTCTCGCGTTACCTGTCTTCGGCAGCAACGCAACCGCGCTGCTGCTCGATTGTCTCGCGCTGCTCGTCTATTCCGGGCAGGCGCTCGCGCTCGTCGGAACCGATGACGTGGACGTGCGACCGGCACAGCGTTTCAATCGGATGATCGTCGAGCGTGCGCGAAACGGATGGTTGTACGGCCATCTCGCCGCGCCGATCGCCCGCACCGGCGTGCCGGTGGATGAGATCGCCCTGCTGGCGCTCGCGGACCTGTTCGACGGCCGGGCCACCGAGCCCGCCGCCGCAGCCCCGCGGATCTTGTCCGCGCTCGCCCAACGCGGCCGCAGGCCCGCGCGCGGACATCAACCGATCGACGATGATGCCGACGCGCTCGCGTTCCTTGTCGAGCGCCTGACGACGATCTTCGAGCAACTGGTCCCGCTGTGGCGCCGTCTGGGGGTGATCTAGCCATGCGCAACGGCCGCCCGCGGAACCCCCGCTCGCATGTCTGCAATTCACACGGGCAGCTTGTGCGTCACACGCAAGCCATGTTAGGTTAATAAACGATCAGCACGGGTGATCGGAACATGATTGCGAAGCGTCACACGTGCCGCGCGGAATCGCGCTGGCCCGATACTCCGCCGACGGCCCCGCAGCCGCATGGGAAGCGGATCGACCGTGCATATTGTTCGTAGCGTGCTGTTTTCATGCCGATTTGCTGAACGCCCGCGCACGCGCGACCTAGGTCACGTGCCGCGCACGTCGCAAGAGTCCAGTGGAGGGTAGACCCGTGTCCACGCAGCAGATCGTATTCATCGATGGGCGCGTCCCCGACATTCAGGATCTGCTCGCCGGGCTCGAGCCGGGCGTCCAGGCTTTCGTGCTCGATTCCGGCAGCGACGGCCTGCAGCAGATCGCCGCGATCCTCGCCGCCGATGATCTCACCGATCTGGCGGGGATATCGATCGTGTCGCACGGCGCGGCCGGCGAGCTCGTGCTCGGCTCGACGACGCTGACCGATGGAAATCTTGCCGACCATTCGGCGGCGCTTTCCGAGATTGGCGCTGCGCTCGGATCGGGCGGAGTGCTGCAGCTGTTCGGCTGCGACGTCGGGCAAGGGGCGGCCGGCCAGCAGTTCGTCAACGACCTGTCCACACTCGCGGGCGGCATCAATGTCGCGGCGGCGACGCACGACGTCGGCAGCGCGGCGCTCGGCGGCAGCTGGACGCTCGACGTGACCGCGGGGCCCGGCGCGGCCGCTCTGGTGACGGCGTTTGCGCCGGTCAACGCCGAAGGGCAGCCGGTGTCTTCCGACACCAGATCGCCTCCGAATCCCACGAATCCGACCAATCCCGTGGATCCGACGCCCCCGTTGACAGGCTTTCCGGTCAACGCCGATGGGCAGCCGGTGTCCTCCGACACCGGATCGCCTTCGGCGAATTCGCTGGATGCGAGCGTTCCGTTCACCCAGCAGGCGCTCGCCAACTTCCAGGGTCTGCTCGCTGCCGGCCCGACCGGCCAGCTGTTCTTCCGGATCAACCAGGGAAACGACGTCCAGCTCGGCGCCATCAACAACACGGGCGCGTCGGCGACGCCCCAGTCGATCTACTTCGGCAGCGGCTTTACGAGCGGGACGCCGCAGAACATCGGCGTCTTCAATGGGAACGAGACCTCGGTCGCGGTCGATACCGCGGCGGGGCTCGTCTTCAGCATCGGCATCGGCAACACGGGAAGCTACGACGCCGTCAGCGTCCACAATCTCAGGACCGGCGCGCTGATCGAGACCATCGAGTTCGGCGCCAACACCGGCAGCGCGCTGACCGACGATGTCGTCCAGGCATTGGCCCTCGATCCGTTCACCAACACGCTTTATGTCGGCGACTGGGGCGTCGACCTCGGCACCACCGGCGTCGCCCAGTTCACCTATGATCCCGCGACCGGGCTCCTCACGCCGACCACCAGCGGGAGCTCCGCCACCACCGTCACCACGACCCTCGCGGGGGGCGGCTCGACCACGACCACCGCCAGCGGAATCTACCTTTTCACCGCGAACGACGTCCCGTCGTACACGGACGCAGTCGCGTTCTACCTCGATAGCGCCAATCACAAGCTGTACTACGTCGACGACGACAGCGGCTACAACTTCAGCCCATTCAGCCCGACCAACGCGGTCTACGTCGTCGACACCAGCGGGCCGACGTTCACCGCGACCCAGCTCACCAGCTCGACCCAGTTTCCCACTGCCGATCAAAACTTGAGCGGGCACGATCAGTTCATCGGGCCGAACGGAAGCATCGTCGGCCTCGCGGTCGACGTCGCGGACAACGTCGTGTTTTTCGAAACCACCGACGACGAGGGGTCGCCGAACAACGCCCTGTGGTGGGTCAACACGACCGGCGCCAACCAGACCGCCACCAAGATCACGCTCCCGGCGGGTGTGACGCTGGACTTCGCCGGCCAGAGCAGCGCAGGCGGCGATGCCGCCGGCCTCACCTTCGATTCTTCGACCAAGCAGCTCTACCTGACCAACGCCGAGAACAGCTCCAGCACTCCGGATTTAGGCAGGATCTATCAGCTGCAGTGGAATCCGGTCACCCACAGCGTCACGCTCGTCAACACCTACGATACCGCGCAGCTGGTCGGGGCGACGCCGGCGACGGTCAATTCGTTCGACGCCCCCAGCACCACCACCTTCGACATTCTGCCGACGCTGATCACCAGCGGCACGACCAACCCGGCGACCGAGCAGGGCGCCAACGTCACGCTGCTGTCGGCGACGCCGACCGTCACCGATCCGGACGGCAATCACCTCGCCGGCGCCAGCGTGAAGATCACCGGCGGCACCTTCACCTCGCCGCCGTCGAACGAATCGAGCGCCGCCGACGATCACCTGTCGGTCCTCGGCGCGACCAGCGGCGTCGTCACCGGAACCAGCATCACGATCAGCTACAGCAGCGCGACCGAGACGTTGACGCTCACCGGCTACGACACCCTCGCGCATTACGCGACGGTGCTCGGCGAAGTCCAATACAACGCGACCGGCGACAACCCGACCAACTACGGTTCCAACACCACCCGCACCATCACGTGGCAGGTGAACGACGGCGCGGTCGGCAATCCGGCCAGCGTCAATAATGTCACCACCACCACGATGACCGTCATCGGCGTCAACGACCCGCCGACGCTCGCCGGCACCGTCAACGCGTCCTTCACCGAGAACGGTCCGGCGGTGACGCTGTCGCCCACGGTCACGGTCTCCGATCCGGACAGCCTCAGCCTCACCGGCGCAACCGTGGCCATCAGCAGCGGCACGTTCGTCAGCGACGGCGACGTGCTCGCCGCCAACGTCTCCGGCACCAGCATCACGGCGAGCTACAATGCCGCGACCGAGACGCTGGTTCTGGCGGGCTCCGACACGTTCGCGCATTACAGCCAGGTGCTCGATACGGTGACGTTCGTCACGGCCAGCGACAATCCGGACGACTTCGGCTCGGCGCCGACCCGCACCGTGACCTGGACGCTCAACGACGGCAGCGCGAGCAATGCCACGTCGACCGTGACGACGACCGTGAGCATCACGGCGGTGAACGATCCGCCGACGCTCGCCGGCACCGCCAACGCGTCCTTCACCGAGAACGGACCGGCGGTGACGCTGTCGCCCACGGTCGCGGTCTCCGATCCGGACAACGTGAACCTCGCCAGCGCGACGGTGGCGATCACGGCCGGCGCGTTCGTCGGCGACGGCGACGTGCTCCTCGCCAACGTCGCGGGCACTTTAATCACGGCGAGCTACAACGCGGCGACCGAGCGGCTCGTTCTGTCGGGCTCCGACACGCTGGCGCATTACCAGCAGGTGCTCGACAGCGTGGCATTCGTCACGGCGAGCGACAATCCGACCAATTCCGGTGCCGATCCGACGCGAACCGTCACCTGGCTGCTCAACGATGGCAGCGGCTCGAGCAATCTGAGCTCGGTGTCGACGACGACGATCAGCATCACGGCGGTGAACGATCCGCCGACGCTCGCCGGCACGACCGATGCGTCCTTCACCGAGAACGGACCGGCGGTGACGCTGTCGCCCACCGTCGCGGTCTCCGATCCGGACAATGCCACCCTCGCCAGCGCAACGGTGGCGATCACGGGCGGAGCGTTCGCCGGCGACGGCGACGTGCTCCTCGCCAACGTCGCGGGCACCAACATCACGGCGAGCTACAACGTCGTGACCGAGAGGCTCGTTCTGTCGGGCCCCGACTCGCTCGCGCATTACCAGCAGGTGCTCGACAGCGTGGCGTTCGTCACGGCGAGCGACAATCCGACCAATTTCGGCGCCGATCCGACGCGAACCGTCACCTGGTTGCTCGATGATGGCAGCGGCTCGAACAATCTGAGCTCGGTGTCGACGACGACGATCAGCATTACGGCGGTGAACGATCCGCCGACCCTGAGCAACGTCGCGGCCCTCGCGAGCTATACCGAGCAGGCAGCTGCGACGACGCTGTCGGGCAGCCTCGCGGTCTCCGATCCCGACAGCCTCACGCTCGCCGACGCCACCGTGCGGATCGTCGGCGGCACCTTCGCGGGCGATGGTGACGTGCTCGGCTTCAGCACGGCCGGCACCGGCATCACGGCGAGCTACGACTCGGCGACCGAGACCCTGACCCTGTCCGGGGTCGACACGCTCGCGCATTATCAGAGCGTGCTCGACTCGATCACGTTCTCCGATGCGAGCGACAACCCGACCAACTACGGCTCGAACGCCACGCGCACGCTCACCTGGGTGGCCGACGACGGCAGCGGGTCGAACAACCTGAGCACGCCGCAGACCACGACTCTGGTCGTGACGGCGGTGAACGATGCGCCGACGCTCACCGGGGTCCCGGCGACTGAATCGTTCAGCGTCGGCCAGACGCTGATCTTGGCGCCGGGAGCATCGCTGTCCGACCCGGACAACCTCACGCTGGCGAACGCCACCGTGCAGGTCACCGCCGGCGCCTTCGCGGGCGACGGCGACCTGCTCTCCGCCAACGTCGCCGGCACCAACATCACGGC
>Ga0126371_10003732_pt1 | contig 13364 bp, 11 predicted proteins | sample PanSoiMetaPlot_4_FD_110145 | JGI IMG/M metagenome (GOLD analysis project Ga0126371, IMG submission 110145) | Tropical forest soil microbial communities from Panama - MetaG Plot_4 | ecosystem: Environmental > Terrestrial > Soil > Tropical forest > Bulk soil | place: Panama | collected 2016-02-17
CCCTTCCTTTCCTCTCGGATATGTCCAACAATAGAGATCTCCCATGGCCCAGGCGCAATTCCAACCAGGTGGCAACGTCACGCTGCCCGCGGCGATCGAGCGCTACTTTCAGGTATCGCTCTATCTTCTGGTTCTCACCGGGTTCGGCACTCTAGCCAGCACCGGAACGCTCGACGCGCCGACGGTGTTGCTTGTCGGCATGGCGCTTTTGGTGCGCGGCTATCTGCTCGCGAAGCGAACCGACATCCAAATCCCCTCTCGTTGGGTGAATCTACTAACGCTCGCGTATGTCGCCTTTTACGTCGCCGACTACACGATGTTGTCGGGCAGCTTTCTGACGGCGACTGTTCATCTCGTTCTGTTCGGAATGGTCGTCAGGCTTTTCTCCTTGCAGAGAGATCGCGACCACTACATGCTGGCGATCCTCGCCTTCCTGATGGTGCTCGCCGCCGCAGTCCTGACCGTTGACAGCGTCTTCTTCTTCGCCTTCGCTGGCTTCATGCTGATGGCCACCAGCACGTTCGTGCTGATGGAAATGCGGCGCTCATCGACCACGGCTACCATCCCCGCACGAGAATCCAACGAACACGGAATCTACCGACGCATGGCGGTCTTCCTCGCAGGGCTGTCTCCTGCGTTGGTCGCTCTGATTCTGGTAGGCGCCGTCGCTATCTTCTTCGTCCTCCCACGCATGTCGGCGGGATATCTCGGATCCTTCGCCACCAGTGGCGACCTCGCCGTCGGCTTCAGCGATAGAGTCCAACTCGGGCAGATCGGGCAGATCCAGCAGTCAAGCGCCGTCGTGATGCACGTGCAGATCGATGGGGACACACGCGGCGCTTACGACCTCAAGTGGCGCGGTGTGGCTCTCGGGATTTTCGATGGTAGGTCTTGGTCCAACCGCTCCGAACAGTCACCTGTGGCAGATCTCGGTGATGGCCGGTTCGTGTTGTGGAGTCCCACCCCGAGCACCCGCTCCCACATCATGCGGCCCGTGCATTACAGAGTGCTGATGGAGCCAATCGGCACGAACCTCTTCTTTCTCGCGGGGCACCCGCATTACCTCACCGGAGCCTACCGCTCGGTCGCACAAGACCGGGCCAACTCGGTCTACGATCTCGATGCCGAGCATCCAGTCACCTTGTACGAAGCGGATGCGGACCTTGCCGTCCCCAATGCCGCAGAGGTGCGCACCTCCACGGCGCCCACTCCTCCCGAGGTCAAGCTCGAATATCTTCAACTGCCGCAACTCGATCAGCGGATCCCCCAGCTGGCACGCGTGGTGACTGCCGGCGCAACAAGCGACTACGACAAGGCGGTCGCGATCGAACGCTATCTGATATCCCAATTCGGCTACACGCTGCAGCTTCCTCGTATTCCCTCCAAAGATCCTCTAGCCGACTTTCTCTTCGTTCGCCGCCAGGGACATTGCGAGTACTTCGCCTCGTCCATGACGGTGATGTTGCGCACGCTGCAGATCCCTGCGCGGGTTGTGAACGGATTTCGCACCTCCGAATTCAACGACCTTACGTCGAGCTATGTGATTCGCGCCAGCAGCGCGCACTCGTGGGTGGAAGCGTATTTCCCGGGTGTCGGATGGGTAACGTTTGACCCAACCCCTGCGGGCGGCGCGTTGACGAAAGCCACTGGCTGGGATCGCATGATGCTTTACGTGGATGCGATGGCATCTTTCTGGCGGGAGTGGGTGGTGAACTACGACGCCAGTCACCAACGTTCTTTGAGTGAGGATGCTCTCCGCGGAAGCCGTTCAATTCTCGATCGCATGAGAATGTGGGCTCTTGTCCACTACGACCAATGGTTAAGTCAGGCCCGGCGCGCTCAACGGAAAATCAGTACAACTCCGCGTCGATGGACGGCCGTCGGCATTTTGCTCGGCGTGTTCTTGGTCCTCGCGCTGAACGCTCGCCCTCTCATGCGTTGGTACCATGATTTGAAGCTGAAGGCTCACCCCGAAGATGCGCCCACCCTTGCTGCGGCACTTTGGTATCAGCGCACCATCCGCTGGCTCGCAAAACGAGGATGGAGAAAGACTTCCGCACAGACACCGAACGAGTTCCTGCGTCGGATCGAAGATCCCTTGGTTCGAAAGCGAGTGGAGCGGTTTACGCAAGCGTATGAAGCCGCACGCTTCGGCGCCTCGCCAGATGAGGCTCGACGCCTTCCCGAGCTCTACGAAGAGATTACGACTGCAGATCGCGGCTGATCGAACCGCTAGATTTTTCCGAAGTGCCAGACAACGCCGCCACCCACAAAATAGTTGTGCTGTCGGCTCTTGCCCGTATCGACGTTGAGATTTGGGGTGCCCGACCAGAAGTCACGGACTCCGCCGCGTATCGAGAAGCTCTTCCAGGCGCGAACGTCCAAGCCGAAGCCAAACTGCATCACGCCCGTCGTATTTGATTTGGCAGGACTGGGGCCGCCAAATTCCAGGTTCGAGCTCGGGCTGAAATGACCGAAACCACCACCCAGACTAAACCAGGGCGACACGGCTGTGTTCGCGAACACATTCGCCCGCAGACCGGGCGTTACAAAATAAGACCGGAAACTTTCCGGAACTAGGTTCTCCCTGAACTGAATATCTTCATCGAGGTTGAAGACAGCAGGCACTTCGAACGTTAGCTTCGTGAACCCATTCCCGAAGAAATGCCGGCCATAGTTCACTTCAAACGTGGTTCCATTGCCAAAGTGGATGTTGCTGTTTGCCAGCCCCGTGTTGGGAACACCTTGATCACTGATGAATGTGCGTCCAATAATGCCCGTAAGTTCGTTCTTCTGAGCGAGCGCACTTGTCGCGAGGGTAGCCACTGCAACCAAGGCCGCTATCAAAAGCCGTTTCGCGGACATCTTTCCTCCCAGCAAAGGCTTAAGTTGGTAAAAGGCAACGAATAGGGTAGCACGTCGCTCGCCGTTTCTCGACTTAAGTCTCCATAACTGTTTCAGTCGTGACCATCACTAACCTGCCAACCCCGCCGGCCGGGCTTCACCGGAATGCTAAAATAAAAAGATTGCATGCGTGATTCGAATACACCTGTAGCGCTCATCGAGCCGGAAAACAGCGGTTCTCCGCAAGATTCACCCGCCAAGAAAGTCGGCTTTGTCAGCCTCGGCTGCCCCAAGAATCTCGTCGACAGCGAAGTCATGATGGGCATGTTGTCACAGGCTGGGGCACAACTCACCCCGCGCACCGAAGATGCGGATGTCATCGTAGTAAACACCTGCTCGTTCATCGACAGCGCCCAACAGGAATCTGTAAACACGATCCTGGAGATGGCGAAGCTCAAGCGTGAAGGCCGACGACTCGTGGTCGCAGGCTGCCTGGTCGAGCGCTTCCGCAATGAAATCCAGAAAAATATTCCGGAAGTGGACGCTGTGGTTGGAACCGGAGAACTGGACAAGATCCTCTCCGCGGCGGGCGTGGCATCGGCACAAGACCCGGCATCCCCGTTCAAGATTCTGACCTCCCGTCCGGAAGGCGATCACCGTGCGGCACAGGGTCGGTTCTCCCGTGAAGGCTGGGACGGCGCCATCGCCGATCTTCCAAACTATCTGTATGACGAGAACACTCCCCGTGTCCTGGCGACTCCGCGGCACACCGCGTACATCAAGATCGCAGAAGGATGCGATCACCCCTGCACCTTTTGCATCATTCCGCAATTGCGTGGTCAGTTCCGTTCCCGCCGATTCGAGTCGGTGATCGCCGAAGCCGAACGACTCGCTCGTTCTGGAGTCCGTGAGGTTACCCTTATTGGGCAGGACACCACCTGCTATGGCGAAGATTTCGGTTTGAAAGACGGCCTGGCCCTTTTGCTTGAGAAATTGGCTCAAATCCGGGATCTGCGCTGGATCCGGTTCCTCTACGCCTACCCCAACAAGATCACCAACAAGCTTCTGGACACCATCGCGGCACACGAGCAGATCTGCTCTTACATCGATGTTCCCTTGCAGCACGCATCGGCCACTGCATTGAAGCGAATGAAGCGCGGCGCGGGTTCCGACGTCTTTCTCCGCACGCTCGAAAAGATCCGGCAGACTATCCCAGGCGTGACACTTCGCACATCGTTCATCGTCGGGTTCCCCGGCGAAACCGAACATGAGTTCGAAGAACTTTGCGATTTTGTGCGCGAGGCAAAGTTCGACTGGATGGGAGCCTTCGGTTACTCCGACCAGGATGGCGCTGCAGCGTTTTCGCTCGAACACAAACTCCCGGCCCGGGAGATCGAGCGCCGCCGCAAGCGCCTGATGCAAATCCAGCGTCAGATCAGCAAGAGACAGAAGAAAGAGCTCGTTGGGACAACCCACGATCTGTTACTCGAAGGTACATCCGAGGAGTCGGAACTGCTCCTTGAGGGCCGAACGGCAATGCACGCTCCGGAAATCGATGGAAAGGTATTCGTGAACGAATTTCCCGAAGATCAGGATCCCCAGCCAGGCCAGTTCTACCGCTGCGAAATTGTCGAAGCGCACGACTACGATCTTGTGGCGCGTATTCTGTAGCCGCCGTCAAACCGGCAATTGCTCATGGTCAAGCGTAAGGTGAAGTTGCGTTGCCCGATTTGCAAGAAGCCCGTCTCGAGCGCAGCCCCGGACTTTCCTTTCTGCAGTGAGCGGTGCCGCACGATCGATCTCGGCAAATGGGCGAGCGGCCAATATGTGATTTCCTCGCCCGTTCGCGACACTGACGACGAATTCCCGCCCGATTCCCCACCACAGGATCGCGATGACGAGTGAAACCGCTAAGACTTCTCATGGGACAACGGAATCCTTGTCCACCAAGCGATCGGCTCCCCTCTGGGCCACGCTCGTCGCCACTTTTTTCGGAGCCGGCCGCTTGAAACCTGGTCCCGGGACGTGGGGATCGCTGGCCACCCTGATCCTCTGGGCCGTAGTTTCCCATTTGCTTCCGGCCGCATGGATCTTTCCAGCCAACCTTTTCCTCGCGGTTTTGACTGTCGCCCTCGGCATACCGGCCGCCACTTCCGTAGCCCGCGCTACCGGAATCAAGGACCCGCAGTTCGTCGTGATCGATGAAACCGCTGGCCAACTGGTGACGCTTCTTGGTGCCCCTCTTTCTTGGAAATCTTTTTTGGCGGGCTTTATACTTTTTCGTGCCTTCGATATCGTAAAACCATACCCGGTGCGGCAGCTGGAACGGCTGCCGGAAGGAATCGGGATCGTGGTTGACGATGTCGCGGCCGGGCTTTATGGCCTGGCTGTCATGCAGCTCCTTCTGCATTTCGGCCTCTTCGGCCACTAGCCCGCTCCGGAACCGGGCGAGGAAGATGAAGCGCATGGGGATTTCCGATCGGTTGTTGGGGAAGAAGAACGTCAACGGCAAACCGCACATCGAAAGCGTCTCCCCGGCATCGGCCCTACCGGGGGGCGAAATCCGTATCAACGGCAGTAGCCTGCGCCCAGCCGAATTGAAGCGTCCCCGCGTCCTTTTCAATGAGGTCGACGGCGCAATCGTCATCAGTTCCGACGATTTCGTAGTTGCCCGCGTGCCCGAAGGCGCGACTTCCGGTCCCGTCAGCGTCTCGACTAACGGCCAAGTCAGTAACTCTCAGGTGGTCAAGGTCGCCGTACCGATCGCCGACAACCTGCATCCGGTCACCAATCCGGCGATCGATCCCGAAGGCAACATCTACGTTACCTTCTCCGGATCCCGCGGCCAGCAGGTGCCAGTGTCTCTGTTCAAAATCGACACGAACTACAACGTGAAGCCATTCCTTTCGAACATGATGAATGCGACCTCGATCGCATTCGATCGCGAGGGCCAGATCTACGTTTCCTCTCGCCATGACGGCACGGTGTACCGCGTCGCGCAAAACGGAACTATGTCTTCGTACGCCGAGGGAATGGGAGTTGCGACAGGAATCGCCTTCGACCGCGAACAGAATCTCTACGTCGGCGACCGCAGCGGTACGATTTTCAAGATCAATCGCGATCGTCAGACGTTCGTCTTCGCGACGCTCGAGCCGAGCGTCTCCGCGTACCACCTGGCCTTCGGTCCAACTGGCGATTTGTTCGTGACCGGTCCGACCACGTCAAGTTTCGATTGCGTTTACCGGATCGACCGCCACGGTACGGTTAGCAACTTCTTCCGCGGCCTCGGACGTCCACAAGGATTGGCTTTCGACGTCGACGGCAACCTCTATGTTGCCGCGTCGCAGAACGGAAAGCGCGGCATCGTGCGAATCACGCCCGACGGAAAGGCTCGCATCGAAGTCGCCGGACACAATTTGGTTGGCCTGGCTTTCGCTCCTGGGAAATCCGCCGTACTCGCTACTACCGGTGCTGTCTATCATCTGTCCTGGAACATTCAGGGACTGCCTTTGCTGCCGGAGTAGAATCTCGTCGCCGTGCCCCCTTCGTATCCATTCTAAACCTGACCCACTCCTCATCATTTAAACTCCTAGCGTGAACGCGGAGATCATCGCCATCGGCTCGGAGCTTCTCACTCCGTTCCGTCAGGACACCAACTCTCTTTACCTCACTGAAAAGCTCAATCAACTCGGCGTTGAGGTCGTGCTGAAGACGATCGTCGGAGACAGCCGCGAACGGCTCGTCTCGGTCGCGCAACATGCGCTTCTGCGCTCCGACATCGTGATCTTTATGGGCGGCCTTGGCCCGACCGAAGACGACCTCACTCGTGAAGCCGTAGCGGAGGCACTCGGTGTGGTATTGCATCGGGATGAAGAAGTACTTAGCAAGTTGAAAGAACGCTTCGCATCCCGCGGCTACAAGATGACTCCGAATAACTACAAGCAAGCCGATGTTATTGCAGGAGCCATCGTTCTCCCTAATCCCAACGGCACTGCGCCCGGTCAATGGATCAGCGGCGAGTACGAAGGTCGCGAACGGCTAATCATCCTTCTGCCTGGCCCTCCGTTCGAACTGAAAGCCTTGTTTGACGCGGAATGCTACGAACGTCTGCGGGCAAAACTGCCTGTGGCCTACATCGCCACACGGGTACTCAAGGTGGCCATGCTTGGCGAGTCGGCGGTGGACGCTCGCGTCGCCCCCATTTATCAGCAGTACCCAAACATTCAAACCACAATTCTCGCGGGCGCCGGAGACGTTCAGTTCAACCTTTTCACGCGTGCGAATTCCATCGATGCGGCAGAGGCGCGCGTCGATGAGTTGGCGGGCAAGATTGAAGACGAACTCGAGGACGCGCTTTACTCGAGCAAGGGAGAAACTCTCGAGCAAATTGTCGGCTACTACCTCCAGATGCGTAACGCCACGCTCGCAGCTGCCGAGTCCTGCACCGGAGGTCTACTGGCTGAACGCATTACATCGATTAGCGGCAGTTCGCGATATTTTCTTGGCGGCGTCGTAGTCTATTCCAACGAACTCAAGACCGAATTCGCCGACGTCCCCGCCGATCTGATCAACAAACATGGAGCGGTCAGCGCCGAAGTTGCGATTGCCATGGCGGAAGGTATTCGAAAGCGCTGTAAAGCAACGCTCGGCGTCGGTATCACCGGAGTAGCTGGCCCAACCGGAGGGACACCGGATAAACCGGTCGGGCTCGTCTATCACGCTTTATCTGGTGAACGGGGCACTGAAGTAGTCGAGAAAAAATTCCCCGGGGATCGCAAACGCGTTCGCTGGTTCGCATCCCAACAAGCACTCGAGATGGTGCGTCGAAAGCTTATGTGACGTAATTCTCACTGACCTGGTTCACCTGGTGAGAACGACTCTTTGCAGCCGCCTACGGAACACCGACCACCGGTTTTTATGAGGCTCTTCATCGCCCTCGACATCGACGACGCGATCCGCGAGAAAATCCGTGCCTTCCTCGAAGGTGTACGCGGATTCGCTCCCGATGCCCGTTGGGTGCGGTCCGAATCCCTGCACGTGACTCTGAAATTCGTCGGAGAGAAACCAGCCGAAACCGCCGACGCAATCACGAGCGCCCTCGCCAAGGTCGCAGCGTCGCCCTTTGAACTCTCGTTCCGGGGTTATGGATTCTTCCCGACTCCCAAATCCGCACGTGTGTTTTGGATGGGAATCCAGTCGGGTCCAGAACTTGCTGGGCTTGCCGCGACCATCGATAGCGCCACCGCAACACTCGGTATTCCAAACGAAGACCGAGCTTTCAGCCCGCATCTCACGCTCGCACGCCGCGGTGGCGGATCCGGTTCTCCACGCTGGAGCAAAGCAGACTCCCCGAATAAAACCTTCGAACGCTTGTCCGGGAAATTGGCCGCCATGTCTTCGCTCGACTTTGGTACGATGACCGCCCGGGAATTCTTTCTTTATCAAAGTCAGCTTTCTCGTGAGGGTTCGCGTTACACGAAACTCGAGGCTTTCCCTCTTCGCGAAAGTGGCAGTCACGTTCCCTGACTCGTACAAACCGTGAATCCATTCGTTCTCACTGGCGCGCTCAGCTATCTTTCCGGTTCGATTCCTTTCGGATTCATTCTCGTGCGCCTCGTACGCGGCGAAGACATTCGCCGGAGCGGCAGCGGGAATATCGGCGCGACCAATGTTTCACGAAAGTCGCCTGCACTCGGAATTCTGACTCTGATCCTCGACGCCCTTAAAGGGCTTGTCCCTGTCCTGCTCGCGCGCGTGTGGGGATTTCACCATTGGCAACTTCCGGTCGACCTTGCTTCCTCGCCCGATCGACTGAGTGTCAGTCCAGTCATGGCTCACTCCATGATGCAGCGCACCTACCTCCTCGCGTCGCTCGCGGCATTCATGGCCATTGTCGGCCACGTCTTTCCGATCTGGCTCAAATTCCGAGGCGGCAAGGGAGTCGCCACTGGACTCGGTTCGTGGATCGCGCTCGCCCCACATGGTGTCCTTGCCATGGTGATCGTCTTCGTCCTGATGGTCGCCATCTTCCGCTACATCTCACTGGGTTCGGTCATCGCCGCGGCAATTTTCCCGCTAGCTGCTTGGGTCCTGCGCGACTATCACGACACCCAAGGCATGTTGTGGTTCATCGCTGCCTCCTCGACCCTCATCATCCTCAAGCATCAGAAAAACATTCGTCGCCTGCTGGCAGGAACCGAAAGCAAGTTCCGGGAGAAGCGCACGTGAGCGTAATCGCCATCATCGGAGCGGGCGCATGGGGTACTGCGCTATCGGTGGTCGCGGGACGAAAAGGTGTTCACGAGGTCCGCCTCTGGGCATACGAAAAAGAAGTTCGCGACTCGATCGAAGCCCGCCGCCTGAACGATCTGTTCCTCCCCAGCCAGCCCGTGCCGGATAGCGTCGGGGTCACCAACAATCTCGCAGACGCGCTGCAGGGCGCCGAGATCGTCATCAGCGTCATGCCCTCGCATCACTGCCGTCGCCTGTTCGAACAGATGCGCCCCTTCCTGAAAGAAGAGATGCTGTTCGTCAGTGCGACCAAAGGGATTGAAGATCAAACCCATCTGCGAATGTCGGAAATCATCACGCAGATCGTTTCCTCGCAATTCCATCCACGCATCGGCGCCTTGAGCGGTCCCACCTTTGCCAAGGAAGTCGCTCGCGGCGACCCTACGGCGATTGCCATCGCGTCGAGCGACTCCGAATTTGCACAGACCGTGCAACATGCCTTGGGCGATCCGCGCTTTCGTCTTTACACAAACGACGACGTTATCGGTGTGGAACTCGGCGGATCGATCAAAAACGTGATCGCTATCGCCGCTGGAGTTTGTGACGGCCTCGGTTTTGGGCATAATTCAGTCGCTGCACTAATCACCCGCGGCCTCGCTGAAATGACGCGCCTCGTGATTGCCTGCGGCGGCCGCCGTGAAACCATGGCTGGCCTGGCCGGGTTGGGAGACCTCGTGCTGACATGCACTGGAAGCTTGTCGCGTAACCGCACCGTCGGTGTGGAGCTTGGCCGAGGACGTCATTTGCCGGAGATCATCGCCGGAATGCACGGCATGGTTGCCGAGGGCGTCCTTACCACCCACGCCGCACTGGGTCTTGCCAGAGCTCACGGGGTAGAGATGCCGATTACCGAGCAGATGCAAGCCATTCTCAACAACGGCAAGCCGCCGCAGCACGCTATCCACCAACTCATGACGCGTTCCGCAAAAAGCGAAACAGCTTTGTGATCGGGTCCGACCCCAGGCCGAACAACATAAAAGTGAGGTTACCAACCGAACAGTATCTTATAACCGCTCAAACTTCCCGATCTCTTTCTCCAACTCCGTCAGCTCTTCGCACTCCGCATCTAGCGCCTCGTAATCGGATTGATGGGCGGCTCGAAAAGTCTCATAAGCCTGCCTCGATTCCCAACCGTCCATCGTGAGAAATCGGCGCTGATCCCTTTCGTCTCGGACCAACTCCGTACCCAAAAAGCCCTCGCCCTGTCGAAAAAGCTTCGCCCAGACGCCCTCGGGCCCGTAGGCCCTTCCGAAGCGGGCTTCGGCTCCCGGCCGCGGCCGGAACTCCCATACGATCAAGTATCTCCAGCGTTTTTCGCCCGTCATCCCAAAATCTCCGTCCCGCTCTAACTTGTCGATCTTTCTGCCAAACCCAACCCTGCATAGCGCATTTTTCTTGTACTTTGGTAACTAGTTTCGACCAGAGGTTTGGCCGTTCAACGCGAGAACCAAAGTAAAATTTTGAGGTACACTCTCGAACTTTTCGCGCCGCCCCCACGGTGCTATGGGACCACTTTGTCGCTGAACTTACCCATTCCGGCGCGCATTCCAATTCTGTACGTCATCCTCGGGGTGCTGGTCGCCATCAGCGTTGTTCCCATGTATTTTTACTCGGCGCAGGTGGAGGCGATCAACAGCAACGCCCTCAAAACCAACGAGCGCATGCTGCAGAACACGATCACACGCTCTTTGGCCGAAGATATTTCCGAACGCGAAGCTTCGCTGCGCCTGATGCTCGGCAATCTGTCGTCGGCAATTCTGGTTGCAAGCGGTGGCGATATCAGCGCCGGTCGAGTGGAGACCCCCGAACTGCGGGCATTGCTCGAAAATTTCGTTTCATCATCCGATGACATCGCCTACGCGACTCTGCTGAATGCCAACGCCAAGGGCGTTTCCGCTGGACGTATCGCTCCCGATGCCTTTCTCCGCCGCGAACTGGAACGTGGATTCGCCGCTGCGCGTGAGGGGCGTGCCTACAACGGCCAAGCTCTGGTTGTCGATAGTGGGAAAGCATCTCGCACGGTTGTTCTCGTCAGCAAACCTGTTCTCTCCAGCGGTCGTTTTCTGGGCATGATCGCTAGTGTTGTGGATCTTCAATTCCTGATTCGGCGTCTGCAGGAAGTGAGCCGCACCGGCCTCACTCCTTACGTCGTAGACGCCCAAGGACGCCTCGTCGTTGCCGACAGTCACGATTTCGCGACGGGCCAGGATATGAAGAAGCTCGAAATCGTCCGCAACTTTGTCGACGAGGGCAGCAAGGCGCAGCTCGCCGCCACCAAAGAATTCACGATGATCGAAGGACGAGAGAGTGTCGAGATGCTTGGCACCTACAGCCCGGTCACCGCGCTCGATTGGGCGGTGGTCGTTCAGAAGCCTCGCCGTCAGGCTTATAGTGGCGTCTACGAAATGCAGCGTAGTGCTCGCCTACTGGCACTATTGTCCGTTTTCGCCAGCATGATCGTATCCATCTTCGCCGCCCGCCGAATCACGAACCCGCTGGAAGTTCTGACCGAGTCGAGCCGAGCCATCGCTCGAGGAGATTTTTCGAAGCGCGTCGAACTGAAATCCCGTACCGAAATCGGAGAACTGGCGGTCACTTTCAACACGATGTCGGAAGAACTGGAACAGTTCGTCGAAGATCTGAAGCGCGCCGCCGAAGAAAATCGCGCCCTGTTTATGGGCTCGATCCAGATGCTTTCTGGCGCAGTCGACGAAAAGGATCCCTACACTCGCGGTCACTCGGATCGTGTGACCCGCTATTCCCTGCTCATCGCGCGTGAGATGAAGCTTGACGACGATTTCCTGGAGATCCTCCGCATCTCGGCGCAACTGCACGACGTAGGCAAGATCGGGATCGAAGACCATATCCTCAAGAAGCCCGGCGCGCTCACGCCCGAAGAGTTCGAAATCATGAAGACCCATACCACCAAGGGCGCAAACATTCTGCGTCCAGTAAAGCAGCTCAAAGAGATGCTGCCAGGTATCGAACTCCACCACGAGGCGCTCGACGGACGCGGTTATCCTTATGGCCTCAAGGACGACCAGATCCCTATGCTCGCCCGCGTCATCGCGGTCGCCGACACTTTCGACGCTCTGACTACCAACCGACCGTACCAGCGCGCTCATGATCCGCAAGAGGCGCTGAAGATCATTCACAATCTTGCCGGCAAGCGTCTGGATCCGGTCGCCGTCGCCGCCCTGGATGCTGTCTATCAACGCGGCGCAATCCGCATTCAGCGCTTGGTCCGCTCTTCAATTACTCCACCGCCGCTTCCGTCTCCGGCATCGGAAACTCCTACACTCGCAGCGAGTGCTGCAGCCGCCGCATCGGCTGCATCTCCAGTCTCCCCACCCGCTCCCACTCAATCCTTGCCGGTCGTCGATCCACTGGAAACGTCCCGCTTCTAAGCTCTTATCTCACTGAAAACAGAGTACGTTTCCTTCGGCAAAACCCACGCGCGCGATCGCCTCGCTATAATTGAATTTTGTTCTCCAAGGCCTGGTAGTCCGATGATCCAAACTCTATTTGGCAGTCTCGAAGAGGAACAGAAAAAGCCGAGTTTTCTCGACCGCATGAAAGAGGCGGTCACGCGCACGCGCGAAAATCTCGCCGAGCGCATCGAAGAAGCCGTCTCGTTCAGCAAGGAAATCGACCGCAATACCCTGGACGACCTGGAATCAACCTTAATCGGTGCCGATCTGGGTACGACCACGACCCATGAAGTCCTCGAGAAACTGCGCGAGAAAGCCGACCGCAAACAGATCAAAGACGTTGACGAGTTGAAGCGGCTTCTAAGAGAAGAGCTTCTCTCCATACTCACGGCCGCGAACTCACGGCCCGTGCAGAAAGTCGACGGCACTCCCGAGGTCATCCTTGTCGTGGGCGTAAACGGAACCGGCAAGACCACCACCATCGGCAAACTCTCCCAGGTATTTCGTTCGCAAGGAAAGAACGTGCTCATGTGCGCGGCCGACACGTTTCGCGCCGCCGCTATTGAACAACTGGAAATCTGGGGACAGCGAACCGGTACAGAAGTCATCAAGACGAAGGCCGGAGGCGATCCTGCGGCCGTTCTCTTTGACGCTCTGCAGGCTGCAAGCGCGCGCAAGACTGACTTTGTCATTGTCGACACCGCGGGCCGTCTTCACACAAAAACCGACCTCATGAAGGAACTAGACAAGATGCGCCGCACCGCGGAGAAGCTCATCCCTGGCGCGCCACACCAGACC
>Ga0126371_10003735_pt1 | contig 13362 bp, 17 predicted proteins | sample PanSoiMetaPlot_4_FD_110145 | JGI IMG/M metagenome (GOLD analysis project Ga0126371, IMG submission 110145) | Tropical forest soil microbial communities from Panama - MetaG Plot_4 | ecosystem: Environmental > Terrestrial > Soil > Tropical forest > Bulk soil | place: Panama | collected 2016-02-17
AAAACCCGGCCGCCTGCCGGCCAAGCTTGATCGGGTGGGAATTAATGAGGTAAAGCCGCGAACGGTGAAGACGAACGTTATTCCGGATCTGCCACGCCAGCAGCGGGTGCTGCTCCGTCGGATGGTTCCCAATCACCAGAATCGCCGGTGCGTTGTACACCTCACGCATGGTCGCTGTCGCGTCTGGCTTCCCGCTGAGAGCTGCCGCAAACGCCGGGAAATCCGCCGTCCGATGATGATCGATGTTGTTGGTCTTCAGCACAACGCGCGCGAACTTCGAAAGCAGGTAGCTCTCTTCATTCGTGATACGCGTGGACCCAATGACTCCGATCGACTGTCCACCGTCCCGGTCACGAATCTCCGCGAACCGACTTCCGATCAATGTGAACGCTTCTTCCCAAGTCGACGGAGTCAGCTTCCCGTTCTTACGGATGAGAGGCTGCCGCAGCCGGTCATCACGGTCGGCGAAGTCAAACGCGTAGCGCCCCTTCACGCACAGGAAGTCGTTATTAATTCCGCTCTTGTCGCGATTATCTCCGCGCACGATCTGCATGCCCGTGTCGGCGCGGCGAACACCCAGAGTCGTCTTGCATCCGTCCCCGCAATGCGTGCAGATGGTGCCGACGTGCTTCATCTCCCACGGCCGCGTTTTGTAACGATACGTGCCCGAGGTCAGCGCACCAACCGGGCAGATATCGATACACATCCCGCATTCTTCACATTCAAGATGATCTTCTTGATTGGGCGCGATGATCGACGTGACGCCCCGGTTCTGCACACCTAGCGCCCACACGTCCATACCCTCACCGCAGATCCGTACGCACCGGTAGCAGAGAATGCAACGCGGCCGGTCGAAGAACACCACCGGAGACCACTGTTGCTCATCCTTGTGGTTCTTCGCCTCCATGAATTTCGACTCGGCAGCCCCATACGAAAATGTCATGTCCTGCAATTCGCACTCACCGCCCGCATCGCACACCGGACAATCCAGCGGATGATTGCCGAGCAGCAACTCCACCATCGACTTGCGCGCCTGCCGCACTTCGTCGCTGTCGGTCACGACAATCATGCCTTCGCTGATCACCGTGGTGCACGCGGTCTGCAGCTTCGGCATCTTCTCGATCTTCACCAGACACATACGGCAGGCGCCCTGCAGAGACAAATTGGGGTAGTAGCAGAACGACGGAACTTCAATTCCAACGCTCTTGCAGGCTTCAATCAGCAGCGTCCCGGCAGGGGCCGTGATCTTCTTTCCATCGACAGTAAGATTGACGTCGGGCATGAGTCCTTAAATTGCGCTCAGTGCGCGAGCACGGGCAGTTCTTCGATCGCGCCTTCTTTCTCGAATGGGCACGGCCGTCCTTCCAGATGATCTTCAAATTCTTTGCGGAACTTCTTGACGAATGCAATTGTCGGCATCGCCGCTGCGTCGCCCAGTGGGCAGAACGTTCGCCCCAGCATGTTCTCCGACAAGTACTGAATGTTATCGATGTCTTTTTTGACTCCACCACCTGCGTGGAAGCGCGTCAGCGTCTTTTTCAACCAATCGGTTCCTTCGCGGCAGGGAATACACCATCCGCAACTCTCGTGCTGATAAAACTTCATCGTGCGCAACGCAAACTTGACGATGCAATTGCTATCATCGAGCACCACAACTCCGCCCGACCCGAGCATCGATCCCGCTTTCATCAGCGAATCGAAATCCATCGCCACGTCAATCTCATCCGGCAGCAAAACTGGAGTCGAAGATCCACCAGGCACAACCGCTTTCAGGTTGCGCCCATTCGGAATCCCGCCCCCGACCTCGTAGATCATCTTCCTCAGGTTGTAGCCCATTGGCAGTTCATACACACCGGGCTTTGCCAGATTGCCGGCCAGGCAAAACAACCGCGTGCCACCGTTTTTCGCGGGCCCCAGGTTCGCATACCATTCGGCACCGCCCAGCATAATGTGCGGAACGCTCGCCAGGGTTTCGGCATTATTAATGACTGTAGGCCCACCCCACAGTCCAACGACAGCAGGGAAGGGAGGCCGGATCCGCGGAATCCCGCGCTTGCCTTCAAGCGATTCCATCAGCGCCGACTCTTCGCCAACCTCGTACGCTCCCGCTCCACCATGCCAATAAATTTCGAGATCTTTCCCGCTGCCAAAAATGTTCTTGCCGACGAACCCCCGGGCATATGCGTCTTTGATCGCCTTCTGCATGATGAGCGACAGATAGCGATACTCGCCGCGGATGTAGATGTATCCCGTCTGTGATCCAACCGCGAGTGCGGCGATCATCACGCCCTCGATCACCGAATGAGGATCATGTTCGAAAATCAGCCGATCCTTGCACGTACCCGGTTCACTCTCGTCGCCGTTGCACAGAACATACTTTGGCTTCGCCGACTGCTTCGGCACGAACGACCACTTCATGCCCGTGGAGAATCCGGCGCCCCCACGGCCGCGCAGGTTGGAATTCTTCACCTCGTTGATGATGGCATCCGGCTCCATCCCGAGCGCCTTCTGCACGGCCTTGTAGCCGTCGAGTTCGAGATAGCGGTCAATGTTCGTCGCGCCTTTGCCAAAGCGCTTGGAGACCACTCTGACTTCATCAGGATGCGAAACGAGGTCGGCCACTTACTGCGTACCTTTCTTCTTATAGTTGTCGAGGACCTTGTCCATTTTCTCGGGTGTCAAATTCTCGTGAAAGTCGTAGTTCACCTGGACGGCTGGAGCCCAACTGCAGGCCCCGATGCACTCCACCTCTTCCAGCGTAAAAATCCCGTCCGGCGTGGTGCCCTTATGCCCGATGCCAAGTTTCTTCTTGCAGTGCGTGAACAGCTCTTCACCACCCCGCAGCATGCATGCAATATTCGTGCATACCTGCACGTTGTACTTGCCTCGCGGCTTGGTGGTCAGCAACGAGTAGTAACTGATCACGTTGCGCACGTCGAGCTCGGTCAACTCGAGGCGGCCTGCGATCTCTCGGATCACATCATCGCTCAGAAATCCGACCTCATCTTGCGCATAGAGCAGCGTGGGAACCAGTACCGAGCGCTTGGTCGGATAGTGCCCCACCATCTCGCGGAACCGCGTTTCGAATTCGTCCGAGAATTTCATGTTTCGCTTACTTCGCCGACGACCAACAACAAACCAACGACACACGACTCCTTACCGGTCAATCTCTCCCAGCACGATGTCGATCGATCCGATGGCTGCCACCACGTCCGCGATCAGTTTTCCCTCGCACATTGTGGGCAGCGTTTGCAGATTCGCCAGGCACGCAGCTCTCATATGCACGCGATACGGTTTTGCCGTGCCATCACTCACTACGTAGTAGCCCATCTCTCCCCGAGGCGACTCGACCGCCTGATACACCTCGCCCGCTGGAACTGCGAAGCCCTCGGTGATGATCTTGAAGTGATAGATCAGGGCTTCCATCTGAGTCTTCATCTTCTCGCGGTCTGGCAGCACGACTTTCGGCGCATCCGCTTTGATCGGACCTTCGGGCATGCCATCCAGCGCCTGCTGCACGATCCCGATCGACTCGCGCAACTCCTGCACCCGGCACAGGTAGCGATCGAACACATCGCCTTCCTTGCCAAGAGGAACCTTGAACTTGAAGTTCTCATAGCCTGAGTACGGCATGTCGCGGCGCAGATCGATATCGACTCCGCTACCACGCAATGTCGGGCCGCTTGCCCCGAGGGCTATCGCATCTTCCGCCGTAATTCGCGCCACACCCTTCGTCCGCATGCCCCAGATCGGATTACCTGTCAGCAAATTCTCGTACTCATCGACTTTGGAAGGAAAACGCGACGCAAAATCCCGCACACGGTCAAAGAACCCAAGCGGTGGCTCAAGTGCAATCCCGCCAATCCGGAAATATGACGTCATCATGCGCTGCCCGCTCACCATTTCGAACATGCGCAGGATGTCCTCGCGCTCGCGGAAGCAGTACAGGAAAACCGTCATCGCGCCGATGTCCAGCGCGTGCGTTCCCAACCAAACCAGGTGGGAATTGATCCGCGTAAGCTCGTTCATCAGGACGCGCAGCCACTGCGCTTTCGGCGGAAGCTCGAGCCCCAGCAATTTCTCCACGGCGAGTACATAGCAGAGGTTGTTGGTCAGCGGGCACAGGTAATCGATTCGATCCGTGAGCGGTACGACCTGTTGGTAAAACTTTGCCTCGCACGTCTTCTCAATACCCGTGTGCAGGAAGCCAATGTCCGGCATGATGCGCACGACATTTTCGCCGTCGATCTCGAGCAGCACACGCAACACTCCGTGAGTCGAGGGGTGCTGCGGTCCCATGTTCAGGATCATCGTTTTGTCCTGAGCAGGATCGAGAACAGGTGTGGGGGTCAGATGCGCCATCAGCGGTAGCCCTCCACCGGATAATCCTTGCGCAGAGGGTAACCCTCCCAGTCTTCGGGCATCAGCAGTCGTCGCAAATAAGGATGGCCGGTGAAACGAATACCAAACAGGTCAAAGACTTCGCGCTCAAAGTAATTCGCACCCGGCCAGACCGATGTCACGGATTCGATCACTGGACTCGCCCCTTCCAGTCGCACCTTGAGGCGTACGCGCTCTTCTTTCGGGATCGACAGCAGGTGATAGATCACCTCAAATCGTGGCTCTGAAGGCGACCAGTCCACGCACGTGACATCGGAAAGATAATTGAAAGGGAAGTCGGGATTATCCCGCAGTAGCGCACATGTTTCTCGTATCACCGGCCGGTCGATGACGATGGACATCTCGTCCCGGTCGAACTTTACTGCTTTTACCGCCGCCGGACTCCACTCCAGCAGCCGCGCCAAAGCCGGATGGCTTTTGAGTTCTTCGATATCCGTGATGGGGGGAGGAATTGCCATCAGAGTCGGTTCCGTTCCGGAGCTTTGCCCCAGTCAAGCACACCTTTTTTCCAGACGTAGAAGAAGCCGACCATCACTATGGTGATGTACACCAACATCTCCCAGAACCCGAACATTTTTAGATCACGAAGGATCACCGCCCAGGGATACAGGAAGATTGCTTCCACATCGAATAAAATGAACAACATCGCCACTAAATAAAACTTTACGGAGAAACGATCGCGGGCATCCCCGATTGGAGCCATCCCGCACTCATAAGGCGACATCTTGGCGCGAGTGGGGCGCCGCTTGCCGAGCAGCCACGACAACGTCACGATCGCGCTCGCCACCACACCCACAGCGAGGATGTGAATCTGTAACGGCAGGTAGCGGGCGAAGTAATTGTCGGGCATAGGAGAGCTATATATAATTCGCGCAAAGTGTTAGCTAAACGTTCTAGATTATTGGCGATAGCGAGCAGTGTCAAGCGACCGAACCCGCTTCACACGCGCTTTTGAACGGCAGGAAACAATCGCAATCCGGTGGGATCGAGTTCGCATGATTTTCGGGTTTAATACCGATGTAAAACAGGGCGACACTGTCTATCACGTGCAGAGCGAAGCGCGTGAAAACGAACTCATCCTTCAGACACAGGTCTTCGTGCGCGGCCGCTGCATCGGCAAACGCGCCACTCCTTACGCCGAAAAACTTGCCCAAGGCGACTTCACAGATCAGCAGAAGGAACAGATACTCCGGGAGCAGCACCGACTTGTTCTCGATGCCATTCGCGAGGACCGTCTCGACAGCGTTCTTGACCGCCGCGAAACGACGGAAACACTGGCCTCGGTGAAAGAATTGGACTTGCAATGGGTCAACGCTGATTCCGTGCACCGCGATACCAGCTTGATGATGAAATTGCGTGTCACCGAAGGCGGATCTGTAGTGGAAGGAGCTCGCCTGACATTCCGGTTCGCGCGTCCCGACGCTGCGCCGTTCTATACGCAGGCGACGACCGACCAAGGCGGACAGGCCGAGATCAAAGTGGATATCGACGAAAGCGCTCTCCCGGATGCATCCGTTCTAGTCCAAGCAAACTTTTCCGGCCGCACTGCAACCCGTAAGTTCCGCCTCCGCAAAGTCGAATAAACAAAATCCTGATTGCCCGCATCGTTTTTTTAGCTTGCAGCGGCCCGCTCCCTTGCACAAATCGCCCACGCCTTGCGAAGATCAGCAGGCATGAAGTTGGTGATCAACGGCGACGATCGTGATTTCGATGGTTCATTTGCTCTCAGCGCCCTTATCGAGCGCTTGGGAATGAAGAGCGACCGCGTCGCCGTCGAGTTGAACCGCGCTATCGTTCCGCGGGATCAGTGGGACGAGACACAACTCTCGGACGGCGACCGGCTGGAAATCGTACACTTTGTTGGAGGCGGCTAGCGCCCTTACATGTGATTCGACTGCAATGCGCCTCTCGGGTGGAGCTTGCAGCCCAGCAGTGGAGGTTGTTATGAAGTGGCAAGTCAGTGTCGCAATCTTGGCGGTCGCAGTGGTTACGGTGCTTGCGGGGGCGCAGGGACCGACTCAGTTTCGTGCAGGATTCAACCTTTTCTCGAAAGAGCAGGATGTTCAAGCGGGCAAAGAATACGCCGCCGAAGTCCGTAAGCAGAGGACCGTAATCAACGAGCCAGTCCTGAGTGGCTATGTGAATCGCGTTGGGCAGCGCCTGGTCAATAGCCGCGAAGCCCAACAAAGCGGGTTCCCATTCACCTTCGAAGTCGTCGCCGATCCGTCCATCAATGCCTTCGCTCTGCCAGGCGGCCCAATGTTCATTCAAACCGGACTGTTGCGCGCTGTCGACAACGAAGCACAACTCGCGGGTGTGATGGGCCACGAAATGTCCCACGTCATCTTGCGCCACGGCACAAACCAGGCTTCAAAGGCTCAGCTCATCCAGTTACCGGCCGTTCTTGGGTCGCAATTAGCAGGTTCTTCGATGGTGGGCCAGTTGGCGCAATTGGGAATCGGCCTTGGCGCGAACAGCGTGATCCTGAAGTTTTCTCGTACGGCAGAAAGCCAGGCCGACCTCATGGGCTCGCACCTAATGGCCGAAGCGGGCTATAACCCGATCGAACTGGCCCGCTTCTTTGACAAGCTGAACGCCGAAGGTGGATCACACGCTCCGCAATTTTTGTCGGACCACCCTAACCCCGAAAATCGCGAAAAGGCGATCGAACAGGAAATTCAACGCCTGCCCGCGCAGAACTACAACTACCAGACTGGCGATTTTGCCCGCATGAAACAAGCCGTCGCCAGAATTCACGAGAAGCCTCCCGCTCCACTGAAGCAGCCGCAGCAGCAACCGCAGTAGGGGCATCGTCCGCTTCTCCCATTACCAGACACGATCCTCCGGAATACTACTGATTACTGCCTGTGGAAGACTCTTCGTTGACAGCATTCAATTTCGACCTAAAATGTTTCAAACATTTTCAGGTCTTTTTGTATTAGCTGTTTAGCTCGATGCAGACTCAATTCACATCGCGCGAAGTGGTCGAGCTGACTGGAATCACTCCTCGCCAGTTGCAGTGGTGGGATGAGCGCGGTATCGTTGTGCCTTCCCGCGACGGCCGTCGTCGGCTCTACTCGCTTGAAGATCTCTCCGAGATCGCAGTCATATGCGAGTTGCGTGAACGTGGATTCTCATTGCAGCGGATGCGCAAGGTGCTCCGTTTCCTGCAAAACGAGTTCGGTAAGCGGCTTGCCGAGACCGTGAGCGGAAGCTCGGAGTATCACCTGCTCACCGATGGTACTCACCTCTACCTCGAAACTTCGCCACAACAGATTCTCGACATTCTGAAGAATGCGCGTCAACCCATGTTGACGGTCTGTCTCAGTGACACAGTTCGCAGGGTACGCGCCGAAATCAGAAGCAGCAAAAAACGCAGTAAACCTGCGGTCGGCGTTAGGCCCGTAAGTAGAGGTAGAGCAGTTTCGTAACCGACCTTAGACGGGAGGGGCACATGATCGGCGAACTTGATTTCCTCAGTGAGTGGATTCCGGACCAGATGCAGCCCGGAACGCTGTTCGTGCTGGAAAACGCCGGGGAAGTCGGAGAAAAAGAAGATCCCTACTGGGCCGTGCTCTCGTGCCCGTCTTGCGGGACCTTAGGCTTGGTCACCCGAAAGCAAGTCGCTGGATTGTTGCCCGTTATCTGCGGATCCGACCAGTGCTCCGCGCAGTTCTTCATTCACGACAACGAAATCGTAGCCCGCAAGCCAATTTAGCGATCGGAGATAAGTCTTGGCTCTCTGAGCGAGAGCCTCGAAACAAACTCTCTGCGCCGCTCGTAGTTGTTTCCTCGTCGTTTTTTCTTTGCGCCCTTTGCGGCTTTTCTTTGCGTTTCTTCGCGGTTAAGAGCTTTTCCCGTACCTTCGGTGATTCTTGCTATTAAGGATCGCATTTCCGCCTCGCCGAGTATGTGGCCCAGTGCGCGCTCTGGCGTCCCGTGTGGTTAGCGTCGGCGTCTAAACGCTGTTCTCCGCGTCCTCGGCGGAAGATCTCGGCGTCCTTTGCGGTTAAGGTTTTTTCCGCTGCAAAGTTAACGAACAGTCTTCGCCAGTTCCACCGGAACCTGCTCGACGATCTCGATATCAAATCCTTCCAACGCGGCCACGCGTCGTGGATGATTCGTCAGCAGGCGTATTCTTCGCAGGCCCAGATCCGACAAAATCTGCGCGCCGATTCCAATTTCGCGCTGCGTCTTGCGCTCGCTCTCGGGCAGGGTCGGCAACGCCCGGTCCCGATGAAACGTGAGCACCGTCCGGTCGCCGAGCTTGTCCGCTGAAAACCCCTTCGACGTCTGATGCAGATAAATGATCGCCCCCTGTCCCGCTTCCGCGATCGCCCTCATCGATCCTTCAATCGTTGCCCGGCAGTCGCAATGGGTCGACCCGAAAACGTCGCCCATGATGCAATGCGCATGCATCCTCACCAGCACCGGCTCCGATGTATTTTCGACATCGCCGCGAATCAGCGCGATGTGCGACTCGCCGCCGTCCACCTCACTCTCATAGGCGATTAGACGAAACTCACCGTAGCGCGTCCCGACAAGCGCCTCGCCTACGCGATGCACGTACCGCTCGTGCGCCATCCGATAGCGGATGAGCTCCGCCACCGTCAGCATCTTCATCTCGTGCACGCGGCAGAATTCGATCAGATCAGGAACCCGCGCCATGGTTCCATCATCCTTCATGATTTCGCAGATGATTCCGGCGGGAATCAGCCCAGCGAGCCGCGCCAGGTCGACCGAAGCCTCCGTCTGTCCGGCACGCACGAGTACTCCGCCCTTCCGCGCGCGCAGCGGGAAGACATGTCCTGGACGAGCGAGATCTGATGGCCGCGTTGCCGGATCGATCGCCACTTGAATCGTGCGCGCCCGGTCGTATGCCGATATACCAGTGCTTACTCCGTCGCGCGCGTCGATCGCTTCGCAAAATGCTGTTCCGTAGTTCGACGTGTTCTCCGCGGTCATCGGGCCGATACGCAGATGCTCCAGCCTCTCTTCGGTCATGGCAAGGCATACCAACCCACGCCCGTATTTCGCCATGAAATTGATTGCTTCCGGAGTAACTTTCTCCGCCGCAAGCGTCAGATCGCCTTCGTTTTCGCGGTCTTCGTCGTCAACGACAACAACCATGCGCCCAAAGCGGATTTCTTCAATGGCAGTAGGAACATCGGTGAATGGTGGCTGGGGACTCATATTTGTTCGGATTCTAGCAAAGTGACAGGGGATTCAACGTCATCGTGCCTGGTGTACCAGTTCTCCTTCTGCCCGCCGGAATAGAGACCGTATGGCCTTCACGACCAGCCGCACGAGGATCACGATTATCACGAGAAACACCAGTGCAATACCGGCGGCAATATACGGATGCTGGGTTGCAAACCACGTCAGGAAGATTGCCAGCGCATCCTCCCCCAGGCTCAGCCCGATATTCGATAGCGGTTCCGGCGAGGGTGTGACCGCCGCCCGCACCGCCGTCTTCCCGCCATGCGCCGCCAGCGCGATGAGGCCGCCCACAACCGTGGCAAGTAGTTGTTTCTCGGACGAAAGTTGCGACGTCGCACCATACGCCAACAATGCGGCTACTGGGACACGCACGAAGGTGTGCAAGGCGTTCCACACGAGATCAAAGGCCGGCACTTTGTCCGCGAAGAACTCGACAAGAAAAAGAGCCCCGCTCGCTCCGATTACCCACCAACTGCTCACCACATGCAGGGAAGGTGGCAGAGGCAGCACGCCTGCGTGAGCTAGAAGTCCGAGGGTCGCCAGCGTGGCGTAGACATTTATTCCTGCGGCGAAGCTGATCGCAACCAAAGCCGCAGCGATCTCGTGAGGCGAGAGTTTTACAGCGTCCAACATGAGAGGAATTGTTGCTTCGAAAGCCCAGCATTCTCGAGCCACAGGCTCGAGGCGCTTATCAAGAATAGTCCCCTACCGGACCAATAGAAAAGGCCGCCTCAATGGACGGCCTTTACGGCAAGTCGAAGTCCTGTCTTTGTCTATAAAGTGGACTCGATTTCAAATCCCCATGCCTCCAGCAGAGGCTCCGGGATGTACTTCGAATTCTTGTTTCGCCGCGCCCATTCACGCAGACGCGTCGAACGCAGATACTGGTCAGGGGAGAGCTTGTACTCGCGCACAACCTGCTCGAACTCAGTGACGATGGGGGTGATGGGCCCAATGGGTTCTGGCTTACCCCAATTTGGGTTTCCGCGTCGCTTTGCCATGAAAATTACGCCTCGTTCTCTAGAATGAAATGAGCTGCCTTCGAAAACTTCTTCTAACCCTTAGATTCACTGCAACTTGGGTAGGATTCAACCCAGTTTTGAAGGGGCTGCAATACAGACACCCAGAATGACAGTTACCTATGGGATATTGGAAACACGAGATTATAGGCAGGTTTTTTTAGGAAGTCAACCAAAAAATCCGACCCCCGCTCATCTTGCGCCACCTGTAAATAAATGTAAACAATAAAGTTACGAGTCATTCGCGGAAAGCAGGTACCACCTACGCCATCGCTGGACTGGGATCTTCCGTTTTCCGTAGAAATCTATGCTTAGCGGGAGATTTCCTCCTACTTTCGTTACGCACGTAACTCCAAGCGACTACCGTTCGTTGACGATGTATTAATCGAAACGTAAATTGCCGGAAGGAGGCAGTTTCCGTGAGAGATATCCACGAGGTTCTTCGCAAGAAGCAGGCCGAGCAGGCGCAGTTGGGAAAGCAGATCGAGGCGCTACAAAGTGCTGCCGAACAGCTTCGCAACGTGGCTCACCTGCTGAATGCCGAGGACGACGAAAAAGCTTCGGAACATCACGGCTAAGTCCAGTCGTAGCCGCGTGTTTCGCGCATTCCGGGAAACGTATCCATGAGTTTGAAGTCGCTGGTTCTGTGCTCGGACGAAAAGATAGTCAGGGTTCTGCGTCGCGTGCTGAGTGATCTTGAAATAGAGATCGAGCACTGCACGGAGCCCGACGGGGCTGTTCGCAAGCTTACCCGCCAGAGATTCGAAGCCGTAATCATCGACTGTACGGACCTGAAAACCGCTACCGCGGTTCTCAAAAGCGCCCGCTCCGCTCCCGTCAACAAGCGTGCCATCGCCGTCGCAATCATGGACGGCCACAACGGCCTGCGTTCCGCCTTCGATATGGGAGCCCATTTTGTGCTCTACAAGCCCGTTTCCACCGAACGCGCCAAATCGAGTTTTCGGGCAGCACGCGCCCTTATGAAGCGGGAACGTCGACGCAACGCTCGGGTACCTGTTCAGGTTCAGGTCAGTCTCAGCAACCGGGTATCGGGTTTCGCTCAGAAGGTCTCGAGCACGGACTTGAGCGAAGGTGGCATGGCGATCCAGATGCCAAAGCGCCACCAGGATCCCGGTCCATGGGAGGTTCAGTTCGCTTTACCGGGGACAAACTCCACATTTGATGTTACCGGTGAAGTAGCCTGGCACAATCACAGCGGACACGTCGGCATTCGCTTCGCGAACCTGCCTGTTGATCTATCCCACCAACTGCGTCAATGGCTGAATCAGAACGCGCCCGAGGGTGAGAAAGACGATCCGCCCCTGCGCTGCAAGCTCACCGATCTCAGCCTCGGAGGTTGCTACCTTGAGATCACATCTCCGTTCCCAGTTCGTACGCGGATCATCCTGGCTATGAAAATTGCGGACGTCAATCTGCGAGTAGAAGGTGTGGTCCGCGTCATGCACCCCGACGTCGGAATGGGCGTCGAGTTTACCCAGAAGACCAACGAGCAAAGAGCTCACGTCGAGAAATTCATCCACGCACTCATGAACTCCGGCGCGACGCTTCCAGAATTAATGGTGGAACCCGAAGGTCTTGAGAGTGAAAACTCCTCGGCATCGAAGCACGCAACCGCACCCGACGTTGACGACCCTCTGCTGGACCTGTTCCATCACAAGGCCGCTCTGCCCTCAGAACTGTTTTTGAACGAACTCCGAAAGCAGCGCCGCTCACATCATTCCGATACGGCCGAAGAAACGATTCTCCCCGTCTAGCCGCATTCCTTCAATTCGTTCGCAACAAATCTTTGCCTCGCAAATCGCAGTCTCTACCGATCGCCTGATGCAGCAAGCCCCGTACATTGCTGATGCCCAGTGCCGACGCGGCAGCCAGCAGGGAAGCCAGAACTCCCAGTGTCCAAAGAACGCGTCTGTCTTTCGGTAACCATCGTGTCAGTGCCAGGTAAACAAATGGCAGTATCGGAATGGCAAATCGCGGAAAGCTACCCCGCGCCCAATGCGGATAGTTGTATGTGTAGAGGCACCACAGATAAGGAATTAGAAACAGAATCTCCACCGGATGCGTGCGACTGTACTTCCGAAAACTCTCATTGCGGATCATCACAACAATTGCCATCAGAACGAGAAAGATCCACCCGAAACTCAGAACTAAATTGCTCAGCGGCGCCGGTTCGGTGAGAGTGCCCTTGATGATGGCGTAGAAGGGGAAGCCAAAGAGCCACCTACCCTGCCATTCCGCGCTGTGGTAGCTATTCACCGTTGCCAACGGATCACCGCCGCTGTTGCCGTTGCAAATCGTCGGTAGTCATGCCGCCACAGCGGGAGCAGTCCAATTCCGATCAGCGCAAAAATGCCCAGTGGCCGAACGACGGTCGCGCACGATGCCAGCAGCGCCGCTAGGGCCCATCGTTCCCGCCGGACAGCCCAGAATGCTCCGAAAAGAAGCGCAACAAAGAACGGCTCCGAACCTCCCAGGTACGACCGCTGCAGCCAGTCAAAACTCAAGATCGCGAAAAGTCTAGCCATCTATCCTCCCCATAACCGGAACGCAATTCCAGCAGCCACGGCTGACGACACGATGCTAGTGGTCAACATCGCCGTTCGGTCCGACGCCCCTGTCCTTCGCGAGAGCGCCGCCATGGGCATAAGGCAATCCCCAGAATTGCTTGATGACGACACCGCGAAAGTCCCAGTGCCGAATC
>Ga0126371_10003737_pt1 | contig 13360 bp, 10 predicted proteins | sample PanSoiMetaPlot_4_FD_110145 | JGI IMG/M metagenome (GOLD analysis project Ga0126371, IMG submission 110145) | Tropical forest soil microbial communities from Panama - MetaG Plot_4 | ecosystem: Environmental > Terrestrial > Soil > Tropical forest > Bulk soil | place: Panama | collected 2016-02-17
CCGCCGGTGCCCATCACCCTCGACGCCAGTTCGTACGCGCTGCTCGGAACGGGGCTCGCCGGCTCCGGCTCGGTGAAGAGCGGGCCGTGGGCGCCTGCGCGGATCCCGTGCACCGGCGGAAATGCGAGCGACAGTCTGCTCTCGGTGACGCTGCCTTTCGCGACCCTCGGAACGATGGCAGACACAGCGAGCGGTCAGATAACGTCGACCGGATCGTCTGCGTCGGCGCAGGCACAAGTGCAAAACGTCAACGTGCTCGCGGGGCTCATCTCGGCCAGCGCGATAACGACTGACGCCGCCGTCACGCTCGACGGCTCGCCGACGCGATCGGGATCCGTCTCGATCGTCGACGGCTCGATCGCCGGAACGCCGATCTCGTCATCGCCGCCGCCGAACACGACCGTCAACATCGCGGGCCTCGGCTACGTCGTCCTCAACGAGCAGCGCGGATCGCTTGGCCGGCAGTCCGCGAAGATCGTCGTCAACGCGATCCACCTCGTCGTCACGACGAGCAACAGCCTCGGCTTGCCCGTCGGGGCGAACGTCATCATCGCGAACGCCACCGCCGGCGCGAAGCACTTCTAGCGGGCAAGCGTGGTATGCCGAGCTATGCTCGGCATACCATATGAATGGAGACCGGCTCCCTGAAAAACCCGAGGACGCGCTCGCAGCACTCGGGAAAGCTTAATGCCCGATGGACACCGCGTCATTTTCGATGCGGGGTCAAATCGTCGTAGGAGCCGGATGGATATGTGGAAGCAAGCTGTCGCAGGTATCGCCGTCGTCGCGGGTCTCACCGCGTGCTCGCAACACGCGGTGCTGCAATCGCCGCAAGATTCCTCGCCCGGAATCGTGACGCCATTCAACCTGACGACGAAAAGCGTGCTCGTCCACTATCCGCTGACTGCGAACAGCGTGCCGACCCGCGTCGCACTTGCGTCGGACCACAATATCTGGTTCAACGAGCTCAACTTCGACAAGGTCGGCAAGATGATGTCCAATGGTACTTTCACCGAGTACAACTTGCCGGTCGGACACTACGCATCGGACATCGCGCCCGGTCCTTCCAACACGGTCTGGATCAGCGAATACGGCACCGGCTTTATCGGGAAGCTGACGACGAGCGGCACGCTCACAGAGTATCCGATGCCGGCAGGTTCCTTCACCGAAGGCATCGTCAAGGGACCGGACGGCAACATGTGGTTCACTGACGGCGGTAACTTCGCGGTCGGCAAAATCACGCCGTCGGGAACGGTGACCGAGTACACCGTGCCGCAGGCGAGCGGGCATCCGACCGACATCACCGTAGGGCCGGACGGAAATCTTTGGTTCACCGACGACACCTTCGGCCTTGTAGGCAAGGTCACGACAGCCGGTTCGATCACCGAGTTCAACGGTCCGGGCGACGAGCCGCACCAGATCACGGTTGGTGCCGATGGGAAACTCTACGCCGCCGCCGATGAAGGCATCTGGCAGATAACCACGGCCGGCGCGGTCAAAGAGTTCAGCACGACTGACACCGTGTGGCAGTACATCACGCTCGGCCCTGACAAGCAGCTTTGGATGACGAGCCCGGGGTTTGGAGCGCTCGTCGAATTCAACCCGAAAACGTCGAAGTTCTCGTCGGCGATCGTACCCGACGTCAAGAGCGGACAGCCCGGTCAGATAGCCGGCCTCGCGGTCGGCGCCGATGGCGACGTGTGGATCGCGGGAGAGACCTACAGCGATCTCATGGTCTACGAGGAGAAGATCTATTCGATCGGCATCCGATTGAACGGCGAAATGTCGTTCAACGATCCGAATTACGGCTTCGAGCTCGGCTACGCGGTCGGGACCGGCACGCAGACGCAGACGGTTTCACTCGCCGCCGGCGAGTCCGTGCAGTTCTCGAACCTCGACTCGATCCCGCATTCGGCGGCGTTCCTCGGTAATGCGACACAGAATTCGGCGCCATGGCCTTCGTCTTTCAACGGTTCGACGTCGCAGTCAACCGCGGGTACCGCGATCGCAACGAGCGGCTTTTCCACCGGTCCGTTGAACGCGGGGCAGAAGTCGCCGATCTACGAGACGGGCATGCCGGGCTTTTATATGTTCGGCTGTCAGTTCCACTACGGCGCCGATAAGATGCGGACGGTCTTCATCGTCCACTAGCGCAGCGCGACGGCGGTGGGTTCGAATCGGTTACGATCTTAGGCGTTTGAAGCGGGGCGATGCGCCTCGAAGCCTTCGATCGCTTCTTGGAAGCGTCCGCGCCGCCGCTGCTTCGAGACAGGCATTTTGATCGCGCTCTCGGCGGCATCTTGGCGAGCGAGCCAATGCGCGAACTCGTTCGCCGGCACCGGCTGGCTGAAGAAGTGTCCTTGGCCTTGCGTGCATCCGAAAGCGGTCAGGAGTTCGACCTGGTCCGCGGTTTCGATGCCTTCGGCGATGAGGTCGAGCCCGAGACTCTGTGCTAGTCCGATGATCGCTCGCGCGATGACGCGCGAATGCTCGTCGTGCGTGATCTTGCCGACGAAGGACCGGTCGATCTTGAGGCCGTCGATCGGGAACGCGCCGATGCGACCGAGCGAGCTGTAACCGGTACCGAAGTCGTCGAGCTCGATGCGCACGCCGGTCGATTTGAGTTTCGAGATGATGTCGAGCGCCTGCAGATCGTTGTCCATGAGCAGGCTCTCGGTGATCTCCATCCGCAAGCGGTTCGGACTGACGCCGGCGATGATGAGCGCATTCGCGACTTCGTCGATGAGCTCGAAGCGCCGGAACTGCCGAGGTGCGACGTTGACGCTAATATCGACCTCGTGCAAGCCTTGGGCCTTCCACTCCGCGAGATCGAGACACGCGCGCTCCAAGACCCAGCGGCCGATCGGAACGATGAGCCCGGTCTCTTCGGCGATCGACACGAACGCGCCGGGGGCGAGATGGCCGCGATCCGGGTGGTTCCAGCGCAAGAGCGCTTCGGCGGCGATCGGTTTGCCGGTGCGCAGGTCGAGAATCGGCTGGTAGTGGAGGACGAATTCTTCGCGTTCGATCGCGCGGCGCAAGTCGTTTTGCACGACCATCCGGTGCGAGACGGACTCTTGCATCGCCGGCTGATAGAAGCGGAAAGTGTTGCGGCCTTCCTCTTTGGCCTGATACATCGCGACGTCGGCGTGCCGGACGAGCGTCTCGATATCGTCCCCGTCGTTCGGGTAGACGCTGATGCCGATGCTCGCCGTTGTCGTGATCTCGCGGCCATCGACGACGTACGGGGTCATGAGCGCTCTAAGCGTCCGCGTCGTGTACGCGGCGATGTCATCGAGCGACCCGAGGTCGTTGAGGACGACGATAAACTCGTCGCCGCTGTAGCGGCAGAGCGTATCGCCTTCGCGCAATCCGGCGTTGAGGCGTGCCGCGACATCGCGCAGCACGAGATCGCCCGATGTGTGGCCGAAACAGTCGTTGACCTCTTTGAACTGATCGAGGTCCATGAAGAGCACACCGACGAGCCGGTTGTCGCGGCTCGCCGCAGCGATGCTCTGACCGAGGCGGTCGCGCAGTAGAACGCGGTTCGGCAATCCGGTCAATGTGTCGAAATGGGCGAGGTACGCGAGCTGGTCCTCGGCAACTTTCGTTTCGGTGACGTCACGCAGCAGCGCGAGGCGGGCGGGCCTGCCCGACCACTCGATCTCTGAGGACGTGACGTGAACGTCGAGCAGCGATCCGTCCTTGCGGCGGTGGATCCAGACACCGTGGTCGTGGAATGGCGCGTTGCGTTCGCTCACGCCTTCGAGCATGCGCGGCACTTCGCTCGCCGGCCGCACGTCGGTGAGCTTCATCGACGAGAACTCGTCTGCGCTAAAACCGTATTGATCGATCGCGCGCTTGTTCACCGCGAGCAGCTGGAGCGTCTGTGGATCGTAGATCCACATCGGCATCGGGCTCGTCTCGAACAGATTGCGATAGCGGCGTTCCGATTCACGCAGCGCAGATTCCGCGCGCATGCGGCGCGACACGTCGCGCGTGAGGATATGGGTTTCGCGGACGTTCCGGTCGTCGTCCACCGCTCGGACGATGCGGCCGCGAGCTTCGACCCAGATGTACGAGCCGTTCTTGTGGCGCATGCGGTAGGTCGAGTCATAGACATCAGAAGCGTTCGACTGGCCTTCGAGCCGGACCAGGTCCTCGGCTTGGATGTAGTCGTCGAGGCGCGTGCCGAGCAGTTCTTGCGGCGAGTAGCCGATGACGTCGGCGCACGACGGCGAGACATAGGTGAAACGGCCGGTCGAGTCGTGCCGCGATATCATGTCGGAACATGCGTCGACGATGTAGCGCAGGCGCATCTCGGCGTCGATGTTCTGACGTACGCTCAAGACGAGGGCACCGCCATCGGGATGGTCTCCGATGCGACGATTGGCTATCTCAACCCAGCACGTCGATCCGTCTTTGCGATATTCGAGCGCGCGGATCTTCGCGGCGCCGTCTCTGAGAACGGCGGTGCGAAACTCGGCGAAAGCAGCTGCATCGGTCTCTATGCCATGGAAGATAGAGACCGATTTGCCGACGAGTTCGTCCGGAGCGTGTCCGGTCGACGCGAGCACTTCCGGGTTCGCGTAAAGGATAACGGGCATGTTTTCGCCCGGCTTTGCATGCAAGAGCAAAATGACCGTCGTCGCTTGCTCAGCAGCGACCGCGAGAAGATGCTCAGTCGAAAAAGGCTGGTCCATTGATTTTGGCCTACTTTTCTCATCGGCTGAAGCGGTGGTTGGTGCCGAGCCACGCGCTCTTCAGTGTTAGCGGCGTCACACAACTCGCTCAGCCTGAGTTCTTATCCAGTCTTTCATAGTCGGGGCGACAACCAGGCCTATGCCGGGGAATGCTTGGGAAGATGGCCGACGAACGCGCGCTGCATCTCGCGCAGCTGGTCCTGACGATCCACGCGCTGGTCGCGCTGTTCGTCATAGTAGGGATGGTCGCGATTCCGCTCGGCGCCCGATTGGGCTGGCCGATCGTCTATTCGATGTCGTGGCGCGGGGCGCACCTCGCCATCGTCATCCTCATCGCCTTGCAAAAGGTGCTGGGTCAGACGTGCTTTCTCAGCGTGTGGGAGTTCGATCTGCTCGACCGCGCGGGGCTCGCGGTCGCGGGAATGCCCGCCTCCCAAGCGCTCCTCATCCGCATCATGCACTGGAATATGCCGTTGTGGTTCTTCACGGTGCTCTACCTGATCGTTCTCGCATACACCCTAGTGCTATGGCTGGTCGTGCCGCCGCGCAGAGCGCGGGGAAACTGATGGTATAATGAAGGAAGTGAAAAATCACAAGCCTCGAATAGCCGGATTCACATTGAAGTCATCTGCCCGATCGATCGCCGCATGCTGTGTCGCGCTCGCGATGTTCGGCTGTTCGCACGCGGTCACGTCTGCTGAGAGGTCGCGCGACAAATCACCCGCGCCGCACGCCGTTCAAGCCAGCGCGCAATACCCGGGCTGGGCGATTTTCTCTCCGATCGGAACACCGCTACTCGAGATCGCGGCGGGTTTTTCGACCCATGTATGGGCGCTGCAAGACCCTACGTCTGCGTCTGTGCTTCGCGTCTCTTTCGACGGTTCGTACGATGCGATTGCGATGCCGAACAAGTTATCCGCTCCGGTTGCGGTTGCGCCCGGACCACACGGCGATATGTGGGTGGCTGAATGGAATGGGAAGATCGGCGAGATAGCGATGCCCGATGGACCGATCCGAGAGTTCCCCTTTGAAGGCCGTGACAAGGACGTGATCGAGCTCGTCATGGGCCCAGACCGCAACCTCTGGTTCGTCACGCGCGATGGCGGTGCTATCGGGAGAATGACGCCGACCGGGAGTGTGACCGAATACTACCCGCACCTCATGGACGCAGGCGAGGCGATTGTAGTAGGACCTGATGGCAATCTTTGGTTCTGCGGCTTTAAGAACATGCCGCGCACCTACGGCGGCCAGCCCATCGTCGGCAAGATCTCTGTGAATGGTGCGATCACCGAATATCCGATACTCAACGTGCCTGGATTTGCTTATCGACTCGCAAAAGGCGGCGACGGCAACATGTGGGTGGTCGTCCCTACTCCGCAGGGCAATGGCCACATCGTCAGGGTGACACCATCGGGATCGATGACGGCGTTCGCGGTGCCCGGCGACCCTATGGACATCGCGGCCGATGCATCGGACAACCTCGACTTCACGCTTCAGAATGTCGCGTCATTCGGCGAAATCGCGTTCAATGGTCAGATCTCGATTTTGCCCTTACCCGGTGGACCGACATCGCGCGCCAGAGCTCTCGCCGTGACACCGAACGGCGACGTGTGGTTCGCAGGCTCGCTCAACGACAAAGGCGCGATCTTCGTCCGCCTGAAGTCGAAGATCGACGTAGCCCCTGCGTCGGTGACGCTAAGCGCGGCAGGCGATTCGCAGAAGTTGATGGTCTCAGAGAAGAAGTACGACGGCAAGTGGAGCGTCAGCAGTTCGGACGACGGCATCGTCGACGTGACGAAAGGCAAGACTCTCGACACGTTCACCGTCGTCGCGATCTCGGACGGATCGTGCACCGTCACGATCGCCGACAAGAAGGGCAACAGCGTCACGATTCCCGTCACGGTGAAGTGACCGCGCGAACGTGAAGATATACGAGGAACTGGCCCCGTGGTGGCCGCTGTTCTCACAACCGGCCGAGTATGAAGAAGAAGCGGCGTACTTCCAAAGGTTGCTCGATCGCGCTGTTTCACCGGCGCCGCGAGCGGTGCTCGAACTCGGCAGCGGCGGCGGCAACAACGCGTCGTTCATGAAGGCGGCGTACAAACTGACGCTCGTCGACATCTCGCCGGGAATGCTCGAGGTCAGCCGCCTCATTAATCCGGAGTGCGAGCACATGGTGGGCGACATGCGCACGCTCCGTTTGGGCCGGAAGTTCGATGCGGTGTTCATCCACGACGCGATCTGCTACATGACGAGCGTCATTGATCTGCAGGCTGCGATGCGAACGGCGTTCGAACACACGAAACCGGGAGGCGTCGCGCTCTTCGTCCCCGATCATGTGCGCGAGACGTTCGAGAAGTCGGCGGACATAGGCGGCCACGACGACCGCGAGCGTTCTTTGCGATACCTCCAGTGGCACGACGATCCCGACCCCACCGACTCGACCTGCGTCACCGACTATGCGGTGTTATTGCGCGATCGAAGCGGAACACGCGTCGTCTACGACCGCCACATCCACGGTCTATTCGCCCGCGACGAGTGGCTCGCGTGGCTGCGCGATGTGGGATTCGAACCCGAAGTCGTCCACGATAAGTGGGGCCGCGACGTGTTCATAGCACGCCGTCCGATGTAGTAGGCCGAGCGAAGCTCGGCTGTAGCGGTCGAGCTTTAGCTCGACCGGAGACGGCTCTGCAATTGAAAGACCGCGGCGGTCGACCATGAAGGTCGACCGCTCCATTTTCGGCTTGAAAGACCGCGGCGGTCGACCATGAAGGTCGACCGCTCCATTTTCGGCTTGCAAGACCGCGGCGGTCGAGATAAATCTCGACCGCTCCTAGGGCCTTTTTACTGCTACGGCTGCGCGATCGGCTTTGCGACGATGAACGTCGATCGTCGACTCGAAACGTGCGACTCCGGCTTGCGCAGAGCGGCGAGCGCTTGCGCGAGCGACGGTAGACGCCGCATCGGTGTGTCTGCCGGTGCAGCGACGATTCGATAGTCGAACGTGAGCGATGAGCGACCGCTGCCGTTCTCGCGGACGCTGAAGCCGCTCGGTGTTTTGTTCGAGACGTACAGCCCTTGATTCGGCCCGTCCGGCGTGATGAAGACGAGGTATGGGACGCCTCGGTCGATCGTCGCGCTGAATGCTCGATCGATCGCGACCTGAGCGAAACCGTTCACCATCTGCGCTTCGCCGTCGTCCTCGATCGCCGGCCGCGTCGACCGCGCTGCATACGTCGCGACAGGTCCCGACGGCGTGTTGGTCTTGAGGAGCGGAGTTCCGCCTTGCACGAGCGACCCCGCGATGATGAGGTTCCCGGCGCAATCGAGCGATGCGACGTCGCCGCTTGGTGAGCCCATGCCGTCATTCGCGATGAATGCCGGGCCGCCGCCGCCGCATATCGCCATGATCGCAGGTGCTTGCGGAGAGCCGCCCTGTGCGAGCGGCGCGTCAGAAAATGCGAGCATGCCAGTTCCGTGAGCGAACGCCTCGACTCCGACGTTGAGCGTACCACCGTCGAGCGAGTCGTCGACGCCGAGGATACCGGCACGAGTCACGCCGGTAGAATTGCTCGCATTGAAGGTGAACCCAAGGGTGCCGAAGCCCATTTGCGAGTCACCCTCCAGGCCGCGATTCTGCGTTCCGCCCTGAAGCGACGTATCTTGGCCAAGAACACCGGCGGCGCCGAAGTTCACGTTGTTGCTCGTCCGATCGGTGATCCCCACGACACCGATGCCGATCTTCGAAACGAAAAGGCCTGAGGTCGAGCGTTCACGAGACGAAGCATTATAGGAACCTACGACCGCACAGTCGTCACCGTGGATCGCGCCCGTGCAGATGAAATCGAGCCGCTCCGCGTCCCGCAGCTTGCCTTCCGCAGATACGAGGAAGTCCGAATTCGTCGCGACGACGCCGAAGCCGTGTTTCGTCTGCCCGGCGACGCCCGCGCCGAAATCCGACTTGCCGTATGCGCCCACGTTGTTGAGCGGAAACGTCAGCGACGGATTCGCCATGTCGATCCCCATGAGTCCGGCGCGAAACGCGGTCTGAGAAGCCGCAGTTGTGTCGCCCTCGACGCCGGCTCCGCTCCCGCTATTCGAACCTTGAACGCAGGCGCTCGAGGAATCACAATTCGAGCTTGTCTCGCCGGTCCGTGCCGAGATCGGCGAAGACGCTCCGACGATAAGAAGCCCCGTCGAGATCGTGAGTGCGAAAAGACCACCGAAAATCGTGCGCATGCGCATCGGCTGCCCTCCCCAAGAAAATGAAAAAAGCCTCCCGTCCCTGCGATGCTAAATCGTACCTAAACTGTAGGCAGCGCGTCAATAAAGCACGCCGGTGTTTATCACCGGCGTGCTTCGATTTGCTCTGTCAGCCCTGGCGTTAGGCCGCGTCTGGGCTCCACGGCGGCGGGGGTGCGTCGAACTGCCAGCCGTTCTTCGGATCGTGGATGAAGCTCACGAGCTTGTCGTAATCATGTTGCGACAGGTTGACGAACTTGAGCCCATACTGACATTTGAAGTCGTTGTTCCGGGCGCCGGTATGGACGACGCGGGCGGAGATATCGACACGGAGGTCCGCTGAGAGCTGGACCTTGAGCGAGACGCGATCGTTGACGCGCAGCCGGACGTGACTGGTCATGCTCGCGCCGCCGACCGAGATGTTCTTAAGCATCACCGCGACGGGCTGCTGTTTGGCGACGTGAAGCTGTGCGGTCACCTTGACCGGCAGGCGCGGTGCCCGGCGCGGCTGGCGCGTCGACGGCGACGTCGACGAAGTGACGGCTCTGACGAGCTTCAGCAATGGGTCGGCGAACGATTGAGTCTTGCTCACGGCAATATCTGATTATCCTCGGCCATATGACCATGGACGGGCCGCCATCTATTACGACATGCGGGGAGGTGTGACCAGGCTCACTCGGGCCTAGCGAGTTAGTCTAGGGTAGAAGTGCCTATTGAAGTTGGCTCGTGTCAGGGCTAGCATGAGCCTAGCCCGACCGGCTCGTTGTCATCTATAACCTGCAATGCTGCGGACTTGGAGGTTAACTCACAATGAGCAGTCGAGTTTTTTGCCTTTGCGCCTCTACGCTTCTCGCCGCAGGTCTCACCGCTTGCGGCGGTGGTGGGAGCGCGCCGATGAATCCCGCCGGAATATCCCCTGCGCTCATGCCGCCAAGCAAATCGAGCGGTCCCGACACAGGCCAAAATTGGCAGGTGACGGCAGGGGCCAACTTACATGAACAAGCTTTCCAAGCGCTAAACTTCTTCGACAACGCGATCACGATCGACCAGGGTGATTCGATCACGTGGACAGTGGGCGGCAACGAGCACACGGTGACGTTCTTCGCGAATCTGCAGCAGCCGCTCAAGCCGATCAATAACCCCTACGGCGGCAATACCTATGACGGAAGCATCTATACCAGTTCCGGGCTGATGATCCCAGGGCAGTCCTACACACTGAAGTTCACAAAGCCGGGGACGTATCCGTACCAATGCCTCTTTCACGGACCGAAGATGGCCGGCGTCGTCGTGGTGCAAAATAAGGGCGCAGTCTACCCGCACACGCAGAGCTTCTACGACCAACAAGGCGCGATCTCGGCTCGTCACGAGCTCGACGGCGCGATCGGCTCGCTCGATGAGTTCCCGTTCACCTTCGGTGGAACGTCGCTAGCAGCGGGCATCGCCCCCGGTCTCAGCAGTGGGCCGCAAGCATTCCCAACGGTTTTGCGGTTCTTGGATTCCGACACACTCGAAGACACCGTCAAGATCCCGGTCGGAACGACGCTGACCTGGGTGAATGAGACGAGCAACGAAGCCCATACGGTGACTTTTCCAAAACCGGGTCACACGCCGCCTCCGGGCAAGAACCCCTTTGCGCCGCCGTCGGGTGGCAACGTCTACGATGGTAGCCATCTGGTGAACTCGGGTCCGCTCTTTCCCGGTCAGAGCTTCAGCCTGACATTCGCGGTAAAGGGCACGTTTACGTACTACTGCCTCGTTCACGACAGCCTCGGCATGGTTGCGAAGGTCGTCGTGCAGTGATCGACTCGCTTTGAGCGAGGCCGAGCGGTCGGCTACAAGGTCGACCGCTCTGTTCCCATAGTAGTAGCGGGGCATGCTTTTCGGGCCTGCGATCCGCAACATCCAAGTCAGGTACTACATCGACCACGACAACGATCATCGGCGCGCGACGTTCATCGCCGGCATGGGTCGCAGCGGCACGACTTGGCTCGCCCAGCTGCTCAACTTTCGCAATGACAGCCGCTTCATGTTCGAACCGTTCGATCCGATGCGCGTCGCCATGTCCGTCAACTTCAGCGACCACACGTATCTTCGTCCGGAGGACGTCCGCCGGATCTACCTCGCGCCGGCTCGCGCGATCGTCACGGGTCTCGTCCGCGAGTGGTTCGTCGACCAGCACAACCGCAAGGTCATCTGCGCGCGGCGCATCATCAAAGACGTCCGCGTGAACTTGTTCCTCCGCTGGATGTACCATCAGTTCCCCGGCATGCCGCTCGTCCTCATCGTCCGGCATCCGTTCGCCATCGCCGCATCGCGCGCGAAGACAGGTGCGGACGTCGATCTCGAAACGCAATTCCTGGCGCAGCCGGAGCTCGTCGAAGACTACTTAGCGCCATTCGCCGATATCATGCGGCGCTGCGCTACGCCATTCGAACGACACGTCGCCGCATGGTGTGTCGAGATCGGCATCCCTTTGTCGCAATTCGCGCCGGGCGAACTCGGCGTCGTGTTCTACGAGCAACTCGCTGCGCGGCCGCTTGCCGTTCTGCCCGAGATTTTCGCGCACATCGGCAGGCCGTTCGACCGGCGCGTCGCTGACTTCGTGAAGAAGCCGTCGCACACGACTCTTTCCAAGTCGACGCTGACGACCGCTTGGGCATCTGGCTCCTCGCGGGTCACCGCGGCGTGGCAGGCATCCGTCTCGGCGGTCCAGCTCCGGCGCGGCCTCGACATCATCGAAGCCTTTGGGCTGTCGCAGATCTACGACGACGGGCCGATGCCGAAACTCGAAAAGCCGCCGCTCGGGCTTACTTGGCCGAAAAAGCCCGTGTCCCGGGAGAATATGGTTAGCCCTCAGCACTCTTGAACCTAACGTTCATTCCATGGTATAGTAAGGCCACCGAACAAATCGTGAGCGTAGATCGGAATTGGCCTTATGATCGACCGCACAGCTCTTGACGAACTCGACATTGGACTGCTCGAAGCGCTCCAGCGCAACGCCCGCTCGACCTATGCCGAGCTCGGCGCGCTCGTCGGGCTCAAAGCGCCATCGGTTCACGATCGCGTCAAGCGGCTCGAGGCGCGCGGCTTCATCCGCCGCTACAGCGCACAACTCGACGGACGCCAGCTCGGACGAGGGCTGACCGCCTTCGTCAGCTGCTACACCTCGAGCGAGACCGGGTACGACGAGTTCACGAACAACGTTTCGAAGCTCCCCGAAGTGTGCGAGATCCATAGCGTGGCCGGCGAGGAGACGTACGTCCTCAAGGTCGTCACGCGAAACACCGAGCATCTCGACGAATTTCTCGCGCGCGCGAAAGCGATCCCCGGCATGATCCGGACGAAGACGACGATCGTGCTGTCGACGCCGTTCGAGCGCGGCGGCATCGCGCTCGACCACCAAAGCGCCGCACCGCGGCGGCTCCGCAGCGTCACCGTCGGCCGTTCTTAAGCCGACCCGCGCGCAGTTCGCATCTACCGACGAGGAAACCATGGCCATCAGCGACGTCTCGAAGATCCACGCGCCCGAACCGCACCGGCATGTGAAGCCGCCTGCCGATCCGTCGACGCTCGAGCACCAGCAGCTCCTCCAAGGCGAGTTCTGGCGGAAGATACCGGCATACAAGGACGTCGACGAAGCCACGTTCCTCGACCACGTCTGGCAATATCGCAACTCGGTGAAGACCGTCGACGAGCTCGCAAACGCCGTCCAAGACCTCGTGTCAGCGAAGTTCCTCGAAGACCTGCGCACCGGTTTCCACCGCGCGCCGATGAACGTCCGTGTGTCGCCGTATGCGATGGCGCTCATCGACTGGGCAAATCCGTACGAAGATCCGATCCGCACTCAGTTCATCCCGCTCGCTTCGCGCCTCTTGCCCGATCACCCGAAGCTCTCGCTCGACTCGCTGCACGAGCTCGAGGATTCACCGCTGCCGGGCCTGACGCACCGCTACGTCGATAAGGCGCTTTTCTTGCCGACGAACGTCTGCCCGGTGTATTGCCGGTTCTGCACGCGCTCGTACGCGATCGGCGGCGACACCGACGTCGTCGAAAAAGCCGAGCTCGCGACCGATCCGAAGCGCTGGCAAGATGCGTTCGACTACATCGCGTCGCGGCCGGAACTCCAGGACATCGTCATCTCGGGCGGCGACACGTATCAGCTGCCGGCGAAGAGCCTCAAGCGCATCGGGGACGCACTCCTCGACATCCCGAACGTCCGTCGCATGCGTTTCGCGACGAAAGGCCCCGCGATTCTGCCGAGCAAGATCCTCACCGACCACGCATGGACGGAAGCGTTGATTTCGGCAGTAGATCGAGGACGGTCGATGGGCAAGGACGTCGTCCTCCACACGCACTTCAACAGCCCGAACGAGATCACGTGGATCACCGAGAAAGCGATGCGTCTGCTCTTCGAG
>Ga0126371_10003740_pt1 | contig 13357 bp, 9 predicted proteins | sample PanSoiMetaPlot_4_FD_110145 | JGI IMG/M metagenome (GOLD analysis project Ga0126371, IMG submission 110145) | Tropical forest soil microbial communities from Panama - MetaG Plot_4 | ecosystem: Environmental > Terrestrial > Soil > Tropical forest > Bulk soil | place: Panama | collected 2016-02-17
GTCCAGTCCCAGTACGGGATGCTCACGTCCGGGTGGATGGACCGGAGAGCTTGCTCGAAGATCAGCAGGTACACGCGGTGCCAGGGCAGGAACCGCTGGGTGCCGTGCGTCCGCTGCCTGGCTGGCTCGGTCTCTCATTCAGAGGCCAGACACGCGCGGCAGATACGCCATGCGTTCGCCGCCGGGAGGAGACAATGTGCGCGTGGCTGCACGCCTGGAATGGCGTAACCGCTTGCCACAGCCACGACGAACCGTGAGCGGCCGCAGCAGTTGAATACTTCGCACCGCTACCAGTAAGAGCGCCCTGGCAGCAGCACGGCGTTACGCCAGCGGCCCCGGATAGGCTTGTTCAGCTTTGACGGCCAGGTCAGCGATCCGACGGCGGGTCAAGGTAAACCCGATGACGATCGCCACCACGGCGGTTATCCCGGTAATGATGGCGATTGCGCCGGAATCACGCTGCAAGGCGGCGCCAGCGTAGTAAGCGGTGAAGGTGTAAATCCCGGCCCACACGATCCCCCCGCAGGCATTGGCGATCACGAACCGGCGCCACCGCATCTGGGTGACGCCGGCCAGGAACGCCGCGTAGGTGCGCAGTACCGACACGAACCGTCCGAAGAACACGACCTTGGCTCCGTGCTGGTCGAACAGGTATCTGGCGATCTTGAATTTCCGTTCATCGATCGGGCGGACGCGGCGCCACCGGCCGAACCATACCCGCAGGCCGCGCTGCTGGACGGCCCGGACGAGGCGGTACCCGCCTTTGTCGCCGATCCAGTAGCCGATGTTGTCACCGATGATCGCGGCGGCCGACGCGACGACGAAGATCAGCCACGGCGACAGCCGGTGGGTATGGCCCGCGTACGCTGCCGCGACTATCAGCGTCGTTTCCCCTGGAAGGGGAATGCCAAGGCTTTCCACGGCGACCAGCACGAACACGGCCAGGTAACCGAACGACGCAACCAGGTGGGCGACATTCATGAACGGACCCCTTTGAGCCGCGGCTCAGCCAACGCGACCGGCGGGCCTGCTCGGCTTAGTTTCACGTTAGTTCGACCTTCAATAGGGAAGGTGGCGACGATGCTGGAAAAAAACGCCTTGGTCGCGTCCACCAGGGCCCACCTGCAAGGTCGCCTGCCATGGCTTCTACCCGCGCTTTGATCCGGCGCGCCGGGCCAGGCCTGGCAGCGATCATGCTGGTGCTCGGGCTTGGCGGCTGTGCGCACCTGTTCCCGGCCGCGAGCGCCGGTCATCACCGGCTGCACAGCTTCCGGTCCGGGCAGTGCCGTCCGGGTGATCCTCTGGACGGGGTTTACCTGCCGTCCAGGCTGGTGGTGAAGAGCCGGTGCGTCACCGTCCGCGGCATAGTCGACTGCGTGCACCGGGAGCCTGATGGCGATGTCCACATCGAGTTGCGTCTGAGCCGCGCATACCGGCACCTGCTGACGGCCGCCAACGCTTACCAGCGATGCCCTGGCCACGCGGGCCCGCACCTGGTGGTAGAGATCATCCCGCAGCACGGCGAGCTTCCGTTCCCCGATAACAGCGCCACCCGTGCAGGCTTCGTAACCCCGAAGGCGCCGAATCCGGGGCAGCGCATCAAGGTCACCGGACCATACGTCTTGGACACCAACACCCTGCATGACCTGGTCTATCCGGGCAAGCACGTCGCCAACTGGGCCGAAGTGCATCCCGCATGGAATATCAGCGTGATCAAACGGCGCAGTTAGCGGCCAGCGTGGCCGGCAGGACCTACGGGAATGGCCGACAGCAGAGGTGACTCGTGATCGCCCTTGTGCATGACCTGCTGGGCGTATACGGCAGCCTGGACACGCCGGTTACACCAGAGCGATGTCAGGTTACGCTGTCGGGACTATCTGGGCGCTTTCGGCGAAGTGGCATGCGACTGGGTGGTCTTGTCCTCTGTCGATGAGTTCGGGTTCCTGCTCGGCGCAGATGGCCTGGGCTTTCCAGCAGCGGGTACGGAACCGGCAACCACTCGGCGGGCTCAGAGCGCTCGGGACGTCGCCGGTCAGCAGGATCCGGGTACGATGCCGCTCGACGTCTGGGTCGGGCACTGGCACTGCGGAAAGCAGCGCCTGCGTGTAGGGGTGCGAGGGCCTCTCATATACCTGGGCCTTCTCGCCCACCTCGACAATCTTGCCAAGGTACATGACCGCGACGCGGTCGGAGATGTGCCGCACGACCGATAGGTCGTGAGCGATGAACAGGTATGCCAGGCCAAGCCGATCCTGGAGTTCCTCGAGCAGGTTGACGACTCCGGCCTGGATCGAGACGTCCAGGGCCGACACGGGCTCGTCTAGCACAATCACTTTCGGGCCGAGCGCGAGTGCCCGGGCGATGCCGACCCGCTGGCGCTGGCCGCCAGAGAACTCGTGCGGGAACCGGTTGCGATGCTCGGGGTTCAGGCCAACCATCTCGAATAGTTCGTCCACACGCTTTGGGCCGCCCTTCGCGTCCCAGCGGCCATGCACGCGCAGCGGCTCGGCGACGATCTCACCGACCGGCATTCGCGGGTCAAGGGAGGCATAGGGATCCTGGAATACAACCTGGATTTCCTGGCGCAGCGGCCGCAGCTGGCGGCGGCTCCTCGTCGTGAGGTCGGTGCCGTCGTAGCGAACCGATCCTGATGACGCCGGGATCAACTGCAGCACCGCGCGGGCAGTCGTCGACTTGCCGCAGCCCGACTCGCCGACCAGGCCGAGCGTCTCCCCTTCCTTCAGATCGAAGGAAACGCCGCAGACCGCATGGGCCTGGCCGACCTGGTGGCGGACCAGGATGCCACCGCGGACCGGGAAGTGCTTGACCAGGTCGCTGACCTCGATGACGGTTCTGGAATGGCCGTTGGCTTTGGCCACTCGCGACACTTCGGCCTCGTCGCTGGCGACAAGTTCGCCGGCAAGACCTTCGCCCATGTCCGTCCACGTAGGCGCGAACAGTTCCGTCCCAACACCTTCGAGCTCGGCGGATCGGTGGCAGGCGGACCGGTGGCTGGCCGCCGTCACGTCCAACAGCTCAGGATCCTCACGCAGGCACCGCTCGATAACCAGCGGACACCTGGCCGCGAATGAACAGCCGGGCGCCAGGTTCAGCAGAGAGGGCGGGGAGCCCGGTATCGGGCGCAACCGACCGCCGACGCCGGAATCCAGCCGCGGCAGCGAGCCGAGCAGGCCCAGTGTGTACGGCATCCGCGACCGGTAGTAGATCTCATCGGCCGGGCCGGTCTCGACGGCGCGCCCCGCGTACATGACCATGACCCGGTCCGCCATCCCTGCCACAACGCCCAGGTCATGGGTAATCAGGATCAGCGACGCCTGAGTCTGATCACGGGCAGCCTTCAGCGCCTCAAGGACCTGGGCCTGAATGGTGACATCGAGCGCTGTCGTCGGCTCGTCGGCGATGATCACCTTCGGGTCGTTGGCCATGGCCATGGCGATGACTACGCGCTGCCGCATGCCGCCGGAGAACTCATGCGGATAGCTATCGGCTCGCTTGGCCGGCTCGGGGATGCCGACCATGTCAAGGAGTTCGATGGCCCTGCGGTCAGCCACCTCCTTGGACACGTTCCCGCGGGTCCAGATTGCCTCGGAAACTTGCCAGCCGACTTTGAAGGCGGGGTTCAGCGAACTGAGCGGATCCTGCGGCACGAAAGCGATCGTCTCGCCGCGGAGTTGCGCAAGCTTGTCCTCGGCCATCCCGACCAGTTCCCTGTCCTGGCACTTGACCGAGCCGGTGACACGCGCGTTGTTCGCCAGCAGGCCGAGCACCGCGAGCGCAACCGTGGATTTACCCGAGCCCGACTCCCCGACGATGCCGAGCGTCTCGCCATGCCCAAGCCGGAAGTCCAGGTTCCTGACCGCCTGTACCTTGCCCTCATGCGTGGAGAAGGTAACGGACAGGCCGGTTGCGTGGAGCAGGTCTCCGTTCATGCGCGGATCCGCTGCTGCGGGTCCAGCGCGTCACGCAGTCCGTCACCGATGAAGTTGACCGCGAGAATGATCGCGATCAGGAACGCAGCCGGGAAGTAGAACAGATACGGCAGCACTGTCGCATCTCCTTCCGCCTGGTTGATCAGATAACCCAGCGATACCTGCGGTGGCTGGATGCCCAGCCCCAGGAAGGACAGCGCGGCCTCGACCAGGATCGCCAGCGCGACCGTCAGCGTCGCGTTCACTACGATTGACCCGATCGCGTTCGGGATCATGTGGCGCAGGATGATGCGGGCGTCGCTGGCACCGATCGCGTGCTCGGCTTCGATGAACTCTCGTTCCCGCAGCGACAAGAACGTCCCCCGCACCAGCCGGGCCAGCACGGTCCAGAAGAGCCCGGCCAGGATCAGCGCGATCCACAACCAGTTACCCGCCGACTTGCTGACAGCGCTGGCCAATACCAGCAGAATCACCAGCGCCGGCACGATCAGCAAAAGGTCGGTGAACCGCATGAGCGCCGCATCAGACCACTTGCCGTAATAGCCGGCCAAGGCCCCGATCAGCGTGCCAAGCACGGTCGAGATCCCTGCCACCACCATGGCGGTCTGGATCGACGTCGACGTCGCCGCCATCACCTGGGCCAACATGTCATGGCCGACGGTGTCAGTGCCGAACGGGTGCGCCATCGAGGGCCCGGTCCCGAACTGAGTGGTGATCTGAGCGTAGCTGTACTTCCAGAACAACGGCCCGATCGTCGAGAACAGCAAGATCGCCACGAAAGCGAACAAGCCGATCAGCGCCATCCGATGATGGAGAAACCGCGCTCGCGCCATCTGGAACTGAGTGCGCGCCTCGATGTTCAGCCCGGCTTGGGCAGCCGCCAGCGCAGCCACCTCCTGCCGGAGCCCGCCGTCGCCAGGCAGCGTGCCAGCGGCAACCGCCCCGGCAAGTGGTGGCGCGGTCGGCACCGCGGTCGCGGCACTATTGACGCTGCTGGCCTTGGTTGTCTCGGATGACTCAGGCATAACGGATCCTCGGGTCGAGCACGCCGTAGAGAACGTCGGCGATGATGTTAAATGCAATGACCAGGATTGCTTCGATCAGCAGCGCGGACATCACCACGTTCACGTCCGGGCTTACCGGACCGGTCAGCCCGGTAAAGAGAAACCGTCCCATGCCCTCCCAGCCGAAGACGATCTCCGTGATCACCGCGCCACCCAAGATCCCGGCGAAGTCGAGGGCGATCACCGTGGTGACCGGGATCAGCGCGTTGCGCAGCGCATGCACGTACAGCACTCGCCTGCGCGACAGTCCCTTCGCCCGGGCCAGCCGGACGTAGTCGGCGTTGAGCACGTCCAGCATCGAGGACCGCTGGTACCGGCTCCAGGACGCGTAGGTGATCAGGACCAGCGTCATGACGGGTAGCACATCATGCGCGAGCGAGTCCACGAAGATGCTCCACGCCCCGGTCGTGCCCGGGTTGTTCTGGCCTATCGTGTACAAGATGGTGTGCCCGGTCGCGTTGTCCACCTTCACCGCCAGGAAGTCCTTCAGCAGGATCGCGATCACGAACACTGGCGTGGCGAAGAAAAGGTAAGCGAACCCGGTGGAGACGTGGTCAGTGATGCTGTACTGCCGTACCGCCGTGACCACGCCAAGGCCGATCCCGAGGATGGCCGCGATCACCACGGCCGGGATCACCATCTGCAAGGTGACCCACATCCGCGGCCAGATCTGCGGCCCGACCGACTGACCGGTCGTGCTGATCCCGAAATTGCCCTGCAGCACCCCCGTGATCCATGTCCAGTACCGCTGCAACAGCGGTTCGTTCAGGTGCAATTCGATCCGCGCGGCCCGGACGGTGGCTGGCGAGATGTGCGGGTTCGCCATCAGGTTAGCTAGCGGGTTCCCCGACAGGGACACGAGCAGATACAGGAAGAACGTGCCAATCGCCAGGACTAGGATGCCTGCCGCGATCCGGCGCAGGATGTACGTCCCCATCGATTCACCTCTCCGCCGACCCCCCTGACGGCCCGCCGAAGCGGGCCGCCAGACGGTTTCAGTATCGGCTAGAACGGACCTTCAGGTCAGGCCTTCAGGCCCCAGTCCTGGGCATTCCACGGGATGCCCGCATTGGTGGCGTTGGGGATGACGTTGCCGTACTTGGTTGACCAGCCGTAATACACCGGGTTCTCGAACAGCGGCAGCGTGGCCATGTCCTTCCACAGCTGCGCGTCGATCTGGTTGTACAGCGCTGCGTCCTGCGTCGGGTTCAGGGTCGTCAGAGCCTGGTTGAACAGGCTGTCGACCTTCGGGTCGGCATAGTGATCCCAGTTCTCGCCGCAGACCGCTTTGTTGGTGTAGGAGCAGTAGATCGACTGGTTTCCTGACTCGAACGGCGATCCGACCCAGGCGAACTGGATCATGTCGAACTCGCTCTTCGGCCCGACGGTGCCGAACAGCGTGCTCGCGTCGTAGTTCTGGATGTTGATCTTGATGCCGATCGCCTTCATGTCAGCCTGGAACAACTCCTCGATCTGCTGGCGCACTGGCACCCCGCTGGTCGTGGAGATAGACAAGGTAAGGTCCTTGCCCTTGTCCTTGCCGAAGTTCGGATGGAAGTAGCCATCCGAGCCCATCTTCATACCCGTCGCAGCCAGCAATTGCTTGGCCTTCGTCGGGTTAAAGGTGGCTGCGCCGCTGCTGGTGTCTTGGTACGGCGGCTGGATCGGCATCCAGATCCTGTTGTTCAGCACCTCGGCCTTCGAGACGCTCGCTGGGCTGACGGCCGAGAAGATCGGCGCCACGATCCGCTGGATCATCTGCGAGCGGTTGGTGCCTAGCGCGATCGCCTCTCTGACGTTCAGTTTGGCCAGGTACGGGTTCGACTCGTTGAAGTCGATGTGCTGGAACTCAAGGCCCGGGCTGACCTCGGCGGTGAAGTTCGAGATCGCCTTGATCGAGTCCGCGTAACCCACTGAGGCGATGACCGGGTTCACGATATTGACCTCGCCGCTCGAGATCGCCGGAGCGTCCTGGTTATCGTCCAGGATGAATCGGAAGACGACCTTCGACAGATGCGGTTTCGGGCCCCAGTACTTGGGGTTGGGCACCTCGACCAGATCCTCGCCCTTGGTATAGCTCTGGATCTCGAACGGCCCGCCGGACACCTGCACCGATGGCCCGAAGGTCTGGAAGCCGTTGTTGAACCCGGCCTTCTGGGCGATGTGCGCCGGGATCATCTCACCGAACAGGCTCTCCCAGTCGGCGAACGGCTTGGCGAACACGACAGTCACCGTCTTGCCGTTGTTCGACCCGGTCACCGTCTTGATCTGGTTATAGCCAGACGTGCTCGCCGGCAGGAACGTCTTGCCGCCAACGTCCTTGTACTTCGGGTTGCCGCTCTGCGCCTGCCAGTTGTAGATGAAGTCGGCTGCGTTGATCGGCGTCCCGTCCGACCAGACCGCCTTCGGATTGATCTGGTAGACCACAGTCTGCGGGCTAGTGCTAGTGACCTTTGCGCTAGAAACGAACGCTGTGTTGAGCTTCACGGTCGCGTTCGGCTGGGTGATGAAGACGCTCGGCCAGACCTGATCGAGGATCTCGGCCAGCACGAACGCAGCGTCATTGGCCATGTTGATGTTGAAGCCCGGCACATCCTCATCGAGGGCATACGTGATCGAGCCGCCGTTCTTGACTCCGCCCGTAGTAGTGGACTTCGAACTGCTAGCGGTGCTGCAGGCCGCGAGCACCAGCGCGCCCACCGCGGCAGCGGCGGTCCAGCCCAAATACCGTGGATGTCTGGATCGACCCATTATTACCTCCATATCGGCCACGAGCCACTCGACGGGCCGCGCCTTTCATGGGTCGCCAAACTGAGCTGGCACCACCTGTGCGGCTCATGTGCCTTAGCTTGCCGAAAAGGCTAATAGCCTCAGAAGTCATATACAAGAGGAAAACAGTTACAATTTCAGCTCGAACCGAGATGCACTCTGTAACGATCTGACACCGGCATCAGGCCGATGGCGACCACCAGCTGCTCATATCGTGCGCGATGTCCTAACTCTGTGTACGGTGCGCAACCCTTGGCAACGCCGTGTCACCAGACTTCCGGCCATCGGGTTCTGGCAGGTCATTACGGAACGTATCTGGCCGCCCTGGGAATCGAATAGAGCAGCGGCACGCTAATCCGCGTGTTGGTTAAATATCTAGCCGGGCACGCGCACTAACCGATGTCCTTACCATTTCTTTGGCCCACAACGCAAACCTTTGTTTCCGCCTTTGGGAAACATCACGAGCGGCGCTCGTCGGCGGGAGCTGTGGTGACAGCGTGGGATACCTGCTGTTGTCAGCGGTCGGCGGCGGCGGCAGCAGAGCTTTACAACCAAACTCTAGCTATATAGAGTACGAGTATGGGCCAAGCTCCGAGGATGACGTTGCAGACGCAGTACGTGCTGCGGGCGCTGCTGGCTGACCCGGCAGGGGAGCACTACGGGCTGCAGATCTGCGCCGAGACCAGATTGCCCGCTGGCACGATCTACCCGATACTGGCGCGCCTCGAGCGGGCCGGCTGGGTAAGGAGCAGCTGGGAAGACCCAGCCGCTCACGTCGCTGAGGGCAGGCCGCGGCGCCGCTACTACAAGCTCACCGATGAAGGCGCTGAGCTAGCGCGGGATGCTCTGGAGCGCGTCGAACGCTCACGGGTCAAGCTGCGGGCCGGTGCACTGCGGTCAGACGCGCCGGGGGTGTCGTGGTGAACAGAGGACCGGTGAAACGCGACGTGGACGAGAACGATGGGCTTGCCGCCGACCTCCTCCAGGCGGTGAGAGCGGCTCGACCTGACGCTGACATTCCGCTCATCGTCAAGGCGTACCTGGCGGCCGAGTCCTGGCATCGAGGACAGCTGCGCAAGAGCGGCGATCCCTACATCACCCATCCTGTGGCGGTGGCGGTAATCCTGGTTGGCATGGACGCCGATGACCCGACGCTGTGCGCCGCACTGCTCCACGACGTCCTCGACGACACAAGTTGTACGAAGGACGTGCTACAAACCGAGTTCGGCCACGAGATAGCTGACCTGGTCGAACAGGTCAGCGCCATGAACACTGCTGGCGACCAGCTCGGCACTGTTGCGATCACCAGCCCAGCCGCCGAGGCGGCCGGTGACAGCCGAGTCCTGCTGATCAAGATCGCGGATCGGCTGCACAACATGCGAACCATCGGCTACCTGCCTGCAGCCACGCAAGTGGACAAGTCCGAGCAGACGCTGCAAGTCCAGGTTCCCGTGGCGCGCGCACTTGGCGCCGACTCCATCGGCGCCGAACTCGCCGACCTCGCGTCCGCCACCCTCCGCCGCCACCAGGCACCGCCCACGGCAACTGGGCGCATGCTCTTTGTATCGGCGGTGCTGCTCCCAGCCAGCATGCGCTCTCGCTGGCGCGAGGAATGGCTAGCCGAACTCCAGACGCTCCCCACCCGCCGAGCTCGCGGCGTCTTCGCCGGGCAGATACTTCTCGGGATCGGTCGAATGTCCGTGACATTGCACAGTGCCCACGTCAGGCACCGCCGCCGGTCCCGCTCAAAGTTCCGCACATGAGCTGGTAGGCGATGGAGTTCTTGTTGCTGGTGCGGATCTGGTCAGGCTGGCCGCGCTCTCGGCTGAGGCTTGCATGTGCTGGTGACTTGAGCGAGGCCGACCGAGGGAGGTGGCCGGCCAGAAGGTTGGTGCGCCACACGAGCACGGTGAAGCCATCGGCAAAGTAGACCGCGCTCGGCCGGCCGACGGTGTCGAACAAGCGGGTGGTTGGCGTGGGCGCGCACGGGTTCAAGATCACAAACCGCGCGTCGTGCCGTTGCGGGTTGTACCAGGACGCCTTGGTGTTCCAGCTCCATCTCGCGAGTTCGCCGCTGGCCGTGATCTTCACGTCCCTGACGGCCAGGTGTTCATGGCCGTACAGCGTGATGCCGTTACTCGCGAACCAGGTTACGGAAAGACCGTACGTCAGATGATGGGCCCGCAGCCAGGATGCCAGCGGCGCGTCAGGGCTTGGCAAGGCAGGGCTGAACAGCTGGGCGACAAGCGACAGCGCGTAGCAAGCCAGCACGGCCGCGAGCGCCGGTGCCAGCCTGATCTGGAGGATGCGGGGCGCCAGCATGCGTCCCGCCAGCACCGCGCCCATCGGCAGCAACCCGGCTGCCTCCCTGGTGCCATCCCGGTACCCGAATATGAAGGCGGCGAGCAGCACAAGGAAGGACGCGGTCACCACCTGCATAGCGAGGTCGTCATCAGAGCGGAACCGACGCACTGCGCGAGTGACGCCCCACACCACTAGAGCGACCCCGACCAGGTGGGTTATGGGTATGAGCGCATGGGAGATCTTCATGCCGAAGAAATCAGCGCCGAACAGGCTGAGAAGGTTGCGCACCTTCACCCATGAGTTGTTAGTCATCCCGGTTACGGTGGCTAGGGTCGGCGGGGCCGGGTTGACGGCGAACCCGCCATGCAACCTGATCGCAGCCAGCGCTGCCGTCGCGAGGCCTACCGAGGCGGCCGCGCCGACGGCGAGGAAGAGGTCGTACCACTGCCCTGATATGGGCCGACGTCGCCGGTACATGCGCACCAGGCAGACCGCCGCGATGGGGAGCGCGCCCTCAAAGATCGCGGTCGAGTCGGCGATCTCCACCCAGATCAGCATCACCGTGACCAGGATGGGCAGCCACCATTTCGACTTCAGGCGGTCAAGGGCGAGCCAGGTCAGTACAAGCGGTACCTGAGTGCCAATGTGGTCGGGAGCCGACAGCGCGATCCACGCGGAGGAATTTCCGCGGGAACTGAGAATCGGCCCGAGCAACGGCGCCAGCATGATGCCGATCGGAATGAGAGCCCGGGCAACCGCTTCGCTTCCGGTCGCCTTACCCTTGGCCAGCACAGCTGTCAGCACCACAAGCAGCGCGTAGGTCATCGCCGCGGCAATGTGCACGACTTCAGGATTCAGTCCAGCGATAAATTCGATGAGCATGTACTGCGGCAGTTCGGTTGAGTAAAACGACACATCGCTCAGCACCCAGCCGTGCAGCAGCAAGTTGCCGTGCAGCATGTCCCATGCCTGCAGCGCCTGCGCGGAGCCATCACCGAAGATCGGCAACTTCTGCGCCTCCGCCAGGTACGCGAGGAATAGCACCGCTCCGAGTGCCGTGAATACGGCAGGTGTCATCCATCGCCCGCGCGTCCAGGACGAGACGCCGCCATGACCAGGCCCCGAGGCAGTCTGGGACCTCGGCGACCGGAGCTCGGAGGTCGTCATAAGCGCCTTCGTGTTGATGGCCGGTTGCTGCGCATACCTGTAAGACGCGCCGCCCGCCCCCAACGTTTACCCCGGATGGATCTGCGGAAAGCTCCTCGGCCTGCGCCGCCAGAGTGTCTCGAGCGTAATGCCGAGTATGAGGACGGCGATCAGGCACGTCACGGTGAGTGCCAGCTTGAGAGCAACCTGTTCGTACCCCCTCGACCGGAGATAGAAGTCATGGATCATGAAGTACTCGGTAAGCGGGTGGTCGTCGGTGAGCGTCGGACCAGCTCCTGCGTAGGTGTCGACCTGCCGGTCAGTCAGCCAGACACGCTGGCCGATGATTGATGGCCACAATGTGACGGGGACAGCATGGAAGCTGCTTGCTCCGGCGAGGTCTGACTGAGCGGCCCGGGAACCGAACACTCTGATGATCGTGCTCGCGCGGAAATCCATCGGGGCGTTCGAGCCGAGCAGGTACAGGCCAGAAAATAGCACCGCATCGCGATCACGGCCTGCGCCCACCCGGCCACCCTGGAGCACGGTCACGTACGGGAATGAAGCGGCAAATGCCCTGAGCAGCAGCTTCCTCGTCTCCGGCGTGCTCCAGGTGATGTAGGAAGCGAGCACACCGTCTGGGCCGAGGCGCTGGCGTGCTTCCTGATAGAACTCCTGCGTCATCAGGACGACTGCCTCGGCGCTCCATATTGGCGGCGGGGGATCAATCGTGATCAGGTCGTAATGCTTGTTCGATAGGCGGACATAATTTCGGCCATCGCTGATTATGACGTGGCCGAGCCTGCCGTGCAGGTATCGGTTCGCGCGCGGGTAGAACCGGGACATCAGCGAGGGCACGGTCGGATCCAGTTCCACCGCGTCGGTGTGCATACCCAGAATGATCGACGATCGGAAGGTCGAACCCATGCCGAAGCAGATATTAAGCATTGATGAGGCGTTTGGCCTGAGCGCTTTAGGAATGTAGGCCAGCAGTTTGGTGTTAATCGTCAGGCGCGTGATTGGTGTGCCGTTGACGAAGAGCCTGCGTGCTCGCGGATTGCCGTCGACGACGTCGATTTGGGCGACGTTGTCCTCGAAATGCGAGTGCGGGTGCCTACTCATGGCGAGATAGCGTTGCTGGTAAGTGAGCGTGGCCACGGGAGCGAAGTTCATCGTCACGATGATGGCGGCCACGAAGACCACCAGGGCCACCGTGAGCCGCCGGGTAACCCCGCGGGCGAAGGCGATCGCCAGCCCACTTCCGATCGCCCCGTCGATGAGGCACACAACGATGATCGCGGTGTTGGTGCCGAGGGCGGGGATCAGGACGAAACCTGCGGTTACGGTGCCGACGACGCATCCGGCCGTGTTAGCCGCGTACACGAAACCTACTCCGCGACTTGCGTGAGCAGCGCTATCGACAAAGAGGTGCACCGTGAGCGGGAACGCGTAACCGAGCAAAGCTGTGACCGGCAATATGAGGACGATGGTGATCGACAGCAGGGACGGGCCCTTGAGGTCGCTAACGATCAGCGGAATCAGCGTGAGGACCGCCGCGCTAGCCAGGCATAGGCCCAGCGTTGCCATTCGCGGCGTTCGGTGCTTCCTGCGCTCGTAGGCCAGGCTGCCGCCGCTAATCCCGACAAGGAACACAGCCAGAATGGCGACGAAAACGTAAACAGGAGAGCCAGTCCCTTGCATCAGGAGGCGGGTCCACAGCATCTCAAGCGCGAGGCTGACTAAGCCGGAGGCGAAGGTGACCCCGAGGAGAAGCCACTGTCGGCCGTAGACGCGTCGACGTCCTTCTCCTGCGAGAGGCCGTATCCGCTCCGCTTTCGGAAGCAGCAGGGCGATGACGAGGGCACCAAGGCCGGCCCCGAGATTGAGCACGACCGCGACCAGGGTCGTTCCCCTGAGGCCGAGAACTTCGATGAGGAGATAGCCGCTCGCCACGGCGCCCACCACGGCCCCGAGCGTATTCAGCCCGTAGAGCCTGGCCACCCTTTCGCCGACGTGCGAATCCGCATGCACGAGATGGCGAGTCAGTATCGGCAAGGTCATCCCCATCATCGCGGTCACGGGAGTCAGTGCGCCGAAGGCTAGGGCGAACCGGATCAGTGCCAC
>Ga0126371_10003741_pt1 | contig 13357 bp, 8 predicted proteins | sample PanSoiMetaPlot_4_FD_110145 | JGI IMG/M metagenome (GOLD analysis project Ga0126371, IMG submission 110145) | Tropical forest soil microbial communities from Panama - MetaG Plot_4 | ecosystem: Environmental > Terrestrial > Soil > Tropical forest > Bulk soil | place: Panama | collected 2016-02-17
ATCACATTGTGAACGAAATCCCGCAGCGAGGAGCTGCGGCCGTCATGGCCATAGGGTGCCAGGAAGCGAGCCCCGCGCAGGCTCGGGATTCGGACGGGATCGAGCAGGCTGTTGAAAGCCTTCGGATTGAACAGCAGGCTGGTGGTGTCGAAATTTCCCGGCCGCGTGGACAGGCCGGGAATGAAGAATTTCGGGTTCGAGGCGCCATTGACATGACAGGTGCCGCAACTCATCTCGGCCTGTCGAGCGGTGCCGCCCAGAATGGCCGGCGAATTGAAGACGAGATCGCCGAGATTGATGAGATAGGATTTGTGCCCGCCGACAGCTTCGGTGTGGAATAGTTCACGCGGCCGTCGCAGCGTTTCCTCGTAAAGCTCGGTGCCGGGCGGCAGCACTGTCTGGTCTCCGCTGAGCGGAAACGCCTCGGTCTGCTGCAACATCAGGAGCTGAATCAGGATCAGGATCGAACCGAGCGCGGCTTTGCGCTGCATCGTCGCGCAAACCATGCCGCGCGCAGAAATATCCACAGCTTTCACTGTCTCCATGCCCTTCCGTAAAAAGAATGACGTCGCCGGTTCGGGACGTGGAATAGGTCACCAGGAGTGACGGCCTGCCCCTCGGCAAACAGGAATGTGAGCTCGGCAGCATTAGATGAGGTTTGTCGACAGTTTGATGACAGTTGAAATCGGAGGGACGATCCGCGGCCCAAAATCATCTCCGCATGCTTGAGTCTTCAAGCATTTTTGTCCCCCTGGAGATTTTCCCCGCGCCTTTCCCAAGCGCCTGACAATCGTCCACCGCGCTACGTGGTTCTTTGGCGAGATTGAATGTCACAATGCGGCAAAGATTCCGTCACGGACGAATTCACGCATTATGCAGTTGTTTGCATCGCACGCGGACGTTTCGAAGGTCGAATTCCCAGGCGCAGGTCGATTTGTCGACAAACAGTCATCGAGTCGAAACCCCTAGTTTCCTCAAATTCGATTCATCAGAATATGAGGAGAAATGATTATGCGGCTTTGGGGCGCCATCCCGATCCTCGCATCCGTCGCAGGTGCGCTGACCGTGTCGTCAGCCGTGCGCGCGGAGAACCTGGCCGATAAGATTATCGGTGAGATCAAGCAGGACATCAAAGACGAATTGAAGGACCATGACGACGGCGAGCACGCGCGCGATTACAAGCATATCGTCATCATCTATCAGGAAAATCACAGCTTCGATAATCTCTACGGCTTCTGGGGAAATGTCGGCGGCGATACGATCGACGGCCAATCAAAAGCCGACGCGGCGCACACGAACCAGGTTCGGCAGGACAATCAAACGGCCTATAGCTGCCTGCTGCAGAACGACGTCAATCTGACCTCTCCGTCGCCGCTGCAGGCGAGCTGCACCGACAATACAGGTCCCATTGCAATCTTGAGCGCCTTCAAGAACAAGCCGTTCGAGATCAACGACTTCATCCCGCCTGTCGCGACCACCTGCCCGAAGCCGGTCGGCGCATTTGCTTCCAACGGCTTTCTCAACGGCACGGGTCTGCCGGGCGGCTGCACCAAGGACATCGTGCATCGCTTCTACAACGAGCAGTATCAGATCAATGGCGGGCGGCAGAACCGTTATGTGACCGGCAGCGACGCGTCAGGCCTCTCGATGGGCTATTACGACACCAGGAAACTGCCCATCTACAACTATCTGCACGGCCATGGCGCCGAACTATGTGATCGCCGATAGCTTCTTCCAGAGCGCGTTTGGCGGATCGTTCCTCAATCACCAGTTCCTGGTTGCGGCCGCGCCACCACCCTTTGCCGGCGCGCTCAATGACGGTAGCGCCAACGACCTCCATTCGGTGGTCGACGCCAATGGCATGCCGACCAGTACGCCGCTCTACACGAGCCCGCTCGCTGCCGCGAAGGATGCGCAGTTGACGGCGTCCTGCCAACCGCCGGCCGGACGCCCGGCGGTGCCGGCAGGGCTCGCCTGCGGCGATTTCGCCGTCAACACCACCCAGCCCTTCTATCAACCATTCTCGCCAGGGACCGCGGACGCGCGGCGTCTGCAACCGCTGACCATCGCGAACATCGGCGATCGTCTGTCTGCGGGGAAAGTCGACTGGGCCTGGTATTCCGGCGGCTGGTCGAACGCCAACGGCGATGTCGGGGCGTCGGGCTGGACCAACGGCAACGGTCTGGTCTGCAGCGATCCCAACCATCTCGTCGTCAAGGACTCCGGCGGCAACGTCGTCAACACGTTCCCGAACTGCCCCGACGTCGATTTCCAGTTCCATCATCAGGCGTTCAACTACTACGCCAGTTACGCGCCCGGCACGGCCGCGCGCAAGGCGCATCTGCGTGACGAGGCGGAGTTCATTCAGGCGGCGAAGAACGGCACGCTCAAAGCGGTCAGCTTCATCAAGCCGGTTGGTGAAGAGAATGAGCACCCCGGCTACACTGACGAGACCGACGGCAGCCAGCACCTCGTCGACCTGATCAAGGCGGTTGTCGAGGGACCCGATGGCAGAGATACGCTGATCATCGTCACCTATGACGAATTCGGCGGCCAATGGGACCACGTGCCGCCGCCGCCGCACAATCGGCATGGCAAGGACGCGCAGGCCGCGGACCAGTGGGGTCCAGGCACCCGTATCCCGGCGCTTCTGGTGTCCAAGCGCTTCGAGAAGTCCGGCGTCGCGCATGATGACTACGATACGACGTCGATCCTCAAGCTGCTGGAGCGGCGCTTTGGCCTCGATCCGCTCGGAACGCGGCCCGTGCGCAACCTGGCGGTCGCGCTTCGCGCCGCGGCGAGATAATCAGACCGTCGCGTCAAACTGGGCCCGCCCGCATGTGGCGGGCCCTTTGTTTTGGATTTTGCGGATCGGCAGCGCGTCTTCCCTCAAGGTCAGCCCGCAATTTGCCTCCGGTTGGTGCTAGGCTCCTCAGCCAATCAACAATCGGGAAAGTTGCATGCTGGAGAAATTCGAGCGCTATCCACTCACATTCGGGCCGACCCCTATCGAGAAGCTTTCGCGGCTGACGGAGCATCTCGGCGGCAAGGTCGAACTTTACGCGAAGCGTGAAGACTGCAATTCGGGTCTCGCTTTCGGCGGCAACAAGCTTCGCAAGCTCGAATACATTATTCCCGACGCGATCGCGTCCAATGCCGACACGCTGGTCTCGATCGGCGGCGTGCAATCCAACCACACCCGCATGGTCGCAGCTGTTGCGGCAAAGCTCGGCATGAAGTGCCGCCTGGTGCAGGAAAGCTGGGTGCCGCACGAAGATGCGGTCTACGACCGCGTCGGCAACATCCTTTTGAGCCGCATCATGGGCGCCGATGTTCGGCTGGTTGACGAAGGCTTCGATATCGGTATCCGAAAAAGCTGGGAGCAGGCGATCGAGGAGGTGAGGGCCGCAGGCGGCAAGCCCTATGCGATTCCGGCCGGTGCATCCGTGCACAAATATGGCGGCCTCGGCTATGTTGGTTTCGCGGAGGAAGTACGGGCGCAGGAGACACAGCTTGGCGTCGCCTTCGACTATATCGTCGTCTGCACCGTCACGGGTTCGACCCATGCCGGCATGCTGGTCGGCTTCGCCAAGGACGGCCGCGCACGCAAGGTGATCGGCATCGATGCGTCCTTCACGCCGGCGCAGACCAAGGCGCAGGTTCTTTCGATCGCGCAGAACACCGCGCGTCTTGTTGAACTCGGCCAGGACATTGTCGCGGACGATGTCGTCCTGATCGAAGACTATGCGCACCCGGCCTATGGCATTCCCTCCGAGGACACCAAAGCGGCGATCCGGCTCAGCGCGCGTCTGGAAGGCATGATCACCGACCCCGTTTACGAGGGAAAATCGATGCAGGGGATGATCGATCTGGTGAAAAAAGGCTATTTCCCAGCCGGTTCGAAGGTGCTCTACGCACATCTTGGCGGTGCGCCTGCCCTCAATGGCTACGGTTACGCCTTCCGCAATGGATAAGGCATGGGTCCGAGGCCCGGCTTGGTGATCTGCGTCACGTCTCGCGGCGATCGTTTGTGATGACATGGATGTTCGGTGCCGCGTGCGTCGAGACCCACCCGCTGCCAGGGCGTGATCATGAGACGTATGTCGGTTGAGCGAAGATTGCTGCTGAAGGCTGCCGCTAGTGCGGCGTTCGGCCTGGTCAACGGCGCTACGCTGGCCGATATTCTCCAGCCGGATGGCAGTGCAGATGCCAAAAACCCAGGCCGCGACGATCTCTCTGTCGCGCAGTTGCGGCTTGGGGAGAATTTGATCCGCCATATTGCCGACCATGGCAAGGCCGGCGCGGGTGGCAACCTGATCGTCTCCCCCGCCAGTGTCGCTTGCTCTCTCTCGTTCGTGGATCTCGGCGCGAGCAATCCGATGCGCGCGGCCATTCACCAGGCCCTCGGATTCAAACCTGCCGCCAAGCGCCAAATCGAGCAGGATCTTTCGGCTCTCAGAAACAGCGTGTCTGCGATCATCGCGCGAAGCAGTTCGGATGGTCCACTGGCGCTCGCCAATCTGCTGGCTTTCGATCTGTCGACCAAGCCGCGTCAATTGGCGCTGCTGGGATTGTCAGGAGCCGGCGCGGATGTGCTGGTGGATCATCTCGGCGATCCGAATACGGTCGGGCGAATCAACGCCTGGGTGCGGCAGAGGACCCGCGAGTTGATTCCGTCGATCATCGACGAAGCGCCGGAGGAGATAGGCCTCGTCGCCATCAACGCGCTCTATTTCAAGGACCGGTGGAGGACACCGTTCGATCTGGCTCGAACGCAGCCCGAGCCGTTCCAGACGGCTTCGGGCAAGCCGGTGGACGTGAAGATGATGCATTCGCCGGTCGCGAAATTCGGCTTTCGCCAGGACGACCGCTTCATCGCGGCCGAGCTTGGCTACGCCAACGATGCTTTCAAACTCGTCGTCGTCACCACGAAATCCACAGCTGGGCGGGTCGCCGAGTTTGCCGCCGTCGCCGGCTGGCTGGGCGGACAGGAATTCGCGATGAGCAATGGCGAAATCGGCATGCCGAAATTGTCCTTGACCGCGGCCGAGGAAATGTTGCGTCCGCTGGACGCGCTGGGGTTAAGGACCGCGCGCCAGATGCCGGATGCGCTGAGCGGGTTCTCCGCGATGTCTCTCATGATCACCCGCGTCGTCCAAAAGCTCGACCTGCGTCTGAACGAGGAAGGTACCGAAGCCGCCGCCGCGACCGCTGTCGTCGCGACGCGTTCGTTAGGCACAATAGGCCATTTCAGGATGATCATCGACAAGCCGTTCATGTTCGCGCTGCGCGATCAGAAAACCGGGCTCATCCTGTTCATGGGCTATGTAAACGTGCCCGAACAATAGGGGCGTGCGGCGATCAGCGATCAGCCGACGTCTTTACCAGCGCGATCAGTTCTGCCCCATAATGTTCGAGCTTCTTGTCGCCAATGCCGGCGACGCCGCGCAGTTCGCCAAGCGTCGAGGGACGGGTTGCGGCAATGCCGTCGATCGTTGAATCATGCAACACGACATAGGCCGGCACGCCGCGCTTTCGCGCCGTGTCGGCACGCCAGGCCCGAAGCGCCGCGTGCAGAGCCGGATCGCCGGCTCTGCCGCTAGGTGCCGGCGCAAGATCGCCGCGCCTCGAACCGTTTCGGATGGCGCGATTGCGGGAATCGGCGGTCTGCTCGCGGAGCATGATCTCGGTTTCTCCCCGCAGCACGCCGCGCGCGGATTCCGTCAGCTTCAGGGCGCCGAAGGCCTCGCTGTCGGCGCGAAGGTGACCCATCGCGACCAGCTGGCGCAACACGGTGCGCCATTGCTTCTCGTCGAGCTCGCGCCCGACACCGAACACCGACAATTTGTCATGACCGAACTGCTGGACGCGCTCGGTCATGCGGCCGACCAGCACGTCGATCAGATGCATGGCGCCGAAGCGCTGCCCTGTGCGGTAGACGCAGGACAACAGCTTCTGCGCGACGATCTTGCCGTCATGGACGCGTGGTGGCGACAGACAGTTGTCGCAATTGCCGCAATCGTCCGCGGCAAAGGATTCGCCGAAATAGCCGAGGAGACGGCGGCGCCGGCAATGTGCGGTCTCGGCAAGTCCGACCAGCGCGTCGAGCTTGCCGATCGAGACGCGCTTGAACATATTCGAAGCCGAGGATTCGTCGATCATGCGGCGCTGCTGCACGAGATCCGACAGGCCGTAGGTCATCCAGGCCGTAGCCGGCTTGCCGTCGCGCCCGGCGCGGCCGGTCTCCTGATAATAGGCCTCGATGCTCTTCGGCAGATCGAGATGCGCAACGAAGCGCACGTCGGGCTTGTCGATGCCCATCCCGAACGCGATCGTGGCGACGATCACGATGCCGTCCTCGCCGATGAAGCGATCCTGATGGCGGGCGCGCACATTGGCGTCGAGCCCGGCGTGATAGGGCAGGGCCGTGATGCCGGCCTCGGTGAGGGATGCCGCCACATCCTCCACCTTGGCTCGTGACAGGCAATAGACGATACCGGCATCGCCGGGGTGACGCTCGGCAATGAAGGACTTGAGTTGGGCCGGCGCATTCCGCTTATCGACGATCTCGTATCGGATGTTTGGCCGATCGAAGCTCGCGACAAATTGCGGCGCGTCGACCAGACTGAGCCGCTCGGCGATCTCCTTGCGAGTCAATTCGTCCGCGGTCGCGGTGAGCGCCATGCGCGGCACGCCGGGAAAACGCTCGGCGATGATGGAGAGCCCGATATATTCAGGGCGGAAATCGTGTCCCCATTGCGAGACGCAATGAGCCTCGTCGATCGCAAACAGCGCGATCCTGGTCTGCTCGAGCAGCGCAAGGCAGCGTGGGTTCAGCAAGCGCTCCGGCGCGACGTAGAGCAGATCGAGATCACCAGCGATGAGCCGGCGTTCGACCGCCGAAGCTTCGTCAAATGAGAGCGTGGAGTTCAGCACCGCCGCATTGACGCCGGCTTCGACCAGGCCCGCGACCTGATCACGCATCAGCGCGATCAGCGGCGAGACCACGATGCCGCAGCCTGCGCGCAACAGCGAGGGCAATTGGTAGCACAGCGATTTGCCGCCGCCGGTCGGCATCAACACCAGGCAATTGCCGCCGTCCACGACGTGCCGGATAATCTCCTCCTGCGCGCCGCGAAAGCCGGCGAGGCCAAACACGGAGTTCAGAACGGAACGGATATTGGAGAGAGGATCGGACACGCGATGTCGCGAGACGGACTCAGGTTTTGGCCATATCCGCAAAATGTAATCGGCTTTTCGGTGCGCCGCCAGTCCGTCTGGCATACCAAGTCGCGACGATCGGGGCATGCCCGCCGATCGGTCAAGGGCAGAGTACAAGGGCAGAGTACAAGAGACAGAGTGCCGCGTCCGCCATGCTTGGCTGGCCGCTCACGGGCAAAAGGCAGGTCGGCACAAGTGGAACGGACCATCATGATGTCGTCACGTCGTGCATGCGTCGGCTCGCGCCTTCTTGACTGACGAGGCCATGGATTGTGCCTTGAGACGTCAATCGGATTCAGGGTAAACGGCTTCAATTCAACATCGACGGTCAATCCCCAGTCGCAAAGCCGGAGCAGCGTCATTAAGATCACGAGAAAGGCAGCCGGCGTTTCGGCTTGCTGCTTCTCAAGGCCGGTCGCTATTGTGCCGTGCAGGCCGTTTAACCGTCGCCACCCGCGTCCGGCATCTTGCTGCAAAATTTTCCACCGCGTTTTCGCTGAAAGTTGCGGGCAAGATCAGTGCCCGTGTTTCAGGAGATGAAACGGCCGATCCGCATGAACGTCTTGTTTCCTCGTCCACTGCTTCTCGATGTTGATTTGATGTCTGAGCAAGGCCGTGCGCTTCAGCAGTCCGTCGCGGCTCTGTATGGCTCGAAGATTGTCGAGGCTGCGACAATTGCACGCAGGATGTTTCTGTTACGTTCGCCCTGGGCGCCGGGATTGCGTTTTGTCGGCGCAGAGACAAAGACCGTCATCCCCAGCGAAGATGCTGGTTCCATGATTCCGATAGGCCTGAGCGGATCGGGCGAGCGGCTCGAAGATGCCTTTGTCGCTTGCGTCGGTGAGGGGATCGATCGACTCTCTCACATTGAGCGCCCTGGCGACGTATCGAAGGTTGCTAGCCTGGCTGATGCCGCCAGGGACATTTGGCCCGCCTCGGTCGAGAGCGTCGAGTGGGCCGCTGCCAACCAGTCTTTTCCGAGAGACCTGCCGCTTGGATGGGTCATTGGCAGGCGTCTTGGCCCGGACGAGCCGTTCGAAGACGCCCAGGAAGTGTTGCTGCCGGCTGATTGGTGTTTGCGACGAACGAACGACCAAGTGGGGCTGCGACCCTTGTCGGCACTGAGCGTCGGAGTTGCCGCTGGCCCAACATTCGATTGGGCCGCATCGAGAGCGATTCTGGAATTGATCGAGCGTGATGCGGCGAGTCTTTGGTGGATGGGAGGGCGCCGCGGCAAGGCAATCCCTCTCAGTGAGCCGGGCATGGCGGAAACGGTCAGGCTATCGGCTGCCCTGCGCCAAGAGGCAAGCGATCGTGAAATTTGGGTGCTTGATATCACCACGGATATCGGTATTCCGGTGGTCGTGGCCCTGTCCTGTGACAGGGATGGTCGGCGGCTCGCCTATGGGTTGGCCTCGCGTCTTTCGATCGGGCAGGCGATGCACGCGGCACTCCTTGAGCTTTGTCAAACCGAGCTGGCGATTTTGCTCGCTGAGATCAAGCGGGCTGAGTTTGGTGAAAGCGCGTTGCGGGCGGCGGAACGGCTTCATCTTGAACGAGGCGCCTTGATCGATGCAAACCGATGCGCCTTGTTGCACCCGGATGGCGTGCGGCTTGGACGCGATGCGCCGAAAACCGGGGTGCTGGAAACCGGGGCGCGGGAAACCGGGGTGCGGGACGCCGAGGCGCGGAAAACTGAGGCGACAGAAACCAAGGTGGAACTTCGCGCGATTCTCGGCGCCCTTTCGCGATCCGAAATTGAGATAGCGTTGGTAGAGCTCACGCGGCCCGAGTTTGACATTCCGGTCGTTCGGGCGGTCGCGCCTGCGCTGCAGTTGATGCCTGCCTGCTTTTTGACTGATCGACTGCGACGGACCGCCGCGGAATTCGGCGGTTCGGGCGAACCGGGCGGTCTTCCGCTGATTTTATAACCCGGCTCCAATTCGAGCCATTTGCGGCATTGTGATTTGGATGGAGTTGGGTGGTCGAAAGCCTGAGGCAAAAGCTGGTAGCCGGCCGGAACTTGGCGTGCTGTCGGTCACTTTGTTGGGCAAGATGTCTTTCGATGTCGACCAGAAAGAGATTGAGCTTTTCAGCCGGAAAACGCGCGCATTGCTCGGGTACCTCGCGCTCGCCGATGCGCAGGAGGAAAGCCGGGAGAAGCTGGTCGGCTTGTTCTGGAGCGAGTCGCCCGAGGAGCGTGCACGCGCCTCGCTTCGCCAGGCACTCCATGAAATCCGCAGCGCGCTGGTGCCGAGCGGCTTCAACGGGTTTCACACCGACAAGCTCGCGGTTGCGTTCGACCGCGCGCAGGTTCGCGTCGATGTCGCGGACATGCTCAAGGAAGCCACGGACGGAAAGCCGTATTCACGGATCATCGAGCAACGCAATCTGATCGACGAAATCCTTGCCGAAGTCGAGAACATTGACCCCGCGTTCGAGACTTGGCTGGTGGCGAAACGCCAGACCATCCGAGATCTGGTCATTCGCAATCTGGAAGCCGCGCTGCGTGCCCAGGACGGGACGACGGAACTTGGCCGCGATATCGCGAATGCGGTCGTCAATATCGATCAGACGCACGAGGAAGCGTGCCGGTACCTGATCCGTGGATACATCGCGGATGGGGCGGTCGGCAGCGCGCTTAAGGTCTACAAGACTCTTTGGGATATTCTCGACGCCGAATATGATGTCGAACCCACGCGTCAGACGCAGGACCTGATTGCCGGCATCAAGGCGGCGCTGCCTTTTAGCGGTGCCGGAAACACCGAACCGGTACCTCAGGTGACGGCAAGCCTGAAAGCGCCGTTGTTTTCGCCAGGGCCGGATTCCGATCAACGTTACACGGCAACCGAGCGGTCCGCCCGATTGATCCTGTCGGTTGGTCAGTTCTCGTTGTCCGGAGCAACAGAAAAAGATTATCTGGTGCAGGGGTTCCGGCGCGAGTTGATCGCTTGCTTTGTGCGGTTTCGCGAATGGCAGGTGCGTGACTGGACAGATTCAACGAACGAGCAAGCGCCCAAAAGTCCTGGCGACGAGCTGGTCCTCGATGCGAGCGGCTATGAGACACGCAAAGCTCTCCATCTGGTGCTCACGCTGAAAGACGGCGCTGCGGGCACCTATCTGTGGAGTGAGAGCCTTACGCTGAGGCTCGACAATTGGCACCAGTCGCAGCAAAGCCTCGTACGACGCATAGCTTCGGTCCTCAACGTTCATGTTTCAGCCGAGCGGATGAACAGAATTATAAGCCGGCCGGTTTCGGACCTGAGAGCTTATGACATATGGCTGTTCGGTCAGGCTACATTGCTCGGCTTCGATCCGCAGCGGTGGGACAAGGCGGCGGACATGTTTCGCCAAGTCATCAAGCAAATGCCTGATTTCGCGCCGGCTTATTCCAGTCTGGCGCAGTTGAACAATTCATATCATATCGTGAAGCCTGGCACGCCCCGGGACGCTGATCGCACGATGGAAGCGCTTGCCTATGCACAGGAGGCCGCGCGTCTGGATCCCTTGGATTCGCGCAGCCAGCTGTGTCTCGGCTGGTCGCACGCCATGGTAAAGCGCTATGAGCAGGCGATGACTTACATTCCCCTTGCTGTCGAACTCAACGACAACGATCCGTGGACGCGTGTCTCGGCCGCAAATTGTTATGCATTCTGCGGTCGCCACAGGGACGCGATCGATATCATTGATACAAGGCCCAAGCAAAATGCGGCGGTATTGCCGAGCGCGCTGCACTGGGCCTATTACGCCGCGATTCGTTTCATGGTCGAAGATTATGAAGGGTGCGTTGCGGCGGCTGATCTCGCCGGGGATCTCAACGCAAATGTACCGGGCTTCAAAGCCGCCGCTCTCTATCATCTCGGCCGCCAAAATGAAGCCAAGGCGGAGCTTGAACGCTTGTTTTCCATCTTACGGAGTCGCTGGTCCGTCAGCGAACCAGCAACTCCGGCGACGATGACTAGGTGGTTTCTCCGGTTGTTTCCTATCGCCATGCCCGGGAGCTGGGCGCGGTTACGCGACGGAATCGCGGGCGCCGGCGCTCCGGTCGAAGGGCTCGTCCATCACCAGTGGTAACCTTCATGAACTTTCTTTACTCGGAATATCGAACCGCGTAGTCGCCGATCCGGGCCGCGTGCAGATCGAGCGCCGCTTCGGTTGTCATCTTGGGCAGTCGAGTGTCGTAGAAGTCATCGTAGAACTGCGGCATGGGATACTGGAGGCCCGCAACCAGTTCTGCTTCCGTTGCCTCCACCATCTCCTTCGGGGGCAGTTTGATCACGATAGTCTCCGAACTAAATTGCACGAACTGCACTCCTACCATCCCATCGGGAAAGGTGATGGCTAGTCCGATCTCGGAGGCCTGCTTCTGCAAATCTTTCATCGTCCGGGGTAGCGCTGGCGATGCGTGTCCCGGTGCGAGATGGCTCTTCCCGGTCGCCCAGGACAATAGCAGCTGGCCCCAAAGGATGTCGTCGCTGATCTCTATTCTGCTGCTCATAAGTGATTCTCCATTTTTCCGAGGGTTGACCGGCTCGCCTTGCGTGGTCGCGATCTCAAGCGAGCCGTCGATTGTCTTGTGCTATCCGCAATTCCTGACACAGATGTCGCCGATGCGCGCGGCATGAAGCTCAAGCCGCTTGTCGACAGCCATCGACGGAAGCTTCTTGCGGTAGAAATCGTCGTAGTACGCGGGCATGGGGTAGACCGCATCCGGTTCGCGCAATGCAGCCTCGGCCTTCTCTATCACGTCTTTTGGCGGAAGCTTGATGACCGCGGTCTGCGGGCTGTACTGAATGATGGACAATCCGACGATTTCATCGGGAAGCTTGATGGTGATGCCGATGCTCTTTGTGGTCTTGTGCAGTTCGTCGAGCGAGCGCGGAACAGGGAACGGGGGATCGCCCGGCTTGACGTAATTTTTCCCCGTCGCCAATGACTTGATATATCTGCCCCAGATGACATTGTCGCTGATCTCTATCCTGGTTCCCATTTCTCTTCTCCTGTTGCCAGTGCTGTGAATTGTTGTGCCGAGATCTAGTTCTTGCCGTCCAAGATCCCTTCGGATTGCATAAAGGTCAGAAGTTCCTCGAAGCTGTCGATCTCCGGCATCTTCGAAAGCGCATCGCCTTTCACGCCCAAGCGGCTGATCATCGCGGCTTGATCCCTGAAGCTTTGGCGCGGATCAAATTCCAGATCCTTGAACTTCATCTTCGACGCATCCATTGCTGCGATAATCGTTTCTGCGACGATGATCGATCCCAACGGCCCCAGGCGCTGTCCGTCATGCCAATGCGATGCCTCGTGCAGGACATAGAAAGGCAAGGGCGGATCATCGACAATCGCGGCAACGTCGCCGGGTTGGAACTGCTCGGTTATTCCATTGGGGTCGGCGGTCGCATTGAGCCAGTTGGTCAGAAGGACGGCGTTGTCTTGATATGCGGGAAGAAAGTTGGAGATCTCGGTGCTCTTCTCGCGCAAGGCCTCGATGAGTTTTGGCACCGACCAGACGCGGGCATATATGGCGCTGACGAGATCGCGATTTGGCAGTCCGGCCGCGTCGCCGTTGTCGCCTGCTTTCGGGTTTAGCGGCGCAAAGAATTGCTCGCTCCGCGCGATCGGCGAGAAATTAGGACGAAGCCTTCTGCTGTAATTCGGGACTGTTTCCCCGATTTCGAAGAAACGCTCCCATGTCACGATCCAATCTTCCGTCAACGGGACGAAGTTGGGGGAGCGCAGCGAGCAAATTTGCAGCGCGCGGCCAGTGTCAAGAGCTGTATCCGAGTTCACGCGATAAGAATTGCGGACCATGGCGTGGCCGCAACGAAATGCGCCGTGAGAAAATTCGACGGGGATCGCCTTGGTATTGTCTCCAAGAAGCGGCCGCTGCTCGATCAGGTAGTACCGGATGACCGAAGGGTCCAGCAGGCGTCTGAGCACATCATGCAGGATGATTTTCCGGTAGATGAGTGTCAGGAGGAAACGCGCACAGATGAAATTCCGATAGGCGTCGGGTGCCGTCTCGGGCGGACGGCTGTTGTCGATCTGCTCGATGATGAAGTTATGCAGGCGATGGAACAGGCTGGTGATCTGCGCGATGAGCGCGTGATCCTCGTTCCGCGCATCGGCCACCAGGGCC
>Ga0126371_10003742_pt1 | contig 13356 bp, 12 predicted proteins | sample PanSoiMetaPlot_4_FD_110145 | JGI IMG/M metagenome (GOLD analysis project Ga0126371, IMG submission 110145) | Tropical forest soil microbial communities from Panama - MetaG Plot_4 | ecosystem: Environmental > Terrestrial > Soil > Tropical forest > Bulk soil | place: Panama | collected 2016-02-17
CATTGGATCGTATCGCTGGAATAGCGTCTCCACGATCTTCCCTGATCATCTCCGACGAGGCGTTGAGCTCGGAGACCGGCGAGGGCACGGAGTTTGTAGTCCTCATGAGTGGCCAGCCACAAGGAGGCATCAAGTTCAGACGACGCGGTTTCGAGACCGAAGTCCGTTACGAGCGTCCACGCGATCGCGTGCCATATTGGCGCTCGCCATTCGCGGGTCCATATTCCACTTGGTGAGCCCGAGTTTTCTTCTGGCGGCTTGTCCGATGAATCCGCGTCTAGATCAATCCATCGTTTCAGCGGCGGTCGGCCAAAGATCCCCCGGACATTCGCCACCTCATTCGCGAGATGAGCGTTGCCAACCCCTTGTGGAGAGCGCCGCGGATTCACGGCGAGCTGCTCAAGCTCGAGATCGACGCTTCAAGAAATTGCCGGTGGCCGCCTCACTTTCAATGAGACTCGTACAAACCAATAGCCGTCACTCACTATCGCAGCTCACTCACGAAACCGCGTGGAGTTTTTTGTTCTTTATCATCAGTATTCGATCGCCGAATGCCCTCGAGCATTGGCGGCATGCTAGGCCGATACTGCCACATCAATTTCGTATTTACTGCGCCCGCGACGATCGGCATTGCCGAAAGCTTGCCGAGCACGCGGATGCGCCGCCGTATCGGCCACCAATCATAGAGGAAGATTTCGAGGGGGCGCCACATTGCGACCCAGCCCGCGATCAGCATACCTTCAGCGATGATCGTCGAAGCGGCTCTGGACCCAAACGAATACGCTAGCTGCCTGATCAGGATACAACGAATAGGAACTCGAGGGCACCTGAAAGCGCAATGTCGCGGAAGAGAAGCCGAAGCCGGCGTTCGCTCTGCTGCTGTTGGTAGGTAACGTAGTTATGGATTGTCCGTTCGAGCCTAGGCTGATCGGCTTCCGCCTCTTCGTTCCAATCTTACGTCATGCGGCCTGCGCAAGTACAAGCGCTTGTTAAAATCGTTCAAGCGAAGCCCGTTCAGGGGCAGATGAATAATCAGCTTGAGCGGGCGGGGCAGTGCCATTTCCTCGGCCCACCCCACTATGTACTCCTCGGCACCGTGATCGAGATCGCGGTGCGCGGGTCACCGCAGGATATTCGGCAGCGGGCCCGCCGGTAGGACACGGCGCGCATTACTCGTCGCGATCAAAACTCGATGCGAGCAACTGATCCTCAAGGCCCCGGCGCTATTAACCGCTCCTTAACCGACCAGATGTTCCATCGTTATCTCAACCCCCGAGCGCGCCATGCCAGCCGACGCGCTCGCAGTGCATGGCTTGTCGGCTGAATTCTTAGCCGACAAGCCGCTACCCGACAGCTGACAACGGGGGGAGCCGATGAAGATGCCGTCCTCGAAGCTTCAGCCGTGAAGCTCCCACACCCAATAGCCCAACGGCTGCGTCGTTCCTCGCCGCGGGAGGTCGTTGAGGGGCAGCAGCGATTTCAGCATCGCCTTTTTTACTCCGTGAAATAGGTCCGCAAGCGGTTTCGGTATGTCGAGCTGACGCCAAACGGAAAGTTGTTCGTTCGAGCATTAGCGAACCGCTCCTCCCAGCGCGCGGCCAATCGCTGGTCCCGATCGTATTCTCCCAAGATGGCAATCACACTAGCGATGGCTCGCTCAACGAACAAATTATTATCGGGGGGGCGGATACCGGCGAGCCACACAAGAACGTCGCGATATGGACGCTTCATGATTACCTACGCGACGCGGATGTTTTGCTTCCGTCTGAGGTTGCGACAGGCGAAAAACGCCGGAGTCCTGCTGAACCTGGTACGAGAGCTGTAGCTCGATAGCAAGATGAGCCTTGGTATAGGTGGACAGTTCCAAGGCGAACGCCACTAGCTCACCGAGCGCGTCGTACCTCGATCGGTATGAGTTCGCTTGCGACCGCCTTCTTGCGCGCAGTCGAATCGCAGAACTTGGTTGGCCTCAAAAATAATCTTGGTGACCTGTCGAGGTCGAAGGCAAAAAGCGTTTGTTCAACCAATACAGAGTGATACTGGTAAATCCGCCCATGTATCCAAGTGTCAGAACGGGTCTCGGCCGGCAATTCATCGACTGGCCAATCTCGGCGGAATGCCGGAACGCCGCCGCTGGATACAAGACCAACGGCCAACAACTCTTCTATCCGGACGCGAACGACCCGAACGCTTGAGGGCACTCCGTGAGTCGGATAAGTTTTGAACAAGGACAAGTCGGCGCCTGGTCTAGGAGACGATTGGCCTGCTGGAACAGTTCGGCAAGATCTTGTGGAACCGTCCCCGTTTTCGCTGGCGTCGAACCGTGATAGGCGGCGGCCGCGCCACGACTGAACCGTCGTTGTCGGGCTGGGTTGCGCCGAACGCGATACGTGCAGGCAAACATTCCCCCTCCCTCTTGCACCTGGGCCTCGTTTCGTCTCGCGTAGCTTGAACGAGGCCCCCACGTTTTTGCTGCCATCAATTCGCCACGATGGCATGCGGTTTCGCAGAAGCTTGCGGCTTCTATCAGCCCCGGGCCGGAGGGCCGACAGGCGCCCAAACTCTGCCGGCTCCTCCAACAAACATCTTTGTTTTTTAGTTTGAGGTTGCGGCGGGCGCTATACGCCGCGAGTTCACCCGGAGGGTCGACGGGATTGAAGCCCGACGTCGGCCGGCACCCATCAGCTCTATTCGCCGAGATTACATGGATCATGTCACCGTCTTCGATGGGCAGCATCTTGGTCACCTGTTCAGCTGCCATCAAAAATACCACCCATGAGGTCCGCCCGTTGAAGAAGGATGCGCCGATTTTACGCGATGCCCAGAGAATAGGCTGCATGCTCCGCTGCCAGTCCACCACCGGTACGTCCGAGTTTGAGTTTGCGACACAGACACCCGCAGTTGTGAACCGACCCCGCCCCGATCGGTGAACGGGCTACCTCCGCCGTCAGCCCCTGTTTAACCGTCCATCGCCGCTACCTCCTCGGCGGCGATGAATCGTCCACCGACGCCGCCCCCGCTGGCTGCGGCGCGGCCGACGTCCCAAGCAGCGAAGAAGTGCGTCGTTCAGAATGGCAAGCAGATCTGCACGTGAGAACACCCCGAGCGATCACCATCTGCGCCTTGCCCCGGTGGGTCGACATTAAAGTGCTGGGAGTCCTCCGGGTAGTCGACCGCCAATCGCGCGCCCGAGCGTGGCCAGGTCAGTCTGGCGCTGCCGCATTTTCGCCCCGTCCGCGTCAGAAGAAATCGAAACGAGCTAGCTCGTCCACGTGAAGGAGACATTTTGTGCTAAAGTCGCGCCGGGGGACGATGATTGCGCTTGGCACCATGGCAGTGGTCGCTGTGCGCCCGATGCCGGTAAAGGCCGAGGATTTTGACGCCGGGAAATCCGCTCCGCAGCTGTTCGCGTCCGATTGTTCAAGCTGCCATCGCACGCCTTATGGTCTGGCGAAGCGCATGAACAATTGGTCGCTCAATAGTTTTCTGCAGGAGCATTACACGGCCAGTCGCGCCTCAGCGGACACGCTATCGGCGTATCTCGTTGGCCTGAACGGCAGTGCGCGCGACAACCGGCAGAAGCAATCAGAGTTAGCCCCGACGAACAACCAGAGGAACCCATCGAGGTCAACCCCGCCATCGGACAGTCGCTCCTTAGTGGATACGCTCTCGGCCTATCTCTTTGGCATGGGCGACACTGCGCGTCATAGCCGGCACAAGCGGTCGAAGTTAGTTGCACCGACCACCAGTCACACGACTCGATCGACATTGCGTCCACCCGAAGACATTTCCAATCGTTAGATACCGTGATGCGGCGCTGTACGCATCGTTTCGGCCGCGCATCGCGAATTGGGCTGGTGACATCGTAGGAAATATCGGCTTTGCGACCCATCACGTTCGCGAGCCGCAGTTTGATCTCTGCGCCGTCACTGTATGCCGCCCGCGCCGCAGTGCAAACATACGACTACCTGGGCGGAATTCATTCGGACCCACCTCGCCGTCGTCGCGGCAACCGACTTCTTCACGGTCGAAGTTCTGACGCTCAGCAAACGGCATCGGCGCCCAGTCGACCTGGTCCGTTGAATGCGGGCACGCTCATCGTTCCGACGATTGGGTTCTTCAACTGCGATTGGATGGCCGGGCAGACCTAAGAAGGGCTCTATCGGATCACTGAAGCGGCACTTTGATGGAAACAACACAAGAGCGACAGATTGAATCCGAGATCGGCCGAATCCACGGGACGCTAGCGCTGTCCATGGATGGTGCGAGACGCCAAGACACTACTCGACGAGCTGGTGTCATGCTCAGTTAAGGGGTGATGCGACCAAGGCAATCGCCCCCGACGACGCTGCGTCGCCGCGGCCCGGCTTGGCCGAGAGGCTTAAAGGATCCCCCAGACGCAATAGCGGCTGCGCCCCGTGGTCTCGGGCACTGCCAAGACGGGCACGAGATTTTGGGCCTCTCGCGGCATGACACCGAGTGGCGTCCGCGATCATGTCGCTCGAGACCAGCGGGCCGTCAAACACCAGATCGATCACAGCTTGGAGGTCGTGCGCCGCCAACTTGCAGCTTCGCCGCGCTAGCCATCGATTGCGGTTTTTGAGTCCGCTCGGCGCCCCGAGGTGCGTTGCTTGACGACGGCGCGGTAGCCTCTGTCGCGCCTAAAGGATGGGCGGTGTATCTTCGGGAATCCCAGCCTGCTGGGCAGCCTTCATCAAGGCTCCCTAGCTTGTTAGTTTTTGATATTTTTTGGTGATATTTCAATTGCACAGCGATGACAAAAACGCGAGATTCAGCGACGAATTGCGTTTCGTGATTTTCGAGTTCTTGCATTCGACGAGGCCAAAATTGACATGCCCCGCGATGGGGTGCACGATGGAGTTTGGTGCCCGCCATTCGCAATTGGCATTGGCGATAGATCACCTTTCAAAAGACGTAAGCCATACTGAGTCGCGAACGTCCGGTTTGACGGACTATTTCGCCAACGAATGGACGAGTTGACCGCGGCAGATCGCACAGCGCGCGTGCAAGACCAGGGAGGATTGTCTATGAGCAGGCTGAGCCGGCGTGGGGTGCTCCGTGGGTCCTTCAGTGTTATGACAGCAGGAACCTTAGCGCGACCATTCATCGCCAATGCGGCAGCCAAGACCGCAACCGTATGGTGGACTCAGGGCTTCGTACCCGAGGAAGATGCGTCCTTCCGCCAGATGGTCGCGGAGTACGAAAAGGCTAGCGGCAATAAAATCGACTACAGCCTCATTCCGTTCGCACCGCTCACGCAGAAGATCATCGCGGCGTTGACCAGCGGCGATGTCCCAGATGTGATCTCCACAGATAATGCCCCGATCGTCCCGCAGAGCGCCTGGAACGACAAGCTGGTGGACTTAACCGAGGTCGTGGAAACACAGAAGGCGCACTATCACCCCACCGCCTATCTGGCGGCGCAGTACTACAACAGTGTCACCAAGAAGCGCAGCTTCTACTACGCGCCCTATAAGACCGCAGTCTTTCCGATCCATGTCTGGAACTCGCTCGTGGAAAAGGCAGGTCACAAGCTTGCCGATGCCCCGAAGACCTGGGACGCGTTCTGGGATTTCTTCAAGCCGATGCAGCAGAAACTGCGCGACAGAGGCATGCGCGGGATCTATGCGCTAGGACTCCAGCCAACGACCACAGGACCGGCCGACGGCAACAACATATTCCACGCCTTCATGATCGCCTATGGCGGCAATGGTATCGTCACACAGGACGGCGTGCCCCATCTTGACGATCCACAGGTCAAGCAAGCGGTGACCAAGGCATTGACCTATATCACGACTGCTTTCAAAGAAGGCTACGTTCCGCCCGGCGCGCTCAGTTGGAACGATGCTGATGACAACAACGCTTTCCACGCCAAACAGATCATCATGGACTTGGACGGCACGATTTCGACAGAGCTGGCGTTGTATTACAAGAGGGAACAATATGACGATATAGTGACGATGGGCATGCCGCTCGACAACGCGGGCACGCCGATCCCGGCACAGCTCGCGGTTCTCGGAGGGTTCGTCCCGAAGGGCGCGAACAACATCGAAGTAGCCAAAGACTTCTTGAAATATATGATCCAGCCGAACGTGGTGAACGGCTATCTGAAAGCGGGCCTGGGCCGGTTTCTCCCAGCAATGCCGAAACTCGTCCAGGACGACCCTTTCTGGCTTGATCCCAAAGATCAGCACCGGGCGGCTTACGCCCGCCAAGGCCTGTTGAGTCCTACGGTGCCAAACTATCCCGTCTACAACCCGGGGTACTCCGAGGCCGACGCCCTACAAATCTGGGGCACGGCCGCGACCGATGTGATCAAGGAAGGAATGACGTCGCAACAAGCCGCTGAGAAAGCGCTGAAGAGGATCGGGAAAATCCTTGAAAAATATCCGATCGCGGCGAGTTGAGAGGTGATCATGGACGGCGCCCAGGTTTTGCGGGTTAGCTCCCTTCGTCACGTTCGGCTCGGCTGCGCCAGTGCGGCGCCTTGCGCATCGGCCTCCCCTTCGAATTGCTAACAAACCGCGCGGAGAGACCAAATGCTTTCCACCCGTTCGGCCCGGGGCCTCGTCGTTTGAGAAAGGTGTCAACTATCTGTTCAATTGGGCACTGTGGCTCCGATCGTATCCAGATATTGATAACGCCAATGCAATGGCGCCGGAACGCATCGACCGGGCCGAGGGCCGATTCGAAGCGTCAAAGTCCTTGACCTGACGGGTCCCGAGGTCGCGAGACCTAAAGAGACCTCCCAGTAAACGGTGGGTGAACGCGGCGACGACTACGGGAGGCCCATCTCGCAGATGCGAAATGATTAGTCGAGCATGGATACGGCCACCTGTTTTGTGCTCGAGGAGCCAGCTGAGTTTCGTATACAATGCTCAAAGGATGGTCGAAGCGGTCTGCTTACTACTTTAGCGTTCTTACTGCACCAGTGACTGCTCGATCTCGTCTACCAACCTTTTTCTATTCGCTCTGATGACCCGCACTTGCGATCCATCTGATCGATTGATGAGAACGTGCGCGCATGTTCTGTCATCAATCTTCGTAACTTTAATTTTCGTCGTCGGCAGCCACTGCAAAGTGTCAACCATCTCAGCTGGTCATATGCGCCATGCGGAGCTATCACTCAATTCGATGATCCGGCACTCGTCATGTTTGTGATCTCCCACACTTGCTTAAGTCTTATGTGTGTTCTTCTTCAAGATTTCGCTAAAGCGCTCGGCTAAGTTAAATGCTCGACTGCATAATCAGACTCACCCGAGATCACGATGGCAGGTCACGAGAATACCCGGAGACGAAAAGCCGCACGACCATCTGCTGGCGCTCCTTGATCCCTGCCGCGAGGCCAGCCTGAAACGCGCGGTAGCACTCAATGTTGCCGTGCTCGGGCCGCACAGGCGCGATTAAGCCGAAAGCGGCCACGCCGGCGACCACACCGTCATGATAGGCCGTCTCGATCACGCGGATGTCCGTGGACGCGCCGTTCATTGCGGGCTCATGGCTGCAGTTGTCAGAATGATTGTTGTCATTGGAGGCGATCATTGTCGACTACGCGCGGAAGCCCTGGCCGTTGGCCGGACGAGGAGCGCACCCTCTCAAAAACTGGGGAGACAATCGTCCAGGTCCGAGAAACGGGGGCGGAAAGTGGGCGTCAGGCCCAGCTCCAATCGCCGACGGGAGCGCCGTTGGCATCGGATATTTTGCCCGATCCGACGCCCTTTTGAACTTGGCTGGCGATCTCTCGCAGCATGCGCGCGCTCTCGGATGGCGAATTCTCAGCGACTGCTGCCCTGTTCGTACGAAGCCGGACTAGAAACGTTCGTGCTCCAGTAGTCCTGTCCTTCGTCACGTCTTCAGACGCGCGTTCCAGCAATTCACTGAGCCAACCCGAACGCCTTTCTTCGCGAGAGAAACTCATTTTACTCACCTCACGCATACGAGCACACACCGGGCCCCGCTCAACGTCGGACCCGTAGTTACCCCCAGATATTGCGAGCTAGCGAGGCGGTGGACGTCCACTTTCGCCCTCCGTCCGCAGGGCAATTCTATATCACATCGGAGAACCACGCGTCAGCGCGATTCGCGCAAGTTCGTCAAGCCCTGTGGATAGAAATTTAAAAAAGCCGCTGGGACAACGCAGTAACCCCGGTTCGTGTCTCTTTCTGAGAGATTCGCCCAGCTGGCCCAGAGACCGCGGGAGCTTCTGCGTACGAGGGGTCGATCCGTAAAAAGCGAGTTTGCTCTCGCCATGAAATTGCGAACAGGAGCCAACCACCAGCCCCGTCGGCGTCTTGCCGCCCCTCCGATAGGTCAATGCGCGTTTCGGCGCGCAGTAGGCGCGTCGACAGTCAACCACACCTGTTCCAGCATGCCCACCGCCTGATTGGCGCTCGCCGCTCGTCCGGCAACAACTCATCGGGCTTGCGGCTTAACTCGATAGAGAGTTAGGCCACACAGTGACGAATGCGGACAACGGCGGCTTCATCATCATGCTTGGCACAAACACTAAGATCGAGGAGAGAATTCGTTCAATAGTTTCCCGCGTAAGCGCAAAACCCAAACGGGCGAACGTCTTGCGGATCAGGTGTAAGATGTGCTCTGGCGTGTGGATTTAACTTGCTAATCACTTTAGACCTTTGGCATTGAATTTATGACTCGGAGAAGCTCACAAGTTTCGTTCTTGGGCTAGGGTTGTGGTGTTGCGCATGTCGACCGCAGAGAGGCAGTAAGTAGGCGCCGAAGGCGGCGGCTGAAAACCGACCCTCCCGTCTTCGACGTCAGCATTTTTCTCTTGAATACGCCGCTTGCGGCGTCCTTTGGGCGCTAATAGAAGATTCTGCTGCGAGGCACTACGTGAACACCGTCTACATCATCGCAATCAAGTCGAGCCTCAACAGAACCCTGCGCGAGACAATCCCTGCGATAGCCACATCCCCCAAGCGAGCCGCCGGGCTGGACGCCGAGGCGCCCACGAAAGTCGACCATGTCCACTAAACCCCAAGCCCACGCCACCAAATGGACGGTCGTCGTCGGCCTCGATCGCCCGACCGTACGGCTGTTCCCCGATCAAGCCAAGGCCGAGACCGAACGCGACTTCCATGTCCAGCATGGCCGGCAAGCGTACCTGTTGCCCCCAGTCACGGCCTCGGGCGGCACGCCCATCACCGCGGACAGAGCGTTGGCGCACGTGCGCGACCAGCTCAAGGCGCTGTACGCCTGCGTGGGCCTCCTGGCCATGGAGAAGGACCCTCAAGAGGTCTACGCCGGCATGGTTGATGCGGCCCGCATCCTCGAGGACCTCGCGAAGGCGATGCTTGAGGCAGGGCTCGCCAAGGATGAGAATACAAGCAATGCTCAAGGCTGACGCCGATCTGCACTAGCTTATGCGTGCCAACCCGCAAGTGCAGAACAAGCGGCCGGCCGAGCGGGCCGGCGTCGACCTTGAAGCGGCCCGGGAATCCGTCATCGCGGTCAGGATCGAGCGCGTAGCCCCAGGGCGACGCAAGGCTGTTATTTTGTACAATTCCGCGGGAGGCGGATAGCACTGTTAACGCAGTTCTGATCATTGCAAGACGTTCGGTGGCTGCGCGTCGGGTCGGTCGTTACCTAAAATCAAGCGGCAAGACGTTCGTAGCGGTGGTGTGGCCCAACAACTCGTGAATGGTGAGCATCTTACCCGCAGACGGAGGTTGCACAGCGCGGCTGGGGGCAATCCTTGTTAGGGAAATATGCGTAAGGCAGCCTATCGGTTGACCTCACCACTCCGCCTCTCAAATATTTCGCGCTTCGCGTGTCATACAATAATTGCTTCGGCGCTTGATCCAGGTGTCAAGATGGGTCCCAGCGGCTTCCAATGGTCAAGATTGTCGCATCACTCGAGAGCAAACCAACAGGCCATATACCATAGAAGAAGTGCGATACGTCTGGTGTCTGTGGAAGGCAGGGATACTAGGGAAAATTGCAACGGAGAATCCAACGAAATAGAGGACCAATCGAAGTCGTTGGCGTCCGTTTCGCCTCTTGGACGGTCCGGCGCTTGAATCCGATCACGATGCCGTTGACATCGATTTCGGGGGGATTTCGAACTTGGGGCCGATGTCGGCGGACGCTATGATCGTAGCAATCCAATTGATGCATCCGTTCGAGTAGCGGAGTCATGAAACAGATCTTCGGCATTGATATTCCACGGACGCTTGAGGACGTCTGCCAACCAAGACGCCTTGCCCTGTTGATCTACGATATGCAGGTTGGCATCAAGAGCCAGGTGAAAGATGGTGATCTGATCGTCGAAAGAGTGACTCGGACGGTTGAGGCTGCGCGCGGCGCGGGGGTTCGCATTATTTTTACCCGGCATATGAGCCTGCCCAAGGAGCTCATGGGTGCGTTTGCGTACCGGATGGCGATGGCCTGGCAGCACGTCGATGATCCGGAAAAGGTGGTACCCTGGTTCCTGCGGGACTCGCCCGGCTTTGCCCTCGTGCCGGATCTCCAACCGCTTCCGAGCGAGGCGGTCTTCGACAAGATCACCATGTCGGCCTTCGAGGGCACGCCCCTTACCATTACGCTGCGGGATTGCGGCGTGTCAGCGGTCGCGATCGCTGGCATTGCTATGGAGGTCGGGATCGAGCCCACGGCACGCCACGCTGCGGATCTTGGCTTCATCCCAGTGATCATTGCTGATGCCTGCGGCACTGGCCACGAAAACGCTGCCAAACGATCGCTGGACAGCTTGGCTTTCACCGGTGATTCACTGATTACGGATACGTCTGAGTTCTGCCGCTTGCTGCGCGCGAAACGCTGAGTGCGTTGGTACCCGTACAATTGCCCACCCTGGCAGGGGAACCTAGCCAACGTGGGGTCAAGGCTCGGCAGGATTGCTAGCTTACAGCCAATGCTTGGCGGCGGCCCGTAGCGCTGCGGAGGTAGTGGACAAGTTGGCTGGACGGAGCGGGAAAGACTACCATCCGTGAGGACGCCTGCAAGCGCCGGCGCACCGGATACGCGGAGCCGGTGTCCCTGCAACGCTACTACGCGGCTCCGCCCAATCGGGGCCGTAGGCTCAGGGCTCATTCATCAAAGCCAAAAGATGACGCTAGCCACAATGCAGGTCGCCGAAAAAGAACGTGTGGGCTGCGTGGTCATAGCGCATGGCAATGCGCCGCCAGTCACCGATCCGGGCACGTCCGCGGTTCCCCCCTCGAAGAGAACATGCAAGCCGCGCGGCTCCCGCTGCGTGCGGCGGATCGCGCAGCGCTCGGCTGATCAGACGAATCTTAAGGCCTGTCCGGCCGCCCGCGCGATCGCGTCCGCCCCGAGCGCGCCTTTCCGACGCCCCGCGGAGCAGACGTCGACCATGCACGCACCATCGTATCCGTCGCATAACGCACGCTATTTGCGATGGCGTCCGCCGCGGGAGGACCGGCCACTCCGAGGTTCTGGCGCAGCTGGCTCATTCCCAGCCAAGAGACGATCAGCTGCTCGGCCGCTAAGTCGGGATCCTTGATGGACAGGTCGCCACGCTCAGCCAGCAAATTTAAGAAGGTCGCGACTTTCTTGTGCATTGCGTCAGGACCCGCAGCATAGAACGCTGCGGCTAGCTGGGGGTATTCGTCGGCGCTCGCGGACATGAGCCGCCCTGTCCTAACGATTTCCGGCCGCGTCAGAAATGAGACCAGCCGCTCTCCGAACGCGGTGAGCCGCTCCAGCGAAGAACTCAGATCCGTCCCCGCCGAGAGGTCGGGGAGGCGGATGTTCTTGGTATTGCGTTCGAATACCGCCGTGAGCAGCGCCGGCTTGTCGCGGAAGTATCCATACACTGTCATCTTGGACACCGATGCGCGCTCCGCGACCGACTCCATGGTCGTCGCCGCGATACCGCGCTCCAGGAACAGCACACTTGCCGCGTCCAGGATGGCGTGGAGTTTGTCGGGATCGCGGGGCCGACCTCGGCCTCGGCGGACGGGTTCGGTGGACATCACCAAATCGTGACGCTCAATTATTGGACCCAGACGTCCACATAATATATTTATTGGACGACAGCGTATCATAATTGGCTGCCGCCCGTCTGGCAACCCGCACTCCGGCCGAGCCAGGGCGCGCAGCCCGGAACGAGGTCTAGCGCGACATGTTGGCATCCCAACGGGCTCTTCGGCTGAAAAAACGCGGTTGGCTGCATTGCCCCCGCGCCATTTTGAGTCAAGCGGCCGAGACCGCGGCGCGGTGGAACAGGACGTTTCCTGTGCGGTGGCCGCACCGCGCACGACGGATTCCTTTGAAAGCATCACAGCGATGGAATGCCAGACATCATCGGCGTGACAAGCGGTGACGAGGCTCGAATGAAGCGGACTGAAGCTGGCAATCGGCTCAAGGTCATGATCGTTGGAGCGGGCACCGGCGGCTTGTGCTTGGCGCAAGGCCTCAATGCGGATGGCATCGCAGTCGAGGTCTTTGAACGCGACTATTCACCGACCGACCGTTTGCAGGGATATCGATTGAGCATCGATGCGAACGGAAGCCACGCTCTGAATAGCTGCTTGCCGCAACCTCTGTTTGAGAAGCTGGTGCAGAACTGCGCCATTCCGAGCCAAGCTGTCAGCATCCTTGATCATCGGTTGAACACCCTACTAGCCTTTGATCTTTCGCGCGGTGGCGAGGACTGGCGCCAAACCGAGCTGCCGGTGGGCCGTAGCGTGCTGCGCAGCATTCTGATCGAAGGACTCGATCAGATCGTACATTTCGGGAAGAAGTTCATCGCCTTTGAGGATGCACCGGGGGGCGGTGTCACCGCTTGTTTCGAGGACGGATCGAAAGCCACGGGCGATGTGCTGATCGGCGCCGACGGCGCCAGCTCGCGCCTGCGCGGACAGCTGTTACCGCACGCTCAGCGCGTCGAGACTGGCATCGTGGCCGTCTCCGGAAAAGTCGCTTTGAACGAGGATGTACGACGCGCAACGCCGACGCCGATCTTGCGCGGCCCAGCGATGGTGCTCGGTCCCAAGGGTTGTTTCCTGTTCGCAAGTGCCGTCGATTATGCCGACTCCGGAAGCAGAACGGGCCACGACGAGCCGGGGGCGAGCGCGACGGCGCACGACCTGCTCGGCCACGGTCGTGAGCCATACGTGATGTGGGGTTTTTCTACCCGTCAGGCGACCCTGGCGTTGCCGGCGAATCCTGAAGCGCTTGACGAGGAGGATTTGAAATCCTCGGTAATCGCTCTGATGGGTGATTGGGCTCCTGAACTTCGGCGCCTGGTGGAAACTGCGCAGGCATCCTCGGTCATCGCGTTTTCCGTCAAGACCTCCATTCCGATTCCGCCGTGGCGAACGAGGAATGTGA
>Ga0126371_10003743_pt1 | contig 13353 bp, 11 predicted proteins | sample PanSoiMetaPlot_4_FD_110145 | JGI IMG/M metagenome (GOLD analysis project Ga0126371, IMG submission 110145) | Tropical forest soil microbial communities from Panama - MetaG Plot_4 | ecosystem: Environmental > Terrestrial > Soil > Tropical forest > Bulk soil | place: Panama | collected 2016-02-17
GTCACCGCGACCGTCAACTTCGCCACCGAGACCGCACTCGTGAGCTTCCCCGAGGCACTGGGCGTCGCTGACCTGGTCGCCGTGGTGGAGGGCGCGGGATACGCGGCCCAGGCTCCTGCCCCGCGGCCCGATGACCGCGCCCGCGAAGACGCGGCCGGCGACCACCACCCCGCCGACAACGCCGCGGCGCTGCGGACGCGCCTGGTCCTTTGCATCGCGCTGACCGTCCCGGTCTTCGTCTTCGCCATGGGCGTCCGGTTCCCTGGCTCGGAGTGGCTGTCGCTCGCGCTCGCCACGCCGGTGGCGACGTGGGGAGCCTGGCCTTTCCACCGGGCGGCCGCGGTCAACGCACGGCACGGCAGCGCGACCATGGACACCCTGGTCAGTGTGGGAGTGACTGCCGCGTACCTGTGGTCGCTCGTCGCGCTGCTCGCGGGCTCAGCCGAGACATACCTTGACGTCGCGGCCGCGGTCACTGCGTTTGTCCTGCTCGGACGCTACCTCGAGGCCAAGGCGAAGCGCCGGGCCGGCGCGGCGCTGCAGGCGCTTCTTGAGCTCGGCGCCAAGGACGCGGCGCTGCTGCGCGACGGGCGCGAGGTACGCGTCCCCGCCGGGCAGCTCAAGATCGATGACGAATTCGTGGTCCGCCCGGGGGAGAAGATAGCCGCCGACGGGGTGGTTGTCACTGGCAGCTCGGCGGTCGACGCGTCGATGCTGACCGGCGAGCCGGTCCCCGTCGAGGTAGGCCCGGGCGACCCGGTAACCGGCGGGTGCGTGAACGCAGGCGGCCGGCTCGTGGTCCGCGCAACCCGGGTAGGCGCGGATACCCAGCTCGCCCAGATGGCCAGGCTGGTCGCTGCGGCGCAGGCGGGCAAGGCACCCGCGCAGCGGCTCGCGGACCGGGTCTCCGCGGTCTTCGTCCCCGTGGTGATGGTGCTTGCGCTGACGACCCTGGCGGGCTGGCTGGCGGCCGGCGCCTCGGCCGGCGTCGCCTTCACGGCGGCGGTCGCGGTGCTGATCATCGCCTGCCCGTGCGCGATGGGCCTGGCTACCCCGACCGCGATTCTCGTGGGCACCGGCCGCGGTGCCCAGCTCGGGATTCTGATCAAGGGCCCGGAAGTGCTCGAGTCCACCCGCCGTGCGGACACTGTGGTGCTTGACAAGACGGGCACGGTCACCACCGGGCGCATGGCGCTCATCAAGGTAGTCGCCGCGGCCGGGGAGGACCCGGCAGAACTGCTCACGCTCGCCGGCGCGGTGGAGGACGCCTCTGAGCACCCGGTGGCTGCCGCAATCGCGGCCTCGGCCAGGGACAACGGGGTCACGCTGCCTCCGGTCAGCGAGTTCGCTAACGCGCGTGGGCTCGGCGTCAGCGGCCTCGTGGCCGGGCGCGCGGTCGCGGTTGGCCGTCCGCCGTGGCTGGCCGCGACCTGGGACATGAGGCTGCCGCCGGAACTCGCCGACGCTACGGCGCAGGCCGAAGCAGCGGCGCAGACCGTGGTCGTCGCCGGCTGGGACGGGCAGGTGCGCGGCCTGTTCGTGGTCGCGGACACCGTCCGGCCGACCTCGGCGCAGGCCGTCGCGAGGCTGCGTGAGCGCGGGCTGCGCCCGGTGCTGCTGACCGGCGACAACGAGCGTGCCGCGCGCGCCGTGGCCGACGCGGTAGACATCGGCGACGTGATCGCTGATGTGCTGCCGGAGGGCAAGCTGGCCGCGATCAAGCGGATGCAGGAAGAGGGCCGCGTGGTGGCCATGGTTGGCGACGGGGTCAACGACGCCGCCGCGCTCGCCCAGGCCGATCTCGGCCTGGCGATGGGCACTGGCACCGACGTCGCGATCGAGGCCAGCGACCTGACGCTGGTCCGCGGTGACCTGCTCGCCGTGCCGGACGCCATCGACCTGTCCCGCCGGACGCTGGCGACGATCAAGGCGAATCTGTTCTGGGCGTTCGGCTACAACACGCTGGCCATCCCGCTGGCCGCGCTCGGGATGCTCAACCCGATGATCGCGGCGGCGGCGATGGCGTTCAGCTCAGTATTCGTCGTGACGAACAGCCTGCGGCTGCGCCGATTCCGCGCCGCCGCCTAGCTGCCCCGCGGCCTGGCCGCAACCACCGTCTACGGCGCGCCGACCCCCGCAAAGGGGACGAATACCGCAAGTCAGTGACGCCTTCTTGCCTTAATACGACGCGCTAATGCCGGTACCGGCTATGGTCGGAATCAAGGGTTAACTAGTTCTGAATTTTTCTCTCGGTGGCCGGTGTCATTAACGACGTGGAGGTGTCAATGAAGACCACAATAGGGGCGGTCGCGGTGACGGCCGTGCTCGCGACGGGGGCGGCCGGCGCGGGTGCCATCTCCGCTGTTCCAGCCGCGGGCAGCGTCGCGACCGTGTCCGCTACCCTGATGTCGGCCACCGTCCCGGCTCAGGCGCTGCAGCCGTGGCCGATCCTGCGGCAGGGCCCGAACAGCCTATGGCCCAGGGTGACGGTCCGCTCGGCGCAGTATCTGCTGAACGCCCACGGCGCCAGGCTCCGGGTCGACGGCGTGTTCGGCGTGTCCACCAAGGCCGCCGTGCTCAAGTTCCAGCGCGCGCACCGGCTGACGGCCGACGGCGTGGTCGGTCCCAGGACCTGGCGCGCCCTGATCATCACGGTCCGCGCGGGAAGCACGGGATCCGCCGTGCGTGCCGTCCAGGACCAGATCAACTTCAGGAACAACCGGAACGGCCACACGCTGAACGTAGACGGCATCTTCGGGCCGCGGACGGCGGCCGCTGTCCGCGCGTTCCAGCAGGCCATGTCTCATCAGGTCCGGGGCTTCCCGGTGGACGGCATCGTCGGGCCGCTGACATGGCAGGCACTGGTGACAGAGGCACTGTCGGGTTAAGAAGATCTTTTCTATTCCGAACGGAGCGGGGCGCCTGTCAGTAGGGACATTAATCCCCGTCACCCGTTATGATCGCGCTGCGCTGAATGCGCGACCATAACGGAGGACGGGGACATGGGCGTATAACACGGGTGCTAGCAATTACGGCGGCGGCGCTTATCCCGGCCCCGCTCGTCCTGCTAGCCCAGGCGCCGCCTGCGCGTTAGTTACCCGCCGCTCTTGACGGTCACCACCTTCTTGTTCTTGACCGATCCGCGCCCCGCGGCGGTGATGGCGGGAACGAGGACCAGCCACAGCCCGATCGTGGCCACCATCGAGGTCACGTAGCCGAATGGGTGGATGCCAACGTCGGTGCTGACGATCCCGGCGAACAGCATGAGCAGCCAGGCGCTGACGAAAAACATCGGCCCGGCCGCGAGAAGCCTGAAGAAGCCCATGGCTAAACTTTCCGTCTTCGCGATTATCTGGGCAAGTAGGGTCACTAGCCGAGCACGGTGATGAAGTCGCGGCTCCAGCCCTCGACAAACTGGTCCGCGGCACGGACCTGGCCCGGCACCTCGGCGCGCAACGGGCCGCCGGGCCGCGCCGCGACGTCCAGCTGCACCCACTCCGGGTTGATGTCGAGTTCCATCGCGATCCGTGCCCCCTTGCCGATCAGCGCCTGCGCCAGGTCCTCGGGGCTTGCTGACATGCTCCCGGCGTAGAGCAGGTTGCCGGAACCATCCTCGGCGAGCGCGCTGCGCGCCACCATCTCGCCGCCGCCGAGTGTTGCGCCCCACGCATACCAGTTGGCGGCCGCCGCGGTCGGCCGCCCATGCTCGACGAGCGGTTGCAGGTTCTGCCGCACGCTGTAGACGGTCGCGCCGCTGGCCGGCGCGCCATGCCCCCACACGACGATCCGCGCCCGGCCGGAGCGGTCGATGACCAAGCTCGCGTACCCGGTGAGCAGCGGCCTGATCACGTGGCCCTCCTGCTCGTAACCGCCCGCGCCTGCGGAGAGCTTGAAGCCGCCGTTGAAAGCGGCGAGCAGCTGCCTGCGCTCGCCGCCGCCGATCGCCGGGCCGGCCCGCACCCCTTTGACGGACGCCGCGTACCCAGGGTCAAGGCTGCCGTTGTGCAAGACGAAGCGGACCGGGCCGCGGAACACGGCGACCTCCACCAGCGCTCCGTCCGAGGTTCGCACCCGGTGCAGACTTACCCGGGGGGCCGGCTTCGGCCGTGGCTTCGGCTTGGGTTTCGGGCTGGGGCGAGGCGAGACCGGGCGCGCCGTCGCGGACGGCGAGCCGGGCTTGCTATTGGCGACTGGCGCGGCCGCGGGGGCGGCCGTGCACGCCGCCGCTAGGTAAGCGACGGCCAGGCAGGCGCCCGCCACGCGGCTCACGGCTACCGAACGCACGCATAGCAGGATAGGTATGTGGCGTGACGGGCGTATGAAGCGTCCCGTGTCACGTGACTCAAGCCCCGCCGTCGCAAGTACTATGCGTGCCATGTCTACCGTGTCTGGCCGCACCGTAACCCTGACCGGCTGGGGCCGGATCGCTCCCTCCACCGCCGAACTCGCCGAGCCGGCCGGCGCCGCGGAGGCGGCCGCCCTGCTGCACCGCGCCGCGAGCGGAGCGATCCCCCGCGGCCTGGGCCGCAGCTACAACAACGCCGCGCAATGCGCCGGCGGGCTTGTCTTGTCGACCGCACGGCTGAACCGGATCGTGAGCCTGGACAAGGAGACCGGCGTGGCGGTGTGCGAGGCCGGCGTCAGCCTGGAGCAGCTCATGGTCGCGGGACTGCCTGACGGCTGGTTCGTCCCGGTCTCTCCCGGCACGCGGCAGGTCACGGTCGGCGGCGCGATCGCCGCCGACGTGCACGGCAAGAACCACCATGTCGCCGGCAGCTTCGCCAGCCACGTCCTGTCGTTCGACCTGCTGCTGCCCGGCGGCGAGCTGCGCACGCTGACACCGGGCGACGAACTGTTCTGGGCGACCGCCGGCGGCATGGGTCTGACCGGTTTCATCGTCCGCGCTGCGGTACAGCTCAAGCGGGTGCAGACGTCGCTGGTCAAGGTGGACACGGTGCGAACCGCCGACATCGACGAGACCATGGCGGTGCTTGCCGAGCACGACCGCGAGTACGGCTACACGGTCGCCTGGTCGGACAGCCTCGCCCGGGGGCGTGCGCTTGGCCGGTCGGTCATCACCAGCGGTGACTTCGCCGCGCGCGGCGACCTGCGGGACAAGGACAGGGACAACCCGTTCGCGTTCGACCCGCGGTCCAGGCTCGGTGCCCCGCCCGTGTTCCCGCCCGGCCTGATCAACCGGCACACGGTGCGGTTGGCCAACGCGGCGTGGTACCGGAAGGCGCCCCGGCAACGTTCGGCTGAGCTGCAGACGATCGGCCAGTTCTTCCACCCGCTTGACGGGATCAGGAACTGGAACAGGGTTTACGGGCCTGGCGGCTTCCGCCAGTACCAGTACGTGCTGCCGTTCGGCGCCGAGGACGCGGTACGCCGGTCGTTCGAGCTGGTCAGCGGGCACCCGGCGGCATCGTTCGTGACGGTGCTCAAGCGATTCGGCGCGGGCGACCCAGGGCTGCTCTCCTTCCCCGCGCCCGGCTGGACGCTAGCGCTTGACTTCCCGGCCCGCACACCAGCGCTCGGCCCCATGCTGGACGAGCTTGACCAGCTCGTCGTTCGCCACGGCGGGCGGGTCTACCTGGCGAAGGACTCGCGCGTCCCGGCCGCGGTGTTCGAGGAGATGTATCCGCGGCTGCCTGAGTTCCGCAAGCTGCGCGCTGATCTCGACCCGGCCGGCGTGCTGGCCTCCGACCTGTCCAGGCGCCTGGGCCTGTAAAGCGCCCGCGTCCGGGCGGCGGTTCACGGGTTCAGCCCAGGCGGGCTTCAGGGATCGGCTCGTCCTCGAATAGCCGCGCGCTACCGGCGAGGTTGGCATGACAGGTGCGCAGGCTGTGCCGCAGGCCGGCGACGGCCGGATCGGACAGGCCGTCCAGCATGCTGGCCTCGAGCGCGGCGACCGTGTCCCGGTAGCGGTCGAGGAGAGCCTGGCCGTCGGCGGTCAGCGCGACCACCAGGCGGCGGCGGTCGGCCCGGTCACGATGCCGCTCGATCAGCCCCCGGCTTTGCAGCGCGGCGATCATGTCGCCCATCGACTGCGCGGTCACGAACGAGTGCCGCGCGAGCTGCGCCGCCGACATGTCCTCGTGCCGCTCAAGCACGGTCAGCGCGGTGTACTGCAGCGCGGTGAGCCCGGCGGGACGGACGATCTCGTCCAGTCGAGACCGCACCGCTAGCTCGACCTGCTTGACCAGGTATAGCAGCATGGGCGCGCGGCCCGCGGGCCCTGTGTACGGCATACGCCGAGGGTACAGCCCCGCGGCCTAGTCCAGCCGCTGCCGCTCCGGCAAGACGAGGCCGCGGCCCGCCTCGTTCGCCTGCCGGACGGCCTCATGCGCCTGGTCGATGATGGCCTGGACGTCGACCGTCATCTGCTCGGTGAGCGCGTCGCTGCCCGCGCTCTGGCCGATGTGCGCGAGCAATTCAGCGTGCGAATCGTTCAGCGTGGCCAGCTGGCTGACCGCGCGCTCCCGCCGCCGGGCCGCGTCTGCCTCGGCGACGAGGCCAGCGAACTCCTCAAGCTGGCGGACGCGCTGCTCGATGTCCGCGCTGGCCACCTCATGCGCCCGCCGCTGGGGAGCCAGCAGCGTGGCGACATCGGGGTCGTCCGCGTCGACTCCGCGCAGGATGGCCTTGTGCTGTGCCCGCAGCGCGGACAGCCAGGCCATCCGCTCGGCGATTTCCCACAGGTGGTAAGGCAGGACCGTGGCCACCTGGACGGAGTCGACGAGGCCGAGCCGCACCACTTCTGACTCCATGAGCCTGCCGGCCGCGTCAGCCGCTCGCGCCCACACGACGCGGGCGTCTGCGTCCATGTCCCGGCGCGGCGAGACGTACCGGCGGTGGTAAGCGGTGACCGCGTGCAACCCGTCCCAAGCCGGGTGGTGGGGGTCAGCGGTGGCCGGCCGCTGCCGCCAGCCGGCCGCCTGTGCGGCGTCCACCGCCGAAGCCGTGGCGATGAACCGGTTGATCCACACGATGAGGGTCCCGATTCCGGCGATGAACCCCCACTGCACCTGGGCTGTCGCCGCGGCGACCCATGAGGCGATAGTGGCCGCGAAGAAGACCGCCATGACCACCGCCGTGGTGATGGCCTTCTTTCCCTCCGGCGTGAGCACGCGTTCCCGCCGCTTGCGCGGCGCCGGAACCACGGCTGGCGCCGGCCCGCCGAACGGAACCAGCCTCCTCGCCGGCGCCTGCGCCAGCTCCCGCCTGATGTCCGCGGGAACCTGCGGATCGATCACGATCGCCTTAGCGTCCAACGTCTGCCCGCTTCGCAGTCTCATGGGGCATCCGCAGACGCCACCCATCGTTCGGGATAAAAATTGTAAATTCTCTGCAACCCGAACGAATACCGCTTACCTCTCAGATTCTCCCTCAGGCGACGGCGGCTGACGGCCGGGTCACCGCTGTCAATGTGCGACCATTACCGACATGGATCTTCTCGCCGACCTCGAGGCCCGCGGTCTCGTGCAGGACAGTACCGATCTCGACGCGCTCCGTGACCGGATCAACGCCGGCCCGGTCGGGATCTACTACGGCTGCGACCCGAGCGCGGACAGCCTGCAGGTCGGCAACCTGATCGGCCTGCTCGTGCTCAGGAGGTTCGCCGACGCGGGGCACAACGCGGTGGCGCTGGCCGGCGGCGCGACCGGCATGATCGGCGACCCGGGCGGGCGGTCGAAGGAGCGCAACCTGCTCGACCCGGAGACGCTCGCGCAGAACACCAGGCGCATCGCGGACCAGCTCGAGCGGATCAGCCGCGTGGCGCTGGTGAACAACCTGGGCTGGACGGGCTCGCTGACCCTGCTGGACTTCCTGCGGGACGTGGGCAAGCACGCGAGCGTGAACCAGATGATCGCCCGCGAGTCCGTGAAGGCGCGGCTGGAAAGCGAGCAGGGCATCTCGTTCACCGAATTCAGCTACCAGCTGCTGCAGGCCAATGACTACCTGCACCTATTCAGGAACCACGGCGTGGAGATCCAGATCGGCGGTTCCGACCAGTGGGGGAACTTGCTGGCGGGGGTGGACCTGATCAGGCGGGTGGACGGCCAGCACGTGCACGCCTTCACCTGGCCGCTGCTGCTGCGCTCAGACGGCAAGAAGTTCGGCAAGAGCGAGGACGACGCGGTGTGGCTGGCCGCCGATCGCACCTCGCCCTACCAGTTCTTCCAGTACTGGATGAACGTGGCGGACGCGGACGTGGGGCGGTTCCTGCTGCAGCTCACGTTGGTGCCGGTGGACGAGTGCCACGCGGTGGCCGCCGCGCACGCGCTGGCGCCGAACAAGCGGGAGGGGCAGCGTCGGCTCGCCCGCGAGGTGACCACGGTCGTGCACGGCGCGCAGGCAAGGGCAGCCGCGGAGGAGGCGAGCGCGATCCTGTTCGGCGGGTCCCCGGCAGGCGCATCGGCGCAGGCGCTGGAGTTCCTGGCCGGCGAGGTGCCGACCACCGGCTTCGCTCCCGGCGAAGATCTCGCGCACGTGCTCGCGGACACCCCGCTCGCGACTTCGCTCAGCGACGCCAGGCGCACGATCGCGCAGGGCGCTGCCTACGTGAACGGCGTGCCGGCGCGGGCGGACAGGCCGCTGTCCGCCGATGAGATGCTGCACAATCGATGGGTCCTGCTCCGGCGGGGCAAGCGAACCTACCATCTGCTCGACGCCGCTTCCCGTTAGCGGGATCCCGAACGATCGCGGCCGGCTGCCTGCGGCTATGTTCAGAGTTGGGAGCGGCTTAGGCGACGGGAGGTCGTCGATGACGTTCGAGAAAACCGCTGGCGGCAGCTACGGCGCGAAGATGCCCGGCGCGAACTCGGGCTTCGCGAAGTGGATTAATCGCATGATGATCAAGCGATTCCGGCGCAAGGGCGGCGATGGTCCAGGGGGCATGGACATGCTTGTGCTCACCACGATCGGGGCCAGGAGCGGGCAGCCGCGGGAGACCCTGCTCGGCTCTTTCCCCGACGGTGACACCTGCTGGCTCGTCGTGGCCTCGGCCGCGGGCAGCGCGTCCAATCCCGCCTGGTACCACAACATCGCCGCGCATCCCGACGATGTCGAGGTCGAGGTCGGCGGCCGGAAGATCAGGGTCTCCGCGACCCAGTTGTCCGGCGGCGACCGGGAGGACGCCTGGCGGAAGATCACCGCGACGCAGCCGCGGTACGCCGGGTACGCGACGAAGACCGACCGGATGATTCCCGTGATCCGCCTCGAGGCCGCCCGCTAGGACAACGTGTCCAGCACCCCGACCCCGCTTCTGACAAGGCTAAGAGCTTGCTAAGCAGGAGAAAGGGCCAGCGGTTCACGATGCATTTGCGCGCGTTTTTGATCACCCGTTGCCGCAGATGAACATGTTTGTTACAGAGTCGGCTGTTTACGTAAAGGATTAAGAGTTTCGTTATTCTTCTGAGATTCCGGCGCCTGTTATACCTAGACGAGCGGCAAGGCGGATGGTAGGACTGCTTCCATGCGCCGTGGATGGCCCGCTGCGGTTAGATGCGGCGTCCGGCGTGCCCGGGGTTCCGCACATCGCGCACGGGCTTGCCGGTGATCGCGGTCGTCGGTGAGGCACTAATCGACCTTGTTGTCAACGACGAGGCCGCGGTCGCGGCGCGCCCGGGAGGCGGGCCGTTCAATACCGCCAGGACGATGGGCAGGCTCGGCGCTCCCGTTACCTTCCTCGGCCGCCTGTCGGATGACACATTCGGCCGGATGCTGCGCACCATCCTCGTCCGGGACGGTGTCGCGCTCGGCGTGCCCGACCCGACCGCCGCGCCCACCACGCTGGCTGTCGCCGGCCTGGACCCGGATGGGGTCGCCAGGTACGCCTTCCACCAGGTCGGCACCTCCGCCGCCGACCTGGACTACGCGGACCTCTCCGCCGCCCTTCCAGACGGGCTGACTGCCGTCCACGTGGGCAGCGTGGCGCTGGTGTGGGAACCGATCGGCTCGGGCGTCGAGCGGCTGATGGCCGACGTGCCGCCGGACGCGCTCGTGATGGTCGATCCCAACTGCCGTCCGGCCGCGATCGCCGACAGGGACGCCTACCTGGACCGCTTCGAGGGCATGATGCACCGGGCGGACGCGGTCAAGGTGAGCGTGGAGGACCTCGACTACCTTTGCCCAGGCGTCCCCGCGGAGGTAGCCGCCACTACCCTGCTCGGCGAGAAGCTGGCGCTCGTGCTCGTCACCGACGGCCCGCGCCCGGCACGGGCATTCCTGCCAGCCGGCGAGGTCAGCGTCGCGATCCCCGAGGTCGAGGTGGTGGACACCATCGGCGCGGGAGACGCCTTCGGCGGTGCCTTCCTCGCCTGGTGGTGCGCCAACGGACTGCGCAGGGACGACCTGCGGCTGGAGGACCCGGTCCGCGAGGCGCTCCGGGCGGCCGCCGCGGTGGCCGCGCAGACCTGCACCAGGGCGGGCGCCGAACCGCCCTGGCTCGCCGAGATGCGGAGCGTATCTGCCGCCTGGTGACGTGACACACTTGTGCCGTGGATTACCCGGCCTCCCCGCCTCCGTCGTTCCTTTTCGACCTTGACGGGACGCTCATCGACAGCGTCTATCAGCACGTGATCGCCTGGCGCGCGGCTCTGATCGGAATCGGGATCAACCTGTCGGTGTGGCGGATCCACCGGCGGATCGGCATGAGCGGCGGGCTGTTCGTCCAAGCTCTGCTGCGCGAGACAGGCCGGACGTTGTCGGTCGCCGACATCGAGCAGTTGCAGCTCGCGCACGCCGCGGAATACCGCAACCAGTACGGGTCGGTGACGGCGCTGCCGGGCGCGCGAGAGCTGCTCGCCGCGCTCACCGACGCCGGCGTGAAGTGGGCGATCGCCACCAGCGGATACGCGGCAACGGCCCGGCCCGCGCTTGAGCTGCTCGGGCTGCCCGACGACACTCCGCTAGTGACCAGGGACCTGGTGCGGCACGCCAAGCCCGACCCTGACCTGTTCCTCGCGGCCGCCGCACAGCTCGGCGTGGAGCCGCGGCACGCGATGGTCGTCGGCGACAGCGTCTGGGACCTGCTCGCCGCGCGGCGGGCCGGCGCCCTCGGCGTCGGGCTGCAGTCGGGCGGGTACGGTCGTGAGGAACTTGAACGCGCGGGCGCCTACCGCGTCTACGCCGATCCTGCCGAGATGCTCGCCCGCATCGATGAGACGGGCGTGCGGAGCGACTGACGTTCTGGGGGCACGATGGACCTTGGCCTGCGGGGCAAGCGCGCGCTGATCACCGGGGGGAGCCGGGGCATCGGCTTCGCGATCGCCGGGGCGCTGGCCGCCGAGGGGGTGTCGGTCGGGCTGGTCGCGCGCGACGCCGCGGGCCTGGCCGCCGCGGCCGGCCGGCTGTCCGCGGACGGCGCGGCCGTGGCCACCGTGCCGGCCGACGTGACGGATACCCGGGCGCTTGGCGCGGCGGTAGACCGGATCGCCCACGTGCTCGGCGGCCTTGACCTGCTTGTCGCCAACGCCGGCGGCACGGCGGGCCAGGGCAACCTGCTAACCGCCGGGAACGACGAGTTCACCGCGACGTTCGCGCTCAACGCGGGCCATGCCGCGGAGCTCATCCGGGCCGGCGTGCCGCACCTGCGCAGCGCCACCGGCGGCGCCGTCGTGATCGTCGCGTCGATCACCGGGATGCGCCCCGCGCCGCGTACCGCGTACGCCGCGGCGAAGGCCGCGGAGATCCAGCTCGCCGCCACCGCCGCTCAGGAGCTGGCCCCGCACGGGATCCGGGTGAACGCGGTCAGCCCCGGATCCATCATGTTCCACGGCGGCGCGTGGGACACGTTCAGGGAGCAGAACCCCGGGGACTTCGACGCGTTCCTGAGAACTCAGTTCCCGTTCGGCCGCCTCGGCCACGTGCACGAGGTGGCGGACGTGGTGACCTTCCTGCTGTCCGAACGGGCGTCCTGGGTCACCGGCGCCAACATCGTCGTGGACGGCGCCCAGCGCTACCCAAGCGCCCGCCGGTTCGACTGACGTCTCCATCGCGAGAGCATGCTCCGTGCCACGTGGGCAGGCACCGACCCAGCGGAAGGGACCTTTAAGGCCGAGCGCCGGAGTATGGCGGCAAGCAGCTTCGCGAGAGCGCGTTCCGGCTGGTACCGCGGGCAATCGGCGCAGAGGGAACAGTCGGCCCCAAGGCGATAGTGCATGTGAGCCGAATGCCTATGCCCGCACCGGCATAGGGGGTCGTCAGGCTGGCTCATAGTCCTGCTGACAATACTCGTCGTGGCACCCGAGCGCTGCCATCAAGCCATCTAATCTGGTTGAATTCTTCCTGCCTCTAGCACGGACAGCGTGGGGCTGCTAACCTATGGGCTGCGTGTTTTAAAGGTGTTCGCATCCAGATGGATGCATATCAGGCGAGATCCGGTCTATCTGCACCGAGGCTCAGCGAAGATTGATCGAGCCTTTTTCGTCTAGAGTCGTTACAAATCAGCAAATTTCGGGCATTCGAGACGTCGAACCTTTCTTGACCTTATGGGCATAGTGGGCTATGAGGCAGAGAGGATGCTGTCTGCGCGCCATGAGGCGTCTCTGTAGCGGCCTGTAGCGGCGCTCTGGAGGTGCCCAGATGAAGCATGCTTCTCGGCGGCGTTCCGGGCAAACTACACTGGCCGGACAGGCGTTGCCAAGTACCATCCGATCGCCGAAAGCCTTGCGATCACGCCATCCATCAGCGTGGTCATACCGGCTAAGAACGAAGCACGTAACTTGGGTCGAGTCTTCGCGTCGATTCCGGCATGGGTCGAAGAGATCGTGCTTGTTCGAGGCTAGGCTTGCCCAGGGCTTAGCTGCATAGTGTGACGGGAGGAGTGATGAGTTGCCAAATCTCCCGACGGTGTCCGTCATTATCTGCGCGTACACAATCGATCGCTTGTCGCCGCTCAAGAAGTCCGTCGCTTCTGTTGAAGCTCAGCCCTCGCCGCCGATCGAGATCATCGTGTGTATCGATCACAATGAGGAGCTGCTCCGCAGGTGCGAAGAATATTTTGTGAAAGGGCGCTCAGCAGCGGCGATGCCACTGATCGTGCTGGCAAATAAATACGACGGTCGCCTTGGCTCAGCTCGCAATACTGCGGCCGACAGCGCGAGTGGGGAGGTGCTCGCATTCCTCGACGACGACGCTGCTGCCGCCGCCGACTGGCTCGAGCGGCTGGTTGCGTCGTATGACGACGAACGGGTAGGCGCCGTGGGCGGCGCGCCGTTGCCAGTATTCGAACTGAGACGGCCCCGTTGGTTTCCTTATGAGTTCGACTGGGTATTTGGTTGCGCTTATCGGGGTCTGCCATTGACCCGTGCACCACTTGCGCATCTTATTGGCGCGAACATGTCAGTA
>Ga0126371_10003746_pt1 | contig 13351 bp, 10 predicted proteins | sample PanSoiMetaPlot_4_FD_110145 | JGI IMG/M metagenome (GOLD analysis project Ga0126371, IMG submission 110145) | Tropical forest soil microbial communities from Panama - MetaG Plot_4 | ecosystem: Environmental > Terrestrial > Soil > Tropical forest > Bulk soil | place: Panama | collected 2016-02-17
ACCAAGGGCGACGGCCCCCACGGTTCCGCCAACCTGAAACATCGCGGTAATCAACACGGCCTCGCTTACCGAGACGCCGGCATCGTTGGTGATGATGGTGATCCAGTTCGTGAGGAAATAGAGCGTGGCAAGGTTCATAAAAAAGGCCATCCAAAGCAGCAGCGTGGGGGCGGCGCGGTGGTCCTGAAACAGATACGCGACCGCAAACCCGAGATCTCGGTCCTGGGAAATCAGTCTGTGGGCGGCGATGGTCGGGTGACCCATGCGGCTGAGAATGCCGGCAATCTGCCTCTCGCCGCGTTTTCGTATGACGAGAATCCGCAAGGACTCTGGAAGCTTGAGCCACAAAACTGGCTGGAGCAGCAACGGACCCGCGCCCCCGATGTAGAACACGGCACGCCATCCCAGATGGGGAACAATCCAAGAGGCCAGCGCGCCGCCGATGGCAGCCCCAATAGAAAAGCCACAGAACGTGATAGTGATCGTAGCCGATCGCCTGCGTATCATAGCCCTCGAAAGCCAACACGAGTGCACAGAGCACGGTCAGCCCGATCAGCCAACGATCAATCGGTCTTTTGTCGACCAGGTCTGAAATCTCGATCGCAGAGGCCGAGGTCATTTCGCTCGTTCAGTAAGGGACGTGGGCGGTACGTCTTTCACAGATCCAACTTATCATGGCAATGGCCGCCCACGGGAAAGCCGAGGCACCCGCGCCAGAATTTTGAGCGTTCGCTCCGTCATTGGTAGAGTGAGAAAACTAGTTCATAGGGCCGGATCGTGTCCTATATCCTACCGGTTGTGAGCACCCGCCTGAGCTGAAGAGGGAGCCGCTTGGCTCGGTCGCCGATAAGCACGATTGCAGGCTGCCGGCAAGGTCACCACGCCGGGCGCCACCGCTATAGGACCTTTCGACAAACCTTTTGAAACTCGATGTCTGAGCTTCGTCTCATCGGGAGGCCCTGTCTCGGGCCATCGTCAATCGATCCCGCGTGATCGGCGTACCCTATTTTGTACCCGGAGGCCTGGCCGCGCGTTAAAAAGTAAACGTCCTACGGCCCTCGGCGTTTGCGGGCCTCAACACAGGGCTGGTCGCGCGCAGTTCGCGGAACATAGGCCGCGCGCGGACTGCGTCCGCGGGCGGTCGTTGCGGACGTGAAGTGGAGACTCCATAAGGCGATCCCTCGCAAGCGCGCCGCGCGTTACTGTCGCGCCGCTCGCTGTGGGTTGGTGCAATCTCGGCGCCAAGGTGCCATATTGGAAACTGTCCATGACGCGCTAGGAGGAAACGATGTTGATCGGATTCAATCTGCCGATGAGCGGCCCACTATCATCACCTGATACCATCGCGCGTCTAGCCGTGGAAGGGGAGGCGATCGGTTACGACTACGCGGCAGTGAGCGATCACCTGGTCGAGCCGATCGATATACATGCCCGCTATCCTTATTCCGAATCCGGAGAGTTTCCTCGCGGCTCGCGCGGGGACCGCCACGAACAACTGACCGCGATAGCCTATCTCGCCGCCAAGACCTCACGATTGCGGTTTTTGACCTCTGTCATGGTCGTACCGCATCGCCCGGCCGTGCTTACCGCTAAGATCCTGTCGACGATCGATGTGCTCTCGGCAGGTCGGCTATTCGTTGGCATTGGGGCCGGCTGGTTGAAAGAGGAATTCGAGGCGATTGGGGCCCCGAATTTCGCTGAACGCGGGATAGCCACCGATGAATACTTGCAAGCATTTCGCGAACTGTGGACTGCACAGGAGCCGCGATTCGAGGGGCGGTTCGTCAAGTTTGCGGGAATCTTGTTTGCCCCTAAACCGGTTCAAAAGCCGCACCCGCCCATATGGGTTGGCGGCGAAAGTGGGGCCGCCATGCGCCGTGCCGCCCGCCTTGGCGATGGGTGGTACCCGATCGGCAGCAATCCGCAATATCGGCTCAACACGCTATCGCGCTACCAAGCGGCAATCGACCGGTTGCGCAAGTTGACCAAAGAAGCTGGCCGCGATCCCTCCAGCGTGGCACTGGCCTATCGCGTTCATCGCCATGGTACACTGGTCGACGCCAAGGCTGATAATGATGAGCGGCAACTTTTTTCGGGAACCAACGCGGATATCGCCGAGGATCTACGGGTGCTGCGTGAACTGGGCGTGGCGGCCGTTGACTTCAATTTTCCCGGCGCAACTTACGAGGTTGTCGTTGCCGCCATGCGGCAGTTTCACGACCAAGTGCTGGCGAGGCGCGGCTAATACTGCTGGAGAAGGCAAACAACAACGTCGTGGTTGGCGGACTATGCGTCATCAGATTGCAAGGTCGCCACGACAAGAAATCACATTTCCTAGGTAGGATTGATTGACATCGAATGGAGCGAGCGGGCCATCGGTTTCTTGTGAAGGCGGTCGCAGGTGACGGAACCCAAGGTTACTGAAAGTATCGACCATGCGTTGCATCGCTTGGCGCTCAGGCCCGTTCGCAAAGGCATGCCCGCATTCCCAGATGACTACGGCCACTTTGCCGTCTTGCAACATCGATTGAGCACCATCAATGACCTGCGGCTCAAATCCCTCGGCATCAACTTTGAGAATAATTCTGGTATTTGTCAGCTCAGGGAATTTCGACAAAGCGTGGTCTAGGGTCACGATGGGAACCCATTTGGACGGTCCTCTGGCGAACGGTGGCTTCAAGCCGATACCGCGGATGCTATGCATCATGGTCGAATTGGTGACGAGTGGCGCAATGTCCACGACATCTCCGCAGGCAGCACATATCACCACGATTTTGTTGGTGAGCCCATGATTGGAAGCGTTCCTATGTAGAATGGAAGCGTTGGTGGGGTCTGGCTCAAATGCGATGACCTTAACGTCCCCGACCGGATGGGTTGCGGCTTGAAGGGTGAAAAAACCCCAATGCGCGCCTACGTCAACAAACAGATCGCCGCGTCGCAACACTTTCTCCAGGAAGTTGCGGGTCGGCAACTCGTAACCATGCTTGACTTCATTGCTTACCAGATAATTGGCCCCGGCGTCAGTGGTAAATCCGCTTGGAAAGGTCAGATGGAATCGAGGTCGGCCATCAGGTGATTTGAGCGATGCGGGGAGAATAACCCAGCCATTCCTGACGTTAAGCTTTATCTCCATGCCAATGTCTCCGGTTGATGGCTTTCCGATGTAAAAAACCTCAGTGATCATCGTGTGGCAATCCGCAGCTTTGTATGCGGCGGCTTCGCCGTTAATCAACAGCTCAGTGAACGCTCCATTCATTGGCGTGAAGGTTGCATCCAGATCCCTCAATTGGCAATCCTTCAGGCAAATATGGTCATCGCTGGTTGCGTTTCACGGCCGCAACGTGTTTTGTCCAAGCATGAGAGCGGCTGCCAAGGCGGGAGACGCCACGAGAACGCCCCACTTACGCATGTAGCCGCCCAATGCCCGCCAAGCTCATTGGTCGAAATTAGCTCTGACCGGGACGCACTGAATGGGGTGCCAGCCTCCATGCTGAGGCCTATTGCGTTAGGTCAGGTTGGGGACGGTGGCACATATCAGCCCTGTGCGTCCGCCAGCGCAGACGGGTCCAAGGATGATGGAGCGTCGACGCCGTGAATGGTAAGGGTCCCCTTCACGCGTCGTGACAGGGGTCACCATGCTCAGGCTTCGAGTTTGCGTTGGTGCAGCGTTCGCAGTGGTCATCACATCAGTGGGGCCTGTCTCGGCGCAGCCAACTGGTCGCGTCAAAGTTGGAACTCTTGCGTGCCAGTTGTTGCCAAGTGTACGACAGGCACTGACATGCCGCTTCAACCTCGAAGTCCCTAGGTCGCCTGAAGTCTATGTCGGCGCGATTAAGACTGCAGGCCTTGACGTCGGCGTCAAAACGCGAGGTGCAATGTTGTGGGCTGTCTTCGCACCCGTTAATGGATATCATAGAGGGGCGCTTGCGGGACCTACGCAGGAGTGAGTGGAGACGTCGCGATTGGGTTGGCCTTGGGGGCAAATGTTCTCGTCGGCGGCTCTCGCAGGTCGATTGCGCTACAGCCATTGTCAGTTGAGGGCCATGTCGGCGTCGATGTAACTCTTGGGGTTTCCCGGCTGGGGCTACGCGCAGCCAGTTGAGTCCTGAATCTAAACCGAGACCAACCCAGCACGGTGGCTCGGCCGCCGTATTTCGAGCGGGTACGCGCTGCTCGCTTGCTCGAAGCAGCATCGTGAACCGTCGTTAGGGGAGACCGCCCGCACCAGTCGGGTCGGCTCTTAGCCGAAGGCGGTGCGCAGCATACCAAATGCGAACATTGTCAAACAACCGCAGAGGCCCGTAGGGTGACAATTTCTGGCCGTCGCATTTTCGTTCACTTCGACTTACAGGCATGCCCCGCGCGAGAAAAAGGCTGACCGCTAACGCGCGAGCGCAATGTTTCGACGCGGCGAAATTTCGGTTCGGTCTACGCAGGTCTAGAGGGTGCTTGCCGTTGGTTGACAAACCTCGATGACGCGCGCATGCGCCGCTGACGAGCCCGGCAGCCCTGGTGGGTTGAAGAGAGCCGACCGGGCGTCGCAACCATTCAGGTATACATGCTGATGAATTTATCGATGGGCGACTATTGGGCTTTGCGCTTGTGTGTCGCTGGGGAAGGCTCTAAGCTTCGTGGTTGCAATGTCGAAGTCTCACGTCACGACCCCGGGAGCAGGGCGCGCTCCGGAACCTGCAGGCTTGTTAGAAACAACGTGAAAGCGCGCCGGGAGAAATCAACCATGGTCGGAGAACCGACACCACCGGGTGCGTGGACCATCACGACTGCTCTATTTTTCTTCATGCTCATCAATTTTGCCGACAAGACAGTGGTAGGCCTCGCCGCGGTGCCGATCATGAGGGATCTTAACCTCACGCCGAGGGAATTTGGTTTGCTTGGATCGAGTTTTTTCTTTCTATTTTCGATTTCCGCAGTGGTAGTGGGCTTTCTCGCGAACCGCATGCCGGCCCGCTGGCTTATTCTTGGGCTCGCCCTCTCCTGGTCAATTGTGCAATTTCCGATGATTGCGCCGGTCGGGTTTGCGACATTGGTCGTCTGCCGGATCCTTCTAGGCGCGGGAGAAGGACCGGCCTTTTCGGTCGGCATCCACGCTGCGTACAAATGGTTCCCGGATGAGAGACGCACCCTGCCGACGGCGGTCATTGCCCAAGGCTCCGCTGTGGGCGTGATCGTCGCCCTCCCGGCGATCAACTGGATTATTGTCCATTATTCTTGGCGCGCGGCGTTTGGCGTTCTTGGTGTTATCGGCCTGCTTTGGGCCGTCGTGTGGTTGTATGTCGGCAAAGAGGGACCGCTTACTGATGAGTCGGCGATTAGCAAGCCACCCCGCGACGAACCGATATCCTACAAACATCTACTGTTAACACCGACATTCGCCGGTTGCTGCCTAAGCTGTTTCGGGGCGTATTGGGCGCTCTCCCTCGGCTTGACCTGGTTCACCCCTTTTGTGGTGTCTGGGCTCGGTTACTCGCAAGCGAGCGCCGGCTGGCTTTCGACGTTGCCGTGGGTCATGGGGGCCGCGGTTGTTCTCTCGACAGGCTGGGCTTCGCAGGCACTGATGACAGCTGGTGTCTCCTCGCGCGTGGCGCGCGGGGTGCTCGGCTCCGCACCGCTTGTTTTGGGCGGACTGATTGTACTCATGGTACCTTATACGGAGAATCCATCCTGGAAGATCGCGTTTCTTGTGATCGGGGGTGGTCTCACCGGCTCGATCTATGTTGTCTGCCCGCCCATGCTCAGTGAGTTCACGCCCGTTTCACAGCGCGCCGCAGTCATTGCCATCCTTGGTGCGATCTACACGGTTGCAGGCATCCTCGCCCCAGTCGTGAACGGGACGGTGATTGCGAACGCTCCGACCCCTCTCGCGGGCTATCACTACGGCTACGCCATTGCCGCCCTCGTGCAGATCGTCGGGGGTCTCGCCGGTCTGCTATTGCTTTGGCCGGCATCCGAGACGGCACAACTGTCGCGATTGTCGTCAGCCCGGACGCTCACATAAAAAATCGTCGACTACGCAACCCGCTTAGTGAGCGCTCCGTCAATAACCAAGTTCGTGCCGGTCGTGAAGCTTGCGGCTGGACTCGCCAGGAAAGCTACGCCGCGCGCAATTTCCTCGGGTGCCGCCATCCGTCCGGTCGGGTTCAGGCCGAGAGCCGACTTATAGAGATCCGGCATATTGCGTTCGATATTCTGCCAGATTCCGCCGTCGAAATAGGTGTTGCCCGGCGATACCGTGTTCACGCGAATGCCGCGTTTGACCAGTTGTTGCGACATGGCTTTGGCGTAGTGGATCAGTGCGGCCTTGATGGCGCCATATGAGCCCGCGGCAAAATCGATCTCGAATCCAGAAACACTTGAAATGACGACGATCGCCGCCGCTTTGGAACGTTCGAGGAACGGCACGGCAGCTTGCACCGCATTGACGGTGTGCATCATGTCGACTTTGAAAGACTTGTCCCAGGTTTCTGCGGTGTCACCGACGGCAAGCGCACTCACATTGGCGACGAGTATGTCGATCCCGCCGAGTTCGTGGGCAGCGCGTTCGACCCACCCGCGCAGAGCCGTCGAGTCACCCACATCGAGAGCCTCGCCCCAGGCGCGGACTCCCCTCGCGGCGAGGGCTTCGGCTGCCGTTTTGACATCATCGGCGTGGCGCGAACAGATCCCGACGTCGGCGCCTTCGTCTGCGAAGAGTTCGGCCACCGCGCGTCCGATTCCTTTGGTTCCGCCGGTGACAAGCGCCTTCTTTCCCTTTAAGCCGAGGTCCATCGATACTCTCCCTGACGATTGGCTGCTCCAATACTCCGTCGATCCCCGCCCGATGGGTCTCAATTTCCGTCCACCTCGTGGACATGGGCCATGCCCTCGACGTCGGCATCTCAAAATACCGGCTAAGAATCCAAGTGCGAGCGACCACGGTGTTAACAATACCCCGTTTGCTTAGGGATGATGTCGAAAAGCCGTGGACTGTCGTCCCCGGGCCTGGCTGCGACCCACAACCTGAACAATCCTATGCAGGCGCAACTCATCTCAGTGGTGTAATCGATGCGCTAAACAGCACTATTTCACCAGATACAATCGCCAGTCGTCAAGCTTGGACCCGGGTCAGCATCACCACGAGCGCCAAAGCGCTGATCAATAACTGCCCCGACATTCGGCGCCGTCATTGGAGCTCGTTTGGGCGGCGCGCAAGAAACAAAATGCATGCTTGTCGTTAGTCGCGGCCTGCAAGGATTGCGGCCGCTTGCCAGTGACCGGGATCCTTATTCGCGCCGGTGGCGGGCGCTTTCCAATGTTTGTTTGTGAACCATGTTACGAAAACTCGCACCACAACGAGAAATGGCCGATTCTCGTTTCGTTGCGCGAGGAGCCCGCCGCTCGGCCATCGATTTCAGACGCCAGAACCTTCAAGACCAGAGCCGTGGAAAGAGCTAAACTCCTCTCGTCGCTCAATCCCATCATGAGGGCCGCAATATGCCCGAACCGCTCAGTGTTCGAGCCCTTGCTCTTCATGGATGCGTGATCAGCGCGCAGGTCGGTTGCCAAAATCCGGGACGTGATGCGCACGAAGCCCAGAAATGTCACGGTGGAAGACGTCAAACTGATCGGGCAAAGACGGTGGACGAGATTGGCGGTTGGGTGGACCGTGGGGCTGCGGCTAAGCGGCGAAAAGCAGCCCGGGCCGTACTGATGAGGAGGGGGTGAAGTCTGGCGACACGCAGGGGTGGGAACGCGCGCCGCCAGGACCTGCAAGCCCAAAGAACCCAAACGGGCTTGACCAAGGGGCACGGGCCGTTTCAGTGGCCCGTGCGTTTCCGCTTGGTCGGGGCGGGGGCCTTTTGTCTGATCCCAGCGGCAACCGAGGATATTATGATATTATATTGACGCTGATGTTGGACGCTGCGGACGTATTGCCGAGGAGAAATAGAGGCTCGTCATTTTGGGTTTCCACAACCCGTCCGCAGCGAGCCCCTATCGATAACCTTACGACGGATCGCAGCGCACCTGACGGTTCGTCAGCGTCTTAGTCAAGTTGTAGCTTCAGGCAAACGCGCCGTCATGGGCTTGACCTGTCTCGTCTCGACTGGACGACGGTTATCCTACGAGCCACGGCGGGAAGCGTGCGCATTCAGCGGGGGCGGCTCGGCACTCCCTGGGGATTTTTGCTACTATATTGTTGATTCGTGCTGTTCTCACGCCGACCAATCCTGTACATCGTGCGTCGATCATCACTCACTCACCAAACATGAGCGAGAAAACCGGGGTGGGGTCGTAAAGGAAAGCCTGGGCTTCAGCGCTCAAATGCCGCTTGGGTAGAGTCGGCGCCACTCAATCTCGGTTCCTGGCTGATGTCGAAATGTCCGTCGGTGGGCTGAGGTGCGCAAGCCAACGCAGTCGTTGACCGCGCTCATCTATCTCGTTGTTGGAGACCTGCTTTAGCGATCGAGCAATAACGGTAGTTAGCGTTCCAACTTCAGTCAATCGTCGGGGTTGTGGCGTAAGGCGCTCGTGTGTTGACGCGCTGGAAATTGCGCGTTCCGATCGATCTCTCTGGCGTCAGATCAGATGGGTGATTTGCGCACGAGGCTGCGCGTTGGGTAACCCACGTGCGCTGTGCTCATGGCTGACCCAGGCGAACCAGTTCGCGAATGCGGAATGAAGGAAGAGAAAGGCAAACATCCATGCGCACCATCGCCCTCACCACCAGAAAGGGCGGCTCCGGCAAGTCGACGCTCGCGATCGGGCTGGCGATCGCGGCGATGCAAGATGGCGAGCGGGTGTTTTTGCTGGAAACCGACCGCCAAGGCACGGTTTCGAAATGGGGAGAGCGCCGAGCCACCGCTGAACCAGGCATCGAACCCATCGCGGACGAAGCAAGCCTCGGTCGATCGCTGGAACTGCTCAATGACAAAGGGTATTCGATCGCGATAATTGACACGCCTGCGGCCGACAATAGGGCAACGACGGCTGCCGTCCGCGTGGCCGACCTTTGTCTCATCCCCGCGAGGCCCAGTCCAGTGGACATAGAGGCAACTTACCCAACCCTTGCGGTGATACGCAGATTGGAGAAGGGATTCGCATTCGTCTTGAATCAGGCACCAGCCGGCAGTTACCGGCCTAGCAAGGCCGCGGCAACTTTGAACGCGCTTGGCGTTCTTGCTTTGCCCTATATTGTTCAACGCAACGATCATCAAGATGCCATTGGGGCCGGTCTTGGAGTCTCGGAGTATGCCCCCAGCGGCAAGGCTGCCAACGAAATGCGCGCCTTATGGGGTTGGGTCAAGCACAAGCTCAACGATGAGGCGCTCGTAGCCACCCAGGAGGCTGCAGCGGCCGATACGCCTGAAATCAATCCGGATCCCTTCCAGAGCATGGCGCTAAGCACTCTCAAGTTGGTTTGCGCGCCGTGGGCGTCGTGGCTTCGGCCGAAAGCCGATGGTGCCTGAAGTTTCTGGCCACTACCAATGTGGTCGTCAAGTTTCTCAATCAACAACAGGGGGCGAGCAGGTTTTCCAGGGCAGTTGATGTTCGCCTTCAAATCGCCAGGCGTTCAAGTAATGGCGAGGAGACTTCTCCGAGGTCCAACTGCAACGGTCCGCTTTGCTCAAGCGCCAACAAAGGTGCTGGTGATTGCGGTTCGGGCGTGCGTTAGTCTGTTTTAGTTTGTTCTATGGAACGTGGAGACCTGGGTGATCAGCGACCTGCCGCAATCCTTGGAGCCAGACTTGTCGGAGATGCTTCGGCGTGGTTATAGCGCGCATGGGCAAGGCAAGCTAGAAGAGGCCGAACAACTATACTGCAGCATTCTTAACCATGTTCCTCGGCATTTTGATGCGTTGCATCTGCTCGGATTTCTAAATTTTCAGCGTGGACGGCTGCTCGAGGCCCTCAAACTTGTCGAGGCTGCACTAAGAGTCGATGAAGGACACGTGGCGGCTTTGCTGAATCGCGGGTCCATACTGCACGCCATGGGTCGATGTGACGAAGCTTTGGCAAGCTATAACGACGCCCTAGAAGGCGAGCCAAACAACGCGGAGATTCTCAACGCACGAGGCATTGCGCTGTTAGATCTTGCTCGGCCGCGTGAGGCTCTGGAGAGCTTTGAGTGCGCGCTCACGATCAATCGTGACTATGTCGAGGCCCTGGGTAATCGCGGCAACGCCATGTTGAAGCTCAATAGGCCGCAGGACGCCATAGCGAGCTACGATGCGGCGTTGAGGCTCGCGCCTGGGCACCCGCAAGCGCTGACCAATCGGGCAAACGCATTGCGTCGACTCGATCGTCCAGCGGAAGCGCTGTTGTATGCCGAAGCAGCGCTTGCATCGCGGCCGGACTATGCGGAGGCGCAATTTGAAGCAAGTCTTGCCCAGTTGACCCTTGGTCGGTTTGCGGTCGGCTGGAGGGGCTACGAATCGCGATGGGAGACCGGGGTATTCGCTCCGCACCGAAGAGACTTTATCGCACCCCAATGGGTTGGCGAACAGCCGATCTGCGGCAGGACCATTCTCCTGCATGCAGAGCAGGGTTATGGCGATACGATTCAGTTTGTTCGATACGCGCCGTTGGTTGCCGAGAGAGGGGCAAAAGTTTTTCTGGAAGTGCAACCCGAACTGGTCAAGTTGCTATCACAGATGCAGGGCGTCGAAATAGTTGTTGCGCGGGGTAACCCGTTGCCGGCATTCGACTTCCACTGCCCGCTTCTGAGCCTGCCGTTCGCGTTCGGCACCACATTTGACACAATCCCGGCCGATGTGCCCTATGTCCGGCCAGGCCGCGCCGAGATCGCTGCCTTTGAGCACCGCCTGCCGTCGAAGCGACCGCGGATCGGAGTGGCTTGGGCGGGTCGAAGGTCCCACAAGAACGATCGCAGCCGATCGATGAGTCTCAAAACTTTGTTGCCCTTGTTGGAGATTTCGGCTGTTCAGTTCGTCAGCCTGCAGCACGAGCTTTGCGGCGAAGACGAGCACTTTCTTAGAGATCATCCGCAGATAGGCCGGATCGGGGAGAAATTGCGGGATTTTGCTGAAACTGCTGCAATCATTTCGCTGCTGGATATCGTCATTTCCGTCGATACTGCTGTCGCTCACTTGGCTGGTGCCTTGGGAAAGCCCGTGTTCGTGCTCCTGCCCTTTGCGGCAGACTTTCGCTGGATGCGCAAGCGCCCGGAAAGCGCTTGGTATCCAACGGCTCGGCTGTTTCGACAAGCCTCGTTTGGTCAATGGGACGACGTCGTCGCTGCGGTGCGCGATGAATTGGGCAAAGCAACCCAGAAATCGCGAGCCGGCGACGACCGCGGCTGCACCGGCAGCCCTGCGCTGCCGCGAGCAACGCTTTAGGGGTTGGCCGCAAAAGTGCTCGGCGACTGGACGGTCCTTGTCGCCCATCCGACCGGCCGCCAGAGCACAGCGAGCCATCGCTCGGGATCGGGATGCCGGGCGCCATGTTTGCCGTTTTTTGCTTTGCCTGACTTAAAGGCGTCGTGCCCGCTGGCGGAACGTAAGCAGTCGGCCGAAGCCGCCGTTCTTCGGCACTACCTGTGGTCGCCGACAAGGGGGCGGTGATTTGTCCGGCTTTGACTACGAGAGTCCCGTCCGGCTTGATTGACGTGACAATCGAATCGAAGTTGCCTACGCAGTTCGTCAGTATGGCGCCCGCCTTTGGCATGAGAGCGAGTTGTGACCGACATCTTGCTTGACATACAGGAACTCTCGAAGCGGTTCGATGGTCTTGTTGCTTCGGAGGCCATTTCGCTTGCGGTGCGGCAGGGCGAACTCCATGCTTTGATCGGACCCAACGGAGCCGGCAAGACAACTCTCATCGGCCAACTTGCCGGAGAGATCGCCGCGGATTCTGGATCGATCCGTTTTGCCGGCCGAGACATCACCGCGCTTCCGATCCACCGTCGCAGCACGCTCGGACTGGCAAGAACGTTCCAGATCACTTCGTTATTTCCCGAGTTCACTGCGCTCGACAACGTTGCACTCGCCGTTCAGGCCCATGCCGGCCATTCCTATCGATTTTGGCGCGACGCTCGCGACGACCCAAAACTGCGCGTGCCCGCGCGGGAAGCGCTCGGCCAGGTTGGGCTCGACGGGCGCGCCGACGCGCTCACCTCGAACCTGAGCCACGGCGAACATCGGCAGCTTGAAATCGCAATGGCGCTGGCGACGCAACCCAGGATGCTGTTGCTCGACGAGCCGCTTGCCGGCATGGGCAGTAGCGAGTCGCGGCGCATGGTGGCGACGCTTCAGGCATTGAAACGACGGCTTACCATCCTGTTGGTCGAACACGATCTGGAGGCCGTCTTCGAACTCGCCGACCAGATCACCGTTCTCGTTGGGGGCAGGGTCATCGCATCCGGTGCCCCTGCAGAGATTCGCGCGAATGCCGAGGTGAGAACCGCCTATCTAGGCGAATAGTCGATCGCCGTTGCGCACGGCTGCGCGCAACATGCGCCGTGGCGCGCAGCAGGGGTGGCGTCGATCCGTGACCGGCAACCGCCCGTTCGGACCGCCACCTTGATGATCGATGCATCCGACCGTGTTCTGGCTACGGCCGCGGTGGGAAACCGCCTTCCAGCACAGTTTCCGCCAGCGGCCGACGCCCGTTGGGTTTTTCCCGCGCTTGCAAGTCCTCCGGCAAGCTCGACCTGTCACCAAGCCTTCCGACGGCAATCGCTGCTTCGACGCGACAGTCCTGCGGTACGTTCAGCACGGTTCGCGCCCGATCAACGTCGAACCCGGCCATTGCATGCGTGTGCCATCCTGCAAGGGACGCCTGCAACGCCAGATTGGCCCACGCGGCCCCGGTATCGAAAGAGTGGGTACGCGACACGATTGGGTCTTGCTGACCGGGTGGGACGAACGTTTGCTTCGACACCACAATGAGCAAGGCAGCAGCGTTTTTCGCCCAAGACTGGTTACGCTCGCTTAGCAGGGCGAGGAACTTTGGCCATGAGTCCGAGCCCCGTTTAGAATAGAGAAATCGCCAGGGCTGGGAGTTGTAGGACGAGGGAGCCCAGCGCGCGGCTTCGAGCAAGGTGAGAAGCGTGTGATCGGCAATCGTTTCTCCACTAAAGGCACGTGGTGACCACCGCTCGAGAAACAATGTCGCAATGGGATGGTCCGCAGTACGAGAATTTGCAGTCGTCATGGGATGGGCTGCCTCCGACGATACTCCTCGCCTCGAGGCGTCGAACCTGCGCGCGTCGGTCGTGTCAAGGCCTCGAGTGCCTTTGCGAGGATGGCGGGGGACGCGCGGCATGGTGAAGCCTCTGGTCACGGATTGGATGGGCATCTTGCCGCGGATCGCGCCCCTCGGCCACCGGGCGTCA
>Ga0126371_10003747_pt1 | contig 13349 bp, 13 predicted proteins | sample PanSoiMetaPlot_4_FD_110145 | JGI IMG/M metagenome (GOLD analysis project Ga0126371, IMG submission 110145) | Tropical forest soil microbial communities from Panama - MetaG Plot_4 | ecosystem: Environmental > Terrestrial > Soil > Tropical forest > Bulk soil | place: Panama | collected 2016-02-17
GACACAATGGCCGCAGACCGTCTCGCCAGTCGATTCACGATGCTGGATTTTCCCACGTTTACCGGACCCGCAATCGCGACCGTCAGCCCCTCCCGCAGCCGTTCGCCGCGATGGGAGTCCGCCAAAAGGTCACGGATTTCCTTTTCAATCTCCTTCGCAATCACCACTGCCGGACGCAGCAAATTTTCCGACACATCGCTTTCTTCAGGAAAATCGATCAATGCCTCGACCAGCGCCAGGGCATTAATCAATCGCTCGCGCCAACGCTCGCCGCGCTCACCCAGCAATCCCTTGAGCTGCCGAAATGCCTGGCGGCGCTGCGCGTCGGTCTCCGCTGCTATCAGGTCCGCTAACCCCTCCACTCTGGTGAGATCAAGCTTACCGTTCTCAAAGGCTCGTCGGGTGAATTCCCCCGGCTCCGCTGGACGCAGCCCTTCGATTCGGCCGAGTGCTGAGAGTACCGCTGCGACCACGGCACGTCCGCCATGCAGTTGGAATTCAACCGTATCCTCGCCAGTTTCGCTTCGCGGGCCGGGAAACCACAGAACCACGGCATCATCAATTGGTTCACAGGCAGAAGCTGGCGTTATTAATTTATGCTGTGGCGACGCGGCAAGCCCCTCCCCTCCCCCTTGTGGGGAAGGGTTGGGGGTGGGGGTCGAGAGGGGAGAAGCCACGCCACCACGGCCAAAGCCCACGGTGGTGGCAGTACCCGCGTCACCGGCGCGACTCATGAGCCGTATCAGCGTTGCCTGCCGCGGCGGCGGCAACCGCCCGGCAAGCGACATAATGGCGCTCCGCGCATATGGACCACTGACTCGCACAACCGCGATAGCTGCAGGCGGCCGTCCCGACGACAGCGCGAAGATAGTATCTTTCTGATTGAACATATACTAACCTACAATCATTTCGCAGCGGCGCGTTCAGGGTTCAAAAAGCCGTTTGAAACAATTTCACACACCATGTCGTTTGATTCGACGACATCGGCCATGTCGGGAAATTCGCCGCCGCAGCTTATGGTTGCTAAGCCGGCATGAACGTCGGCGTTGCAACTTCTTGGATTTCCGCATCAGAAGGTCCATCATCCAAATCCCATGACAACTCCAAATTCAACTCCGCGCGAAAATCGTCTTGGCCTTGAGACCAGTCCATATTTGCTGCAGCACAAATACAATCCGGTGGACTGGTGGCCCTGGGGTCCGGACGCCCTCCGCGAGGCCAAGCGCAGCAACAGACCGATCCTGCTGTCGATCGGATACGCGGCTTGCCATTGGTGCCATGTCATGGCTCACGAAAGTTTCGAAGACGCACAGGTTGCCGCCGTCATGAACCAACTGTTCGTGAACATCAAAGTCGATCGCGAGGAGCGGCCTGACATCGACCAAATCTACATGGCGGCGTTGCACCATTTGGGCGAACAAGGTGGTTGGCCTCTGACGATGTTTCTCACCCCCGAAGGGGAACCGGTTTGGGGCGGCACCTACTTTCCAAAGGTTTCTCGCTATGGTCGTCCGGGCTTTGTTGACCTGATGAGGGAAATCGCCCGCTTGTTTCGCGACGAGCCCCAGCGTATCGAACATAACCGCACCGCCCTGATGAACGCATTAGCGGCCAAGTCCCGGCCAGCCAACCAGGTTGTAATCGGTGCCGCGGAATTGGACTCGACTGCCACTGCCGTCGCACGCGCTTTCGATCAAACCAATGGCGGGCTCGGCCGCGCGCCGAAATTTCCTCAGTGCTCCATGCTGGAAATGATTTGGCGCGCTGGCTTGCGCAAACGCGCTCCGCGATTTTTCGACCTCATAGAGCTCACGCTTTCGCATATATGCGAGGGCGGAATCTATGATCACCTGGGCGGAGGTTTTTCTCGGTATTCCGTTGACGAAAAGTGGCTGGTTCCGCATTTCGAGAAAATGCTCTACGACAATGCCCAACTCCTGGAGCTGCTTGCCCTCGCCTACCGACACAGCGGCAGGAAGCTGTTTTTGCAGCGCGCCCGAGAAACCGTCGATTGGTTGATCCGCGAGATGTCCACTCCGGACGGCGCATTTTGCGCCTCGCTTGACGCCGATTCCGAGGGTCAGGAAGGCAAATTCTACGTGTGGTCGCGTGCCGAAATCGAGGACATACTCGGTCCGGACGACACGGACTATTTTGCGCAGTACTATGATGTAACCTTGGATGGAAATTTCGAAGGGCACAACATTCTAAATAGACTCAGGTACCTGGATCGTGCCGCCCGCGATTCGCGTGATTCTGAGAGAATGCAGCAGAAACACGGCCTTGAGGACGCCGAGGCCCGGCTTGCGGCCCTGCGGCACAAACTGTTGACAGCGCGGAACAAGCGTGTGCGACCAGCTCTGGATGACAAAGTGCTCGCCGATTGGAACGGCTTGATGATAGCGGCATTGGCCAATGCCAGCGTGACCCTGCATGAACCGGCTTGGCTTGCGCAGGCCCAACGAGCCTTCGCATTTATCGAGAGCCGTATGGCCCGGGGCGATCGCCTCGGCCATTCCTGGCGGGATGGCAAACTGCTCTACCCGGGCCTTGCCTCCGATCACGCTGCAATGGCCAAAGCCGCCCTTGCGCTATACGAAGCGACCGGTACGACGGACTATCTCGATCGCGCCATTCAATGGCAGACAGCTCTTGATCGTCACTACGGCCACAAGGACACCGGTGGTTACTTTCTGACCGCTGACGATGCCGAAGGACTGGTTATTCGTCCCGATTCAACGATCGACGAAGCGACGCCTAATCCGAATGGCGTTGCCGCGCAAAATCTCGTCCGACTTGCAATCCTGACCGGCGATGAAAATTGGCGCAGACGCGCCGATACTTTATTCGATGGCCTGCTGCCGACGGCAGCGCCGAGCATGTATCTCCATGCCAGCCTGATCAATGCTCTCGATCTGCATCTGCGGGCTGTTGAGATCGTTGTACTCGGTCCACAAACCGACCGATTTGTTGCTGTTGCTTTAGCATGGCCGTTTCTTGAACGCGTGCTGGTGCGCGCAGCAACACCGGGCGATCTGCCTCCGGGACATTCGGGGCGAACTATTGCGTTGCGCGACGGCCAGACCGCTGCGCTCGTCTGCTCCGGACAGAAGTGTTCTCTGCCCGTGACCGACCCTCAACAGCTCATGGCAGCCATTGCGGTAGCAAGTGGCGAGGCTCGGCCACCGCCACGCTGAGACCAGGTACAGTCCGCAGTTCGCCTGGCGCAGAAAAGACGCGCTGGCGCCTCACCTTGCCCTCAGCGTCGCGAACGGACCCACTTCGGGCTTTGCCTGTGTATCTGCAAACTCGCCGAGTTCGATCTTCACACCTCGCGCGATAGCTGCCATTTCGTTGCCCGCCTGAAAGCAAGTAAAGTCAGGTCGCTCCTTCCATGCCCATGGACCGCACAGCTTCACTCCGGCCTTGATGGCGGCGTCGTGCACGATGTTGATGGCCCGCTCATAATCCGGGTCGCCCTGCCTGTAGCCGGAGAAATTCCCGAGATCGCTGCTGGCGGCAAAAATCGCATGGACCCCCGGAACTTTGGCGATTTCGTCGGCGTTCTTGAGGCCTTCAAGGGTTTCGATCATGAGGATCAAAACAACGTTGTCGTTGATGGTATTGCGATATCCGCCCGGTACGCTACCCCAGACGTTCGGATCGAACGCGAACCCGCCGCCGAGACTGCGCTTCCCAAGGGGAGGAAAGTACGTCCAATCCCTTGCCGCAGTTGCCTCCTCCACGGTGTCCACGGTCGGAACTACCACGACCAGCGCGCCGGCATCCAGAGCATGCTGTATCTGAAATTCATCCGTATAGGGCACGCGCACGCCCGGAACTGCCTTGGCATTCGGGCAGGTCCGCCACGCCTTAGCGACTTGGTCCCAGGTCGTGTTGGCATGCTGCATCTCAGTCCAGATGAAGTCGTATCCAGCATTCGCCATGGCGCAGTATGTGCTCGGGTCGATCCCTGACGACACCGTGCCGCCTACCAGCTTGCCGCCGGACATCAACTTGATCTTGGCTGGATTCCATATTTTTGCGCCCGGCGGAGGTGTAAACGCACTGCCGTACTTCCAGGTGTTCATATCGAACGGGCCCTGATTAACAGCGTTCGCGGGGGCCACTTGACGTGCTTTGCTGTCCACACCCGCGGCCGCCGCCAGCGGAAACTGATTTTGTTGGGCGTCGGCCTCCAGGGCGCAGATGCACACCCCTGCAAATGCGCCAGCCATTCCAATCAAATACTTTTTCATCGTATCTCCTCCCTTTTTGATCCCGGCTGAAGCAAGATTTGAATCCGAGTCGAGTGCCGGCTCTCGCCCGCCGAGAACGACAATCTTACAACGGTCTTCGATGTTTCAGGAAGGCGGGATGAAATGCAACGGTGCGTTCGGGTCAATCCTGCATCTGGATCGCAGTCATTCCTTAGGTGTTCATCGACTCGAAGAATTCCGCATTGCTCTTGGTGTTTCGCAGTTTGTCGAGCAGGAAATCGATGGCATCCATCGTCCCCATCGGGTTGAGGATGCGGCGCAACACGTACATCTTCTTGAGCACATCGGGTGGCGTGAGCAATTCTTCCTTGCGGGTGCCCGAACGGGTTATATCGATCGCCGGGAAGGTTCGCTTGTCGGCAACCTTGCGATCGAGGATCAACTCCGAATTGCCGGTTCCCTTGAATTCCTCAAAGATCACTTCGTCCATGCGGCTGCCGGTGTCGACCAGCGCGGTCGCGATGATCGTCAGCGATCCGCCCTCCTCGATGTTACGCGCGGCGCCGAAGAAACGTTTCGGACGCTGCAAGGCATTAGCGTCCACACCTCCGGTCAGCACTTTACCGGATGACGGCACCACCGTGTTGTATGCACGTCCGAGCCGGGTAATCGAATCAAGCAGGATCACCACATCCCGACCATGTTCTACCAACCGCTTGGCTTTCTCGATTACCATTTCGGCGACTTGCACATGGCGTTGCGCCGGTTCGTCGAAGGTCGAAGAAATCACCTCGCCCTGGACCGAGCGCTGCATGTCAGTGACTTCTTCCGGCCGCTCATCGATCAAAAGCACAATCAAATAGCATTCCGGATGGTTCGCCGTGATGGCGTGCGCGATGTTTTGAAGCAACACTGTCTTGCCGGTGCGTGGCGGCGATACGATGAGCGCGCGTTGCCCTTTACCGATCGGTGCGACAATGTCGATGACCCGCGGCGAAAGATCCTTCTTGGTCGGATCCTCATGCTCCATGCGTAACCGCTCGTCGGGATAGAGCGGCGTCAGATTGTCGAAATTGATCTTGTGTCGCGCTTTTTCTGGATCCTCGAAGTTGATCGTGTTGACCTTCAGAAGTGCAAAATAACGTTCGCCTTCCTTTGGGCTTCGGATTTCGCCTTCGATCGTGTCCCCAGTCCGCAATCCGAACCTGCGTATCTGCGACGGCGAAACATAAATATCGTCGGGACCTGGCAGATAATTAGCCTCTGGAGCGCGCAGAAAGCCAAAGCCGTCCTGCAGCACTTCCACCACACCCTCGCCGATGATATCGATGTCCTTCGTGGCGAGCTGTTTGAGGATCGCGAACATCAGCTCCTGCTTGCGCATCGTCGATGCGTTCTCGACGCTGTGTTCCTCCGCAAAGCCAAGTAATTCGACGGGAGATTTGGATTTGAGGTCTTGGAGTTTCATTTCCCGCATGCGGGTATTCCTGTGGGCGACCGACTCGAAACGCCGATCCAAGTTGTACGGAGAAAAATCGCAGATTGTTGCCGAAGCGAAGCGCCTCTGGCTTGACACTGCGGTTGGGACCCTTCACGGGCAGCCGCCAGCAGTATCAACCTGCGTTTGGTGAGATGGAACCAATGTAGGAAAAGTCCGGGCCCAAAGCAAGGGCTCCGGCACCCTGCAAGCCATTTAATCGATCAAAATGGCTTGATCACCACCATGATGATGATCCCAACCATCAGCACCGCCGGAACTTCGTTCGTGATGCGATAGAATCGCTCGGTATGGCGATTCTGGTCGGCGGCAAAATCACGGGTCCAACGCGCCAACATGCCGTGAAGGCCGGACAGTACGGCGACAAGAAGCAGCTTGCACTGCAACCAGTGTTCCCAAATCCAAGCACCATCGTAGACCATCCACAGCCCAAGCGTCCAGCTGACCACCATAGCGGGGTTGATGATCCCGCGCAGCAGCCGCCGTTCCATCACTTTGAACGTCTCGGATTGGCGCGAGCCTATCTCTGCTCCGCAATGGTAAACGAAGAGACGAGGAAGGTATAACATTCCGGCCATCCAGGATATCACCGCCATCACGTGAAAGGCCTTGAGCCATGGATAAAGATTGGAGGGATGCCACGCCACGAGCCCCGCCAACGAGGTCGCAACTGTCGCGATTGCGATAGTCGCCCGAATCCATCGTGCCTTGGCATCGGAAGCCATTGCGCGTCTGCGCTCTCTGGCCGAGCTGTCAAAAACGCCATTTTCGAACACGGCTGACCATCTGTTCCACATGAGCCACCGGCGTCTCAGGCAAAATGCCGTGACCGAGATTGAAAATAAAGGGCCTGCCGGAAAACGACGACAGTACAGCATCCACCTCGCGATCCAGCGCTGCCCCTCCAGCCAGCAGCGCCATCGGATCCAAATTGCCCTGTATCGGTCGGCGTGATTGAATTTCGCTGCGCGCAAACTTACGATCGATCATCCAGTCCAATCCGATCGCATCGAACGGCACGCTATCGACGTAGTTCACCAGGGACGTGCCGGCGCCTCGCGGAAATCCAATTATCCTTGCATCTGGTATTCGTTCGCGAATGCCGGCAACGATTCTTCCGCCAGGCTTGATGCACCACCGACTGAATTCCTCCGCTCCCAGTACTCCGGCCCAGGTATCGAAAAGCTGCACTGCATCGACACCGGCGTGAAACTGCGCTGTCAAATAGTCAATCGAAGCCCGCACCAGCAGATCAATCAATTTCTCGAATCCGTCCGGGTCGCGATAGGCGAATAAGCGTGCGGGTGCCTGGTCCGGAGTACCACACCCGGCGACCATGTAAGTCGCAACCGTCCAGGGTGCACCGCAAAAACCAAGCAGCGCCACTTCACGCGATAACTTTGCACGCACCGTGGCGACTGTCTCGAGTACAGGCGCCAACGAATTCATATCCATATTGCCGGCCAACTCAGCTAACAGGGAAGCCGATGCGATGACCGGCGACAATCGTGGACCTTCACCAGCTTCGAAAGTTAACTTCTGTCCAAGTGCATAGGGGACTACCAGAATGTCCGAAAACAGAATCGCAGCATCAAAGCCGAATCGTCGTATCGGTTGCAGTGTAACTTCTGCGGCAAGTGTTGGACTGAAACACAGGTTCAGAAACGACCCAGCCTTCGCACGAATCTCGCGATATTCCGGCAGATATCGGCCGGCCTGTCGCATCAGCCAGATTGGCGTTTGTGCAGACGTTTTGTTGGCAAGAACATTCAGGATTCCGGAGCTGGTAGGTGGAAGAGCCATTGGGCGATTACATCCTTACAAGAATAGAGTCTAAGACTCATTTGAATTTTTTGATTGGCGGTGGATTTGACTCATGAATCGGTGTTCGTAATCCATGCGTCATTTGTCCACATCGTTGTTGTTTCCTGCACTGTTTGGGAGCAAACGCCAAATTGAAATATTCTCTTTAAATTACAATAGGTTGGATGTATCATCCAAGGTCGATCTGGAGTTGTATACGTAAATTTCAACAGCGAAAGGACAGACATGCCTACTTGCGTGCGTACCTGTGGTCATGTGGAACATAAGACAGCGATCAGTCCTGCATCTCTTGCCCTCGCCGCCAAGACGTGGCTTTCTCCTGCGTTGTCCACAGGCGTTCAATGAACCAAGTTCATGTCGCAGCGCGATTCAAGCTTCTTTCATCTTCACCTCGTCTCCGACTCCACGGGAGAAACGCTGATTACGGTCGCGCGTGCTGCATCCGCTCAGTATAGCAACGCGTCACCGGTAGAACACGTTTATCCGGCAGTACGTACTGACAAGCAACTTGATCGTGTGCTGAGGGAAATCGAAGAATCGCCGGGCGTTGTTCTCTATACCCTGCTCGATCAGACCCTGATCGGCCGTCTTGAGGAAACGTGTCGCGATCTCGGATTGCCATGCCTGTCGATCCTTGGGCCGGTGTTGCGCCTGTTCCAGGCCTACCTGGGCGCTGAATCGACCCACAAGATAGGCGCTCAGCACATCCTGAACGCTGAGTATTTCAAGCGGATCGATGCGCTCAACTATACGATGATGCACGATGACGGGCAGCTTGCCGACGACCTTGAAAACGCCGATGTGGTGCTTCTCGGTGTTTCACGGACGTCTAAAACCCCAACGTCGATCTATCTTGCCAATCGAGGCGTGAAAACCGCCAATATTCCGCTGCTTCCGGGGGTACCGCCCCCACCACAGCTGGAAACTGTTCGACATCCCCTCGTCGTTGGACTTTTCGCCAGTCCCGAACGCATTGTGCAAATCCGGGAGAATCGTCTGTTGGGACTGAGGGCGCATCGCAGTGACGTTCAGTACATCGATCGTCAAGCTGTTGCCGAGGAGATTGCGTTTTCCCGCCGTCTTTGCGCCAGGCATAGTTGGCCATTGATCGATGTCACGAGACGATCAATCGAGGAAACCGCAGCTGCCGTGATGGCGCTGCTTGCCGCGCGGCGCCGGGTACCCGTGGAGGAATAATGTCATTGTGGCGTGACGATCAGCCGCTTGTTCTTGCTTCCCGCAGCGCACCTCGACGCAGCATGCTGGAAGCTGCGGGCATTCCGATAGAGATCTGCATACCGGATGTGGACGAACGGGCCGTAGAAACTGCTGCCGGGAGAGGTAGTCCTGCAGACATGGCCGTGCTGCTGGCCCGTGAAAAAGCAATGGCAGCTACGCGACTTATGCCGCGTCGCATTGTGGCAGGGGCCGACCAGACACTTGCGCTTGGGGAACGGCGCTTTGACAAGCCTCGCGATCGCATCGCCGCCCATGAACAACTCATGATGCTGGCCGGGAAAACCCATCATTTGCATTCCGCGGTCGCGCTGGCGCGGGACGGACAGGTTCTATTCGACGGAGTCGATAGCGCGCGTCTCACCTTTCGGCGCTTGTCTGAATCGTTTGTCGACTGCTACTTGGATGCGGCTGGAAGCGCCATCTTAGGCTGCGTCGGAGCCTATCAACTTGAAAAACTGGGTACCCATCTGTTTGATCAAATTGAGGGAGATCATTTTACCATTCTAGGAATGCCGCTGCTCAAGCTCCTGGGTTTTCTAAGGCGGATTGGCAGCTTGGCTGCGTAATGGGTAAGAGGGGCAAAACTCGTGGCGATTTCCTACTTGGTCATCGTCGGGCTTGTCCCGGCCATCCCGATAGGGGCAGCACCGTGCCAACGTGATCGAGATCGCCGGGACAAGCCCGACGATGACGAATCAGCTGCCACGAGTTTTGCCCCTCTTACCGTAATGGTGTCGAGAAAGGTGAAAACGTGGTGGTCATCGGTCTCACCGGTTCCATCGGGATGGGTAAATCCACGACAGCACGGTTTTTTGCAGAGGCTGGCGTGCCGGTTTACGACGCCGATTTAGCCGTGCATCGGCTTTACGCTGACCAGGCCGCCCCACTGATCGAAGCTGAATTCCCCGGGGTTACCAATGCCGAAGGGGTTGATCGCAACGAGCTCGCAAAACGCGTGCTCGACGACTGCGAGGCGTTGCGGCGTCTCGAAGGGATCGTTCATCCGCTGGTTCAGCGCGAAGAATTGCGGTTTCTTGAGGAGGCCGAACGGACCGGCGCCCCCATCGCAGTTCTCGACATTCCTCTGCTGTTTGAAACCGGCGCCGATCGTCGCGTCGATGCGGTTGTGGTGGCAACTGCGCCAGCAGAAATACAGCGTACTCGGGCCCTTGAGCGGGCCGGCATGACCGAGGAGAAATTTCAAGCCGTGCTCGCCAAGCAGATGCCCGATACGGATAAGCGTCGTCGTGCGGATTTTGTGGTGGATACATCTCAAGGATTCGATTCCGCTCGTTTGCAAGTCCGTGCCATCCTTCAAGCTGCGTCCACGCTGCCGATTCGGCGCAATCCGCTTCTGCGATCGTAAATGAGAGAAACCTCATGCGCGAAGTTGTATTTGACACCGAGACAACCGGCCTTGACCCTTTTCAGGGGCACCGGCTGGTCGAAATCGGGTGCATTGAGCTCGTCAACCGATTTCCCACCGGCCACACCTTCCATCGTTATCTCAATCCCGAACGGGACGTGCCGGCAGAGGCTTTTGCGATTCACGGCCTAGCCTACGATTTCCTGAAGTCACAACCGATGTTTGCGGATGTGGCACTCGAACTTCTCACCTTTGTTGGCGATGCGCCCCTGGTCGCCCACAACGCATCATTCGATTTGGGATTTCTCAACGCAGAACTCGAACTGGCAAAACAGGCAGCCATTCCACGCGATCGTTTGATCGATACATTGCAGTTGGCGCGGCGCAAATATCCGGGCAGCTCGAATCGTTTGGACGACCTCTGCACTCGCTTCGGAATCGACAACTCCCACCGTACCAAGCATGGCGCATTGCTTGATGCCGAGTTGCTGGCTGAAGTCTACATTGAGCTGATTGGCGCCCGCCAAGCTCAGCTTGGGCTTGTTGCCGCGACGGCATCTCCGATCGTGTTGGGAAATTTGGCCGTTTCGACGAAGATCCGTCCTGTCCCGCTGCCGCCGCGCGTTTCCCCTCTCGAGCGGACTGCGCACCGTACACTCATTGCGCAACTTGGTGCGAAGGCGATCTGGAACGATTACCATACTCTGGTCGAGTAGCTGGCAGCATTCAGGTCAGCGTCAGAGGGATCGCGCCAAGGAAATCACGTTTGCCTATGTCTACGCCGCAATGACGCAGGATTGCATAGGCGGCCGTGATGTGGAAATAGAAGTTCGGCAACACGAAATGATTGAGGTAGTCGGCGCCCTTCATATGGCCTTTATTGGTCGGGCCAAGTGGAAACGTAATGTCATGGTCTGCCGATCCGTCGATCTTTTTTGGATCGATGGATTTCAGGTAGGCCAGGGTCCTTGCTAGCCGTTCTTTTAATTGGTCGATTGTCGTTTCGTTGTCCTCATGGCGGGGGGGTTCGACGCCAGCCAGTCGCGAGGTCCCGTTTTTGGCCTGATCTGACGCAATCTGCACCTGCCGGACCAACGGAAACATATCGGGAGACAAGCGGGACTGGAGCAGGACCGAAGGTTCGATCTTCTTGGCTGCCGCATGCGCTGCGGCCTTGTCAAGAACGGCCGACAGGGCGCCAAGGCCGATCTCGAAAACCGGGAGGGATGCCTTCGACATCGAAAACGACATGAGACGGTTCCTTGCTCGTATCAACCGGCCTGTGTTGCCGGTTGTTGCGCGGTCTGCATTTCCGCCAGTCGTCGCTGGTAGAGACCGACGAAGTCGATCGGGTGCAGCATCAATGGCGGGAATCCGCCGTTGGAAATGGCGTTTGATATGATCTCTCGGGCAAACGGGAATAGCAGTCTCGGGCACTCAATCATCAACAAAGGACCGAGATTTTCTTGCGGGATGTTCATCAGCCGAAACACGCCCGCATAGTTGAGATCGAATGCAAACAATACAGTTCCGGTCAGCTCGGCCTTTCCTTCGAGTTTCAACTCCACCTCGTAGTCGGTGTTCGATAGCTGCCGGGGATTGACATTGATCTGGATCCCGATTTGAGGCTGCTGCTGCTGCTGCATAAGCGACTGTGGGGCATTCGGATTTTCAAATGAAAAGTCCTTGGAGTATTGCACAATGACGCTAAGGCTGGGTGCCGTGTTCTCGGGTGTTGCTTCTGCCGGGGCAGTGTCGCCGCCGCCATTCGTTGTGGTCATGGTATTTCTCCGCCGATTGCCGTGCCCCAAATTGAAACGGCCGGCGTGTGGCTAACACAAGCGGTAAATCGGAACAAGGATGCTGCTGTTGTCGAGTTCACCAAATCATCATGGATGAGACTTGGCGTATCCTAATTCCCCGGGGCAGAGCTGGGCCACGGCAGGGCCGCCGGGTCACTTTTCGGGTTGGCCTGGCGGCAGTTTCGGAGCAGGCAGAGGCTGCCATTCGTTCGGCGCGAGCTCGATGATGTCTGACCGGGCCGGCTGCCGGCCCGCCGCCAACAAGTGCCGGCAGCCGGCCAACAACCAACGGCGGGATGCCGAGAACAGTATCATGACGCCGAGGAGGCCAGTGATAAACCCCGGAATCAGAAGAAGAATTCCACCCAGACCAGGTGCCATCCCGGTTCTGTCCAAAGTCACGGCAGCAAATCCGGCGCGCCCAGCCGCTGTTCGTGTCACGCCGCCACCAAAATGCCGCAAAATCAGCAATCCGGCAAAGGAAACGAGAATTATTAGCAACAGCGCAGCCGAAAAGCCCACCAAAGCAGCAACGAGGACGAATGCAGCAATTTCGGCCGCAGGCCATGCCAGTAACCCGATGGCGATCATCTTAACGGGACGCATCCGTCCGACTTTCTTCGATCACGCCTCGAAGGACCTCAACTGACAGAAGGCTGACTACTATTATTGCTTGGCAATGCGGGGACATTGTGTTGGCGCACACCTCCTGATGGTTTAAGCTCTCATTGCACACAAAAGCCCGTTTAGGGTGGCAGAGTGCAGACCCTGGAATCAAATCGCCGATTGCCTATTATAACTGTCGACAGGGAAGATAGGAAAAAACTCCAGCGCACTGAGCGCCCGCATCCTGCGGCGCAGCCGCCCGCGAAGGCATGAGACGTGTTCGACACAACCACCATAATCTTACTGGCGATCGCAGTATTGATATTCCTGAAGCTTCGTAGCGTGCTCGGTCAACGAACCGGTCGCGAACCGCCGCCTTACGATCCCTATTCTACGCCCGATCCGGTGCGTAACGCGCCCGGCGATAAAGTTATACCACTCCCGCAACGCACCAGCGAACCCGCAACGCCTTTGGAATCGAATGAATCCACCGAGCGCCACGCCGGATTCGCCGCGCGAGGCTCGCCGGTGGCCAAAGGGCTGGATGCCATCGCGGCAGCGGACAAAGGTTTCGATGTTAAGCAGTTCATCGCTGGAGCAAGGGCGGCCTACGAGATGATCGTGACGGCCTATGCGGTGGGCGATCGGCGGGCGTTAAAGGACTTGTTGGGGCGTGAAGTCTATGACGGGTTCGAAGCCGTGATTCGCGAGCGCGAGGCGCGCGGCGAGACGGTAGAGACCCGTTTTGTATCGATCGATACCACCGAGATCACCAATGCAGAGCTGCGTGGCAA
>Ga0126371_10003748_pt1 | contig 13348 bp, 11 predicted proteins | sample PanSoiMetaPlot_4_FD_110145 | JGI IMG/M metagenome (GOLD analysis project Ga0126371, IMG submission 110145) | Tropical forest soil microbial communities from Panama - MetaG Plot_4 | ecosystem: Environmental > Terrestrial > Soil > Tropical forest > Bulk soil | place: Panama | collected 2016-02-17
ACCCGGCCCCTGGCGAATCCGAGCCCGTAGTCGCGCTCGCCCATGTCGATCAGGTCGACCAGCCTCGGCGCCAGCCTGAACAGTACCCCCACCAGGCTGACCGCTGCGTTTTCCCCGCTCGCCTCCGGGCGCTGCGAAGGTGCCGCCTTCCCTCGTCCCTCGTCGCTGCGCTCCTCACTCCTCAGTCCAGGCGGCACCGCGCCCTTCGGCTCGCGGGGCCCGTCTTCTCGATCCGAGGCCAACCCTGGCCCTCGGTCGGGGTTTGCTGAGGTTGCCATATTGTCCGGTCACCTCACTAAGTGTTAACCTCACGATATGGCTCAGTCTAAGACCATGACACCGTCGGCCGCGGCGGTTGAGGCCGTCGATGTCGCCAAGAACTTCGGCGCGGTCACGGCGCTCGGGGGAGTGAACCTCACGGTCCCGGCCGGCACGCTCACCGCCCTTCTCGGGCCTAACGGTGCCGGGAAGACCACGCTGGTCAGGATTATCGCTACGCTCTGCAAAGCCGACCGGGGCCGGGTGAGCGTGTTCGGATTCGATGTCGCCGACGCTCCCGCTCAGGTCAGGGCCAGGATCGGGCTGACCGGACAGTATGTCGGGCTCGACGATGCGCTCACCGGCCGCGACAACCTGGTGCTTATCGGCCGCCTGGCCGGGCTGGCGCACCGGCGTGCCAGGTCGCGCGCCGCCGAGCTGGCCGAACTGCTCGGCGTCGCCGACGCGCTCGGCCGGCCGGTGCGGACGTACTCGGGCGGCATGCGCCGCCGGCTCGACCTGGCCGCAAGCTTGATGACCAACCCGCCGCTGATTGTGCTCGACGAGCCGACAACGGGCCTGGATCCAGCCAGCAGGCAGCAGCTGTGGGAAGCGCTCGCCGGCCTCCGCGCCGGGGGCACCACGATGCTGCTGACCACCCAGTATCTCGAGGAGGCCGACAGGTTCGCCGACACCGTCCACGTGCTCGGCCATGGCATGATCATCGCCTCTGGGACGCCATCGCAACTCAAGGGCCTGGTGGCGGGCCGGGTGGTCGAGATCAGGCTCGACCGGCCCGATGATGCCGACGCGGCCGTTTCCGTGCTCGCCACCAAGGCCGCGATCGTCGCGCGGGCCGAACCAGGTTCCGGCCGGCTGACCATGCCGACCGACGACGGGGCGGACACGCTGCTCAGCGCCGCGGCCGCGCTGCGCGCCAGCGGGATCGTGATCGCCGACCTAGGCCTGCGGCAGCCGTCGCTCGACGAGGCGTTCCTCGCCCTGACCAGACCGGCGGCGCCGGCGGCCGACCCGGCGGTGTCGGCCGCCGGCGCGGCCGATGCCACCGCAGCCGGAGCCAGGCCATGACCGCGGCGTCGGTTCCGCTCGTGGTCGAGTCCGCGACCGAGCCGCGGTACCGGCTGCTCAGGGACAGCGGCCTGGTGGCCGGCCGGTACCTGCGCGTGCTCAGGATGAACCCTGGCAGGCTGATCTATCCGCTTGTACAGCCGATCGTGTTGCTTGTGCTGTTCACCTCGGTGTTCGGCAACCTCGCGGTCAGCGGTCACCAAGGGTCCGGCGCGTACCGCGAGTTCCTGATCCCCGGCATCATCATCCAGAACGCGGTGCTGACCGCGCCGATCGCCGGGCTGGCCCTGCTCAGGGACGCAGGCAGCGGCCTCGCCGACCGGTTCAGGTCGCTGCCTATGTCCAGGCCGGCCGTGCTGATCGGCCGGCTGGCCTACGACGCGATCCTGTTCGCCATCCAGGCTGTGCTGCTGATCGTCACCGCGTTCGGCCTTGGCTTCTCGGTCAGGACCGGGCCCGCTGGCGTCGTGGCGATCGCGCTGATCGCGGTGGTGTTCGGGGCGAGCGTCAGCGTCGCGTCCGCCTGGCTGGCGCTGACGATCGGCGACATCGAGACCGCCGAGCGGGTGATGTACTTCCCGGCGATCGCGCTCAACTTTGTCAGCTCTGCGTTCGCCCCTGTGCCCTACCTGGCCGCGTGGATGCAGCCGATCGCGCGCGTTAACCCGGTCACTGCCGCTGCCGACCTGGTCAGGTCGCTGGCCGAAGGCGGCGCCGCCGCCAGGCCTGCCGTGATGCTCGGCTGCTGGGTGCTCGCACTGGCAGCCGTCCCTGGCACGCTGGCAGTGCGCCGCTGGCAGTCGGCGCCTTAGCCGGGCGAGCTAGCCTGTCAGATATGTACATCCCTGCGCACTTCGCCGCCGATGACCTTGATGCGATAGCCGCGTTCGTCGACCGGGTCGGCACGGCAGACCTCGTCACCTTCGACGGCACCAAGCCGGTCGCGACGCTGCTGCCGGTCATCTGGGAACGACCGCCTGACCTCGCGGAACTCGACGGCGACCGACCATCGGCCGGCTACGGGCGACTGCTCGGTCATATAGCTCTGCAAAATTCGCAGTGGAGCACCGCTAGCGCCGATTTCCCAGGCCTGGCCATCGTCCATGGCCCTCAGGCCTATATTTCGCCGTCGTGGTATGAGAGCACCAAGGAGCACGGCCGTACGGTGCCGACCTGGAACTACACCACCGTGCACTTCACGGGAAAGCTGACCTTCCACCGGGACGCCGACTGGCTGCGCGACGTGGTCACCAGGCTGACCGAGCGGTACGAGGCCGACCGTCCTGGGCGCTGGTGGGTCACCGACGCGCCGGAGAAGTTCATCGAAGGCCAGCTGCGCGCGATCGTTGGCCTCGAGATGGCCATCGACCAGATCGAAGCCAAGGACAAGCTCAGCCAGAACAGGACGCCGGAAGACCGGGCGAACGTGATCGTCGCGCTCGGCGGTGAGCCCGACCCGCAGGCGCACGAGATCGCTGAGATGATGGCGGCGCGCGAAGCGGCGGAGCCGCGGCGCTAGTGCCGGCGCTCGACGTTGGGGACCACATCGCCGGCGAGCGGCGACACCGCCCTGGCGCGGATGACCTTGGCGTAGAAGTCCGCGCTCGACTTGGGTATCCGCTGCTGGGTGCCGAAGTCAACGAACACGATGCCGAACCGCTTCTGGTAGCCCCAGCCCCACTCGAAGTTGTCGAGCAGCGACCACACGAAGTACCCGGCCAGGTTGGCGCCGTCGTTGATCGCCTTGGCCGCCGCTGACAGGTGCTGGTGCAGGAACCTGACCCGCTCAGGGTCGTGCACGGCGCCATCCGGGTTCACGTAGTCCTCCGACGCCCTGCCGTTCTCGGTCACGTACAGGGGCAGGCCGGGCGCGTCCTTCGACAGTCTCATCAGCAAGTCGTAGAGCCCGTCGGCGTCGACGATCCATCCCATCGCGGTCCGCTCCAGCCACGTGGGGCCGTACTCGACGACGCCGGGAACCCCGGTCCTCGTCTTGTTCTCGTTCCTGCGAAGGTCCTCAGGATCGCCAGGCCGCAGGTACACGCAGGCGTAGTAGTTGACGCCAAGGAAGTCGATCGGCTGGCTGATCGTCGTCATGTCGCGGTCGGCGATGAGCGACTCAGGCGGCACAAGTTCCGCCCGCGCATGGGCCGGATAGCTTCCGCCAAGCAATGGTTCGAGGTAAAGGCCATTCATGTCGGCGTCGGCGACCTGCCGGGCCTGCTCGAGCGCGTCCTGGCTGGCCTCGCCGAGTACCTTGACCGGGTGCAGGTCAAGCGTGATGCCGATCGGGGTCCCTGCTGGCAGGCTCGCGCGCATCGCCGTGACGGCCAGGCCATGCCCGAGCAGCAGGTGATGAGTGGTGGCTGCGGCGGCGGCTGGGTCGTGCAAGCCCGGAGCGTGGTTGCCCTCACGGTAACCGTGGTTGGCCACCACCTGCGGCTCGTTGAGCGTGATCCAGCGTGACACCCGGTCGCCGAGTTCAGTTGCCATCGCCGCGGCGTAGTCGGCGAAACGGTACGCGGTATCGCGGGCCGGCCACCCGCCGGCGTCCTGCAGCTCTTGCGGCAGATCCCAGTGGTACAAGGTCGCGGCGCCGGCGATGCCGCGCTCGGCCAGCCGGTCGAGCAGGGCCTTGTAGTAGTCGACTCCCTTGGAGTTAAGCGGCCCGCGGCCGCCGGGCTGCACTCGCGGCCAGGAGATCGAGAAGCGGTAGGCGTTCAGGCCGATCGAGCTCATCAACTCGACGTCCTCGGCGTACCTGTGATACGCGTCGCAGGCGATGTCGCCCGTGTCACCACCGCGCACATTGCCTGGCACCCGGCTAAAGGTGTCCCAGATTGACCGGCCCTTCCCGTCTGCGGTTGCCCCGCCTTCGATCTGGTAGGCGGCGGTCGCGGCTCCCCAGGTGAACCCGGCGGGGAAGGACATGTCAGGCATCAAGCCTCCTTGACGGCACTTCAACCGAGATTTAGAGTAAGCGCTTAGATCGGGACGATGCAAGCGCTTAGATTTTGGTTGTCTAAGCGGTTAGATCGCCCTTGCTTAGTCGGCCAGACAGCGTTGTCGCGACGGTTAGGCACACGGTCCGCAACGGCGAACCTGCCGCTGCCATACCCACTGCCAGGAGCCCCGAACGGATGGGGGTCACCGAATGCCGCTCAACCCCACCGATGACGGCGAAGCCCGCACCTCAGGCGGCGCGGTTCCTGGCAACGTGGTCACTCTCTACGACGTCGCTTCGCTCGCGGGAGTCTCCACCGCCACGGTGAGCCGGGTCGTGCACGGGCTCGATAAGGTCAAGGACTCAACGAGGGCGCGGGTCCTCGAAGTGATCGAGCAGCTCGGCTACGTCCCTGACAGCGCGGCGCAGAGCCTGTCACGGAGGCGCAAGGACGTCATCGGCCTGGTGGGCGTGGAGCGTGCGTCGCCGAGGCAGCAATACGACAGCGAGAGCATGAGCCTGCTCTTCTACGACGAGATACTGCGCGGCGTCGAGGCGACGATCAGGCAACGCAATTGGTCACTGCTGATCACCTACCTCGAGGAAACTGCCCAGCCGCACTTCGCCCGGCTGCTTTCGCTCGCCGCCAAGGTCGACGGCCTGCTGATCGGCGAGGGCATAGTGCCGTCGGATCTGCTCGCGCGGCTGGCTGCACGGCAGCCCGTGGTCGTCATCGCCGGGAGCCCCAAGGAGCGGGCGGCCGACGTGGTAACCGCGGACAACCGCGGCGGTGCGGCAGCGCTCGCCACCCACCTGATCGAGCAGCACGGCAGGCGCAGGCTTTTCTATGTTGACGGCCCGACGAGCGCGCCTGACGCGATGGAGCGGCGTCGCGGGCTCACCCAGGTGCTGCGCGGCTACCCGGAGTGCGAGCTTGTGGGAAGCAGCCAGGGAAACTTCAGCGTCCGGAGCGGCGATGAGGCCGGGCAACAGCTGCTCGCTACCGCCGACGGGCTGCCTGACGCAATAGTTTGCGCCAACGACCAGATGGCGATCGGCGTGCTGCAGGCACTTGGCCGGGCGGGGGTGCGAGTCCCGGACCAGGTGGCCTTGGTCGGGTTTGACGACATCTTCCCTGCCAGCCTCTGCGACCCGCCGCTCACCACGATCCATCAGCCGATGCGAGCGCTCGGCGAGCGCGCCTGCACCAGGCTGCTCGACCGGATCGCCAGGCCAGAACTGCGGACGAAGATGGAGTTGCTGCCGACCGATCTTGTCCTGCGATCAAGCTGCGGCTGCCCGCCGGGCACAATGACGCGCCAGCCGCTGCCGCTCCAGCGCAGCCGCCGCGCTGCGCCGGTGACCTTAACCGACCAGGCCATGACCGTGGCGGGAATCATCTGACAGGAGGCGGCAGATGTCATTCATACTCAGGCGCCTTGCCTTCTATGCCGTCGCCGCTTGGGTGGCGCTCACTGCCAATTTCCTCATTCCGCGTGCGATGCCCGGCAACGCCGTGCAGGCGATCATGGCCAAGTTCCCCAACTTGCAGCCGGCCGCTTATCGCGCGATTGAGGCGATGCTCGGCGTCGGCCATCCCGGCTCGCTCTGGCATCAGTACGTGTCGTACCTGGGCGATGTGTTCAGGCTGAACTTCGGCACCGACGTGCTCCAGTACCCGGCTCAGGTGTCGACCCTGCTGGCCGAGACGATTCCGTGGACGCTGATACTCGTCGGTACCGCCACGGTTATGGCGTTCGCCATCGGTACCGGGCTTGGCATCATCGCCGGCTGGCGGCATGGCGGCTGGCTTGACCGGGTGCTGCCCGGCTTGATGTTCTTCCAGGCCGTTCCTTACTTCTTCCTCGCGCTGATCCTGATCGAGGTGCTGGCTGTTCGCGCCAACATCTTCCCGATCGGCCAGGGTTACGCGAACGGCCTCGTCCCCGGCTGGGACTGGTCGTTCATCAGCAGCGCCATATTCCACTCGCTGCTGCCGGCCTTCACGATCGTGATCACGTCGATGGCCGGCTGGATGCTCCAGATGCGCAATGTCATGATCACCACAGTCGGCGAGGACTACGTGGTCGCGGCCCAGGCCAAGGGCCTGCGACCGAGCCGGGTCGTGCTCACCTACGCCGCGCGCAACGCGATACTGCCCCAGCTCCAGGGGTTCGGTCTTGCGCTCGGCTTCGTCGTGTCCGGCGCGATCATCATGGAGATCGTTTTCTCCTATCCGGGCATCGGCCTGTTGCTGCTCAACGCGGTCTCCGCTAAGGACTACCCGATGATGCAGGCGATCTTCCTGGTCATCACGTTCGCCGTGCTGATCTCCAACCTGATCGTGGACTTCGTCATCGTCGCGGTTGATCCGCGCGCCCGAACAAAGGAGGCGGTGTGATGACGGCCGCACCGCCGCTAGTCGCCGAGGTGCCCGTGCTGGCCATGCGCCCGGCGCGCACCGGCCGCTGGAGCCGCCTGCCGCTGAAGGCAAAGGTCGGCGCCGTCATGCTCGGCATCTTCGTGCTCGCCGGAATCATCGGGCCGCTGGTCGCGCCCTACGATCCGAGCTTCCAGGCCACCTCGTTCAGCCAGTCCATGCACGCTCCCGAAGCGACGCACTGGCTCGGCACCACGCAGACCGGCCAGGATGTGCTTTCCCAATTGCTCTACGGCATCAGGCTGACCCTTGAACTCGCGATCCTGGTCGGCGCGATGGCGACGGCGCTGTCCGTGATCGTCGGCGTCACCGCCGCTTTCCTTGGCGGCCTGTGGGACGACTTCCTGTCGCTGACCAGCAATGTGTTCCTGGTCATCCCTTCGCTCCCGCTGCTGATCCTGCTGCTCGGATACCTGCCGCAGCAGGGGCAGACCCCCACGATCATCGTGCTGGCCGCTCTCGGCTGGCCCTGGGGAGCCCGGGTGATCAGGGCGCAGACGCTGGCGATCAGGAACAGGGACTTCGTCGCCGCCTCGCGTGAGACCGGCGAGCGCACCTGGAGGATCATCGCCTTCGAGATCGTGCCGAACGAGGTAAGCCTGATCGCGGCGAACTTCGTGAACACCGTGCTGTACGCGATCGGCGCATCGGTCGCGCTCGCCTTCATCGGCCTTGCCGACCTCAATAGCTGGAGCCTGGGCACGATCCTGTACTGGGCGCAGAGCGCCACAGCGCTGCAGCTCGGCGCCTGGTGGTGGTTCGTGCCGCCCGGGCTCGCGGTCGCCCTCATAGGCACCGCGCTTGTGCTGCTCAACAGCGGCATCGACGAGCTTGGCAACCCGCGCCTGCGCGACGCGCGCGGAAGCCAGAGCGCGCGGCCGGCGGACCCGACTCCGGTCTGGCAGCAGGCGGCCGCACCCCGCGGGCCATTGACCAGGCTGGCGGGCTCTTTCTCCAGGACTGCGCTGCTGAACGAGCAACGGGGGCGGCCGTGAGCGGCCCGAACTGGCCGGCGGGATCCGGCCCGGTACTTGACATCAGCGATCTGTCGATCGTTTACCGCACCGAGGCCGCCGACGTGCGCGCGGTCAGCAACGTGAGCCTGACGCTCAGCGCCGGCGAAGTCGTCGGCCTGGTCGGGGAGAGCGGATCGGGCAAGTCGACGCTCGCCTACGGCGCCTGCCGGCTGCTCCGGTCCCCTGCGCTGATCACCGGCGGGGCCGTCAGGTACCGAGGGCGCCGAGCGGCCGAGCCGACCGACATCCTGCGCCTTGGCGCCGACGAACTGCGGCAGCTTCGCTGGCGGGAGATCGCGATCGTCTTCCAGAGCGCGATGAACGCGCTCAACCCGGTGCTCAACGTCAGGGACCAGATTCTCGACGCGGTCAGCGCGCACCTGCGGATGTCGAAGACCGACGCGCTAGAGAAGACCAGCACGCTGCTCGACCTGGTCGGGATCCCGCGCTCCCGGCTACGCAGCTACCCGCACGAGCTGTCAGGTGGCATGCGCCAGAGAATCATGATCGCGATGGCGCTCGCGGCCGACCCGGAGATCGTCATCATGGACGAGCCGACCACCGCACTCGACGTGGTGGTGCAGCGCGACATCCTGGCGCAGATAGTCGAGCTGAAGGAACGGCTCGGCTTCTCGATCCTTTTCATTACCCACGACCTGTCGCTCCTGCTGGAAATGGCCGACCGGATCGCGGTCATGTACGCCGGCCGCCTGCTCGAAGTCGGAACGGCGGCGGAGATCAAGCGTGAGGCAGCCCATCCATACACCAGGGGACTGCTCAAGTCGTTCCCTTCGCTGCATGGCCCGCGCCGCGACCTGGCCGGCATTCCCGGCTCGCCACCTGACCTGCGGGCGGCTACCGCCGGCTGCCCGTTCCTGCCGCGCTGCCAGTTCGGCACGCAGGCGTGCGAGCAAATCGACATGACCCTGGCCGCTGTTGGCCGGGGGAGCGACCCCCCGACACCCCCCGCGAGGGTCGCGTCATCCGCCGACCTTGCTCACCTGACTGCGTGCCCGTTCGTGCTGCCCGACACACCAGAGCCTGACGGTGCCAGTCCCGCTGGGGTCAAAACCGCTGTGGCCGAGTTCGCCGAGCCGGCCGGCCGGGAGGTGAGCTCAGCGTGACCGACACCCTGACCGATCGCGGATCGCCCGCCATGGAGGCGATCTCGCTCACCAAGAACTTCCGGCTCGGCCCAGGCCAGCTGATCCACGCGGTGCGCGACGTCTCGTTCGGCCTCTACAGCGGAGCGGTTGTCGCTCTCGTCGGCGAAAGCGGCTCAGGCAAGTCGACGGTGGCCAAACTGCTCGCCGGCCAGGAGCGCCCGACTTCGGGTGCCATACGACTTGGCGATCAGCCTGTCGACCTGTCCTCGAGGAAGGCGTTCAGGCAGCACAAGAGCAACGTGCAGATGGTCTTCCAGGATCCGTTCGCCTCGCTGAACCCAGTGCACACGGTTCGCTACCACCTGTCCAGGCCGGTCAGGCTGCACCAGGGCAAGCGCTCGGCCGCCGACATATCCGCCGAGGTGAACGCGCTGCTCGGCCAGGTCCGGCTGACCCCGGCCGAGCAGTTCGCAGGGAAATACCCGCACGAGCTTTCCGGCGGCCAGCGGCAGCGGGTCTCGTTCGCCCGCGCGCTGGCGGCGCAGCCGACAGTGCTGCTCGCCGACGAGCCGGTCTCCATGCTCGACGTGTCGATCCGGCTGGAAATGCTGAGCCTGCTCGATGACCTACGCAAGCGGCTGCGGCTCGCGCTGCTGTACATAACCCACGACATCGCGTCGGCTCGCTACTTCGCCGACGAGGTGCTCGTCATGTACGGCGGGCAGATTGTCGAGCGCGGCCCAGCCGAGGAGCTCACGCAGCAGCCGGCCCACCCTTACACCCAGTTGCTCGTGGCGTCCGCGCCCGACCCAGACAACCTCGGAAGCACCCTGCGCACCGGCGCCGTGCGGGCTGGCCGGCCAGTCGGCAGCGCGGATGTCGCCAGTCAGGGCTGCCCGTTCAGCCCCAGATGCCCGCTGGCCGATGACCGCTGCCGCGCGGAGAACCCACCGCTGCAGCCGGTCGACCCCGTGTTGGCCAGCACCGCGGTGCCAGCCAGCACAACTCGATCGGCCGCCTGCTGGCATCTGCCAGAAGCGGCGGCCATGCGAGAGGCAGCAGCACGAGCCGCAATGCAATGACACAAGAAAGCGAGGTGTGAGGAATCGACAGGACAAACTCGCATACCCACCTGACGTTAACCATCGGCCTGCAAGCACAAGCAGGAGGAAGAATGACAGGACTGCGCAGGCACCGCAGTTTGGTGAGCCTCGTGGCAGTCGCCGTCGTCTGCGGCGGCGTCGCGGCGTGCTCGTCAAATTCTGGTGGCGGCAAGCCATCGACCACGGCCGCGGCCACACTGGTTATGGAGAGCTCGCCGGAGACGGCGATCACCAAGGCCTTCAACCCATTTGTCGCGACCCAGGCCGCCTACGGCATGGGCGCGACCGGCCTCATCTACGAGCCGCTCATCCAGTTCAACCTCGCCGCGCCGCCGAAGAACTACCCGTGGCTGGCGACGTCCTACGCCTGGTCAAACGGCGGCAAGGCAATCACCTTTACGATTCGCTCCGGCGTCAAGTGGAGCAACGGCACCCCGTTCACCCCAGCAGATGTCGCTTTCACCTACAACCTGCTGAAGCAGAACGCCTCGATCAACCTGGCCGGCCTGGCTATCTCCAGCGTGACCACGTCAGGTAACAACGTCACCCTCACCTTCCCCAGCGCCCAGTACACGAACCTTCAGCAGATCGCCGGCGTCGGGATCGTGCCGGCGTCGATCTGGAGCAAGGTTGGCAACCCCGCCACGTACACCGATGCGAACCCCGTCGGTACCGGGCCATACGTGCTGAGCACCTTCACACCGCAAGGCTTCACGCTCACGAAGAACCCGACCTACTGGCAGGCGTCCAAGGTCGCCGTCCCGAAGGTCTTCTTCCCGGTTTACACCTCCAACACGGGCGCGCTGACCGCGTTGTTCTCCGGGCAGATCGACTGGACGGGAAACTTCATCCCCGGCCTGCAGAAGAACTTCGTCGACAAGAACCCGGCGGAGCACCACTTCTGGGAGGCACCGGGCGGTACCAACAGCCTGATGCCGAACCTGAACAAGTGGCCGACCAACCAGCTGCCGGTAAGAAAGGCGATCAGCCTGGCGATCAACCGCTCGCTGATCGCGAACGAGGGCGAGGCCGGCCTTGAGAACCCGGTACTCAACGCAACTGGCCTGACCCTGCCGACGTTCGCCGCGTGGAGCGGCCCGGTCGCATCGCTGAACAACTCGGCGACCGCTAACCCCACAGCCGCCAAGGCCGTGCTCAAGAAGGCCGGCTACACCTTGAACAGCAGCGGGTTCTTCACCAAGGGCGGCAAGGTGGTCTCCATCGCGATCACCGACCCGGCCGCGTACACCGACTACGCGCAGGACGACCAGATAGTCGCGCAGGAACTAAAGGCGGCTGGCATCGACGCGTCGTTCCAGGGACAGGCGGTCACGACCTGGACCAATGACATCGCCGACGGCAACTTCCAGATGACCATGCACTGGTCGAACAGCGGCCTGACGCCTTACAACATGTACGACGGATGGCTGGATAGCGCGCTGGCCACCGGCAAGACAGCCACCGGCGACTTCGAGCGGCTCAAGGACCCAGCGCTCAACGCCTTGCTGGCCAAGCTGGCAGCCGCGTCCACGACGGCCGCGCAGACCGCGGCGCTCGCCCCGATCGCCAAGTTCGTCGCCGCGAACCTACCCATCATCCCCACCACGACGGCCTCTGAGTGGTTCGAGTACAACAGCCAGCACTACATCGGCTGGCCGACGATGCAGAACCCGTACGAGACCGGCCAGCCATCTGGCACAAACAACGGTCCAGGTTCAGGTACTGACGAAGTCGTCATCCTGCACTTGATCCCGCGTAAGTAAGGTCCTGAGGCTTCCCGGGCGGGCGCTACCCGGGAGGCATGCGCGGGCCCGCTCCGGTCCAATCCCGGAGCGGGCCTGCGGCCTTCTCAGAGCAGCGCGGCGAGCCAGCGCCGGGTGATCTCACCTTGAGCCGCTTGGAAGGCTCGTACGGTGGGGATCCCGGCGGGCGGCGGTGTCAGCGATCGCTGGGTGAAGTAGCCAGCGAGCGCGCAGACCGTGGCGGTCAGGGCCTGCTTATCGACCGCCCGGCCAGCTCGAGTCATCGCCAGCAGTTCGCTGAGTTCTGGACCGCCTTGCATCGCGACACTCGGGGCGAGAAAGACGACATCGATGAACGCGGCGCCACGGCAGGCGTACGGCCAGTCAACGACGACGACCCCGTCGCTGGTCAGCAGCACGTTGTCCGCGCGCAGGTCGGTGTGCAGCAAGGTCTCGCCCGCCGCGTGGGCGGTCCAGGTTGCCTCGAGCTCGGCTAGCTCTTCGCAGCGATCTCGTGACCAGCGGTCCAGACGGTCGTCCCCACCTGCCAGCGCCAGCGTCCGCCAGCCGGTGAGTTCATCGCCGAATACTTCGACGACGTCCGGCGCGGCGATCGGCGCGGGCGTCAGGGCCTCGCCGATCACGTCAACCGCGGCGAGCACCCTGGCAAGTTCGTCGGCCAGCCACGGCACGGCCGGGGTGTGCCCGTCGACGTCGTCGAGTACGAGGGCGATCCACGGGTCCTGCTCGACGACGCCACGGAGCCTGGCGATCGGCAGGTTGCGGGCGGCAGCGAAAGAGTCGAGCGCGCGGAGGTTCTCGGCTTCGCGCCGGTGAATCCCCGGCGTATCAGGATTCGCCTCTGAGGACACGGCTTTGACGAACCATCGCGTCCCGTCCGCGCAGAGCAGGCGCGCGGCGACACCCGGGCTGAACCCACCTACCTGCGTCCGGGCCTCGACGACAGGCGAGCCGATGACCTGCTCGATGCTCGCCGCCACGGACGCTGGCACACTGTGCCATTCGACCCGTTTGCCCGCTGCTGGTGGCGCACTCATCCCCGCAGCCTGCCCGTTGCGCACCCCGAAGAGCAAACGAGTTAGGACAAGCGGGTCCCGGCGCCGGAGTTCATGATGTGGTTATGAGCGATTTCCGTATCGCGTTCAGTACGCTGGCGTTTCCTGATGCGAGCCTGGCTACGGCCGTCTCGCTTGGCCGGTCGTATGGCTACGAGGGCGTCGAGCTGAGACTGGTCGACGGCGAACTGATCGACCCGCGCATGCCTGGGCCAGAGCGCGCCGCAGTCAGGCGCACCCTCGACGCCGCCGGGCTGCCGGTCGTCGCCGTCGACAGCTCGATCAGGCTCACCGACCCAGACCCCGGCCCCGACCTGCGCGCGTTTGTCGAGCTGGCCAGCGACTGGCAGGCGCCGCTCGTTCGAGTCTTCGGCGGGGCGCTCTCCGAAACCGAGCCAGCGCGCCAGCAGGGACTGACCGCGGCGGCCAGGGCTCTCGAAACCGCCGCTCCGGTCGCTCAGCGCCTCGGCGTCAGCATCGGCGTCGAGACGCACGACTCGTTCTCCGCCTCGGCCACGGTCGCCGAACTGCTCTCGATAGTCCGCTCACCGGGCGTCGGCGCGGTGTGGGACAG
>Ga0126371_10003749_pt1 | contig 13348 bp, 15 predicted proteins | sample PanSoiMetaPlot_4_FD_110145 | JGI IMG/M metagenome (GOLD analysis project Ga0126371, IMG submission 110145) | Tropical forest soil microbial communities from Panama - MetaG Plot_4 | ecosystem: Environmental > Terrestrial > Soil > Tropical forest > Bulk soil | place: Panama | collected 2016-02-17
ACGCGCTCCGACACTTGCTCCACCGAAGCGTGCAGCACGACGCGCGCCCGATGCGGGAACTGCGAGTACGCCACACCCTTGGAGACGTAGGCGGCAAGATCCTCGGCGGGCGGCTTGCGCGGCGCGAAGCGCGTGCTCACCGACACCGGCGGCTGAAAGCGATCCAGGCGAAAGGTGCGCCAATCACGCCGCCCGATGTCCCATGCGACCAGGTACCAACGCCGACCGGTGTGCACCAGGCTGTGCGGCTCGACTGCGCGGGTCAGGACTTCCTCGCTCCGGCCGCGATAGCCGAAGCGCAGCCGGTCATGCTCGCGGCATGCGCCGGCGACCTGCGCCAACAACTTCCCATCCACCGTCGGGCCTTTGTTGGCGAGGGGCACGATGATGGAATGCATCGCGGCCACACGGCGCGCCAGGCGAGCCGGCAGCACTTGTTCCAGCTTCAGCAACGCCCGCACGGAAGCTTCTTCCACTCCGGTCACGCTGGCGGTGGCTGCCGTGCGCAAACCGACGGCCACGGCAACCGCCTCTTCGTCATCGAGAAGGAGCGGCGGCAAGGTCGCGCCTGCGCCCAGCTGGTATCCACCGGCGGTTCCGGAGGTCGAATGCACGGGATACCCGAGGCTACGCAGACGGTCGACATCGCGGCGCAGCGTGCGCGGTGTGATTTCCAGCCTTTCGCATAACTCGGACCCGCCCCAATAGCGCTTCGACTGGAATAAGGCTAGCAACTTCAGCAGCCTGGCGGAGGTGTCAAGCATCCGGACATTTTGCCACAGATCGAGGACCGTAACTGTCCGCAAGTGCTGTTATGGTGGCCGCATGGGCCAATCGGGGTTCGCTCCGTGCGGCGGCAGGAACCTGAACATCGGCAATCTCTTGATTAAGGAGGCATTGTGGTAACGACGGCAGAAAAACTCGTCACCGCAGCAGACAAAAACGCAGCTTTGGCAGAGAAGTATTACAAGGCACTGAACAACAAGAATCTCTCCGAAGTAGCCCCGATGTTGCACCCCGAGATGCAGTTCGTCAGTCCCATGGCGGAACTTCGCGGACAGGCCTCGGCTCTGGAAGCGATGAAGCGCTTTTCGAGCCTTGCCCGCAGCATCACGATTCGGGCAAAGTTCGGCTCCGAAAACCAGGCGATGGTCGCGTACGACGTCGACTTTGGCGATCCGATCGGGATTTGCCGTTCGGCAACACTCCTGTCGTTTCGCGAGGGCTTAATTTCCCGCGTCGAGACCTTCTACGATGCGCGGCCCTTTGAACAGAACCTGAAGAAAGACGCAAGCTTCGCCTCGAAGTGAGGCGCTTCCATCGATCCCCAGGAGCTGCGCCGGAGCGGTTCGGCGCAGCGGGCCCATGAAATCGTCGTATCCCGATATTTTCAGGAGGCAATTCCGTGCACATGCATGAACTGTTTCTCGCCGAGCTGGAGCGGGAAGCTGCCAGCACCCGCCGCACCCTGGAGCGCGTCCCCGAAGGACGCAACCATTGGAAACCGCACGAGAAGTCCATGCGTCTGGGGTATCTCGCCGCCCTGGTCGCGAGCCTGCCTTCCTGGGTGAGCATGACGATTAAGCAGGATGCGTTCAACCTCGAGCCGAACGGCAACTCCAAGTACCAGAACCGGGAACGCGCCACGCGGCAGGAACTATTGCAACTGTTCGATGATTCCGTTGCCGAGGCGCGCGAAGCGCTCTCCCACACCAGCGACGAGCATTTGCTCAAGTCCTGGAAGTTCCTGGTGAATGGGAATCTTGTCAGCGAACAACCCCGTCATATCGTGCTGCGCGACAGCGTCTTCAACCACCTAGCGCATCACCGGGGACAGCTCACTGTCTACCTCCGCCTTACCGGCGGGGCTGTCCCCGCCATTTACGGCCCGTCGGCAGATGAGGGGCAGTTTCACTGAGTTCGGCGGGGTGATTTTCTTCAAAATCAGGGTGGATGGAGCAAGGCGGGCATATCGCGCCCGCGCCTGGGGGGCTCCCTTGACGCTTGCCTCGCCGCATCCTATGCTCAGCGCTGGTCCCGCAATGCTTGGCAACCGCACCTCCGACCAGTGGATCGCGCAGTATTCCTCGAGCCATCAGCATCCGGTGAACCGCTTCTGTCACACGGTCGGAATCCCGCTGATCGTTCTCTCGCTGCCGCTATTTCTTGCCAGCCTTTTCGTGCACAGCCTCTGGCCGCTTCCGGTAGCGCTTTTCGTTGTTGGCTGGATCTTCCAGTTTGTCGGCCATGCCTTCGAACGCAAGCTGCCGGAGTTCTTCAAGGACTGGCGCTTCCTCATGGTCGGAACGCGCTGGTGGTACCGGAAGATCCGCGGCCGCGCGTGATTTCGCAGGGGCTCGGTCGATTGCCGTCCGTTTCGTTACTTCTTTCGCAAACTCCCGACGCTGACGGGCCCGACCGTGTTGGCGCGCTGCAAAATTTCCAGCACCAGTTCGTTGCGTCGCGCGCGCGGCACGACACGCCACACCGCCAGCCGCATCACCGAGGTAACGAATTTGGACTCATCCCATTTGTTGAGCAGCACCATGTACACCTGGTGATCTTCATCCAGGGAAAGCCGTTCGTTCTCCTCGCCCAGCACCAGGATCAGGGGGAAGTCCATTCGCCGAGGATCTTTCAACTGAAATTCCTTCGAGATGACGTCGCGCGACATGCGGAAGAGTAGATTCACGCGCTCCTGCGGAACCAAGACATGGCGCGGATTGAGGATCGTGACCTGCGGCCAGGCGCACGCCGCTGAAAGAATCACGAACAACTCGGCTTGCAGAATCCATCTCACCGCTCAATCCTCTTGCTTGTTCCCTTGCGCACTTGAGCCAGCGCCATTCACAGTGCAAGCCGCTCAGTCCGCCGCCATTTCCGCTCGACGCATCTCGGGTGGGGGACTCTCGTGCCGTGCGGCTTCTGGTTTCGCGGGCAGAGTCACCAGCGCCACCCCCGCCAGAATGATTACCATCGCTATCACCGTGAGGACGGTGATCGACTCTCCCGCGATCAACCACCCCACGAGCACGGCGACCGCCGGATTCACATACGCATAGGTCGACACTCGAGTCGGCTTCTCCACTTGGTGCAGCCACGTATACGAAGTGAAGGCCACCAGCGATCCGAACACCGCCAAGTACAGGAGCGCCCACCACGATCGCGCCGTCACCGCAACAAAATGAAAGCTTGCGGTTTCACCGGTGATGGAGGCCGCCGCCAGGAGCGACATCCCGCCTGCCACCATCTGCATGGCAGCCGAGAGCGTCGGCGACTCGGGCATCGGCACATTCCGCATGTAGATCGTGCCCGCCGCCCAGATGAAAGTCGACAGCAGCACGGCGCCGGCTCCCAGCAGATGCAATCCCCCGTTGTGGCGAACAACATCGGGCCCGAAGAGCACGCCCACGCCTACAAATCCCAGCGCAATTCCCAGCAAAGCGCGGGTGGAGAATTTCCACTCAGTGCCCCACACGCGAGCCAGGATCAGAATCCAAATGGGAAGCGTCGCTCCCAGCAGCGCCGCAACTCCGGAGGGCACGGTCTGCTCGCCCCAGGCCAGGCCCCCATGCCCGCCAACAAACAGCACCGTGCCGACAATGACGGGATACTTCCAGTCGCGCAGCCGCGGCCGTGGCACGCCGCGCCAGCGTGCCCACGCGTAGAGCGTGCTCCCGGCGACCAGATGCCGCATGCCCATCATCAGCAGGGGTGGAATGGACTCGACGGCATAGCGGATTCCCAGGTAGGTCGAACCCCAAATCAGATAGATCGCGGCAAACGCCGTCAGAACCTGCGCGGTTGAGGGCCGGCCTAATTCCTGCCTACGAATTTTGACCAGTTTGCCAAGCATGTGCGTTGCGACCCGACGAAACTCCATTCGGCCGAGCCGCCTAACCTGTGTTATGATCTAAACAGGTTAGAGATGAGAGTACGCTCGATGCCCTAACCGGTCAAGCCTAGTTTAATGGTTAGAATCAATCAGTTCGCCCGATGCTGAAATCCACTCCAAAATCGCGCTTCGAATTCACTGGTGGACATCTCGCACTCGACTTCGCCAACACCGTGAACAGCCGTCCCACCGATCACGCCGAAGAGCTGCTGGCTGACTACGCTTCGCTGGCCAGTTGGGGGCGCGAGGCCGGCGTTCTGCCGCCGTACGCCTACGAGAAGCTCTATGTGCAAGCTATGCAGACACCCGCTCGCGCGGCGCAGGCTTTGCAGGAAGCCATCAAGTTGCGCGACGCGATCTTCACGGTGTTCTCCGCGGCCGTCGAGCACCACGCCATGCCAAGCAATGCATTGGCGTTGATTAATTTCTATGTGCAGGACTCGGCTGGGCACCGCCGCATCACGCAGACTGGCCGAAAATTCGAATGGGAGTGGCAGCACCTCGACGCGTACCTGACCGCGATGCTCTGGCCGGTGGCACGGGCCGCTGGGGATCTACTGGTCTCGAAACAACTCGACCAAGTCCGGCTGTGCGCGTCGGAGACTTGCGACTGGCTTTTCCTTGATACTTCCCGCAACCGCATGCGCCGATGGTGCGAAATGAAGACTTGCGGCAATCGCGACAAGGCTCGCCGACATTACGAGCGGAGCAAGAGTGAGTGAGGTGGGGAAGGTTTCAGAGTTTCAAGGTTTCGAGTTTCAAGGTTTCAAGGTTTCAAGGTTTCAAGTTTCAAGGTTTCGAGTTTCAAGGTTTCGAGTTTCAAGGTTTCGAGTTTCAAGGTTTCAAGGTTTCAGAGTTTCAAGGTTTCAGGGTCTCAACTACTCCAGTTCCACTGCGGCCACTCGCACCGGCCGGAGCTTGCTCGGATCGACCACTTTCTCATTCTTCAGGTTGTCGACTTGCGTGTTGCAGATGAAATAGAACTTGCCTTGCACGATCGTCCCTGTGGTGGGCAGTTCCACAAAGTCTGAGCGATACTCCAAGATCTGCGCGGTGGTTACGTGCGTCCCGTCTGCCGACAGCTGGAAGCGTGCGACCCGCGGCAGTCCGATGCCGTTCTGCACCAGAACCAGCCAGCCGCGATCCCAGTACATTCCATCCACGCCCGCCAGCGTCACGCCGCGCCCCGGCTGCACTTGGCTCGAAGACCCGTCGCGCAGGTCATAGCGCAGCACGCCAAACGCATCCGCCACGAACAGCTGATTTCCATCGCCAGAGAGCGTAATGCCGTTGGGGTAGTAGAGGGCACGCGACATCGGCAGCGCGGTAAAGGTGTGGGTTTGCCGGTCGAAGCGATACGCCACGTTCGCAAAGCTGTCGGTGAGATAAATTTCGCGTTCGCCCCGGAGCACCAGGTCGTTGAACAGGTGCTTGCCCGCCGTCGGCGGACGCCAGCGGTTTACCAACTTTCCCGCTGCGTCAAAGTGCACGAGTTCGGACTGGCCATCGCTGTCGGTTCCGGTGTCGGCCCAGAGTCCACCGTCTTTCGGATCGATCTTTAATCCGATCACCGGCAGCAAACCGTAGACGCCAGCCTTCACAAAGTCGGTGGCCACTCCGCCTTTGACTTGCACGACCTTCCGGAGATTGAGACTGCTCATGTAGAAGACTTGCCCGGTCGCATCGGCCGCGAGACCCTCCGGGATGAGTTCCTTCTCCGGGACCGTGAACACGAGCCTGGCTTGGTGCACCGCTGGAAATCTCCTGGCGACCCTCTCGGCCAACGCACGGAATTCGGGATTCGCTCGCATCTTCGCGAATGCCGGATCCTCGCTCGGATCGAATCCTTCTTCGAGGTCAATGCATTCCTTCAACAACCTGAGCGCCTTGGTGGTGTCTCCCAGCGTCGCGTAGTCGGTCGCCATCAGGTAGAGGGCCGCGCCCCGATCCGCCAGCTTGGGCAACAGCGCCTCGGTTCCGGCGATCTCGGCACGCACTTCCGATTCGGGTGGGGCGGGAGGAGTGCTCTGTTGCGCCTGGATATCCAATATCGAAATGACTGAAAGGGTGAGGCAAGCAGACCACCGCATGAACGTTTTCATCTTTCATTTAGACGGCGGCAGAGTAAACCGGTCAACGCATGGACGGGCGATCGCTAAAATTGCTCGGTGCCGCCGATGGCTCCTACTCGATTTCGAGCGGGTATCAGGTACTAGGTACTGAGCACTTCAAGCGGTTTCACCGCGCGCACGAATGCGCTCATGAACTTGCCGTCGGCCTGAGCGGCCAGGGCATCGACATCTACGTTCTGCTGCGATAAGAATTCGCGTGCATCTTCCATCCGGTAGATGCGGGTTGGCTCAATTTCCACCTTGGTGAAGCCGGCGGCTTTGAGCTTCGTGTCGTATTCCTGTTCGTCCAGGGCCCCGGCAATGCATCCCACCCAGAGGAGAACACTCTGGCGGATCTCGGGAGCAATGGGTCCACGGGTCACCACGTCGGACACGGCGAATCGTCCGCCGGGCCTCAATACGCGAAACGCTTCGCGCAGCACCTTGTCCTTGTCGGCCGAAAGATTGATCACACAATTGGAAATGATCACGTCCACCGAGTTATCCGGCAGCGGAATCTGCTCGATCTCGCCTTTCAGGAACTCTACGTTCTCGGCGCCCGCTTTGCGCTTGTTCTCATTCGCCAATGCGAGCATCTCGTCGGTCATATCGAGTCCATAGGCCTTGCCGGCGGGCCCCACGCGGTGTGCCGACAGCAGCACGTCGATCCCACCTCCCGAGCCCAGGTCGAGCACGGTCTCGCCTTGGCGCAATTCTGCCAACGCCGTTGGATTCCCGCAGCCGAGTGACGCCAGCAATGCCTGCTCAGGGATCTGCGCCGCTTGTGCTGCATCGTAGAGATTCGTTGTGATCGGATCGCAACTGCTTCCGGCGGGCGCCGCTCCGCAGCAGCACGAACTTGCGCCGCTCCTGACGCGCAAAGCCGCCTCGCCGTATTTCTCTTTCACCACATCTTTGATTCCAGTGCTTTCCATGATTCACTCCTATTTGCTGATCTGGATGATGTCCTTTGGCTTGACCGCCCGGCTGCGCGTGCAGCACTCGGCATAGAGGAACTGCAACAGTTCCTGTAACGCTTCGTGGTTCGCGGTATAGCGCAGGAAGGTGCTCTCGCGCTTCACGTGCACCAGGCTTTCATTTCTCAATTTGTCCAAATGATGGGACAGCGTCGAGTTTGGAATGTCCAGTTCGTCCTGGATCTCGCTGACGACCAAGCCTTCCGGATGGGCGGTGAGCAAGAGTTGCATGATGCGCAGGCGGGCCTCGGTCCCCATCGCGGCGAACATGTCAGCGTACCTGGCGATTTGCTCGGCATCGAATGGTTCTTGCGCCTTCCGCATATTTCGATATTTGCAGAAATATGGGGTACGGTCAAGGAGACCGGCTAATATTTTCGGCAGCCGCGGTTCCACTATGGGCCTGCGAGGATGTCACATTTTTCGGCTGCCGGCCGTCGTCGGTAAAAATTCCTGGCTCCTGCAAAATGCAATCACCCCTGCAAAATGCAGTGGCCGTGATCTTGGCATCCATCGCTAAGTCTTTTTCCTGCAATCTCCCCAGGCAGAATCCCTTTTGGCATTTGCGTGCATAAACAAGGGTGTCCGTCGGCCCGCGCACGCGCCTCGCGCGAGACGAGGCCCGGCTGGGAGGTCTGATATGTCCATCCTCTTTGTGCTGCTGATGTTCCTGCTGGTGATGTCGATCAGTTACTTCCGCACGCGCCACGAAGTGATGGCGCAACCGGAAGCCCAGTCCCGTCTTCAGGGCGTGCGGATGCAGCGGGAATCCGGATTCTCCGTTCCCGAGGGTTACAGCTTCCACCCCGGGCACACCTGGGCACATCGGGAGGGGGCGGAAACGGTGCGGGTCGGGCTGGACAGCTTTGCCGGCAATCTGATTGGCCGCGTGGATTCGATCGACGTGATGGGGCTGAACCGCTGGGTGCGACAGGGGCAGAAGGTGGCAACCCTTAAGTCCGGCGACTTCGTCATTGAAATGGTTTCCCCTATTGAGGGCGTGGTCACATCGGTGAACCGAGATATCACGGAGGACCCGAGCCTGATCACGCGCGATCCCTACAACGCGGGCTGGATCGCAGTGGTGAAGTCACCCGACGTCGCGACCAACCAGAAGAACCTGGTGCAAGCCAGCATGGTTGCACCCTGGCTGCAGAACTCGGTCACGCGCTTGAACGGTATGGTTGCACAGCTGGCGCCCACATTGGCCGCCGATGGCGGAGTTCCAATTGCCGGCCTGCTAACGCGAGTGACTCCGGAAGTGCGGACGAAGCTGCTGAAGGAATTTTTCCTGGCGTAAGCGGGGGAAGTGGCGGGTGTCTCGCCCGCCGCATCGACGAGCGCAGGTGCACGACTTAAGGAGAACGACATATGCCACGCACACGAGCCATCCTGGTTGATATCACGCAGTGCATCGGATGCCGCAGCTGCGAGCAGGCCTGCAAGGAACTCCACGGCTTCCCCAAGGAGACGGAAGCCAAGCTCTCGCCAACGGCACTGACCGTCATCGAAGAGCACGGTGACAAGTACGTGCGGCGCATGTGCATGCACTGCCAGGATCCGGCTTGCGCGTCGGCGTGCCTGGTGGGAGCGCTGAAGAAGACCGCGCTCGGCCCCGTCACTTACGACAAGTCGAAATGTATCGGCTGCCGATATTGCCTGGTGGCCTGCCCCTTCAACGTTCCGCGCTATGAGTGGTCGAAGCTGGTTCCCTTCGTGAAGAAGTGCGACATGTGCGCGGAGCGGCAAATTGCCGGCAAGCCGCCCGCCTGTGTCGAAGCGTGCCCCACCGGCGCCTCAATCGTGGGCTGGCGCGACGAGATCCTCGAAGAAGCCGAACGCCGGATCCTGAATGACAGCAAGTATGTGAAGCACATTTACGGCAGCGAGGAGGCCGGCGGGACTTCGGTGTTCTTCATCTCCGACGTGCCCTTCGAGAAGCTGGGCTTCGGCACTCCGCCGACCGAGCGCATGCCGGAACTCAGCCAGGCGGCGCTTGGCGATGTGCCGACCGTGGTGCTGGTCGGTGGGGCATTGCTTTCTGGAATCTACTGGATCACGCAACGGCGCGAAGAGGTTCTGCGCGCCGATGTGCGCGCGAAATCCGCATCGTCGGAAGAAGGGAGACGCTCATGAACCGCTTTCCGAAAATCACGCTGTGGCGGGTGATCGTCGCCATCATTTTCGGCGCGGGGCTGTATGCGACCTACGCACGCTTCGCGCTCGGGTTCGCGCGGTCCACGCACCTGACCGACCCTCAACCCTGGGGGCTGTGGGTGGGGCTGGGCACGTTATGCGGCGTCGGTCTCTCGGCAGGCGGCTTCGGCATCGCAGCCGCGGTGTACCTGCTCGGCTTCGAGCGCTACCGGCCGGTGCTGCGCACGGCGGTGCTGGTTTCCTTCCTCGGCTACATGACCGTGATCGCCGGCATGATGTACGAGCTCGGATTGCCATGGCGCATCTGGCATCCCATCTTCATGTGGAACCGCCACTCGATGCTGTTTGAAGTGTCGTGGTGCGTGATGCTGTACTCGACCGTACTGACGCTTGAGTTTTCGCCGGCGCTTGTGGAAAAGATTCCGTGGGTCAGCGTGCGCACGTGGTACTTGCGCTGGCAGCATAGCATCCTGATTGGATTGGTACTGATGGGTTGCGTACTCTCGTCGCTACACCAATCGTTTCTGGGAGGACTCTACCTGTTGACCAAGGGCAAGCTCGATCCGCTATGGTACAGTCCGCATCTCACGACGCTGTTTTATCTTTCGGCGATTCCGGCTGGGCTTGCCGTCACGGTGATGGCGCTCCATCTGTCGGTGCGTTCGCTCGATGTGCAGGTGAATCCGCGCATCTTCACGGATTTGAGTCGTGTGATTGCTCCGATGCTCGCGCTCTATGGAGTCTTTCGCGCGGTGGACCTGATGACGCATAACGCCGCGCCGTACATGTTCCGCTGGCGGGAAGAGTCGCTGGCGTTCTGGGCCGAAATCGGGCTGTTCGTGATCGTTCCGCTGGTGCTCCTGAGCTTCGACAAGATCCGAAACAGCCCGCAAAACCTGTACTGGACCTGCAGCCTGGTCGTGATGGGATTCATGGCTAACCGGCTGAACGTTTCCATCACCGGGCTGCAGGCCAGTTCCGGGGTGTACTACGTGCCCAAGTGGACGGAGTTCGCGGCGACCCTGATGGTGCTGACCGCAGCAGTGCTGGCCTTCCGCTACGCGGTGATCTATCTTGACATTCTTCCCAAGAAGCCGTCGCAGTTGCGGTGGATGGCGAATGGTGCTGCGGCGCAAGCGTGAGATTGGAGGTTTGAGAGGTTCGAGGTTTCGGAAGTTCAAGGTTTCAAGGTTTCAGAGTTTCAAGGTTTCAAGGTCAGAAGGGTTCGGGCTGAGTTTCTGGCAGCGAACTTTTGGAAACTGGGACATCAGGACCTTGACAACTTTGAAACCTTGACACTTTGAGACCTTGACACTTTGAAACCTTGAACTGCCAGCTGCCGATCGCCGGTTGCCCTAGTGCGAGGACGGCTCGATGCCGTCGCTCTTGAGTGCCTCCTCAATGGCTGACCAGACTTTCTTCTCGGGCTGGTTCCCGTCGATGGTCACGATCTTTGCGTTGGGGAAAAATGCAGAGGCGAAGTCGAACTCGCGATGGTAATCCTTGAGGCGCTGCTCGATCACGGTGGGGCTGTCGCTCTCCTGGCCGGTCTTCTTGGCGCGGGCGCGCACCACGTCGTCGGGCACCTCCAACTTGAGGACTAAAGGCTGCAGACCGAGGCTGGGAATCATCTTCGCCAGATCTTGCCCTTGCAGGACGGTGGCTGGGTAACCGTCGAGCAGCAAGCCATGACTGAGGTCCGTGGTCTTGACCCGCTCCTGAAAATAGCGCGAGATGGCGGGATCGTAGCGCATCTCCGCGAGGGTTACTCCGGGGGCGCGCAACTGCTCAAGTTCCGTGGCGTGATCCTTGATCAGATCTTCAATTGAGATGACCGGCATGCCGTAGGTCTTGGCCATGGAATCCGCGTAGACGGTCTTGCCCGACAGCGGAGGGCCGATCAGGATGATCAGCGGATGCTTTGGTGCGGCATTCTGCGAAAGAGCGATTCCACCTATGGTGAGGATGAGGAGCGTGGTCGAAATAAAACGAAGGCTGCACTTCATGGTTGGCCTCAGCAGCGAACGAAATCGCACGCCAGTATGCCACAGACGCGATGGGCGCTGTCAGAGGGAGTGAATTTCGTCGCGGTTGCGAGCGCCTGCTGGGTATTGCCTAGAGCAGGACGATGGTGATTCCGCGGTTGCAACGGCCGAGGTCGTGATCCTGCTTCAGGGCGGGGTGACTTTTGAGCAAGGCCCAGGTGCGGACGTCGGAGGCGGCCCAGTCCTCGCCGAAGATGCAGCCGCGGATGGCGTGATCGTGTTCGAGTTCATGCAGGCGCTTTTGCACTGCAATGCGAATGTCGCCACCGACGCCGCTGGAACCATAGCCGTGAATCAACTTCAGGATGGTGCGGCCATTCTGGCGCGCGCTGTTAAGTTCGCGCTCGAGCGCGGCGAGGGCCTGCGGGACAAGCGGCATCCCAGCCTCAAGATTGACGGTGTGGATTCTGGCATCGGGATGGGAACGTGGCGGCACTGGGTGGCGGATGAACGTTGGCGACTGGGGTCAGGTACGAACGTGTTCGGTGAGCCAGACGCGCCAACTCTCGGGGAGGGCATCGACCCGGATGGCGCGCTGCGCAAGCCGACCGTCTTCTTTGGCGGTGAATAGGCGATTGATGTCGGCAACCGAGACTTTCTCAGGGTCGGAATGCTCGATATGAATCTGGTCTCCGGCAGCGAGATCGCCTTCTTCCATCACGGCAAAGTAGAAGCCGGAACGGCCGCTGGCCAAAAAGCGCTTCAGGATATCGTCCCGCCCAATGCGGATGGCCAGCTTGAAGCATGGGATGCGCGGCTGGGTGACGACCAGAAGGGCTGAGCCGATGCGCAGGCGATCGCCGATGCAGAGCGTCTCTTCGGAAAGACCTTCGGTGGTGAGGTTTTCGCCGAAGCCGGCCCAGGATAGGTCATCGCGCGCCAATTCTTTCTTCCAGAATGGATAGTGTTCCGAGGGATAAGCATAGACGGCTTTGTTGGGGCCGCCGTGCGCGGAAAGATCGGCTTGTCGGTCGCCATCCAGGTTCAGCTTGCGCACCGCGATGCGGCCGGCGACCGGCTCTTTGAAGATTCCGGTGCTGACCTCGAGATTTTTCCACGGTACGTCACGGGGCAAGCCCACGTTGACGGAGACGAGTTGAGCCGCGCCCATCCCCATAAGATACCGCAGCCGGCAAAAACGATTCGTCATCGTAGTCGGGTGGGCATCTTAATGGTTGGGTTGCGGGTCTGAGCGGCGGTTGGTAGGGATGGTAAATTCTTTTCGAAACGTCGGGCCAAGAGCCGAATCTCACAGTAACAACCGGAGGGGTGCCGATGAGTGGGATAGAGCAGTATGACGCGATCGTGGTGGGCTCAGGCCAAGCCGGAACGCCGTTGAGTTCCGCGCTCGCGGGGGCTGGCCTGAAAACTGCGCTGGTGGAGCGCGAACATGTGGGCGGAACTTGCATCAACGAAGGCTGCACTCCGACCAAGACCATGGTGGCAAGCGCGCGCGTGGCCTACCTGGCGCGGCGCGGGGCGGACTATGGGGTGAAGACCGGGCCGGTGAGCGTCGACCAGGTGCGGGTACGGCAGCGCAAGCGCGACATCGTGAACAGTTTTCGGGGCGGAAACGAGAAGCGCCTGAAGAGCGCTGCGAACCTGGATTTGATCTACGGGACCGGCAGCTTCACCGGACCGAAGAAGCTAACGGTGCGGATCAATGACGGCACCGAGCGCACGCTCACTGGGGAGAAGATCTTTATTAATGCGGGAACCCGGGCGGGCGTGCCGAAGGTCACGGGACTCGATGGCGTTCCCTTTCTCGATAACAAGTCAATCATGGAGTTGGACGCGGTGCCTGAACACCTGCTGGTGTTGGGCGGCGGATACATCGGGGTGGAGTTTGGGCAGATGTTCCGGCGCTTCGGGAGCCGGGTAACGATTGTGCAGTTAAGCCAGCGACTGCTGACACGGGAAGATGCCGACGTAGCGGAGGAAGTAGGGAAGATCTTCGCTGAAGACGGCATCGAAGTACTGTTCAATACGAAGACCGAGCGGGCAAGCGTTGGAGGCGGCAAGATCCGCGTTGAGGTGGCGGTTGGCGGGCAGAAACGGACGATTGAAGGCTCGCACCTGCTCGTGGCGACGGGACGCGTGCCGAACTCGGACCAGCTGAACTTGCCGGCAGCAGGAATTGCCGCCGACGAAAAGGGGTTCATC
>Ga0126371_10003750_pt1 | contig 13348 bp, 7 predicted proteins | sample PanSoiMetaPlot_4_FD_110145 | JGI IMG/M metagenome (GOLD analysis project Ga0126371, IMG submission 110145) | Tropical forest soil microbial communities from Panama - MetaG Plot_4 | ecosystem: Environmental > Terrestrial > Soil > Tropical forest > Bulk soil | place: Panama | collected 2016-02-17
CGACCGAGCTCGACGCGCTTCTGCAGACCGTACGGCAGCCGCCCGACCGGAATCTTGCGGATGTGCGGGATCTCGAGAAAATCGATGATCTCCTCGGCCTTGTGGCGGTGGGCGATCTCCTCGGCGAGCGCAGGGCCGAAACGCACGAGTTGCCAGAAGAGGCCGCGGTGCATTTTCAGGCTGCGGCCGGCCATGATGTTGTCGAGCGCCGTCATGCCGCGAAACAGCGCCACGTTCTGGAACGTGCGCGCGATGCCGCCGCGCGCCGCCTCATGCGGCCGCATGCGGGCGCGAGTCCGGCCCTTGAACGTGATGCGGCCCTGCTGCGGATGGTAGAAGCCGTTGATGACGTTGAGCATCGAGGTCTTGCCAGCGCCGTTCGGGCCGATGATGGCGCGGATCTCGCCTTTGCGAATCTCGAATGAGACTCCCGCCAGCGCCCTCACGCCCCCGAACGACAGCGACACGTCCTCGACCGACAGGAGCGCTGCGTCGATCCCTGCGTCGCTCGCGGCCGGCGCCCTCACGCGGCCCGCTCCAGCGCGGAGGAGGCGACCGGCGCGAGGTCGCGGATTTTCACCCGCGCCGACAGCAGGCCCTTGCGGCCGTCCTCGAACGTGACCTCGGTCGCGATGTCGGCTTCGCGCGCGCCGTCATAGAGGGCGGCGATCAGCGGCGCATAACGCTCGGCGATGACGCCGCGGCGCACCTTCTGGGTGCGCGTCACCTCGCCGTCGTCGGGATCGAGCTCCTTGTGCAGGATCAGGAAGCGCCGGATCTGCGCGCCGACCATGACGCCTTCCTCGGCGAGCGAGCGGTTCACCTCGGCGACGTGCTTCTCGAGCATGTCGTAGACCTCAGGATGGCCGGCGATCTCCTGATAGGATCCGTAGACGACGTTGTGCCGCTCCGCCCAGTTGGCGATCGCGGCAAGGTCGATGTTGAGCATGACGCAGACGAAGTCGCGCTTGTCGCCGAACGCGACCACCTCGCGGATGTTGGGAAAGAACTTGAGCTTGTTCTCGATGTACTTCGGCGCAAACAGCGTGCCGTCATTGAGGCGCCCGACGTCCTTGGCGCGGTCGATGATCTTGAGGTGCCCGGTCTTCGGATCGAAGAAGCCGGCGTCGCCGGTCTTCACGTAGCCGTCCGGGGTCAGCACCTCGGCGGTGCGGGCCTCGTCCTTGAAATATCCGACGAACATGCCGGGGGACTTGAACTGCACCTCGCCGCCCTCGGCGAGGCGGATGTCGACGTTCGGCACCGCCGGCCCCACGGTGTCGGAATGGATCTCGCCGTCCGGCTGCGCCGTGACATAGAGGAAGGCCTCCGTCTGGCCGTAGAGCTGCTTCAAGTTGAGCCCGAGCGAGCGGTAGAACGCAAAGAGGTCGGGCCCGATCGCCTCGCCGGCCGTGTAGGCGACGCGCACGCGCGAGAGGCCGAGCACGTTCTTGAGCGGCTCGTAGATGACGAACCGGCCCAGGCCATAGAGCAGCCGGCCCCGCAGCGGCACCGGCTTGCCGGTGAGAATCGCCTCGCCGTAACGTCGCGCCACGCCGATGAAGTAGTGGAAGAGGTGACGCTTGACGCTGCCGGCGTCCTCCATGCGGATCATCACGCGGGTGAGCATCTGCTCGAACACGCGCGGCGGCGCGAAATAGAAGGTCGGGCCGATCTCGCGCAGGTTGTCCATGACGGTGTCGCCGCTCTCCGGGCACGCCATGCAGAAGCCCGCGACCATGCCCTGCGCGTAATTGAGATAGTGGTCGCCCACCCAGGCGAGCGGCAGATAGGCGAGCGCCTCGTCACGGTCGGTGAGCTTGTCGAACGCGACGGTGTCGCTCGCCGCCGCGATGCAGCCGCGCGCCGACAGCACGACGCCTTTCGAGGCGCCGGTGGTCCCCGAGGTGTAGAGAATGATCGAGGTGTCGGTGCCCTGCCCGGCCGCGATCGCCGCGTCGAGCCACCGGCCGAGCGCCGCGTCGGCGGCGAGCGCGGCGCGGCCGTCCGCGATCACGGCGTCGACGGCGGCGAGCCGCGCATGGTCGTAATCGCGCAGCCCGCGCGGCTCGTCGTAGAGGATGCGCGCGAGCCGCGGCAGCCGCTCCGCCACGGATTGGATCTTGTCGACCTGCTCCTGGTCCTCGACCGCGGCGAACGTCACATCCGCGTGGGCGAGCACATAGGCGAGTTCGTCGGCCACCGCGTCGGCATAGACCGGCACCGGGATCGCGCGGAGCATCTGCGCCGCGGTGATCGCCCAATAGAGCCGCGGCCGGTTCGAGCCGACGATCGCGATGGCGTCGCCCGGCGCGAGGCCGAGCCGGTGCAGCCCCACCGCAAGGGCACGCACCTCGGCATAGACCTGATCCCAGGTCCAGGTCTGCCAGATGCCGAAATCCTTGTGGCGAAAGGCTGGGCGGCCGCGAAACTCTTCGGCATTGCGCGCGAGCAGCTGCGGAAACGTCCCCGCGCGAACGCCAACCGTTCCGGCCACAGCGTTCCCCTCGTCGCGTGTTGCGCCGGCCAAGCCGGCAGCCCCTCGCCGCCTCGATGGCGGACTTGGCCGCGATTTGAGGGTACGGCCGCACTCCGGTCAAGAGCGGCCGGTGTCATCAGATGGTGTGAGACGCAGCCGGCGCTACATGTGATGGTGGTGATGCTCCGGCATCGGCGGATCCTGTGCCTCTTTGAGGTGTGCGTCCTCGGCCTGCAGATATCCGATAAGCACCTTGGCGTCGTCGTCGCTGATGCCCAGCGCCGGCATGTGCACGCCGGGGAACTTCGCGGTCAGCGACATGGCGATCGGGTCCTGGCGCGCGCGCGCCTTGTCGGGATGCATGATGAAATCCGCAAGCCATGCGGGGTCGCGCCGTTCGGTGACGCCGCGCAGATCGGGGCCAACCCGGTCGCCCACTCCGATCGTATGGCAGGGTGCGCAGATCCGCTTGAACAGACCCTGACCCGGGTGCATGGCGAGCGCGTAGCCGGTGTTGCTGTGCGGATCGGGCTTTGCCTCACGCACCTGCTCACGCCACTTCGGATCCATTGCGCGGATATCGACGAGAAGCGCGTTGATATCCCCGAACACGGTGTTCCGCATCCACTCGCCGGTCGCATCATTGCCGAGCACGATCTCATTGCGATGCTCGTCGAGCGTCCGGCTGTTGTCGCCGAGCCTGGAGTTGATCAGCTTGATATCCTCCGGCTTGCCGGTCAGGAACAGCCAGCCCGGGCCGACGTGAAACCCATCGGCAAACTGCTTGAGCTGCTGCGGCGTGTCGCGCACGGGGTCGACCGTCATCGAGACGAAGAAGATGTCGCGCCCCACCATGTCGCCCAGCGCATCCTCGACCTGGGTGAGGCGCGCCGTGGTGAGCGGGCAGATATCGGGGCAATTGGTGTAGATGAAGCTGATCACCACCATCTTGCCCTTGATGACGTCGTCGTAGAAGTTCAGCGTCTTTCCGTCCTGGGTGACGACCGGCAGATTGGGGAAATATCCCGCGCCCCAACGACCGCTCTGCGCGTGGAGCGGGGCCTGCATCGACACGAGTGATGCAACGAGCGCCGCGACGCCGACCGTGAATGTTCGCCTCATGTGTTTCCTCCAGCACGCCCGCAAAATCTCGCCGCAGCGTGTCTCGCGACACGCTGCGGTTTCTCGCACAGTGAATTTTTCACTAGGGGACGCCCGTCGTGGTCTTCCGCAACGGATTGTTGATCAGCGCGCTCATTTGCTGGGAGTTCGAGCTGGTCGTCGCCTCCGGCAGAACTTCAGGCGTGGTGAAGAACACGCCGTCCGGCGTCGGATTCGGGGTCGGCGTGACCATCGTCTGCGGCGAGCCGGCGACGCCCGACAGCAGCTGGATGCGCATCAGCAGGGCGAAGTCCTCGTGCACCGTGTTGTGGCAGTGGTTGACGTAGGACCCGCCATATTCGCCGAACTGGATCTGGAACTGGACCTGACCGGAGGGGCGCAGCCGCCAGACGTCCTTTCTGACCAGATTTTCGGTTGCCGGGATGGGGTCGCCGCCCCGGTTCATGGTGATGCCTTCCTCGAAGTGCAGATGGATCGGGTGATCCCAGCCGCCTCCGCCGTTGATGTAGGTCCAGTGCTCGATGTCGCCGGCCTTCGGATACTCAAGCTGGACTCGGTTGGCGTTCATCGAGTGGGGCTGCCCGTTGTTGACCATGACGGTCCACGGGAACGAGGCCGTGTCCGGGCAATCGGGCGTGCATTGGCCGGTCACCGGATCGCGCGAGTCACCGTTGCCGGATCGCCCCCACTGGACGATGCGCTCGCGCACCGGCGTGACGATCGGAATCTGCTGCGTGAGCACGGTCGGCACCACGCTCGGATCGGGGGAGGTGGAAACGAGGGTGACGCCCGGAACATCCACGCTCTGGACCGAGCCGACGACCCGGAACTGCAGGAGGCCGCCGACCGCCGGATCGTTGTTGCTGCCCTGCAAGGCCTGCGCGAGCGGCAATTGCCCGTCCGGCTTGCGGCCGTCGGTCTGCTGCAGGGTGTTCACCAGCGTCAGCCGGTCTCCGACCTTGAACTTGGAGAAGTCGACGACGATGTCGTAGCGCTCGGCGGTGCCCTGCTGATCGAGCGAGGTCAGCGTGATCGGGTTCACCACCAGATTGCCGTCGTTGGCGATGAACTGGAATGGCACCGCATTGCCGTTGGGGCCGGCGATCTGGAACTGCCAGAACCGCGACATGCCGCCCGCGAGGATGCGGAAGCGATACTTGCGCGGCAGGACCTCGAAGAACGGCGCATAGGCCATGTTGACGAACACCAGGTCGCCGAGGAACCCGTCGGTGTCGAAGATGTCGAAAAAGTACTGACCGGTCTGATCGGTCGCGGCGTCGGTGATGATCAGGTTCACGTCGAAGTCGAGGTTGCCGTAGTCCAGCAGACTGCCGCTCGGCAGACGCAGATTGATGCCGTCGTTGTGCGCCTCATTGCCGCGGTCGGGACCGCTGTACATGTTGACCATGCCGAGATTGCCTTTGTAGACGTTCTCGGCCGTGAAGAAAAAGCGATGGTCGTGGGCCCACATGGTGCCCTGGATCTCGCGGAAGTCGCCGGCAACGTTGATAAGGCCGCCATTGCCGTCGGGCCCCGACGCACGCGGATCGGTCGCCTGCGTGTTGATCTTGTCACGCCGCGCAAGCGTCGTGCTCCAGCGGTAGTCGTAGAACGTGCCCGGGAAGTGGTGGGTGTTGGCGGCGCCGTCGCTCTCGGCGCCATTGTGCGCGTTGTGGAAGTGGAGCTGAGACTCGTTGCGGCCGAACCCGTTGTTTTGCGTGCGATCGACCGGAAGATTGTTGTAGATGCGGTGGGTGACCGGCTGCCCGTAGCGGGTCTTGATCAGGAACGGCGGCAACTGGCCTTGCTGGAAGCGACCGACGCCGTAGGTCCATACGCTGTTGGGGGCCTGAGCCGGGAAATTCGGGTGGAACTTCGTGTTCGGCGCAATCGGGCCGAGCGACTGGATGTAGCCGACCTGAGGGAAGAACTCGTTCCAGCGCTGATGGGCGAACACCTCCCCGGGCGGACGCCCCTCGATCGGGCCGCGCCCCGTGATCGGGTTAATGAATTGCGGATTACCCGGATTGGCGGTGAAATCGGTGTGGTACGACAGCCGCCGCGCCGGTCGCTCGCCGAGCGCCGCCGGAAAGGCCGCGTCGCCGGCCGACGCCGGATCCGCCGATGCGACCCGCGTCAACGGAATCGGCTGTCGCAGGGCAAGCCGCGGCATCGGCTGGGTGAACTTCTGCGCACCGAACAGCGGACTGCGCGGCGTGCCGGTCGGAACTCCGTCCGCGAAGGCGCTCGGCGCAAACGGGCTCAGGCCATTCTTCAGCGCGAGCCCGGCCCAGGTGAGCAGGCCCCACTTGTAGAGATCGCGCCGCGAGATCTGGCCGATCGACAGTGCTTTGACGATCTCAGCGCGATTGTCGCGTGCCTTCTGGGCTTCTCTCACGCGCGCGCGCGAAGCGTTGTGGGGCAGATACCGCATGGGCCGCTCTCCCTGAGTGTGATTTTTTTGTCGCCCCGCGGTGGCGCAAGACGATGGCTCGATCAGGCCATGTCGAAACGCCAACTCTGCACGTCTACATCAGACTTCGCGGCACATCCAATAGTGGCATACAACTATTGATCTAACATTCTTCGAACGTGGGCATCGCGAGCAAGGAAGCAACGCGCTGCTCCGGTGTTATTGGATTTTATGGATGCACGGCGGACCTCCGCGCGCTGCCCCGCAGCAGCGTGGATGACCTTACTCCGCCGCCTTCAACAGCGGCGCGGGGCCGGCGCGGAATTGCTCGAGAAGCGCGGCCTCGTCCGCCTTGGCGGCGGCGAGATGGCGCATCTTGATGTGGCCGAAGCCGCGGATCTTTTCCGGAATCGCGGCGAGCCCGACCGCGATGGCGTGATTGTCCGGCGTGAGCTTGGGCAGAATCTCGTCGAGCATCGACGCGTAGTCGGCAATCAATTTGCGTTCGGCCTTACGCTCCGCCGTATGACCGAAAATATCGAAGGCGGTGCCGCGCAGGCCCTTGAGGCGCGCGAGCAATCCAAAGGCCGACAACATCCAGGGACCGAACACGATCTTGCGCGGGCGCCCGGCCTTGTCGGTCGGTGAGAGCAGCGGTGGGCTGAGATGGACCTTGAGGCGCAGGTTCGAGCCGTCGAACGTGTTCTTCACCTGCGCGGCGAACGCGCCGTCGGTGTAGAGCCGCGCCACCTCGTATTCGTCCTTGTAGGCCATCAGCTTGAACAGATAGCGCGCGACTGCCTCGGCGAGCCCGCATTTGCCGGGCGCGTGCGCCGCCTCGGCGGCCTTGGCCTTGTCGACCCAGCCGCGGTAGCGCGCCGCGTAGGACGCATTCTGATAATCGGTGAGGAACGCGACGCGGCGCGCGACCATCTCGTCGAAGGACTGCGAGAGCTTTTGCGCCGGGTCGGGCATCGCGGGCGCGGCGAGCGCCTCGACGGCCGCAAGACCGAGCGCGGCGCGCCGGCCCCAGCGGAACGCCGCGACGTTCATCGCCACCGCCTCACCGTTGAGCTCGAGCGCACGCTCGACCGCGGCGGCCGCGAGCGGCAGCGCGCCGATCTGGTAGGCGTAGCCGAGCAGGAACATGTTCGCGCCGAGCGACTGGCCGAGCAGTGCGGTCGCGAGCCGCGACGCATTGACGAAGTGGCAGTTGTCGCGGCCGGCCGCGCCCGCGATGGCGCGCCGCAGGCGCTCGCTCGGCAGCGCGAATTCCGTGTTGCGGGTGAACTCGCCCGGCAGCACCTCGGCGGTGTTGACCACCATGCGGGTCGCGCCCGGCTTGACGGCGCCGAGCACCTTCTTGTTGCCGGCGACCACGATGTCGCCGCCGAGCACGAGGTCGGCGCCGGCGGCCGCGACGCGGATGGCGTGAATGTCGGCTGGATCCTTGGCGATGCGGATGTGGCTCTGCACCGCGCCGCCCTTCTGGGCGAGGCCGGCCATGTCGATCACGCCGACGCCCTTGCCTTCGAGGTGCGCCGCCATGCCGATGATGGCGCCGACCGTGACGATGCCGGTGCCACCGATGCCGGTGACGATGATGCCGAACGTCTGCCCGATCGCCGGCAGTGTCGGCTCGGGCAACGGCGGTTCATCAGCGCGCATCGCGACGCCTTGCCCCTTCTTGAGCTGCGCGCCCTCGACGGTCACGAATGACGGGCAGAAGCCCTTGAGGCAGGAAAAATCCTTGTTGCAGCTCGACTGGTCGATGACGCGCTTGCGGCCGAACTCGGTGTCGAGCGGCTGCACCGAGACGCAGTTCGACTGCACGCCGCAATCGCCACACCCCTCGCAGACGAGCTCGTTGATGATCACCCGGCGATCGGGATCGGGGAATTGACCGCGCTTGCGGCGACGGCGCTTTTCCGCCGCGCACGTCTGGTCATAGATCAGCACGGTGCAGCCTGGGATCTGCGCGAGCTCGCGCTGCACGGCGTCGAGATCGTCGCGGTGATGGATGGTCAGGCCGTCGGGCCAGTGGGTGCCGGAGGGATATTTGTGCGGCTCGTCGGTGACCACGGCAACGCGTTTTGCGCCCTCGGCCGCGACCTGGCGGGCGATCTGAGGCACGTCGAGGCCACCGTCATTCTTCTGGCCGCCGGTCATCGCGACCGCGTCGTTGAACAGGATCTTGTAGGTGATGTTGACGCCCGACGCGATCGCGCCGCGGATCGCCATGTAGCCCGAGTGATTGTAAGTGCCGTCGCCGATGTTCTGAAACACGTGCGGCCGTTTGGAGAACGGCGCCTCGCCGATCCAGTTCGCGCCCTCGCCGCCCATCTGGGTGAAGCCGAGCGTCGAGCGGTCCATCCACTGGACCATGTAGTGGCAGCCGATGCCCGCATAGGCGCGGCTGCCTTCGGGCACGCGAGTCGACGAGTTGTGCGGGCAGCCGGAGCAGAAATAGGGGATGCGCACCGCCACGTCCTGCGTCTCGCGCAAGACGCGCTGCGCCTCCTTGAGGCGGGCGACGCGACCCGCGATGTTCTCGTCGGTCGAATATTTCAGCAGGCGCTCGCCGATACAGATCGCGACGTCGTTCGAATCGAGCGCGGCCTTGACCGGAAAGAGCCAGCTGCCCGCCTCGTCCTTCTTGCCGATGCAGACCGGCTGATTGGCGGTGCCGTAGAGCTCCTCGCGCACCTGTACCTCGATGAGCGAGCGCTTCTCCTCGACCACGATGATGAGCTCGAGGCCACGGGCGAATTCCTGCAGCTCCTGCCGGCTGATCGGCCATGGGCAGGCGATCTTGTGGATGCGCAGGCCGAGGTCGTTGCAGCGCACCTCGTCGAGACCGAGCTCGTCGAGCGCCTGGCGCACGTCGAGATAGGACTTGCCGACCGTAATGACGCCGATCTTCGGAGTGCGCCCGCCCGAGGTGATCTGGCGATTGAGCCGATTGGCGCGCACGAAGGCCAGCATGGCGTCGCGCTTGTGGTCGTGCAGCCGTGCCTCCATGCCGAGGACGGTGTCGTTGAGGCGGATGTTGAGCCCGCCGGGCGGCATCGCGTAGTCGGTCGGGATGATGATGTTCACGCGGTCGAGGCTGCCGTCGATCACGGCGGTCGACTCCACCGTGTCGTGCATGCATTTGAGCCCGACCCAGGCGCCGGTGAAGCGCGACATCGCCCAGCCGAAAATGCCGTAGTCGACGATCTCCTGCACCCCGGCCGGGTTGAGGATCGGGATCATCACGTCGACGAAATTGAACTCGGACTGGTGCGCCGTGGTGGAGGACTCGGCCGTGTGGTCGTCGCCCATCAGCGCGAGCACGCCGCCTTGCCGGGAGGTGCCCGCGAAGTTGGCGTGGCGCAGCGCGTCACCCGAGCGGTCGACGCCCGGGCCCTTGCCGTACCACATGCCGAACACGCCATCGAAACACCCCTCGCCGCGCAGCTCGGCCTGCTGCGAACCCCACAGGGCGGTCGCGGCAAGATCCTCGTTGATGGCGGGCTGAAACAGGATGTCGTTAGCTTTGCACAGCGCCTGCGCGCGCTGGAACTGATAATCGAGGCCGCCGAGCGGCGAGCCGCGATAGCCGGTGACGTAGGCCGCCGTATTGAGCCCCGCGCGCCGATCGCGTTCCTTCTGCATCAGGCACATGCGCACCAGCGCCTGGTAGCCGGTGACGAACACGTCCCGCTGCATCAGGTCGTACTTGTCGTCGAGGGTGACGCGCTTGAGCGCCATGGCGTGGTCCTGCCGGGGGTCGCCCACCCGATCCGAGCTGCGCTCCAAGTATATAGAGGTCGCGCACGGCGGCAAAAGGGCCGCTATCTTGGCCGTGGTGGCGCGATTTCGCCGCGGGTTGCGCGATCGGAACGAAATTTCAACGCGCCGTGTGACGGCGAAATTTGGCGCAATGCAGCAGAGATTATTTTTAGACGGAGGGCTTGGCGCCCTATTCGGACTCGGTCAGCCGCCGCCTCAGCCCGGCGTTCTCGTCCTCGAGCCTCCGGATCCGCCGCGCCAGCGAGATCGGAACTGGGGCGTCGCTCACCTCGAACGGGACGATCTCGACGCCCATGTCCTCGAGACGGCGCCAGCGCGCCTGCACGCGGTAGGCGCTGTTCTTGCGCGGGATGTGCAGCTCGAAGCTCTCAGGCAGCTGCGTCGCATTGGGAACCACGAGGCGAGCGCCGGCGCCCGACGTATTGCGCACGATGCAATCGATCGCGGTCAACCGCCGCGGCGTCGTGATCTGGCCGCAGAGATAGGCCGGCGACCGGCCTTCCTTGCGCCGCTCCTGCATCGGGCTCTCCTGCACCATGCGGCGCAGGGTGCCACATCGATCGCAGGTTGCAAGCGCGGGCTCGCCCCAGCGTTAACCGGCAAGCTTAACGGGCGCGCACGAAAATGGTCGCAAAAATGTTCGGAGTGTCGGCCAAGGCCGACACTCCGAACGGTAAATTGCTGGGTTATAAAATGGACTAAGGCAAATGATTTCGTGATGAAATCGGCGGACCCACAAAATGTCGCAAACGGCAGCGAAAAGACTCCACGTGCTGGCGGGGGCTGGCTGGCGGCCTGGCTTGCCGACCTGGGCCTTGGGTCCCGGGCGGCGGGGCCGAAGTCGCCGGTGGCGGCTCCCCGTCACAGGAAGCAGCCTAATACGAAGCGCGGAAATTGCGTGTGAACTAGCTCACACCCGGTTGCGGGCGCGCCAGAAGTCGCGGCCTTCCTCGCGCATGAAGCGGGCGAGCACCATGTTGTGCACTTCCGAGGCGCCGTCGACCAAGCGCGCGGAGCGGTAGATGCATCCGACGATCAATGCTTGCTGTTCGAGCCGAACAGCCGGCTGAATATCCCCCGCGGCCTCTGAACCGTGGGTCTGTCGGTGAGCTCGAGCCAATAGACGTTGTCGTTCACGTCCGGACGGAAGGATCGGACATGGCGCACTTTGATGCGCTCGTCGGCGGTATGGCCCATCGTCTCGCCGTCCTTCACGACCGGACCGCTGGCCAGAACGTAGGAGCCGAACTTGCGCACCAGATCGTAAGTCCGATCGAGGGGCAGTGAGCTTTCGGTCTCGATCTCCATCAGCCCGAAGTCGCGCATGCCAAGCGTCGAGATCAGGATATTGCCGTTGGGCTGTTTCGAGAACTGGATGAGGACCCAGAGCGAGAAGGGGACCGCTCCCTTGAACGTCGTCGCAAACTCGGCCTTGAAGGTGCTGGACGGCATCAGAACGCTGCCCCACAGCACGCCGATCACAGGCAGCTGCTCGACGAGCTCGCGCACCAGGACCAGATGGTGCATATGGGCGTCCAGGCGCGAAAACTTGGACCAGCTGCAAAACACCATGAGGTGCGACTTGCTGCGGGCAACGTCCTTTTTGAGATCGGGCCACCAATAGGTGAATGTGGCCAAGTGATCGAATGCGTCAGGATATGGCGCATCAACCCGCATCCCCATGATCACATCGCCGCCTGCAGGAAGCACGATTGAGCCGCCGGGCGTATTGCCTTGCGCATGTACCGGATCGATCTCCAGGGCCGTGCCGACTCGATCTATCATCAGCCGATAGTCGATATCGGCCGGGCGCTCGAGGAAGAGTGTGGCGCCGATCATCGCCGGCTTGTCTGCCGGATTTTGCGTCGAGTCCGACATTGGTCATCCGCCGCTGAAAGAGTTGCGCTCGCTTACCATCAGCGAAGATAGCCCGAATTGGCCGCCGAAAAAATCCAGACCTGAGCGCGACGAAGAGGTTCAAACTCTGTTGCCTGCGCTCCAGCGCCAGAAGTCGCGGCCCTCCTCGCGCATGAAGCGGGCGAGCACCATGTTGTGCACTTCCGAGGCGCCGTCGACCAGACGCGCCGCACGGGCCGCCCGATAGATCCATTCGAGGATGGTGTCCCTGGAATAGCCGCGCGCGCCGTTGAGCTGGATCGCCACGTCGGCTGCATTGTGCAGCGTGTCGGCGACATGCACCTTGGCCATCGAGATTTCCTTGCGGGCGCGGTCGCCCTGGTCGAGCTTCCAGGCGGCGTGCATGGTGAGCAGGCGGCCGATCTGAATCTGCTGAGCGACCTGGCCGAGCTTGATCTGCACGCTTTCGCGGTCGGCGAGCTTGATGCCGAACCCTTCGCGGCGGCCGACATACTCCTGGGCGATCTCCAGGCAGCGCTTCGACCAGCCGAGCCAGCGCATGCAATGGGTGAGCCGCGCCGGGCCGAGGCGGATCTGGGTCACGCGCAGCCCGTCGCCAATATTCATCAGCACGTTCTCGTCGGCGATCTCGAGCCCGTCGAACTCGAGCTCGCAATGGCCGCCGTGTTCCTCGGGTCCCATGATCTCGATGCGGCGAAGAATGCGCCAGCCGGGCTGGTCGCGGTGATAGAGGAACGCGGTGAGCCCGCGGCGCGCATCATCGGAGGTGCGCGCGATCACGATGAAATGGCTCGCCGCGTCCGCCCCGGTGATAAACCATTTGCGGCCGAAGACGCGCCATTTGTCGCCGTGCCGTTCGGCGCGGGTCTTGATCATGCCGGGATCGGAGCCGCCGCCGGGCGCGGGCTCGGTCATCGCGAAGGACGAGGTGACCTTGCCGTCGACGATCGGGCGCAGCCACCTCTCCTTCTGCGCCGGCGTGCCGGCGCGGGCGAGCAGGTTCATGTTGCCGTCGTCGGGCGCCATGCAGTTGATGGCTAGCGGCCCGAACAGCGAGCGCGCCGCCTCCTCGTACACCGCCGCCCAGGCGACGATCGGCAGCTCCATGCCGCCGAATTCCTTGGGGCTTTGCGGCGCCCACAGCCCGGCCTTGCGCGCTTTTTCGCGCACCGGCGCCAGGCGCGCGAGCGGGATGTTCTCGTGCTCGGAAAAATTCTTGCGATCGCTTTCGAGCGGCAGCACGTGCTCCTCGATGAAGGCGCGCACGCGCTGGCGCAGATCCTCGATCTCGGGCGGCAGCGTGAAGTCGATCATGTCGGTTCCCCGGGTTAGCCGCGCAGCGCCACCATCTGGCCGCCGTCGACCACGATGGTCGCGCCCGCGATGTAGCGGCCGGCATCCGACACCAGCAGCAAGAGCGCGCCGTCGAGATCGCCCTCCTCGCCGAAGCGGCCGACCGGGATGTCGCGGGTGAGCGCCCTGCCCTCCGGGCTCGCAAGGAAGTCGCGGTTCATCTCGGTGACGAACCAGCCGGGCGCGATGGCGTTGACACGTACGCCCTTGAAGGCGAGCTCGAGGCCGAGCGCCTTGGTCATCTGGATGACGCCGGCCTTGGCGGTGGTGTAGGCGATGACGCCCTTGGCGACGCCGAAGCCGAGCAC
>Ga0126371_10003751_pt1 | contig 13344 bp, 9 predicted proteins | sample PanSoiMetaPlot_4_FD_110145 | JGI IMG/M metagenome (GOLD analysis project Ga0126371, IMG submission 110145) | Tropical forest soil microbial communities from Panama - MetaG Plot_4 | ecosystem: Environmental > Terrestrial > Soil > Tropical forest > Bulk soil | place: Panama | collected 2016-02-17
AAGATCCAAAAACCGCTCGCGAGGGGGCGCGCGAAATGGCCGCCATGTACCTCGCCAACAAAGTGCAAAACATCAAGGGCTCGGCGGACACATTGCTCGAGTGCGCCGGGCTAACGCGCGAAGAACTCCAGCCCATCGCCGACGCTATGGAAAGAGGCGGGCGCAAAGCCGCCGCCCGCGCTGTCTCCGATTCGACGCTCGACAAGGTTTGTCCCATCGCGGGTTCGCCAAAACAGTGCATCGACAAGCTCGAGGAATATCGCGCCGCGGGCTGCACGCAGATGATGCTGGAACTCTGGGGCGACAACCGCCTCCAGCAAGCGCGTCTGTTCGGTGAAAAAGTGCTTCCTCATTTCCACAATCAATAGGTTCTCGGAGTTATCCTAATAATGCTCGAGGGATCGCATGCCGGAGTTGCCGGACATTACCATTTACATCGAAGCGCTCGAGAAGCGCATTCTCGGACAAACGCTGGAACGCGTGCGCGTCGTTAGCCCGTTTCTGTTGCGCACGGCCACGCCCCCGCTCGGCAGCGCCATCGGCAAAAAGCCTCTGCGCTTACGCCGCGTCGGAAAACGGATTTGCATTGGCCTGGAAGACGACCTCTGGCTCGTTTTGCATTTGATGATTGCGGGTCGACTTCACTGGCGGGCTCGCGGCGTGAAAATCTCTCCGCCTCGCGGCCTCGCGGCGTTTGACTTTCCCGCGGGATCGCTTCTCTGGACCGAAGCTGGCTCCCAAAAACGCGCCTCGCTCCATGTGGTTTCGGGCGAGGCCGGACTTCGCGAGTTGGATCCCGGTGGCATTGAGGTTCTCGCGTCCGACTCGGCACAATTCACCGCCGTTCTACTCTCCGCAAATCACACGCTGAAGCGCGCCCTCACCGACCCGCGTCTTTTCAGCGGCATCGGCAACGCCTACTCCGACGAAATCCTGTTCGAGGCAAGACTTTCGCCTCTTGCGCTCACTCAGAGGCTCGCCGCCCCGGAAATACATCGCCTATTTGAAGCTACCCGCACGACGCTTAGGCGTTGGACCGAGCGGCTACGCCGAGAAGCGGGAGGAGGGTTCCCTGAAAACGTTACCGCCTTTCGCGAAGGGATGGCCGTTCACGGTCGCTACAAACAGCCCTGCCTGCGTTGCGGAACGAAAGTCCAGCGCATCCGTTACGCCTCCAATGAAACCAACTACTGCCCCACATGCCAGACCGGCGGAAAACTCCTCGCCGACCGCGCGCTCTCACGCCTTCTCGGTGAAGACTGGCCGCGCACGCTCGACGAACTCGAACTCCTCACTGCGAAGCCCAAGTAGTTCCGGCATTTGATAGCAGCCGACGGCGGTTTGCCCTGGTTCAGTCGAGCACTGCAGCAATTGCGCCGTCAGCAACGAGCGCGGAGACAGCTTCGATGTCCGCCGCGAGAGGCCGGTCCACGGAGAGCATGTGCGATTTCGAGCGCACAACTTTATAAGCCTTCATCGCGCCGTTTCCGGTTTCAAGCGGCGCGAGCAGGTCAATTCCCTGACAGGCGCACAACAGCTCAATGGCAATCGTATTTCGCAGGTTTTTGAGCATCCGGTCGAGCCTCCGCGCTCCGCTCATTCCCATGGAGACGTAATCTTCTTGGTTCCCCGAAGTAGAAATCGAATCGATGGAGTGCGGCGTCGCCAGCGCTTTGTTCTCGCTGGTCAGCGCGGCGGCGGTCACCTGCGCAATCATAAACCCGGAGTTCAATCCCGGCTCGGGCGTGAGAAACGCGGGCAACATGCTGGTCAATGGATTCGTCATCTGCTCGACGCGCCGCTCGACAATGCCGCCGAGGGTGGCAATGGCAACGGCCACTTGGTCCGCTGCCATCGCCAGCGGCTGACCATGGAAGTTGCCGCCGCTGATGATGTCGCCGCCCGCGTCATCGCGCAGGAACACCAATGGATTATCCGTCGCGCTGTTCAGTTCCACGGTGGCCATTTCCCGCGCTTGCCGGAGCGCGTCGCGCACCGCACCGTGCACTTGCGGCGTGCAGCGCAGACTGTAAGCATCCTGTACGCGCGGATCCTTCTCCGCCGCGCGGTGCGATTCGCGAATCTGGCTGCCTTCGTTCAGATGCGCAAGGTTGCCGGCCGTCGTGGCCGCACCGGGATAAGCACGCGCCTGCATGATTCTTGCGTCGAAGGCGCCGGGGCTGCCCCGCAGGGCATCGAGAGAAAGCGCCGCGGCCACGTCCGCACTGTCGACGAGAATGTCGGCTTCCCGCAGTGCAAGGCTTAGAAGGGCGAGCATTCCTTGCGTGCCGTTCAGCAGCGAAAGGCCCTCTTTTGCTTCCAACTCGATTGGAGCGATGGCTGCGCGCTTCATGGCTTCGCCGCCCGGCAAGGTTTCGTTGCGGAACCTCGCCTGCCCCTCGCCAATCATCACGTGCGCCAGATGCGCCAAGGGCGCGAGATCACCGGAAGCGCCAACCGAGCCCTGCGAGGGTATCAACGGGTGTACTTTCGCGTTCAACATCTGACACAGCGTTTCCACGACGCGCGGCCGAACTCCGCTCAGTCCTTTGGCCAAGGCGTTTGCCCGCAGCAGCATCATCGCCCGGGTTTCTGTCTCGCTCAGGGATGGGCCGACGCCGCTCGCGTGTGAGCGCACGAGATTCACTTGCAGTTGACGCACCTGTTCGGGCGAAATGCGCATGGAGGCGAGCTTCCCGAAGCCAGTATTTATGCCGTATGCCGTCGCGCCGGAAGCCAAAAGGCGCTCCACCGCCGTGCGCGAGGCCTTCATCTTTTCGCCCGCGGCGGGTGCCAGTCCGGTGCTTTCGCCATCGAGCGACACGGCATAGAGTTGCGAAAACGTCAGATCGTTGCCCGTCAACAAAACGCTCATGCGCGGCTCCGATGCGGCCGAGGCACGCCCGCCACAACCATGATTTTTCTATATTTCTCGGGCAAAAGCTTTGGACGTCCGTTGCTTCCGCAAATCACATGGGTCGTTTCGCCGTTGGCCAGCACTTGATCGTCCGCGTCGCGAATCACTTCATAGGAAAACACCACCACGCGGTTCTTCGACTCCGCGATGCGTGTGCGGATGCGTAATACTTCGTCATAGCGCGCGGAGTGATGATAGCGGCAGTGCACATCGGCTACCACGATGTGGCAGTCGTCCTCCTTTTCCATCTTTTTGTACTCCACGCCCAGCGCGCGCATCAATTCCACCCGGCCCACCTCGAACCACACCAGAAAATTCGCGTGATACACCATGCCCATCTGGTCGGTCTCTGCATAGCGAACACGCACTTTTGCATCGTGATATTCGAGCATGCGATTCTCTCTGCCTTATTCCGGCTTGCCTTGCCAGACCGGTTTGCGTTTTTCCAGGAAAGAAGCGAGGCCTTCTTTGAAATCGGGGGTGCAGCGAATACGCGCATTTTCGAGGATCGCGCGCTCGAGGTCGTGGTCGATCCCCGCGGCCGCCGCGGAGGTCATCAACCGTTTCGCGCGCGAGAGGCTTGCGGGGCTTGCGGCAATCAAAAGGTCGGCAAGCTCCCTAGAGCGTGTAAGAAGCTTCTCCGCCGGAACTATTTCATTGACCAGGCCCATGGCCTTGGCTTCCTCCGCTTCAAAGATCCGCCCGGTGAGCAGGAGGTCCCTGGTGCGTTTCTCACCGATTTGACGAATCAGAAAAACCGAGACCAGGGCCGGCAAAAATCCGATTTTGACTTCCGTGTAGCCAAACTTCGCCCCCGGAACCGCCAGCGTGAAGTCGCACAACGTGGCAATTCCGCAGCCGCCGGCAAGGGCGGCGCCATTGACCGCCGCGATCAGCGGCCGCGGGAAGCTCCAGATGCGGCGCAACATTTTCGCCATGCGCCGCGAATCTTCCTGATTCTCCGCAGGAGATTGCTCCGCGATCGCCGCGAGCATTTCAAGGTCCATTCCCGAACAAAACGCCGTGCCCGCTCCGGTGAGAATGGCTACGCGCGCATGACTTTTTTCTATTTCATCGAGCGCGGTTTGCAGCTCGGCAATCATGGTCGAGGAGATGGCGTTGCGCTTGTCGGGACGATTCAGTGTCATGGTGGCGACAGCGCCGGAGATATCAAGAAGGAGCGTGGAATACATGGGTCAAATCTCCTCTCAGTTCACGAGTGGAGCCTGGGCGTATTTTGCGCGAATTTCATTGGTCATCGCGAGAGCTTTTGAAAGCTGCCCCGTCAGGATGCCGGGATCGGCTCCCGCCTTGCGCAGCGCCGCTAGCACATCCTCGGTAGCGATATTGCCTACCAGGTGGTCTCCTGCGAACGGACAGCCGCCCAGCCCGGTGAGGGCGCTGTCAAAGCGACGGCATCCGGCTTCGTAAGCCGCCCGAACTTTTTCCTCCGCATTTTCCGGCCGGCTGTGCAAGTGCACTCCAAGCTCGATTCCGGCAACATGGTCTTTGACCTGACGATACAGGTCGCCGACCAGTTGCGGTGAGGCCGTGCCAACCGTGTCGGCGAGAGAAACCGTGCGAACGCGGATGTCCTTGAGCCACTCCAAGGTATCAGTAACAATCTCCGGCCCCCAGGGCTCGTCATACGGGTTTCCAAAGGCCATTGAAACATAAATTACCAAGCCGCGATTGACCGCCGCAGTTTCCTTTTTCAGTTTTTCGACCAGCGCGCGGGACTCCGCGCGCGTCATGTTAGCGTTGGCGCGGCGGAAATACGCGGAGACGGAATAAGGATAGCCGATGGTCGTCACGCTCGGAGTTGCGAGTGCCCGCTCCAATCCTTTGTCGTTCACGACTATTCCGATGATTTCCGGCGGCTCCGAGTCCGCGGGAAGCGAGGCGCGCAACTTTGCCATCACCTCTTCGCTGTCGGCCATCTGCTTGACGTGCTTTGGCGACACAAAACTCACGGCGTCAATGTGCTTGAATCCCGCGAGGACAAGCTCCTTCAGGTATTCGGCTTTGTATTCTGTGGGAATGAAATCTTGCAGCCCTTGCCAGGCATCTCTAGGACACTCGATCAGCTTTACCGGTTCCATTTGTCCCCAGTTTGATTATTTCGCAGGCTGGAAGCCGGACACGCCAAACTGCCAGAACAAAAAGCAAAATTCGTCGGCTTGCTCGGTGTCGCGTTGGGACTTGGTCGAGCCAAGACCGTGCCCCGCATCGTAGTCGACGCGCAAGAGTACCGGTTTTCCGCTGGTGGTCGAGGCCTGCAAACGTGCAGTCATCTTGGCCGCTTGCCAGGGAGCCACACGAGGATCGTTCACGCCGGTGGTAAGCAAGACCGCGGGATAGGAGTTACGTTTCACGTGCTGGTAGGCATCCATGGCATAGAGCGCCTTGAATCCGTCCGGCTCCTTGACGGTTCCGAACTCCGGGATGTTGGCGGGTCCGCTGGCCATCAGTTCGGAACGCAGGGAATCGGAATCCCCGACGCGGATGAGCGCTACCGCGAACAAATCCGGGCGCTGGGTGATGGCGCCGCCGATGGTGACGCCGCCGGCGCTGGTGCCCTCGCCCGCGAGTTTGGATGGGGAGGTGTATTTTTTCTCGACGAGATACTGCGCACACGCAATGAAATCGTCGATGGTGCGCTGCTTGGTGAGCTTGCGGCCGGCATTGTGCCAGTCCTCGCCGTATTCGCCACCGCCTCGCACGTGCGCCGCTGCATAGATGCCTCCGCGCTCAAGGAAAGCGAGCCACGTCGGCCGGAACGCCGGGTCAATGGTAATGCCGTACGCGCCGTAGCCATCGAGCCAAGTAGGATTGGAGCCATCCATAGGAATTCCCCGCCTGTGGACGATGGAGAGCGGCACCATCGTTCCGTCGGCGCTCTTGGCTTTGACTTCCTCGGAAACAATTTGTGAAAAATCGACCGGAGAAGGAGGAACAATGTGCGTGTCTCCCACCTTCTGGGTCTTGCCATCCAGTGAATACCAGAGTGGCGGCTTGGTCCAGCCAACCAGTTCGAGCCATGCACCCGCTTCGGTGGGATGCGTGACCAGAGATTGAATCGCGCCATCAAACGGCAACCTCACTGATTCCGCGCGGGACGAACCGTAAGCTACGCGGCGCAGCTTGCCGATTCCACCATCCAGGTCCTGGATGTACAGGCCATCGGCGGCCGCTGCAATATTGACGACGACTTGTTCAGCGGAAGGGACCACGACCGCGGCGCTCGAAAGATCGGGGTTTTCGAGGCTGGTGCGCAGTACTTTGTACCGAGAGGCCTCCTTGTGCGAGAGCAGAAACAATTCGTCGCCGTGCAAATCCAGGTTGGTAATGTCGGCCGAGTCATCGGCGACCTTCTTCCAGGGAGTGCTGGCCTTCGGCGTCTCCTCGAATGGAGCAACGTAAACATCTTTCTCGTTTTTGACGCCGTGAATCACCAGGGCCACTAGCCACTTGGGAGCGCCGGGTGAGTAAATTACTACACTGAAATCGTCTTCTGTGACCTTGATGTTGGGCGTGAAATCGTAGCCGAATACCTGCGGGTCTTTCTCAGGATCGCCCCCCAGCGTGTGGCGATAGACACGCAGCTTCTGATATTTGGCAGTCGGCGGATCGTTCGGGCCAAGTTTTTGGGTACGCGCGATGAAGAATGACTTGCCATCCGCCAGCCAACTGGGCTGGCCGAATTGCGCGCGGTCAATCACGTCGCTTAACGGTTTGCCGGTTGCGGCTTCGAGGATGTGAAGGACGCTGTCTTCCGAACCACCGGGAGAAATGCCGTAAGCAACATATTTGCCGTCCAGGGATGGCTGGAAATAGTCGATGGAGAAATGTTTGCCATCGGGGGTGGTGAGCTTCTCCGGGTCAAGCAGCAGGCGCTCAGGCGCGTTCACCGTGTCGCGTACGTAGAGCTTGCGATTGTCGGAGCCGGGCTCGGTCTTCAGATAAAAATAACGGCCGCCCCAGACTTGCAGGGCAGAAACCACGGCTCCGGCGTTGTCGAGAGACTGGATGCGGCCGAGCAATTGCGCCCGCCCAGGAATCTTTGACAGAGCTTCTCGGGTGTAATCATTTTGCGCTTTGAGCCAGGCGATCACTTCAGGGTCCGAGGTGTTTTCCAGCCAGCGATAAGGGTCGGTGACTTTGGTGCCGAAGAACTCTTCGGTGACTTCGCGGACCGGGGTCGGAGGCAGCTTGATTTGCGCGAGCGCAAATTCCGGGCCGAGTAACGCAAGCAGGAGGCAGCCAAGGTTCGCACGTTTCATCTCGTTTTCTCCAAGCCACTTTTTCCGGCTTTCCGGAGATCCGCACTTGCTTCGGTAAAGCTGCTCGCAGAGCGTGCCGTTCGTCCGGGCCCCTGCATTGTAATCCTGTTCTAGGTTTGCAAGACCCCGGTTTTCCACTCGGCGATGACCGGATTCAGTGAGGCGGATTCGAGTGCCCAGATGAGGGCGTCGCGTGTGTGAGCCGGATCAATGATGGCGTCCACCCACAGGCGTGCAGCGGCGTAGCGTGGATCGGTCTGGTGCTCGTAAGTGGCGCGAACGGATTCATAGAGTTCTTTTTTCTGTTTTTCGTCGACCTTCTTGCCTTCGCGCTCGAGCTGTTTGAGTTTGATTTCCACGAGCGTGCCGGCGGCGGAGTCGCCGCTCATCACCGCATAGCGCGCGGTGGGCCAGGCAAAAATGAACCGCGGGTCATAAGCTTTTCCGCACATGGCGTAATGGCCGGCCCCGAAGCTGCCGCCGCAAATGACGGAGATCTTGGGTACCACGCTGTTTGCAACGGCGTTGACCATTTTTGCGCCGGCGCGGATGATGCCGCTCCATTCGGCGTCTTTGCCAACCATAAAACCGTTTACATCGTGCAAAAACACAAGCGGGATGCGGTTCTGATTGCAGTCCATGATGAAGCGAGCGGCTTTCTCCGCCGATTCGGTATAAATCACTCCGCCGAATTCCAGGCGCTTCTGGTCCGATCCGCGCGCCTGCGTTTGCACGTGCTTCTTCTGATTGGCAACGATACCAACGGCCCAGCCGCCGATGCGCGTGTAGCCGCAAAGCACGGTTTGTCCATATTCGGCTCGGTATTCTTCGAATTCGCTGGCATCCGCGAGGCGCGAAATGATTTCCCGCATGTCGTATTGCTTGGCGGGGTCGCTCGAAAAGATGCCGTAGATTTCCTCGGCGGCATAAATAGGATCGCGCGCTGTCAGATGGCTAAACGGCGAAGCCCGGGGTGCGCCCATTTTGTCTACCAGCCCACGGATACGCTTGAGACACGCCTGGTCATCCGGCTCGCGAAAATCCACGGTCCCACTAATTTGCGAATGCATTTTCGCGCCGCCTAGGTCTTCGGCGGACGACTTTTGTCCGATGGCCGCCTGCACCAGCGCGGGGCCGGCGAGAAACAGTCCCGACCCTTCCGTCATGAGGATGTGATCGCACATCACGGGAAGATACGCGCCTCCCGCCACGCACATGCCCATGATGGCGGTAATCTGTGGAATGCCCATGGCACTCAGGACCGCGTTGTTGCGAAAGACCCGGCCAAAGTCGTCGGTATCAGGAAAAACATCTTCCTGCAAAGGGAGAAACACGCCCGCAGAGTCGACCAGATAAATTGTCGGAATGTGATTCTCGATGGCGATATTTTGCGCTCGAATCACTTTTTTCGCGGTCATGGGGAAAAACGCGCCGGCTTTCACCGTGGCGTCGTTGGCGATGATCATGAAAGTGCGGCCGCAAACTTTGGCGAGCCCCGTGATCGTGCCGGCACAAGGCGCGCCGCCCCACTCTTCGTACATTTCAAACGCCGCGTAAATGCCAAGCTCGAAAAACTCCGAGTGGGGATCGATCAGCCTGGCGATGCGCTCACGCGCGGTGAGGCGGCCTTTTTTGTGCTGGGCCTCGATTGCCTTGGGGCCGCCGCCCTGAAGAATCTGATGCTCCTCATCCTTGATTTCCGTGAGGAGATCGATAATGCGGCGCGTGTTTTTTTCGAAGTCTGGAGATTTGCGATTTGCGGCAGTTTTCAGGACGGAACCGGCCACGCTATAGCCTCACGCAATGTAGGGCGTTGGACACACTTAGAAACAGCTGCTACCCAGCCAAGGCTCACAGTATACGTGGTTTGCGCGCCTTCGGCGAAACCGGGTACTCACGGGAGCGGGGCGCTGCGTGATCGTGCCTTGACGCAAATATTTGACAGGGGTTTAATTCGAGGCCTTACGGGAGAACTGGACGAGGGAGACAATGATCAAAGTCACCGTCGCGTATTCCAACAGCGCTCGGAGCCATTTTGATATTCGTTACTACTGCGATACACATATCCCGCTGGTACGAAGGCTGCTGGGGCCAGCGCTCAAGGGCGTCGCCGTAGAGCATGGAATCCGAGGAGCGGCGCCAGGCTCCCCCGCTCCCTTTCTGGCCATCGGACAGCTTCAATTCGATTCTGTGGAAGCGTTTCAATCCGCTTTTGGGCGGCACTCGCAGGAAATCATGAGCGATGTTCCCAATTACACCGACATCCAGCCCGTCATCCAGATCAGCGAAGTGAAGCTGTAGCTCAGCCGGGCAACACGGTCAAGACGCCCGGCGCTTCCTGGCCGTTAAAACATAGTGTCAGGCAAAACGCTTGCACTTCGCCAGAACGTAGGTAAGCTAGTGATGGGTTCCTCAGGCAACCTGCGAGCGTGGTCCGAGGGTTAATCTTCGATCCGTGCCATCCGAAAGGAGCTTTGATGAAAGCATATTCCAAAGGTGTCTTGTTGCTCGGAGTCGCGGCGTTCTTGATTTTCGCGATCCCGTCCACCGGACAGAAAGCGCCCGCGAACCAGACCACCGCGCCGGGCGCGAAAAAAGCTCCTACCGCAGCGCAGACAAAGAAACCGGCGGCCAAGCCCGCGCCGCTTCAGGTTCCGCCGCTGAAATTCGAGAAATACAGGCTCGAGAACGGTCTGGACGTCATCCTCTCCGAAGATCACCGGCTGCCGATGGTAGCGGTGAATTTGTGGTACCACGTTGGGCCTGCCAACGAATTGCCCGGCCGCACGGGCTTCGCGCATCTTTTCGAGCATATGATGTTTGAAGGGTCGCGCCACGTCCCGGGAAATGCGCATTTCCAGTTGCTGGAAGCTGCCGGGGCGAGCGACATTAACGGAACAACGGATTTCGACCGCACCAATTACTTCGAAACTCTTCCCTCAAATCAGTTGGAGTTGGCGCTCTGGTTGGAATCCGACCGCATGGGGTATTTGCCCGACAAGCTAGACCAAGCCAATCTTTCCAACCAACAGGACGTCGTGCGCAACGAGCGTCGCCAGAGTACGGAGAACGCGCCTTACGGAATCGTGGAAGAGAAAATTTTCCATCTACTCTATCCCAAGGGCCACCCGTATTACGGCGACGTCATCGGTTCGCATGAGGACATCCAATCCGCAAAGCTGGAGGATGTGAGGAATTTCTTCAGACTTTACTACGCCCCTAACAACGCCAGCTTGGCTATCGTGGGTGACTTTCAGCCGGAGCATGCCAAGGAACTCGTGGAAAAGTATTTTGGCCCACTCAAGCGCGGGGAAAATGTGCCGAGAATCACCGCCAAAACCCCGCCAATCACTTCGGAGCGCCGCGCCGTCATCCAGGACAACGTGCAACTACCGCGGGTTTATGAGGCGTGGCTCACCTCGCCCATTTTCAAGCCTGGTGATGCGGAGGCGGACCTTGCCGCCACGGTGCTGGGAGGCGGGAAGTCCAGCCGGCTTTACAAGAAGCTGGTCTACGAAAAGCAGATCGCGCTCGATGTAGCGGTCAACCAGCAATCGCTGATGCTCGGTTCGGAGTTTCAGGTCCAGGCGACCGCGCGCCCGGGAGTAAAGCCCGAGGACCTGGAGAAAGCCGTCAACGCGGAACTCGAGGCCTTCCGCACCGCTGGCCCGACCGAAGAAGAGTTGCAGCGCGCCCGCAACGTGATTGAGTCGCGAATTATCGAAGGACTCGAAACATTGGGAGGTTTCGGCGGCGTCGCGGATCGTTTGAACAGCTACAACCATTACCTTGGAACGCCGGATTTTCTTGGCGCGGACATTGCGCGCTATGAAAGCGCTTCGGTGGAATCGCTAAAGGCTTTTGCCCAGACGCAGCTCGGTAGCAACCAGCGCGTGGTGGTATACGGCGTGCCCGGCAAACCAGACCTTGGGGCGGAAGTGCCGACGCCCAAACCAGAAGCCAAGGACACGGCAAAGATGGTCGGCGAGCCTGTAAATCCTGATGCGGAATGGCGGAAGGATCCGCCAAAGCCTGGCCCATCGAGCCCGCTGCATCTGCCCGTCCCGCAGGAGTTCAAGCTTTCTAATGGTTTGACGGTACTCTATAGCGAGCGCCCGGGGCTGCCGCTCGTGGCAGGGGCGCTGGTGTTGCGTTCCGGAAGCGGCGCGAACCCTGCGGACAAGCCCGGCCTCGCGAGCTTTACGGCGCGCATGCTGCAGCAGGGGACGACCACGCGCAGCGCTTTGCAGATTGCCGACCGCGCCGCGGACCTGGGAGCTGCGCTGTGGTCCAGATCTTCGATGGACAGCTCCATCGTTGGCGCCCAGGCGCTCACGCGCAGTTTTTCCGATGCATTGGAATTACTGGCCGACATCGCACTGCACCCGACTTTTCCGAATGCCGAAATCGAGCGCGTCAGAAAGGAGCGGGAAGCCGCACTGGTGCAGGAAAAGGACGATCCTTTCTCGGTCGCAGCGCGGGTCATGAGGACAGCGTTGTATGGGCCCCATCACCCTTACGGATACCCGGACGTCGGGACGGTGGAATCACTCAAAGCGATTTCGCGGGACGACCTGGTCAGGTTCTGGCACGAGCATTACTTTCCGAATGACGCGGCGCTGGTCATCGCCGGAAACATTAAGCTCGAGACACTGAAGCCTTTGCTCGAGAAGGAGTTTGGTGGGTGGAAGCAGGGGAAGCCCGCGGACGCGGCATTTGGAGCGCTCGAGTCGAGCGACGCGCGCCTGATTCTCGTAGACCGGCCTGGTGCTCCGCAAACCGCGTTAGAGTGCTATGAGCTGGGAGCAGCGCGCTCGACTCCGGACTATGCACCGCTCGAAGTGATGAATACCGAACTGGGCGGATTGTTTTCGAGCCGCATCAACATCAATCTGCGCGAGGCCCATGGCTACACCTACGGAGCGGGGTCGACTTTTGCTTATCACCGACGGCCGGGTCCGTTTCTCGCCTATTCCGCGGTGCGGACGGACGTGACGGCGCCGGCCACGACGGAAATATTCAACGAACTGCGTCGCATACGTGACACGCAGATGAATGCGGATGAGATGAAGCTTTCGAAAGACTCCATCACGCGGTCCATGCCCGGGCGGTTCGAACGAGGCACCGACGCTACCGGGACGTTTGCCGAACTCTTTACCTACGATTTGCCGCTGGATTATTTCTCGAAATTGCCTGAACAGGTCGATGCCGTGAGCCCCGAGCAAGCGCAAGCCATGGCACAGAAATATATTCACCCGGACAAAATCGTGGTCCTGGCGGTCGGAGACAAGGCCAAGATCGAAGGCGAAATGAAGAAGCTGAACCTGGGCAAGATGGAAATCCGGGATGCCGAAGGAAAGCTTGTTCAGTAACCCCGAAATACAAGCAAAATAGTTGACGAGGCCGAATTCTCCCGTTAGCATTCGAATTCGAGTAAGCTTGGCTGCTTGCTCACTTCCACCGAGGAGGCGCCTGTGCGAACGCTCACCGAAGTTTGCGCGGGCGGGTGTGTCCCTGCGGCTCCTTGGAACTGATTCCAGAGAGTCATCGGCGGTTCATTCGAACTGAGGAAATCACCCTCCCGCGCTTTCCGTTCCTCTGAATTCCACTAGGGCGGTTTGGTGTTGGCGCTAGCTTCGGCTGTGCTTTTGTCACGGCCGCGGGAGGGCATGGCTGTGTCGCTTTTCGGTTGGGGATGGAATGGCTACTTCGAAGCAATCTGGCGCGACATGGAGCGCGAGAAGGCAGTCCCGGCGCGAGTCATCGCGCAGAGTCGGGGAAGGTGGCGTGTCGCGGGCGATTTTGGCGAGCGCTCGGCGGAAGCGGCGGGCAAGCTGCGCTTGGCCGCAGAAGGAGGCGCGGATTGGCCTGCGGTGGGCGACTGGGTCGCCGCCGAGCTTCAGGACCAGGGCGATGCTGCGACGATCCGCGAAGTACTGCCTCGCCGCAGTCAGTTTGTGCGGAAGCTGGCGGGGAAGAAGATTGCCGAACAAGTGATCGCCGCGAATGTGGATACGGCCCTGCTCGTTTCCGCGCTCGACGGTGATTTCAACCCGCGGCGCGTCGAGAGGTATCTGGCGCAATGCTGGGATTCCGGAGCGAAACCTGTCATTCTCTTGAACAAAGCCGACGCTTGCGCACCAT
>Ga0126371_10003752_pt1 | contig 13338 bp, 15 predicted proteins | sample PanSoiMetaPlot_4_FD_110145 | JGI IMG/M metagenome (GOLD analysis project Ga0126371, IMG submission 110145) | Tropical forest soil microbial communities from Panama - MetaG Plot_4 | ecosystem: Environmental > Terrestrial > Soil > Tropical forest > Bulk soil | place: Panama | collected 2016-02-17
CGATCGACCCGGACCTGCTGGACACGGTCGTCGCCATGTCGCACGGCTACCTGGTGCGTACCTCGTCCGGCGGCACCATGCCGGGGACCGGCGCGAACGCGGCCGCGCAGTGGCTGAGCGCGTTGCGCGGTGTGGTCGGCGGACACTGTGTGTTGCCGCTGCCCTACGCGGACGCGGGCCCGGCGTTTCGCTGCAACGTCTGTGGGGCGCACTTTCCGCTGCAGCAACGCTCGACTTGGCAGCGCCACGTAGGCGAGTGCGCGCGGGCGCACATGGACGAGATTCAGGCCGCGCGCCCCAGCGTGCGCAACCGCGGCGGCCCGTTTGACCCCGAGACGTGGGATCCCGAGCTCGAGGAGCACATGCGCGAGGTCGGGCGCACGATGCTCCGCGAGGGGCGCATGGAGGTCAAGCGCTCGGAGCGGGCGGGCTTCTGATGGCGAAGATCGTCACCGCGCGGCTCGACTTGCAGCTTGCCCCGGCCACGACCTCGGCTGCCCTGTATCGCGCCAACCAGGCCAACCTGCCGCACGGCAAACCCTTCGGCTCCAACCTCGGCCTCCAATCCGTGCCGAGCGACGGCAAAGTGACGTTCAGCGGGACCACCAACTTTATTCCCGGCGCCGCCTACTGGATCAGCTGGGCGAGCGTCGCCGACCCCGAATACCGCTACTACCTGCAAGCGTTTTGCGAAGAAGAAGGCACCCCGGCGCCGCCGCTGTCCGTGCCCTTCCGTGAACGCCGCCGTGCGGCTAGGCGCGTCGTGGCGGGCAGCAGCTACCTGTAGGCGTCCGAGAGCGGCGACAGACTCACGGCATGCGCCGCGCGTGGCGAGCCGACCAGGACATGCAGATGCAGACGCCCGACGGGACGATCCCCGTCGTCTCGCAGAGCTCGCTCGTCAAGGCCGTGGCCGACGGGGCGCTGATGCTCGATCGCGCCGGCGGGACCCTGAGCGTTGTCCTGCAGCGCCACGCGACCGGCTTTCCGAATGAGATGGTCACGGTGGGCGCGGTGATCGAGTGGCGCGACCGTACAGACGCGCGCCCGCAGCCCGAGCAGCCGGCGACGCCCGAGGTGCAGGTCGACGGCGCGCTGACCGATGCGCTGGCGGCCGCCGAGCGCGTCGAGGCCGAGCTCGAGGAGCCGCCGCCCGGCGATGGCACCGTTGAGGTAGACGAACGGAACGTGCCGGCGCCGCTGCGAGGCTAGCCCGTGGCTGACGCGCCGGAACAGACGCCCGCGCAGAGCGTCGCGATCGACTACCCGGGCGCCCCGGACAGCGAGCGCGAAACGGCGGCGTCAGTGGTCGCCCGCGTGGTGCTGTGGGAGCAGGGGATCGGCAAAGACTGGCGCGAACGCTGCCAGCGCTTCTACCGCCAGTACCGCGGTTTCCGCCAGTTCCGCGACGCCTGGACGAAGGCCGGCCCCAACGACCGCGACGGCGTCCTCTACGACGCCAAGAAGCATTGGGGCGCGCACCTGCACATCCCGCTCTCCTTCCGCACCATCGAGACGATCGTGCCGAAGGCCATCGCGCACGCGCCGAAGCTGCTCGTCGTGCCGGCCGATGAACAGTGGCGCAAGAACGTCGAAGCCGTGCGCCTGTTGCTCGACTCCCAGCAGGAACAGATCGACATTGACCTGGCCTTTCAGGACGTGATGCGCTCGGGGCGTATATACGGGCTCGGCGTCGGCAAGAGCTATTGGCGCAAGGAGATAAAGCAGCGCCGGCGCATGGAAAAGTCGGCGCTCGGCGCGGAGTACCTGCTCGGGGACCTAAAGCCGGAAGTGACCTTTGACGACCCGATGTTTGAAGATGTCGACGTCTTTGACTTCGCGTGGGACCCCTACGGCTGCGACCTGCGGACCTGCGAGTGGGTGTCGCACCGGATATGGCTTTCCAAACGCGCGGTGATGCAGCGGCTCGCCTCCGGCGTCTGGAACACCGTCTCCGCGGGCCAGCTGGACGAAGATCGCGTGAGCAAACTAAACTCCGGTGGCGGCCAGCGCTACGACGAAATCTGGTCAGACCGGATGCTCGCCTCGGGCTTCGGCTCCTTCAACAGCCTGGCGCGCGGCCAGCAGCCGCACGAGCTCCTCGAGTTCCACGACGGCGACCGCGTCCTGTCGGTCCTCGATCGGCAGGTGCTCGTGCAGGACGCCGAGAACCCGTGCGCGCCCTGCATGCCCTTCTGCATCTACCGCCCGACGCCGCTGGCCAAGCAGTTCGTCGGCATCGGCGACCTCGAGCCGCTCGAACACCTGCAGCGCGAGCTCGACACCCTGCGATCGCAACGCCGCGACGCCGCGACGATCGCGCTCTGCGCCGGCTACGCCTTCGACGATACGGCCGTCAACGAGGACGATCTGACCTTCGGGCCCGCGGCCGCGATCCGCACGCAGGGCAACCCGCGCGAAGCGATCCTCCCGCTGCCGATCAAGGAAGTGCCGGGCTCCGGCTACCAGGAGGAGCAGGTCATCCGCGCGGATATCGAAGCCGTCTCGGGCATGCAGGACGCGCTGGACAACACCCCCGCCGGCGGCCAGGCCTCCACGGCGACCGAGGCCCAGCTAGTGCAGGCGTCGCTCGGCCGGCGGATCGAGCTCGGCTCGCGGCGCTTTGAGATAGAGATTGTGCGCAACACCGCGCGGGCCTTCCTGTACATGGATCAGCGCATGATCGAGGAAAACCGCCCCGCGCTGATGGTCCCCGAGGAAGGCGTCACGCCCGAGGAGGCCTACGAGTCGGGCGCGTGGAAGATGTACCCGATCGGGCCCGGGGAGCTCGAGGGCGAATACGAGATGATGGCCGAAGGCGGCTCGATGGCCGCCAGGAACATCCCCCAGGACCGCGCGGACGCTAACCAGCTGATGCAGATAGCCGGGCACTCGTGGTACATCGACCCGACGAAGCCCTTGGAACGGGCCCTCGAACTGTGCGGGATCAAGCATCCGAAGGCGTGGATGAAGGCGCAGGAACCGCCCGTGCCGGCCGCGGCGCTGAACATGCTCGAGCTCGCCGGCGTGGACCCCAACCTCATACAGCAGGCCGTTCTAAAGGCGCGCACGGTGGCCGCGCCGCAGGAAGGCCCCAGCGCCGAACAGGTCACGGCGATGCTCGGCGGCGCGCAGATGGGTGGCCAGGGAGCGCCGGCGCCGGTGCCGGGCCAGAACGGAGGCGGCTACCGGCGATGACTTGGACCGTGGCGCCCGACTTCGACGGCGTCCTGCACGCCTACGACGGCGAGTGGCAGGGGCCGACGTTTATACCCGGCGAGCCGGTTCCGGGCGCGATCGAGTGGCTGAACGAGCTCGCCGGCGAGTACAAGGTCGCGATCTGCTCGACGCGCTGCAACACCGTCGGCGGCCGCGACGCGATCGAGGCGTGGCTGCGCGAGAGTGGCCTGAGTGCGAAGGCCCAGCTGAGTGTGCGCGCCGTGGCGGGCAAGCCGGCCGCGCTGATCTACGTCGACGATCGCGCGTGGCGCTTCACCGGCGAGAACTTCCCCAGCGTCGATCAGATTCGCCGCGCGCTGCCGTGGTGGAAGGCATGAGCTACCAGCCCGAAACGACCCAGCCGCAGGCCGGCGCGGGCCAACCGGCGCCCACGGGCCCGATCGACACCGCGCTCTTGGATGCGCTGATCGCGCACGGCCTCGCGGCAGCCCCCCCGGAGTGGCAGCAGAATCAGCCCCAGCCCGAATCGGCGCTCGAAGCCTACCCGCCCCAGCCGCAGGCCGACCCCAACGCCGCGCCGCCCCTGTACGGCGAAACACCCGGCGAGGGCTACATCTACGCCCACGCGCCCCAGCAGCGCCAGGCGGCGATGGTGCAGACGACGCCGGAGCTCGTGCGCGACATGCTCCTGCGCGCGATCGAAGTCGCCTCGCAGAACGCCCTGTTGCCCTTCTCAGAACAGCCGCCGGGCCAGTGGGGCGATCTGATGCTGCGCGCCGCGCAGGCGTACCTCCTGCTCGACCCGAGCGTTGACCAGAACGGCGTCCCTGTGGGCGCTCAGGCCCACGAACAGGCCCTCGCCAACGCCGGCGAACCCAGGCACCAGGCGCAGACCGAACAGGCTCAGGCGGCCGCTACGCAGGCTCTCGCGGGCGCTCACCAGGCGTTCACCCAGGCCCAGGCGGTCGGCGCGTTCAAGCCGCCGCCGCGCGTGGCGCCCAACCCGGCCGAGCGCAAGGTCGAAGAACGCAACCGGGGCAAGACCGAAGTGCTGCGCGGGGTGCGCGCCGATCAGCCGCGGCCCAAACCCCGCGTCGGCTCGTGAAACCGACGCGCCTGACCCAGCCGTACAGAGTGTCGGGCTCACGCGCCCCGGGACCCGTGCTCGACCGTATGCGCGCGGGTCGCTCGCAGGGCGCCGGCGCCGCCCTCATTCACGCCTCGAACATGACCCTGCGCGCCGGACGCGGCGCTCCTCGGCGAGCCAGGGGCGGCGTGAGCATCCCCCGCGGCGCCGCCGCGCGGCCTAACATGCCGTTCCAATGGCCCCTGACGTCGATCCGGCGCTAGCGCGACACATAGCGGACTTGTGGCCGCGCGAGCGCATGGACGACCTCTTTACGGCCGGTGAGGACGTCAAGGTGGCGCTTGGTAGCGCCGGCGTGCAGGCGATCGAGCGCGTGCTCACCGCCGAGCTCGCGGCGCTGGACCGGGCCCTAGACGGGCGGCTTCACGACCACGCGCAATACGCCTACATGCACGGGCGCCGCTCCGCGCTGATGGCGATGTTCGAGGCGGCCCACGCGATCGTGGTATCCGCCGAACGGTTGCGAGCACAACAAGCAGAGCTCCACGAGGGCGAGCCCGAGCCGCTCGCCGCATAGGAGGCAGACATGGAGGCAGCATCAGTCCCCGCAGCCGCTCCCGCCGAGGGAGCAGCGCCGGTCGACACCGGCGCGGTGCCGGCGCCGCCGGGCGCACAGGGGCCGGCGCAGCCCGAGGCCCAGCAGCCCGACATGGGGCAGCTGGCCCAGCAGATCGAGAGCAACACGCAGAACCTCGAGCAGCTACGTGGCATGCTCGAGCCCTTCGCGGGCGCTTTCGAGCAGGAGCCGGAACAGCCGGACTATCAGCAGCCCGGTTATCCACCGGAACAGCAGACTTATCCACAGGCCGGTGAACAACCGCAGGGCCAGGAGCTCGGCTTCTTGGACCCCAACAGCCCGGGCTACAGCCCGGAGGCGGCGGCCCAACAGCTGCTAGGCGTGCTGCAGCAGAGCAACGCGCAGGCGGTTGAGGAGGCCGTGTCGCCGATCCGCGAGCAGCTGCAGGAGTTCACGACTCAGAGACAGGCCGACGCGCTCGCCGGCGAGTTTCCCGAGCTCGAGGACCCGCAGATCGCGGAGCAGGTCATTCAGGCCTCGCGCGAGTACGCGCAGGTCATCAGCCCACAGGACCCGCAGGTGGCCGCGACGCTCGCGGCCTCGCCGGCGTTCTGGCGCTGGGCATACATGGCAGGGCGGCAGGCCGAAGCCGCACAGGGCGCCGCGCAGGCGCCACCAGCAGCAACCCTCGAGGGCGCAGGCGGGGCGAGTCCCGGTAGCCCGGACGCGGGGCAGTTGACGGCAGACAGCATCGTTGGGGCGACGCCGCGGCGCGTCCTTCCCTTCTGACGCGCTGCCGCGTCCAGACAACCGCAGACACCTAGGAGGTGAGTCATGGCGACCGTCACCGGCGCGATGACCTCTACGAACGTCCTGAGCAATCAGCTGGCGATCGACATAAGCAAGCAAATCAGCCTGCTAGAGCCCGATGTTCAGCCCCTCGCCGTGTTCTCGCGGGCGGCGAACAAGGAAGCGACCGTTGCGACCAAGTTTCGCTGGCTCGAGGATGAAGCAAAGGCGCGATTTGACACGACGGCCGGCACCTTGAACACGACGGAAACGGCGCTGACCGTGAGCAACGGCCTGTTCTACCAACAGTGGGATCAAGTGCTCAACACGCGCACCGGCGAGCAGGTCCGCGTCGATGGCGTGGCGGGCAACGTCCTGACCCTGACGAGGGGGATCGGCTCGACGGCGACCGCGATGCTGAGCGGCGATGAGCTAATGATTATCGGCACCGCGCAGCCGGAGAACGACACCTCCAAGGCGGCCCGGGCCAAGAACCCGAGCCTCGTCGAAAACAACACGCAGATATTCAGGACGCCGTTCGAGATATCGGGGACGCTGCAGGCCGTCGGCTGGCTCGTGCAGCCCTCGGAGTGGAACCGCCTCGCGCGCAACGCGGGCATCGAGCACGCGAAGGACATCGAGTACAGCTTTGTGCTCGGGCGCAAGTCGGCGACGACCCCCGGCGCGACCGAGGACCGCACGACCGGCGGGGTGCTGTCCTTCATCACCTCGAACCAGACGGATGCGGGCGGAACGCTGACAGAAGCCGAGTTCAACGCCGCGCTGCTACAGGCGATGCGCTACGGCTCGAGCTCGAAGCTCGCGATGGGCTCGGGCGTGGCGACCTCGGCGCTCAACAAGTTCCCGGCCTCCAAGCAGATCACGCGCAACGACGAAACGACCTACGGCATGAACGTGACGCACTACACGAGCCCGTTCGGGTCGCTCAACCTCGTCTACCACAAGCTGCTTGAAGGGCAGAAGTACGGCGGCTACCTCATCATCGTGGACATGGCGCAGGTCGCCTACCGCTACCTGGCCAACGACACGGTCAACCGCGATACGAAGGTGCTGCCGAACCGCCAGCCCAACGACCAGGACGGGACCAAGTCCGAGTACCTGAGCGAGTGCGGCCTGCGGTTCGGCCTGCAGCGCACGCACGCGATCGTGACGGGAATCACCGGGTAGTTATCCACAGGGTTATCACAGGGTTATCCACAGGCGCGGAGCCCGAAAACGCCGATGTTCTCGGGCTCCGCGTCGAGTTATCCACATATCCACAGGCACTACTACTACGGGTTCCGTTAGTAGTAGTAGGGGTTGTGAATCAGCGCGGCATGTTCCGGGCGCCATAGGCGCGAATCCGCCCCGTGTGGCGCTTGTGCTCGGCGACCCGGGCGCTCGGCTCGGCCAGTCGCGAGCGCGGAGGCGGCGCGCCCCCCCGCTTGCGCGGGATTCCTTTCTTGCCCTTCGGTTTCGTCGTGGTCGCCGACAGGTCCTCCCGCTTGCCGGTAGTGCGCGCCTCGTGAACCTGCACGGGCGCCAGTAGCCGGAAACGGAACGGCGCTAGTCGCGGGTCGGCCTGATCGAAGTCGACGAGCGCCGCCTGCGCCGAGCTCGGCGTGAGGTGTATGTAGCGCCTGCCCGCCCGCGAGTAGCGGATCGTGATTATGTCGACCGAGACGTGCGTAGCGTCCGGCATCGCCTCGCGCAGCGCGTCCGCGATCATGCAGTGTTCGGAGTCCCTCCGCGTTGCGCGGTCGATGTTCTGTTGCGTGACGAGGATGCTTTTACGGGCCATTCGCGGCCTCCTGTTCGTCCGTGGCGGTTGCGAATCGCAACCAAGAGGGGCCGAGTGTAGTACAGGCGCGGCTAGGCGGTGAGTCCGAGGCGGCGGGCAAGATTCAGCGCGAAACCGAGAGAGGAGCCCTATGCCCGCCGCCGTCGCCGAGCCCCAGCAGTTCGTCTCCACCCCCGACACCGGCGAGATATGGCTCGCGCGCCGCTCGGCCCTGCGGCTAATCAAGCGCCCCACCCGCCAGACCCGCGACGCCGAAGGCAACCCGGCCGAGACGATCTACGGCCAGACGCTCGAGTTCACCGAGGGCGTGTTCCGGCTGCCCGCCGAGGGCCCCGTGCGGCTCGCGTACGGGGTGGAGTGCGAGGCTCAGGAGCTCCGGGCATGGCTGGCCGCCCACCCCATGAAAGACGACCGCGAGGAGGGCTTCTGGCGCGTCGACGCGGTCGCACCGCCCGTCTCCTCCGAGGAGCTCCACAAGCTCATGGAGCTCGCCACCAACCTCGACCTCGAAGGGCTGCGGGAGTTCCTGGCTCAGGAGCAAGCCGGCTGGGACCGCGAGCAGCTGACCAGCACCGCCGCGGGCGCGATCGAGCGCCTGGCGGCCGCCCACGCGGCCTACGAGGCCGAGGCCAAGGCCGCCGCGAAGGGCCAGAAGTAGCGGATGGCCGACACGGTCGCCACCCTCGTCGAAGATGTGAAAGAAATCGGCGGCTTCGACGCGCCCGAATCCGAGGTGCTCAAGTCCCTGACCCGCTGCCAGCGCCAGATGTGCGCGCGGACCCGCTGCTACCGCAAGAAGCTGAACGTCGGCACGACGGCCGCCGGCGTGCAGGAGTACGCGCTGCCGGCCGGCGTCACGGAGATATTCGAGCTCCAAGTGGGCGGCGTCGTGTTCGGCGCCGGGCGCCACCAGGACCTCGCCGAAGGCGCGCAGGGCTGGATATGGCTCGGCGGCGAAGGCGGCGTGTTCACGCGCGATGACGACACGACGGGCGCCACCAAGATCGCGCTGTTCCCGATCCCGACCTCCGGCGGCGCGACCACCGTGGGCGCCGAAATCGCCGCGTTCGCCGCGGTCCAGCCGGCGGACTTGGCCGTGGGCGTCGACTCCACCATCGTCATCCCGGCGAACTTCCTCGACACGCTGACCGCCGGCGCGGTGTCCCGGCTGATGCGCCGGTTTGAAGGACGCCCTGACCTGGCCGCGGACTTTCAGCAGGAGTACGCCGACGGCATCGCCGAACTGCGCCAGCAGACCGACAAGCTGATGCGCGGCACGGGCCCGGCTCAGATTCGAGTGGTCGGGTACAACGCCTGATGGCCTTGCAGGCCGCACCTCGAGCCGCGCGCCGCGTTCAGGCCGGTGCCCGCGGCCAGCAGTTCGGGCGCATCATGCAGAACTCGTGGGCCTCGGGCATGTACCGCACCGGCGACCCGGCGCTGGCGCCGCCCGACTCCTGCTTTGACGCGCTAAACACGCTCATCGAGGCGACCGGCGGCCCCTACCGGCGCGGCGGCACGAGCTACCGGAGCTCGGGCGCCTTCGGCGGCGGCCTGCGGATGATTTGGGATGGCTGGCTCCTGAACGGCCAGAACACGATCATCGCCTCCACGACCGAATACGGGCGCCTGAACCTCGGCGGCACCGTGACGGCGCTCGGCGCCCCGGGCTCGACGGTGCCGAACCGCCCCGTGGCCATGAAGGGGATCGTCTACCTGCCCGGCGGCAAACAGTACGACGGCACGACCTACGGCGCCGCGCCGAAGATCAGCAACTACTACGCGGTCGCCGGCTCGCGCCTGTGGGCGGTCGAAGGCGCCGACAAGATTCTGTTCTCCAAAATCAACGAACCGTCGAACTTCGCGGCGACCGATTACCACCAGCTGCCGGGCGGCGTGGAAATCCTCGGCCTCGAGGGCGGCCGCGAAGATGTCTACGTCTTTACCACCTCGGGCCTGTGGATCATCAGCAACGTCGGGCTCAACCTCGTCGATGCCAACGGCAACGTGCAGCACCGGCTCGACCACTTCTCCAACGATCTGATCCTGTGGGGCAACGCCGGGATCGCCTCCTGGGAACACGCGCTCATCGTGCCCGGGACGGCCTGCGTGTGGCTCCTGCGCCGCGGCACGACCTCGGAAGCGCCGCAATCGTTTATGTGCATCAACGACCCGATCATGGACCTCTATATGGAGTACGTCCGCCTGGGATATGAACCCGGGCAGGCCGCGGTTCACCGGGCGCACTACTTCCTGCCGATCATCGGCAACGGTCGCGTCGCCGACCTGCTCGTGTGCCGGCTCGACCTCAAACAGATGCCGTGGACGCGCCTCGGCGGCTTCGGCGCGGAAGTCGCCTGTCTGTGGCCGCGGATCAGCGCCACGTCCGCGCGCCAGCCGGAACTGATCGCGGGTCACTACACCTCGAGCTCGCGGATGCTCAACTGCTCCTACCTGACGCCCTCGGAAGGCACGCAGACCGACGCCGATGGCTCGGTCCCCGAATGGGGCCTCACGACCCGCAGCGTGGCGACGGGCAACCTCGTCCCCAACCTCGTGCGCCAGATTCGCGTCCGCTACAACATGAGCTCGCCGGAAGCGAGCCCCAAAATGCGCTGCGAGCTCGCCGGCGACACGCCGCTTGTCGGCGCCGCGTCGATCTGGGGCCGCTTCACCTGGGGCAGCGCCGCGGCCTGGGACTCACCCTCGGAAGCGACGCTCGAAGAAGTGCCGGGCGGCGAAGCGCCGCCAAGTGAAGATGCGCGCCAGCCGTTCTCATGGTTCCCGAACAAGAAGCGCAGGTTTATACGTATCCGCTTTGTGGTGAAGACCAAGACCGCGCAGCTAAAGCTCCGGCAACTCGACCTGTTCGTGCGCGCCGAAGGGAGGGACTGACATGGCTTGGACATACCCGCACACATTCCACGACGGCACCAACGAAGTCGCCTCCGGCGTGCAGGTCATGGACAACTTTGAAAAAGCGCGGGAAAAGATCGAAGCGCTCGAAGGCGTCGGCATCGTGTGGAGCGAAGGCGTCTGGAACAACGGTGAAGTGAAGGAACCGAGCGCCACGAAGGCGGCTCTGTGTTTCTACATGGTGAGCGCGCCCGCCGGCAGCTACCGGATCGCGCTCAGCGTGGGCGGCGGCCCGGTCGTCGAAACGCAGGGCGAACGGATGAGCCCGGCGTGTCTCGGGCCGATCCTCGTGCAGCCGGGCGGCAAAATCAAAAGCGACGGCGGCGGGTCCGGGGGCTTCAGATACGTGCAGGCGCTCCTCTGATGCCGGGACCGGGCGCTGGCAGCTGGGTACGGATCGGGCCTCGCCCGGCGCCGCGGGCGGCCGTGGCTCGAGTCCGAGCTCCCGCCGAACACTTCCCGCCCACCGGCGTCCCCGGCCGCGGCGTCGCGGTCCCCGGAGCTCCGACGGGCGTTCGCACCACCACCAACCCCCTGATCGCACCGTGGGCGCGCACCGGCAGTGCGGCCAAGAACGTCCCGCCGTGGAAACCGGCACCGCCGCCGCCGAACCTCTACAGCCCCGAACGCAACATTCAGCTTGAAACCGCCAAGCGCGGCCTGACGCAGAGCGAAGGTGAACTCGAAACCGCCGGCTCCCGCGACATTCAGGACTACAACGAGCAGCTGGCCGAGATAGGCCAGCGCGAAGGCTACGAGAACGTCAACAACCAGCGAGCCCTGCAGCAACTCGCCGAATCCTTTGCGCGCCTCGGCGTGCGCCAGACCGAAGGCGCCAACCGCGCCGGGCTCATCAACGGCGGCGCGCTGCTCGCCTCCGCGGCCGCCCGCGCGGGCAACGAAGCCAAACAGCGCGAAAGCGAGGGCATCCGTCACACCCGCGCGATCGAAGCGCTGAACCTCGCCCGCGCCAAGCTGGCGCGCGAAGGAGCGCCACCGCCGAACCTCGGCGAACTGCTCGAACCGACGAACCTCGCGCAGGGCGGCCGCCAGTTTCAGGACATCGGGCGCAAGCTGCGCGAAGGCCGCGAAAACACGATCGCGCTCGGCGCCAACGTCGCGGCGCTCAACGCCTACGAAGCGGGCAAGGCCGGTTGGCCGGGTCCGGGCAAGCCGCCGAGCGTGTTCGGCCACGAAGGGACCCGCGTGCCCAAGCCGGCGGCGAGGCCCAAGGGGGCGCCGCGACGGCCGGCGCCACGACCTCGCGCCCGACGGCGATAGGAGACTGTGAGCGATGGCCAACCGCTACGCACGCACGGCCGCCGAAAACGCGCTCCTGCGCTTCGCCCCGCTGCGGACCTCGCTGGCCGAACAGATGCGCGAAGCGCAGGAAGTCTACGGGGCCGCCGTCAAGGCCGGGCAGGTCACGGCCGAAGGGACCAAACAGGCGGTCAACGAAGCGATCCCGCAGCTGCGCCAGGCCTACGGCACCGGCGAAGCGACCCAGCGCGGCAACGCGACGCTGCTCGGGAACCTGCTCGCCTCGCTGCCGCCCGGCGGCGTGACCGATCAGTACAAGGCCGGCCAGGGCGCCGAGGTCCAGCAGCAGCTAGCGAATCTCCTGCGCCAGCGCACGGCCGGCGAATCGCAGCTGACCCAGCGCGGCGTGGAGGCGGCCGCGGGCGCTCAGTTCAACGCCCAGCAGGCCGGCACGACGCTCAAGGCCGAACTCAAGAAGCTGTTTGCCCGGCGCGGGCAGCTGGCGGGCGAAGAAGGCGCGGCGGCCTCGACCGAAGCGGCACGCCTGCAGAGCGAAGCCGAAGCGGCCGCGCGCAAAGAACGGGCCGAAGCCGCCAAAGAAGACGCCGCCGAAGCGCGCCAGGAACGCGCCTTCAAGCACACCAAAGAAGAACGCGAAGCCGGCGAACGCGGCACTCAGGGGCGCGAAGAAAAACGCGAAGGGCGCCAGGCTGCGCGCAAAGCCAAGGAAGGCCCCGCCGGCGAAAAGCCGCAGACCCCGCACGAGACGGCCGCGGCGCGCTCGCAGATCGAAGCGATCAAGCACTACGCGAACGAAATGGGCTTTCCGCACGAGGCCGAACGCGGCGAAGCCGTGCAGGCGCTCACCGAAGGCAAGCCGCAGGGCACGATGCTCGTGCCGGCCAAGCGCGCCGACGGGACGCCGATCCTGCACAAAAACGGTGAACCCGTGATGGCCCATGTGCCGATCCCGAAGATTCCCGCCTACGCGCCCGACGTCCTCATGTCCACCGCGCTCGACCTGATCGAATACAACGGCCACATCACCCCCTCGACGCACAAGCGTCTGCTACAGAGCGGCCTGCACCTCGGCTACCCGGTCGCCAACACGGGTGAAATCCAGACCGGGCGCATCCGCAGCGTGCGCGGAGGCGCGGGACCGCCAGCTAGGCGGCGCTAGTGCCCAACCCGGGCGCGTACTCGATAGCGCAGCGGTGGCGGCCGTCCAAGCCGGCGCCGGCGCCTCCTCCGGTGCAGGTCTACGCGCCGCACCGCGGCGGCTTCACCCAGCCGATCGGCCCGCACTACATCGCGCCGGCGCCGCAGCGCACCTACGTCCCGCCGATCCAGCACACCCCGCCGCCCTACATCCCGCACCTGGCGCACCCGAATCCCGCGCAGACGCATGTGGCGCTGCAGATCGCGCACAACTACCAGGCCGCCAACCTCGGCCACCAGCCGACGCCGCAGGAAACGCGGGCGTTCCAGCAGGGCCTTCGCAACAACCCGGCCACGCGCGGCTACCAGCAGAACGTCGACCGCTACATCGCCGCCGGCTACCAGCACATCCGCGAAAGCCCCGCCGGCATCCGCGGCCAGTACAACTCGCCGGGCGAAGAACTGCTCCGGCAGATCGTCCAGAGCGTCCAGCAGCGCCACCCCGGCGCCACGCCGCTCGAGAAACAGCTTGACCTCGAACAGCGCGTTGGCAACGTCCTGAACGCGATC
>Ga0126371_10003753_pt1 | contig 13336 bp, 12 predicted proteins | sample PanSoiMetaPlot_4_FD_110145 | JGI IMG/M metagenome (GOLD analysis project Ga0126371, IMG submission 110145) | Tropical forest soil microbial communities from Panama - MetaG Plot_4 | ecosystem: Environmental > Terrestrial > Soil > Tropical forest > Bulk soil | place: Panama | collected 2016-02-17
ATGCCGTGCGGGCACGCTCCCGCGCAGGGTTTCGCGTCGCAACTGACGCACGCCGCGGCGTTCGTCGCGAGCATCGCGTATTCGCTGCGTGCCATGCGCATGTCGGCATAGTCACGCGCGTACATCCGCGTGCGCATCACGTCAGAAATCGGCACGGCGAACGGACACGCATTCGCGCATTCGTTGCATGCGGGACGGCATTGCGAATCGCCGTTGAGTGTCGCGTAACGATTCAGTAGAGGCAGGTCGCCGGCGGCAGTCGCGCGTGCGCCGGACGCGCCGAGGTACTCATCGATCATCGGCTGACTTGTCATCGAGACGATCAGCGCGTCGACGTTGCGATTCGAGAGCACCCAACGAAACGCCGCCTGCAGAAAAGTCGCGCCGCCGGATTCGTATGGCCGCATGTCGTTCAGCCGCGCGCCCATCAACGTCTTCATCACCACCACGCCGACGCCACGCTGATGCGCCTTCTCCATGATGCGCGGCAGTTCGGGCTGCCTTGCGACGAAGTCGAAGTTGTGGGTGAAGCGCTGGAAGAAGCGCGGGTCCTGTCCGAAATTGTGCGCACACAGGATCACGTCGAACTGGCCGCTGTCGATCGCGTAGTCGAGGCATGCGGCGAGATTCCCCGCGTGCCCCGACATCCCGCAGAAGCGGATCTTCCCCTGCTTGCGCGCGTCGGCAACGAACTCGTGCCATTCGGGATTCTTGAGCAGGGCCGGGTCGTTGACCGCGTGATTGAAATACACGTCGACGTGGTCGGTCTGCAGGCGGCGCAAGCTTCCTTCGAGCGCGGTCATTATCGAGGCGCGCCGCTCGTCGGCTTGAGTTATCGTCTTCGAAGTCAGGTACACCTTGTCGCGCTTGCCCTTGAGCGCGTTGCCGATCGTGGTTTCGGACTCGCCGTCGGTGTAGGTCTCGGCGCTATCGAAATAATTGATGCCGCAGTCGTAGGCGTGGCGCACCAGGTCTTCGTTGCCCGAAGTCAGGCGGCTCGCGCCGAACGAAACATCGGAAATCTTCAGCTCCGTGCGGCCGAGCGTCGCATAGCGGCGAACCTTCGGCGCGGCTTCGAGCGCCGCGCTGGCCGATCCGGCCAGCGGCAGAATCGATACGCTGACGCCGGCGAGTACGCCGCGTTTGAGGAACTCACGCCGTCCAATGATCGATCCGTCGTGCGATCGTTTCATCTGAGCACCTCGGGAGCCTATCGGCTCCAGCCGATTTTAACGCCGGGATCGAGCTGAATGCGAGCTACGAACGCAACGGGGTCACGTCGCGCACGAAGAATATCGCGTCGGCTTGTTTTGCGATCGCCGTGCGCGTCCCGCCGTTGGCGTCGTGCATGATTTCGACTGTTTCTGTCAGAAGGCGCGCACGCGAATCGGACGCATCGATAGGCAACAGGAAGCAGCCGCCGATTTCGCCGAGTATCGCGTTGAGCGTCCCTGACTTCTCGCGAATCTTGTTCGACAGCGACGGAAACGGTTGCGAGTCGGTGCCGCGCCCGATCAGCATCCACACCGAAAAAATTTCAGCTGGAAACCGCGACGCCATCCAGGCACCGAGCGGAGGATCGGTCTTTCCGCCCGGCCCGGCCACGGCGCCGCTGCCTGCGACAGCGTCGGGCGCGCGGCACAGGTGCATATTGTGACTCATCAATGCGAGCTTGTCGGTTGCGCGCATCTGCTCGAGCGCGTGATCAACCTGCCGATGCATGAAGCGCTCGCGATAAGCCATGCCCGGATTGAGCGCATCGAAGGTCTTCGCCGGGTACGTGAGACGCACGTAGTCGAAACTGTCGCGCAAGCAGGTCGCCGGGTGGCGCAGCGCGCTCAGGCGAGCGCCAGCATCGATCAATTGCAAGGCTTCGTCGAGCCGCGCGATTTCATGGTCGATCGTTTCGCCCGGCACGCGTTCGAGCTTCGTGCGGATCGCGTCAGTCGTGGAATCGGCAGGCATCGAAGCGAGAATCCCGGCGAGGTCTTCATAGCCGCCGCCCGGCAGCGCGTCGATGTCGAAGCCGAAAAAGCGCATGCCGATTCGCCGCAAGCCGTGCGCAAATCGTTTCTGTTCGGCGGCGAATTGCGTGACCGGATATGAGTCGAAGCTGTCGCGCAGGATCCCGCTCGGCCGGTCGTCGCGATCTTGGCGAATTGCGCCGGAGTAGCCAAACATCGCGATGCGCTCGAGTTGCGACTCGTCTCCGGTTGCGATGAATCGATCGATTCGCGTTCCATCGGACGCGCCAAATTCTTCACCGAGATGCGTGAACCCTCGGCTCGCCAGGTAATTGAGCATCAGGAGCCGGTACGCATATTTCTCGTGAATGAAGTGGTCGGACTCGCCGATATATGCGAAACGCTTCCCGGCGAGCGGGGAATCCAGTATCGAAAGTCTCCGAGCATTTTCCTCGATCGAATCGAGGTTCGCAAAGGTGATTGCACGGTCGGCGACGTATGCGCGCAAATCGTTGATCGCGCGCCGGTTCGAGGACGTGAAAAACCTCACTGCAGATCGGCTCGGCGACGATACAGCAACCATGCCGCGCCCGACGACACCCCGATCGCGACGAAAGGATAGGGCACGAGGTAGGCCCACGAATGCTCCTGCATCACAGGGGTGCCATGGTATCTCAAGATGAACAGCGGCATGTTCACGATCACATACGCCGCGTAGAAGATTCCGAGCGGCAGCGCATACCGATACATCGCGAGGATGCCGAAAACGTACACGGCTATGAGCGCGCCGAAGATCGGCGCGACGATCATGTTGGCGACGCCTGAGAGCCGCACGCCGAAGAATACGAAGCCGACGCCCGGATTGTGCGCGAAAGGCTTGCCGAAGTCTGAGATCGCCATCAAAGCGAGCAGCAGCGCGAGAATCGTCAGAGCTGCGCCGCGCGACTTGTTTGGCACTGTGAGCTGCTTCTCCGGGTCAGGCCAGCTCGGCGCTGCGGCGCGACAACACGATCGCTGCCAGGAGCGGAATGCCGACGCCGACCAGGATTGTTCCAATCGCAAAGTACAGGGGAGGCCGCGGCTCGCTCGGATTATTGATGTTGTACAAAACCATGTTCACGATGACCCAGCCGGTAAAGATATACGCGACCGGCAAGGCATAGCGGCGCATCGTCCAGATGCCGTAGGCATAGACGATCAGCAGGAAGCCGAACAGCGGACCCATCACGGCGTTGGCTCGGCCGGCCAGTCGATGACCCAGGAAGACGAAGCCGACGCCCTGGCTGTGCGCGATCGGCTTGGCGAAATCGGAAATCGCGAGGAGTACGAACAATACCGCCAAAATCGTGAGAGTGGCGCCGCGTGATCTTTCAGCCATCGTAACCCTCCCTGATTTAGATGCCCAAAATCCTAGTTGCGCCGCGCCCGGAATTCATCAGGGCTTGCAATCGGTTATCGACACTTGATTGGATGCCATATTCCTTCCGGTGTCGGACTCAATCGGACAATGCGTCGATTCATAGTGATTGTGGCGCTCGCGCTGTGCGCGTCATTACTGTCGGTCGCCAACGAATCGCTCGCCGCCGCCAATCTGATCAAGAACGGCGACCTTGCCGCCGGCTACGAAGGTGCTCCGGCCGATTGGTACGCGCTGTCTTCTGACAAGAAGCTGACGAAATTTTCCTGGAGCTACACTCCTGGTGAGGGTGGCGTGCTCGGCATCGCCAACCAGACGCGGACCTATTCGAGTTGGCATCAGGCGATGATGCTGCGGCCGGGGACTTATCACGTCACGGCGGAAGCGCGCGTCGAAGGCGCGATGCCGCGCGAAGGCGGCGCGAATATCGCGATAAACACTTTCGACGGCTTCCACCTCAGCTCGAATCGGCTGCAGGGCACGACCGGCTGGCAGACGCTTTCATTCTTTGTCATCGAGGATCGATGGGGCGACGCGACCGAACTGGTTTGCGAACTCGGTCTCGAGGGCTACCCGGACACGGGCCGCGCATCATTTCGCAATATCCAGGTGGTCGAGGTCGCAGGCCGGCCGCCGCCGGGAGCGGTCAGGTTCGATCTCAGCGCGATCCGCAAGCTCTACAAAGATCAGGTGCATCAACCGGACACTCGCATCTGGATTCGGATTGTCGGCGTCGTGTGCGGCGCAGTCCTGCTCGGATTGCTCGCGTGGGGCCTCGCGCAGATATGGCGGCCCGCAATCGAGGCTGGGCGATCAGCCTGGATCGTCGCCGCGGTCGTGATGCTCACGATCACCGCGATCAAGTTCGCCGCATTATTTCATTTCACCGGCTTCTACTGGGACATTTGGGCGAAGACCAATCGCGCGCTGCTGGCTAGCGCGCTGGGGCCCGCGAAAATCTACGATCCAGGCCTGCCGGTGGACGCTTATCCGCCCGGGTCGGTGTACCTGCTGTGGCTGTCGGGGTGGATTGGCAGGTTGCTCGAGCCGAACGCGAACGGCTTTCGCGTGATCGTCGAGACACCGCCGCTGATTGCCGATCTATTGATAGGTCTCACGATCTTCTTTGCGGCGTGGCGCGAGGGACGTGGCATCCGCGCTCTCATTGTAATGATGCTGTTCGCGCTCAACCCGGCGCTGATCTTCGATACCGTCGTCTGGGGCCAGAGCGATTCGGTCGTGGCGCTGGCGATGATCGCCGCCGTACTCCTGATCGTGGCCGGCCGCCATCGCCTCGGCTGGAGCGCGGTCGCGATCGCGCTGCTGGCCAAGCCGCAAGCGATTGCGTTCACGCCGCCGCTGGCGCTGTGGACGCTGTTCAACGCCGGCATCGCCGAGTGCGTCTGGTGTGCGGGAGCGTTCCTCGGCACCTTCGCGATTGGAGTCACCCCGTATCAGCTTGGGCACTCGTGGGACTGGGTACTCAACGTCTATCAGGATCTGGGCACGCGCTTCAGCGAGGCGTCCGTCGGCGCGTTCAACTTCATGGGCTTGATTGGCGGGATGGGCACGCCGGACACGGATTCGGTCTTTCTCGGCGTCTCCTATCGCGCGTTCGGCGTGGCGCTGCTCTGCGCTGTCTACTTGATCGTGTCCTGGATGATCTGGCGAGCGCGATCGGCCGGCGCCGCGATGCTTGCGGTGTTCGTCGCGCTGTTCGGCTTCTTCATGTTCGCGCCGAGAATGCATGAGCGATACATGTACTATCCGGTCGTGTTCCTCGTCCCGATCGCGCTGGAGAGCGGTTTTCTGACGTCCGCCTTCGCCGTGGTCAGCGCGACGTTCCTGTTCAACCTCATCTATATAAAGCATCTCACGGACGTCTCGTCGTACTTTCCCGATCAACCCAACGCGGCGCTCATCATCGCCGCTTCGATCAACCTTGCCGCATTCTTAGCGATCACGGCTTATGGCCTGCTGCGCTCTCCTCGTGAAGAGCTGAATGGTGAGGCCGTGGAGCCGAGCGAGCCCGCCGCGGGAGAAGAGGGTGTTGCCGTCGGGCCGTGACCATGGGAAAAGCGAATCGAGGGAAGCACGATGCGTCGCGCCGATCGCCTATTCGAAATCATCCAGCGGTTGCGCCGGCGTCGCGTGGTGACGGCCGGCTCGCTCGCTGAACATTTTGAGGTCAGCGAGCGCACGATTTACCGCGACATCGCAGACCTGATCGCGAGCGACGTCCCGATCGAGGGCGCCGCGGGTGTCGGTTACTCCCTGCGCAAAGGATACGACCTGCCGCCGCTGATGTTCAGCGAGAGCGAGCTGGAGGCGCTCGTCTTCGGCGCGCGCATGGTGCAGAACTGGAGCGACGACGAGCTGGGTCGCGCTGCCGACGCGGCATTGTCGAAGATCGAAGATGTGCTGCCGGCCCATCTACAGCGGATTCTCGGCGATCGATCGCTGTGGGCGCCCAAGGACGTCCGCAAGGTGCCGGTGACCTTCGATCTAGGGAAGTTGCGCGCGGCGATTCGCGGCTGCCGCAAGGTACGCTTCAGCTATCGCGATGAAAAGGGCGCGGAGACCCGCCGCAAGGTGCGTCCGCTGAGCCTGTGGTTCTACCCTCCGGTCTGGATGGCGGTGTCGTGGTGCGAGTTGCGCAACGACTTCCGCTTCTTTCGCACCGACCGTATCAGCGACATCGAATTCCTGAGCGAGCCGTTCGCGCAGGAGCCGGGCAAGTCCGCGCAGGATCTCTTCCGCCAACTGCTCAGCAAATCCTGACGCCGCAACGCTCCTGACGGCACGGTGTCAGGATCTCGGCCATCGTGCGCGCATTGCCCGCTTCTGCTGACAGACTGCTGTCAGCAGCGCGACGCGGGTTTGTCGCCGCGCAATGCTAAATTTGTTTCTCGACGCGATACTCAAACTTCAGCAAGGGGAAAGATCATGGCGACGATGATTGCGGATCGCCCAGCGGTGCAGGATCGAGTGATCGTTCTCAAGTCAGCGGAGGACACCGCTGGCGAGCTTTTCCGATGCGAATATATTGCGGAGGTGGTATCGCCGCCGCCCAGGGACCACATTCACACGCATCAGGAAGAGCGGCTGGAAGTGGTCGAGGGCACGGTGCGATGCCGCGTCGCCGGACGCGAGTATGTGCTGGAGCAGGGTAGGGTGATGGTCATTCCGGCCGGCACGCCGCACGCGGTCTGGAGCGAGGACCGTCTCGGCTCGCGCTCGATTTCGGAATACCGGCCTGCGATGAACGCGCAGGCGATGTTCCGCGGGCAAATCGTCAACGACGGCTCGGGTCGATCCAGGACTTCACAAATTTCAGCATCAGATCGTTAACCCCGACGAAGCGCGATCTCGCAATGCCCTTGGCTCTGGGCATGTGTTTTGCTGCTTGAACTGCAGAGACTCAGAAAAAGGGGCCAGCGCGATTCGAAAGAACGGGTTGATTTGACGAAATTGCTCCATTGGACATTGTATTTTTATGTTGAAACTTGGGTATGCACTATCGAGTGAAGAGTTCGGCCCGTCAGAGCTGGTCTCCTTTGCTGAGCGAGCAGAAAATGCCGGTTTCCAGTTTGCTCTTATCTCAGATCACTATCATCCTTGGACTAAAGCGCAAGAAAACAGCCCTTTTGCGTGGACCGTTATTGGCGGGATATCTCAAGTAGTTCAGAAACTCAGGCTAGGCACCGGAGTGACCTGCCCGCTGATGAGATACAGTCCGGCGCTTATTGCGCAAGCCGCTGCGACTTCGGCCGTAATGATGCCGGGCAGGTTTTTCCTGGGACTTGGAACCGGTGAAAGCCTCAACGAGCACATAACGGGAGGTCACTGGCCGACGCGCTCGGAACGGCTTGAAATGCTTACTGAGGCTGTCGATGTCATACGCCTTTTGTGGCAAGGCGGCTTTCAGAACCATCACGGTAAATACTACACCGTCGAGCAAGCGCGGGTTTATACGCTGCCGACCACACCGCCGCCGATCATGATTGCAGCATCGAAACCCAAAGCGGCGGCGCTGGCCGGTCGGATCGGCGATGGTCTGATCAGCACGGTCCCAAGCCGCAAACTGGTGAAGCAGTTCGAAGAGGAAGGCGGCCGTAAGAAAACAAGAATCGGGCAACTCACGGTCTGTTATGCAAAGAGTGAGGACGAAGCCGCACAGACCGTACGTAAGTATTGGGGTAATGCTGGGGTCGGCGCACCGCTAATGACTGACCTGCCCACTCCGGCCCACTTCGATTCGGTCATCGAAACAATGCAAGCTGACAAGATCGTCGAAGACATAGTTCTTGGGCCAGATCCTAAACGCCATATCGATGGCATCAAGAAGTTCGTCGACGCCGGCTACGATCATGTCTACATCCATCAGGTCGGACCAAGGCAGGAAGAATTCTTCGACTTTTTTGCTGACAAGATTTTATCGCACTTTGAGTTAGGCACTGACGAACATTCGAATGGTAGCTCTGCTGACAAGCGCAAGCTTGCACACGAAACCGATACCTCGCTCGCGCGAAGCACTTCGAGCAGAAAATCGCGCGCGACCAAAACGCCAAATGCTACAACTAGAGCCGCAGGCTAGGGCAGCTTGGGCATAAGACATAAAGCCGAGTTTAACTCTGTTCTATCGTAGGTCGGGCCCGTATTGGATCATCGAAAGTTCCAGAGATCGAAAACAACCGCCACATACCGCACATAAACGGCAGCTGAGGAGTCACTGCTCCGAATCGGATTTAGCGCACAAGCGCGACAAGATGAGGAGACGCGCATGTCCTCGACGATTGAGACGGTGGCTAATCGTCCAAACCATAAGGCAAACGAAGAGCCAGACAGCTGTTCCGCCAGCACGAGAGCAGCGTTATGGCCTGGAAGAAACTTCCAAACCACGCAGGCAAATCCAATCAAGCCGAGGCTTCCCAGTGAAGCACCAACGGCGTCGCGGCTCGCGGCTCGACGGCCGGCTGGTTTGCTATCGCGTTTTTGTGTTTCATGAACCTCAACCAGGGTCAGACTGGCTGGAAAAATAGCCGGGAACGCGAGAAAAACACCGCCGATTGCGGCTCCAAAAAAGTAGGCGATGACGCCAGCCGCTATCGTGATCAAACCGCCCAACAAGAATCTGATTGCGTACTCTTGCAACGTGACGTCAGCCAAGCGAGAAAACTTGACTCTTACCTTCCAGCTCATTTCATCAATAGGCCAAACCCAAGACTTATGCCCAGCCACACCGGGATTAAGCAAAGCGCGGCTCGCCTGGCCGACCAATTAGTAGTGGCCATGACTCGACTTACACACCATGCATATACGCAAAATGCGACGGCCCCACCGATCATTGAACGCGCCTCGTCTGCCGAGTACTGCAAGCCTTGTTTTTCGATGGTCAGAAGGAGGGTTGCCAGAGCAATTGATGGGGCTGCCCCAAAGAGGCCTGCAAAGCTCTTTGGATCCAGAATGTCTGAAAGGATAGCAAACGCGGACACGAAAATGCCACCGATTAGGAAGCGTATCGCGATCTCCGCCGCATTCATTGTCAGTGATCGTCCATTTCTCCGTCACCGTTTGCGAAAATCTGGACTCACCTCAGCGGTTGAAGACCGCTTATCTTCCAACATTAGCAGAAGGGACCGGGGACGCGAGCGGTCGCTACTTCCGAAGCACCTGCCACACTAATGCGATCCGGAATCGGCGACCCAAAACAACTAATGCAAGTGAAAAACGGCTCCTTCGACTCCACTTTTAGCCGTCGGGAAGAACCTCTCCGATCATCCTCTGATCCGAATCGAGCTCGTTCTCAAAGGTTCAGCGCGAGCTATAGCGGTAGGAATATCGGCCCGCGATGAACGCGCAGCCGATGTTCCGCGGGCAAATCGTCAAAGACGGCTCGGATCGATCTAGGACTTCAGGAACTTCAGCATCAGATCATTAACGTGCTCGGGGCGCTCCTGGTGCACGAAATGCCCGGCGTCAGGCACGAGCTCGATCTTCAATCCCTTCGGAAACAGCTTCGCCATGCCCTCAAGCGTTTCGCCGCCGATGCATCCGTCGTTGCGGCCGTGGAACATCAGCGCCGGCACGTTGATCGGCACGTTCATCGCGGGCGCCAGCATCTTGATATCGACCGGCATGCTGAGCACCGGCCCCAGCGTCGCGCGATAGTAACCGATCGCGGCCTCCAGCGTGCCGTTGGCCCGAAAGCATCGCTTGAGCACTTCCATGTCGTCGGGCGTCCATTTCCATCCCGGCGACCAGTCAGTCCATAACCTTTCCAGAAACGCGAAGTCGTTGTGGCGGACCGCCGCTTCAGCGATCTTCGTCTGGAAGAAAAACATGTACCAGGAGCGGCGCTGCTGCGCATAGTTCGTGACGAGCGCCTCGAAGAATCCGGAGCCGTAGCCGACCGCCGCGGTGACGAGCTTTGTAATGCGATCGGGCGCCGTCGCCGCGGCGCCATAGGCCGCGACTGCGCCCCAGTCGTGGCCGAACAGAATCGCGTCTTTGTACCCGAGCGCGCTTATCAAACCGAGCGCGTCCTCCGACAACGCGCCCGTATCGTAGCGCCCGTCGGGTGCGGCTTCCGTCGGCGAGTAGCCGCGCATGAACGGCGCGACGCAGTGATAGCCGGCGGCGGCCAATGCCGGCATCTGATGGCGAAACGAGTGCGCGGTGTCGGGGAAGCCGTGCAAGCATAGCACGAGCGGACCTTCGCCCAGCTCGAGCACGGTGAAATTCATATTCGACGCGCGTACGACTCGTTGCTTCGCTTGCGATGCCATAGTGGCTCGATTCATACCGCACGCATCGCGCAATGACAAAGTGCGCGGTGGAAATTATGTCGCGATTCGTGATCAGCTAGTTCGGAATGGGCGAATCGATCCAGAAGGTTGAGGAGACTCATGCGCCGCGCCGTGACGTGTTGCGCGAGTTGGCGCTGCTGTTTCTGCGCCTCGGTACGCTTGCGATGGGCGGGCCGGCCGCGCATATCGCGATGATGGAGGACGAGGTCGTCCGCCGCCGCAAGTGGCTGACGCACGAGCGCTTCCTCGACATGCTCGGCGTCTGCAACCTGATCCCGGGCCCCAACTCGACCGAGATGGCGATTCACATCGGACAGCAGCAGGCCGGAATGGCGGGTCTGATCGTCGCCGGCGCGTGCTTCATTCTTCCGGCCGCCGCCATCGTACTTGTGATCGCGTGGATGTACGTGCGCTTCGGCACGATGCCGCAGGCGGTCGGCCTGCTCTACGGAATCAAGCCGGTGATCATAGCGGTCGTGTTGCAGGCGATGTGGGGACTGGGACGCGTCGCAATCAGGTCGAAGATGCTCGCGGCACTTGCGATCGTTTCGCTGATCGCGGCGCTGCTCGACGTGAACGATCTGATCGTTCTGCTCGGCGGCGGAGTCAGCATGCTCGCGATTCGCGCCTTCGAGCTTCGCACCGGCATCGGCGCCGCAATCGCGGCGATCCCGACAGTCGCGACGCGCGCGCCCGGCGCCAAAGGCATAGGCCTCGCGGCAGCTGCGGCGGCAATCCCGTTCAGCCTCACCACGTTGTTTCTGTTCTTCCTGAAAGTCGGCGCGGTGCTGTTCGGCAGCGGCTACGTTTTGCTCGCGTTTCTGCGCACCGACCTGGTCGATCGATTGCGATGGCTCACCGAAGCCCAGTTGCTCGACGCCGTCGCGGTCGGCCAGATCACACCGGGACCGGTGTTCACGACCGCGACCTTTATCGGCTACCTGCTCGGCGGATTTCGCGGCGCGGTGGTCGCGACGCTTGGAATTTTCCTGCCGTCGTTTTTCTTTGTCTCGATCAGCGGCCCGCTGATTCCAAATCTGCGCCGCTCCGCGCTGGCCGGTGCGTTTCTCGACGGCGTCAACGTCGGAGCGTGGGCGCTGATGGCGGCCGTGACGCTGTTTCTCGCCCGCGCCGCGATCGTCGATTTCACCACGCTGGTGCTGGCTGCTGCCAGTGCCGTCGTCCTGATTCGCTATCGCATGAACTCCGCCTGGCTCGTTATCGGCGGCGGCTTGATCGGGGTGGCGGTAACGACGCTGCACTGACTCGACTCGAGGCCATGTAGCGTGCGTCGCCGCGATGCTGTACTCTCCTAATTCGCGACGGCAAGCACATTCCGCTCCCCCGCCTTTGGGTCAAAGGCATCCCTGTAAAAGTGAAAATGTGCTGATGCTGGCGGCAGCCAGGGACGCGCACGTCTGCGCACCGGCCGGCCGGAGCATCAACATCCGTGTAGCCCGACAGGCGTGTGCGGCGGTGTAGGAAATAAGTTTGGTGGAGAGACGAATGGCAGCAGTTTTCAAGACGGTTAGTACGACGGAATCGTTAAAGACCGAGCCGTGGAACAAGCCTTGGTGGCATGCCGCCGGTCGCGACCTTTCGATACTGTTCTGGGTTTGCCTCATTCACGTTACCGCGGCGATCGGGCTGCTGCTCTATCCGATTCCCGGATGGCGGATATTTCTCAGCGCACTCGCGCTGTCATTCGTCGGCGGATTGGGCACGACGGTCGGGTACCATCGCGCGATCGCGCATCGATCGCTCACGCTCAATCCGTGGGCGCGCGCAGTGCTGATTTTCTTCGCGATGTTCAACGGCTCGGGCGCGCCGACGACATGGGCCGCCGGCCATCGCCTGCATCACGCCAAGGCCGACACTCCCGAAGATATCTCGAGTCCGGTATGGGGCGGGTTCTGGTGGGCGCACCTGCGATGGCTGTGGCAGGCGGGTGAGCCTCCGATCGCTCGCTATTGCCCCGATCTCGGCGGCGTTGAGTATCGCGCCTGGCGATGGTTCCAGACGCCGATCCTCGCGCTTTCATATTTTGGCGGTCTGTATTTCGGCCCGGCCGCGTTTTTCTGGCTTGGCGCAATCCGTCTCTGCTTCTCGCTGCATGCGCAATGTTTCGTCAACAGCGTCTGTCACACCGAACCGGGTATCACCGTCGGGCAGGACTCCAGCCGCAACGTGAAATGGCTCGCGCTGATGCATCTGTTCCAGGGTGAGAACTGGCATCGCAACCATCACGCACGCCCCGGCTCTGCGCGCCTGGGATGGACCCGGCGCCAGCCCGACGCAGGCTACGTGCTGATCCTCGCGCTCGAAAAACTCGGTCTTGCGACGGATGTTCGTCACGGTACACCCCGCGATAAAGGCGGTCGCGCCGGCGCCGACGACCTGACCGCGGCGCCCGATATCCTCGATCCCGCCGCCTGATGTAACCTGCCGCCTCGCCATGCGTATTCCTTGCCAAGAGGAATGCACATGAACACCGCCGGCTTTATATTCGCCGCGATTCTCTGCGCAGCAATCATGTTCGGAACGGTAGTCGCCGCCGCGAACGCGGGCATGACCCCGGTCGTAACGTCGTCGAGCTCGACGACGCGCTAAATTACGCACGTTCAGCTTTCAGTTCAGCGTGAATGAAACTGCGGGATGATGTCCTCGGCGAAGGCCTGGATATCCTCCTCGGCGGTTATCGGCGGGTTGTGCAGGAAGATGAAGTGAGTGACGCCCGCCTTGATGAAGCCTTCGATCTTGTCGACGCACTCCTGCTTGCTCCCGATGATCATGCGCTCGCGGGCCAGCTCGGGCGTCGTCTGCGACATCATTCCGACAATCGATGAAAGCGTTTCCTCGCGTTGCTTCGGCGCCTTGTAGCACAGCGCGAGCATCAGCGTTTTCTCGATTTCGTCGGTGTTGCGGCCGACCGTATCGCCATGGCGCTCGATCACGCCGATGAGCCGCTTCATTTCGGCCGCGTCCGCGTTGCCCATGTTCCACATGTCGGCATAGCGCGCGACCAGCTTGAGCAGTACCTTCTCGCCGTGCCCGCCGATCATCAGCGGCAGATTTTTCTGGATCGGTTTCGGATTACAGATCGCATCGACCACGTTGTAGTGCTTGCCCTTCAGCGTGGTTTTCTC